>Ga0247727_10002144_pt1 | contig 45534 bp, 41 predicted proteins | sample WisWelCaveWW1625_FD_202498 | JGI IMG/M metagenome (GOLD analysis project Ga0247727, IMG submission 202498) | Biofilm microbial communities from Wishing Well Cave, Virginia, United States - WW16-25 | ecosystem: Environmental > Aquatic > Deep subsurface > Groundwater > Cave microbial mat | place...
AAAAAGTCAGGTCATCGTCGGCCATCTCTTCAAAAAAGTGCGGAATCGCAAACTCATACTGCTCATCCCGAACCTTTGCTCGGATCCTCTGAATGAGCGCCACCGCTGTTTCCGACGCCTACCACAGTTTCTATTGTAACCCAGTTCTCTCCACCGAACGGCAGCCTTGCCGGCTGAGGAACCGCCCGCCGTGGCATTGACTTGCCCACCAGGGCGGCCTAAGATGGACGGCCAAGGACGGCTAGGTTTGATGATCGGCCGCACTCTCGACCACTACTGCATCGAATCGAAGCTCGGCCAAGGCGGCATGGGCGCCGTCTACAAGGCCCGCGACACGCATCTCGACCGCCCGGTGGCGATTATGGTCCTGCTTCCCGACTAGGTCGCCGATCCCGCACGCAAGCAGCGCTTCGTGCCGGAAGTCAAGGCGGCCAGCGCCCTCAACCACGCCAACATCGTCACCATCCACGACATCCGCTGCGCCTGGCGCCGATACCTTGGAAGCAGCGCCCAATTCTGGCTCAACCTTCAGGCCAGGTACGACCTGGAGAGAGCACAGGACGAATCGGCGGCCAGAATCGAGAACGAAGTGCGTCCGCGCCGGGCGGCCTAGTGAGGTCTGGCGCTGGTGGAGACTTTCCGGTGAGGGAGTCGCAGCCGCATGGTTTTCATACCACAATGGCGGAAGTGGCCTTTACTCTCTGACCAGCGCGATATTGACCAACCACTGATGAGCATCGTCGGTGTCCCCACGATCGGTGGTGCGAGCTAAAGCCACAGCGACGGCGGGCCCTTCCTGAAAGGTCGCTCTGCTTTGTGTCGATGCATGGACCGCCCATTGCTGGATAGCGGCGGTGCAGGCGAACAGGGCGCTGCCCTCTGCCACTGCCCCTGTGGAACGCTGCGTCACCGTCACGCGCAGGTAAGCTGGCTCGTTCTCCGCGCATTCAATAGGCCCCGTCACCTTGATATGACGGCCGTTGTCGGTCACGATGGCGACAGGGTCAATGGTGTTCCTCGCAAGTCTTGCGAAGGCCAGCGGGACGAAGCATACGCCCAGCAGCGTCAGGACCATCGCCGCCGACACGAGGCGGTGCAGGGCTTTCGTTGGATGGGCAAACATGGTGAACGTTCCCTTCTGTTGATAGGTTTGGCAGCGCAGCCGATGAATCATAACCCCTGAAAGGCCCCTTCGGCAAGTCCCGTTCGTCTACCTGAGAAGTACTGGGCTAATAGGACTAATAGTTACTCTCATATGCTCCCCTCATGATTCTGGGGTTTCACCTCCGCGACGGGCCATCGCCCAATCAACCGAGTCAACTGCGCCCGGCTCAGCCCGGTTGATCTTGCCCAGAAATCGGCGCACGATGCCCAGCGCCTGCTGGAGAAACTCGTAAATCGCCGCTCGACCTGCCGCCGCGAAGCCCACCGCCCGACTGCCCTCCACAACTCCCCCATCTCGGCCAGCGTCAACCTCTCTGGATTCTGCGTGGTGATCGTCATGGACCAGCAGAATGCACCCCTTTGCCCCCTCCGGTTTCAGACTCATCGCCTGTTGGATCCCCCATTTCAGGCTCATCTCCTATTGGAAAACTCTTGCGGTAGACACGCACGCGTCCTCGGGATTACAATGTTATTACGGACGTCGAGCGACATGGCCCAATTGACTAGGATCGGCAACTCGATGGGCATCCGCATCCCGAAGGCGATCATCGAAATGGCGGGACTGCGGGGACGGGATCTTCGACTGAAAGTAGTAGAGGGTGGATTGCTGGTGGCGACGGCTCGGCGCCCGCGGCAGGGATGGAGGGAAGCCTTTCAGACGCTTCACGAAGCAGGCGACGACCGGTTGCTGCTGGGCGATTTCTCCAATCAGTTCGATGTGGATGAATGGGAGTGGTAAAGCGCTTCGAAGTGTACCTCACGCGACTGGATCCCGCCGAGGGGAGTGAGATTCGCAAGCGGCGCCCCTGCGTCGTCGTTTCGCCGGATGAAATGCACGTCCTCAACACCGTCATCGTCGCGCCGATGACGACGAAGGGCCGCAACTACCCGACACGTGTACCGGTCCGTTTTGGCGGAAAGGCCGGCCGAATCGCCTTAGATCAGATCCGCGCGGTAGACGCGAGTCGCTTTGTGAAGCGACTTGGCGAGATTGACAGAGACGCGGGCCGAACCGTTCTGGCCCTACTTCGCGAGATGTTTGCGGAGTAGGACGAGGATCAGGCCGGTTCTTCACTGCGGCGGTGCGGGCGGCGGCGCGCCCTTCACGATCCGCCCGAACAAATGCCCGCCCCCGCCCTGCCGCTCCAGGCGCCGGCGTACTAGAACATCACCCGCGCGGTGTAGGTTCCTACCCAGGAGTTGCTACGCGGCCGCGCTGCTTCCTTTACTCTCTGACCAGCACGATATTGACCAACCACTGATGAGCATCGTCGGTGTCCCCACGATCGGTGGTGCGAGCTAAAGCGACGGCGACGGCGGGCCCTTCCTGAAAGGCCGCTCTGCCTTGTGTCGATGCATGGACCGCCCATTGCTGGATAGCGGCGGTGCAGGCGATTAGGGTGCTGCCCTCTGCCACTGCCCCGGTGGAACGCTGAGTGACCGTCACGCGCAGGTAAGCCGGCTCGCCCTCCGAGCACAAAATAGGCCCCGTCACCCTGATATGACGGCCGTTCTCGGTCACGATGGCGACAGCGTCAATGGTGTTCCTCACAAGTTTTGCGAAGGCCAGCGGGACGAAGCATACGCCCACCAGCGTCAGGGCGATGGCCGCCGACACGAGGCGGTGCAGGGCTTTCGTTGGATGGGCAAACATGGTGAACGTTCCCTTCTGTTGATAGGTTTGGCAGCGCAGCCGATGAATCATAACCCTGAAAGGCCCCTTCGGCAAGTCCCGTTCGTCTACCTGAGAAGTACTGGGCTAAGAGGACTAATAGTTACTCTCATATCCGCGTTTTTCAGCGCGGAGCCGCGGCCGGCGCAGACTCCTTCACGATGCGCCCGAACAAATGCCCGCCGCCGCCTTTGCCGCTCCAGGTGCCGGCGTACTGGCCGCGGTAGAACATCACGCGCGCGGTGTAGGTTCCCAGGCCCGGAATCGTCATGTCGGTGAGGGTGATGACGGGCGTGTCGCCGGCCCACTGGACGGGGAGCGGCAGCGGCACGGTCACGTCGCGCTTGCCGTACTGAATGCGCGCCTGGAACAGCCACAGGCCGTCCTTCACCTTCGAGACCTTCTCGATCGCGTACTTCTCCTCTCGCAACGCCGCGCTTTCTCCCATCGTGAAGTTGCCCACCAAGGTCGCGCCGGTAAGCGACTCCTCGAATTGTTTCTCGAGGGCGGCCATATCGGGGGGAGGCTCCTTCTGGGCCAAAGCGAAGAACATGGCCGCGGCCCCGAGCAGGGCGGCGAGGACAACTACGATTATGCGTGTCATGATGGCGGACCTCAGGGACTGGATGTCTTGGCTTTCGGTGTGGCCGGCGGGTCGACCTCGCGCGGGCGGTGGTCGGGCCAGCCGTATTCGGCGCCGATGGCCAGAATGAGCTCGCGGGCCAGGCGCATGCCTCCTTGAGCATTGGTCATTACTACGGCGCCGTGGCCGGCGTCGATGGAGGCGGCCAGAAAAGCTTCGAACCCCCGGTCGACGCCGCCGTGGCCGAACCGCAGTTTTCCGTCCAGGGCCAGGCCGAGGCCGAATCCGTCGAGCTGCCGGATGAGCATCTGGTTCGTCATAGCCGCCGACAAGACCTTGTTGGACTTGCCGATCTTCGATTTCTGGATCTCGATGGCGAAGCGGCCGAGGTCGGAGGGCGTGGTCCAGAGGCCGGCGGCGGCCATTTCCGGGTAGGTATTCCAGCCCCCTGGAACCGGCGCGCCTTTCTGGTCGTGGGCGGTGGCGGCCGCGGCGGCGCGCGCGGCGGGCAGCGGATTCTCGTAGGTGCTGTGGCTCATGTCGAGCTTCCGCAGGACCGTCTCCTCGAGCAGTTTCGGGAACGGCTTGCCCGTGACGTCGATGAGCATCTGCTGCATCACGCAGTAACCGCCGCCCGAGTAGCGTTCCCGCGTGCCTGGCACCGTGTCGACCCGGATGGGGCGCGTGTTGGCGGGTTTCGCGCCGTCGAGGACCTGCGGCAGCGACGGAACCGCCTCGTCGAAGGCGTAGCCGGGGAAGCCGTGAACCGTCAGCCCGGCGCTGTGGCTGACGATGCCGCGCAGCGTGACTTTCTTTTCCTTAGTGAACTCGTTCTCGGGAACTTTCCACGATTTGAGCTTGCCGTTGACGTCTTCGTCGAGCGACAGCTTGCCCTCCTGGACGAGCCGCAGCGCGGCCAGCGCGGCGACGGGTTTCGAGATGGAGCCGGCCTGGAAGATGGTCTCAGCAGTGACGGCGTCGGCGGCGCCGGCTTTCTTGACGCCCCAGCCGCGCGCCCACTCGAGCGAGTAATTGTGGATGACGGCGACGCTGACCCCGGGGACGTTGTAGTGCTTCAGGCGGTCGGCGAGCCGCATCTTCTCGATGGGCTGGCCCCTCGTGACGGTCAGGGGTAACAGGCCGTTGATGACCCGCTCGATGCGCTGCTCGACGGCGGGCGAGTCGGCCGGCGCGCCAGCCAGCAGCGCCGGAACCAGTACTAGTGCAAACTTGCAGAAGTTCGCGTGCAGTCGAGCACGGGAAACCGCTCCCTTTGGTCGCGGCTCTGCAAGCGTTTCCGAGCCACGACCGGAGGGAGTGGTATGGCGCCGCGCGAACAGGCGATGGCGCGTGGTCACAAGGGCCTCCTCGCGACCGGCACGGCGACGTCGAACCAGCCGATCATCATCTCCTCCCAGCTTTGCTCGCCCCAGTTCACCTCGACCGTGGGATCCGGGTTGCGCGGGTTGTTCGCGGAGTTGTCGTAGTGCGCGGTGCCCTCGATGCGCGTGCCGGCGGGCAGCGAGATGGGCTCCGCCAGGTAGTAGTAAGGCTGCCAGTTGAAGTCGTAGCGCGGGATGCGCAGCAGGATCTGCGTTTCGCCCGTCGGGTAGACGGCGCGGAACTCGAACGACTTGCCCCGCAGGTGCATGTGCGCGCGCATGGCCACCAGCGAAACCGGCTCGCTCAGAGTGGTTGAGGCCTCGACGCGGTAGTCGGCGGCGCCGGCCGGAATCGACAGCCAGTGATGGGAAGCGCGCATGGCGAGGATCCGCGATTCCGGCGGCCGCTTGGCGAAAACCAGCCCGACGCGCGTACGGTCGACGCCGGCCTTGCCGTTCGCCGTGTAGTGAAGCTGAAAGGCGAGGTAGGACCCGGCAGGGACCAGTCGCGCTTGGCCGGGTTTCCAGATTTGCGGGCTCATGCCCGGCGCGAAGCCGGCCAGGTACTGGCCGCGGTACCAGCCGCCGTCGCTCGGCGCGCGGACGGTCACGATGGCGTGGTGGACTACGGCGCGGTTCGAGGGACGGACTTCGGCCATCTCCACCCAGCGGTCCTCGGTGAAGCCGGTGGGGACGGCAAAGTATTGGTAGTCCAGTGTTCCGGAGGCAGGGACGTGGAAGTCGGCGGGCATCTCGAAGACGGCGTCCGGTTTCGGGATGCGCCAGCCGTCTGCGAAGCGGCGAGGCGGCGGCGCCTCGGCCGCACTGCCTTCCGGCGCGCCGGCGTCGGCCCAGGCCGCCAGGGTCTGGATCTCGGCCGGCGTCAACGACAGATCGTTGACGAACTTCCCGTGCCGCGGGTCGGCGTGCCAGGGGGGCATCCGCTTGAGGAGCACCGCCTCGCGGATCGACCTCGCCCAGGGCCGCGTCTGCGCGTACGTCTCGAGCGGCATGGGACCGATCTCGCCGGGCCGGTGGCAGGTCTGGCAGCGGTTCTGGAGAATCGGGAGAACGTCGCGGTGGAAGGTCGCCGGCGCGGTGCGGACGTCGGCCGCCGCGAGCAGCATCAGGCCGAGGGCTGGTTCGAGCAGCAGAAAACTCACCGGGCTGGCTCCTCATACATCTTATAATGGGTTTCGGCCATACCTAGAGTCTGGTAGACCGCTTGGGCGCGCGCGTTGTCCTTTTCGACGTAGAGCCGGAAGCCCCGGACGTTGCCCTCGGCGGCGGCTCGGTGCTTGACGAAATCGTAGAGCTGGCGGTAGATGCCCCGCCGGCGGTAATCGGGCGAGACATATACGCTTTGGATCCACCAGAACAAGCCGTTGCGCCAGTCGGTCCACTCGAAAGTGACCATGAGTCCGGCGACCAGCCGGCCGTCCGCTTCGGCGACAACATAGAAACCATGGCGAGCGTCGCTCAGCAGGGCCTCGACGCCGGCGGAAATCACCTCCCGGGGCAGGTCTTTGTTCTCCGTCTCCCGAGCCATGGCGCGGTTGAAGTCCACCAGGGCGGGGGCGTCGGCGAGGGTAGCGCCGCGGATTGAAACTGGCTGAGTCATCTGGTACCAATATAGCCGAGGCGGCCACAAAAATTGGAACTTTCGGCCGGCCTCGGCGGAATGCCCGACAGGGAGAAGACCATGAGATACCTCTGCTCCATCCTGGTGTTCTTGACCGCGGCCTGGGGCCAGCCGGTGCAGCAGAAGCCAGCGCGCGAAAGGTCCGAGGAGGAGAAGGTCGCGGAGCGGGAGAAGGCCCGCGAGCTGTTGGATGCCGCCGCGAAGATGGTGGCCTCCGTGCAGCCACAGGTGCAGGTGGCGGCGCTGCTGCACCTCGGAGACAACTACAACCTGATCGACAAGAAGAAGTCGCTGGAGGCCCTGGAGCAGGCCTTCGCGTCGGCGGCGGACCTACCTTCGGGAACGCAGACCGACTGGCGCGGCGATATGCAGGCGCTGGTGATCGGCGCGGTTGCCGACGTGGACCTGGCGAAGGCGCTGGAGTTGCTGCCGCAGCTCGCCGCGCCGGCGTCGGATCTTCCCGATCGCCGGCTGCCGACAACTGAGAAGATCGTCCGGCTGCTGCTCGAGAAGAGCCGGTTCGACAAGGCGATCGCTGTGGTGGAGAGCGTGGGGTCCACCGGCGAGTACCCCATCAACGCGGCGCGCATGATCTTCGCGAAGCTCCCCGAAGACGACGCGCGGCGGGTGCAGGTTTTCAGCGCGGCGACGTCGGCCTACACGGCGCGGCCGCGCGGTCCGATGGGAGAGTTCCTGTCGCGCCACTGGCGGGAGGTGCCGCGGCCGATGGCCGAGTCGGCGATGCAGGCGATGCTCAACGCCATCTTCAGCAAGAAAGAAGAGAGCGACGCCGCGACCACAACCATGTCCACGGCGAAAGGCAATGTCGGCTTCAGCTCGCCGCAGGACCGGGAGCTGTTTGACATCCTGCACGTCGTGCAGGCGATCGATCCGAAACGCGCCAACGAGATCCTGGAGACCCGCCACGACCTCCGCGCCGCGGTGGGAAGATTTCCCGAGGGGACGGCCTCCATGCGGTCCGGCGAAAACGACAGCATGTCGATGTCGGTCACTCGAGGCGGCGGAAAGCCCGATCCGCAGCAGCAGGCTCGGCAGCAGATGGAAGGGATCGCGCGCAGCCGCGCCGCCGAGGCCATGGAGGTCGCCAGGCAGGATCCGCAGACCGCGCTGAGCCTGGTGCGCGCGATCCCGTCGCCGGCGATCCAGGCGCAGGTGTTGGGGTCGATCGCCCGCTCGGTGAGCGAGAAAGATCCCACCACCGCCAAGAGCGTGCTCGACCAGTGCATCCACATCCTGAACGAATTGAAGGACCCCAGGGAGCGGATGCAGAGCTGGGAGATCGTCGCCGAGGCCGCCTACCGGGCCAAAGAAGAGCAGCGGGCGCGCGAGGCCATCGACCGCGGCATGAGCGACGCGGCCGAGCTCTACAAGCGCGACGCCGACGCCGAGCGCGGCAACAGCGCGCTCCGCGAGTACTGGCCGTCGACGCAGTCCTACCGGCGGCTGGTGCATCGTGCTGCGACACTGTTCGGCCCCGACGCCGAGCAGTTGCTGACCAAGATCACCGACCCGGAGCTGGCGCTGCTGGCGCGCATCGAGATGGCGCAGTCGCTGCTGGGCCGGGCCACCTCGGCCACGCAGACGCGGTTCGACGGAGGCGGCCAGCGGCAGCTGCAGCAGGCCCGCTAGTGCTTACTTGCCAAAGTTGGCGCCACACCACTCCCTCCGGTCGTGGCTCGGAAACGCTTGCTGAGCCGCGACCAAAGGGAGCGGTTTCCCGTGCTGGACCGCACGCGAACTTCTGCAAGTTTGCACTAGCCCGCGCCGGTTCTCAGGTTATTCCCGGTTGTAGATTCGCACCCGAAACAGCGGCTTCGCCTTCTCGGCGGCCTCCATGGCGTAAACTTGCTCCGCTTTCGCCGGGTCGTAGTCGCGCCACAGCCAGGTGAGCGCTTCGGGAAGCTCGGCGTTGCCGCGGGCCGTCGAATGGGTTCCGGCGCCGAAGCTGAAACGAAAATCGTAGCCCCTGAGCTTCAGCGAGTTGGCGAGCTGGATGTTCTGCAGCGGCCAGCTGCCGTGATCGTTTTCGAGGTCTTCGGAGCCGTCCTCCAGCCAGACCCGCATGTTGCGCTTGGTTTCCTTGCGAACTTTGTTGGGGTAGACGTTGCCGCCCTCGATGTTGTCGGCGAGGTTGGGCTGGCCGAATCGCCACTGAATGCTGGTAAAGCTGCCGATGCGGCTGAGCACGCGCGAGAACTGGTCGGGCTGCTGCCAGGCGGCGTTGAAGGCGCAGATGCCGCCGGAGGACTGCCCGGCGATGCCGCGGCTGTAGGCGTCGCGGCGGATGTTGTAGCGCGCGTAAACCTCGGGGAGAATCTCGTCGCGCAGGTAGCGCGGGTAGCGGTCCGAGACAGTGTCGTACTGGATGCTGCGCAGGCGGCGCTCCCCGATCGTCCCGGGGTTAATCATCACGTGGATCACCACCGGGACTCGTTTCTGGTGGATCACGTTGTCGGTGACGTTGGCCAGCCGCGAGGCCCCGTCGCGCTGGGTGAAAGACGAGCCGTCCTGCCAGACCATCAGCGCCGCGGGGATTTTCGGATCGTACTGCGCCGGGACGTAGATCCAGTAGTCGCTCTGCATGCCGTCGTAGATTTTGCTGGTATGTACCAGCTTGTCGGAAAGCGTCCCCTGGGGAACGCCGGGCTTGGCGTAGGAGTCGGGGCCGAAGGCGGCGACGTCGTTGCGGCCGCCGAAGCGGGTGTCGCCGGTCAGATAGTGGAAGGCATGCGAAGTTCCGGTCTGGAGGAGGCCGGCATGGAACCAGAGGTTCGTCGAGCCGAGCCGGATCATGTTGGCGACCGGCTCGTCGTCGACGTAGAGCGTCGGCGGGGCGGCGGATTCGACGGCCCACAAAAAGTCGGGGCCTTCGCCCAGAACCGCGACACCCTTTTTGATCTCAGCGGCGCCCAGCGAGGCGGTCAAGGCCTCGGCAAAGCGCGGGCTGTCGCGCTCGCGCCGGGCCATTTCGAGCAACTGCGGCACGGAGAGTTTCTGCGCCATCGCGGGAGCGGCGACGCCCAAAAGCACCAGCAGGGTGAGGGTTTTCATGGCAGGTTGTTCCACATTGTCCGATACCATCCCTTCCGTATACTACAGGAACCCGAAATCAGTGTCACCTTTTCGGTGGAATTCGTATCGGCAGGTCGTGTAATGTCGGAAGCATGAAACAGTTGCCTTGCCGCGAGCGGATGGAGCAAGCCGTTCTCGAGCGGGACAAATCCTTCGACGGCGCGTTTTACGTCGCTGTCCGGACCACCAATGTCTTTTGTCTGCCATCCTGCCCGGCGCGGAAGCCGCTGCGAACGAATATGGAGTTCTTCGCATCGGCGCGCGAGGCGGCGTTCGCAGGGTACCGTCCCTGCCGCCGATGCCGGCCACTCGAGCTGGCGGAGCCGCCTCACTGGGCGGCCGGCCTGCTCGCCCGAATCGATTCGGCGCCAGGCGAGCGAATCACCAACGCCGATTTGCGCGCCGCCGGTGTCGATCCGGCGCGCGCCCGGCGCTACTTCCAGCGAACCTACGCCATGACATTTCAGGCCTACTGCCGGGCCCGGCGCATGGGAGAGGCGTTGCAGCGGATTCGGGAAGGCGCCGCCTGCGAGGAGGTTGCCTTCGGAAGCGGCTACGAGTCGCATAGCGGGTTTCGCGAAGCGTTTCGGAAAGCGACGGGCTCGACGCCGGGTCGGGCGGTAGGGGAATGCGTCGTCACGACGATGCTGCCCTCACCGTTGGGAAGTCTGCTCGCCGGCGCCACCGCGAGCGGGGTTTGCCTGCTGGAATTCGTCGACCGCCGGATGCTGGAGTACGAGCTGAAGGTCTTGCGGTCGCGACTGCGCGCCGCCATCGTGCCAGGTCGCAATGATCATCTGGAGCTATTGCGCGCCGAGCTGGATGCGTATTTCGCAGGGCAGCTGAAGACGTTCACGACGCCGCTTTTGACACCCGGCACTGTGTTCGAGCAGAAAGTCTGGACCGCGCTGCGCGCGATTCCATACGGCAAGACCGTTTCGCACGAAAAAGTTGCGGGTATGATCGGCGAGCCGGCGAGCGCCGCGCGGGCGGTCGGGCGCGCGAACGGTACGAACCGGGTCGCCATCGTGATCCCTTGCCACCGCGTAATTACCAAGCAGGGAAATCTCGGGGGCTACGGCGGCGGCTTGTGGCGCAAGCAGCGGTTACTCGATCTTGAACAGGGCGGGCAATCTCTGTTTGGCGACTTGCCGGTACACGACGCTCGCCATCATCCGGCGGCCTAGAACCATTTGACTCGCCCCCTCCCCTGCGGTATGATCGGACTGCGGGGTGGAGCAGTCTGGTAGCTCGTTGGGCTCATAACCCAAAGGTCGAAGGTTCAAATCCTTCCCCCGCAACCACTTCTCTCCCCGTCTAAGGCCTCAGCAACGGTACACTGGCTCCATGAGCACCGCTCGGTATGTCCATTGGCAAGACCAAGGCATGTGGCTCGGCTATTTCGAGGAGTTCCCGGACTACCTGACGCAGGGTGAAACGCTTGAGGAACTCCAAGACCATCTGCGGGATCTCTACAAGGATCTGACAAGCGGAGAGATCCCCGGAATTCGCCGGGTAGCTGAATTGGCTTTTGGATGAAGCGGACGGACCTGATCCGCAAGCTGGAAGAAGCGGGCGGCGAGTTGGTTCGCCACGGCGGGAATCACGATTGGTATAGGATCGGCGTAGATGTTCCCGTAGTCTGAATGCCGGATCAGCTTCTTCTGGACAATCGTCGGAACGCCCGCTTCGTCGAGCCCCGGATTTACATCGTAGTCCAGGAAATCGACTACATCTCGGATCGACGAGTTCCGCAGCTCCTTGCGGACGGCCTTCCCGGGCGTCTGCGATAATTGGATTTCCGACCTATGTGTGAAGCGAGGCTGGCGGGCCGGGCTGCGTGGACTGTTCTACTGGTTCTGCTGCATGCGGGCATCGCGCAGGCCCACGCGCCCAGCATCGGCCTGAGCCAGAGATACGTCAACTTCGTGGTCGTCCCTGGGGGGCCCACTCCATCTTTGCAGTTGGTAGTCTTGAGCAACACCACCCACGGCCGCATGGCCTGGTCCACCACGGTTTCGACCGCCAGCGGCGGCGGCTGGCTGAGCGTTTCCCCGCCGGGCGGCCTCTTGCCCGGAGACAGGGAGTTCGAAACGGCGGCCCTGTCGATCGCGATGGCGCCCGGCGCGCTGCCGGTGGGCGTCTACTACGGGGTGATCACGCTTAGCGCCCCGGGAGACCAGCTATCGCCCGCGGCTGACAACACGCCGCAGACCATCGAGGTGGCCCTCACCATTAGCAACGATGGGCAGCCCGCCCCGGGCATCGGACTGTCTGTCTCGGTGCTGGGTTTTGAAGGTGTCGCCGGGCGCGAGGCCAGCGCCAGCCAGACCGTCCGGGTCACCAATCTGGGCGGCGGTTCCCTGAACTGGACGGCCGTCGCCTCCACCACCGGCGGCAACTGGTTATCCGTCACGCCGGCTGGCGGGCTCAACGCCGGCACGGTCACCGTAACCGCGCGGCCGACGGAGCTAGCAGTAGGCAGCTATGCCGGCCGGATCACGTTCACCGCCGTGGGGGCGGCGAACTCTCCGCGGACGGTCCCGGTGTCCCTCCGGGTGCGGGATCCGCTGCCGCCCAGCCTGCGCGTGAATCTCGGCGCCGTGAGCTTTTCGGCGACACTGGGATCGCCGAATCCGGCGTCCCAGCGACTGGAGATCACTAATGCCGGTGACGGCGCCTTGCAGTGGCGGGCCTCCGCGGTGTCGTTCAACGGCGGCCCCTGGCTGGCGATTTCTCCGGACGCCGGCGCCAACGCCGGAACCGTGATGGTTTCGGCAGACACCGCCGGCTTGCAGCCGGGAAATTACGCCGGACGGATTACGGTCACCGCCGACGGCGCCTTGAACTCTCCCGTTCCGGTGCCCGTGTTTTTGACGGTCGAGCGGCCGCGCCCGACCGTCGGTCGGAACGGAGTCGTCAACGCCGCCAGCTACACCACGCTGGTCGCCGCCGGCGGCATCGCGTCGGTTTTCGGATCGAACCTCGGCCCGCGAGACGGCGTGACGTTCACGCTGGACCGCTCGCAGAAGCTCCCCACCACGCTGGCCGGCACGAGGATCACCTTCGACGGCGTCCCGGCCCCGCTGTTTTACGTCAGTTTCCGGCAGGTCAACTTGCAGATTCCCTACGAGATGGCCGGCCGCGACTCAGCCCGCATGGTTGTAAACGTGGAAGGGATCGATCCGGCGACGGTCGACGTGGCGCTGGTGGCGGCGGCGCCGGCCGTCTTCACTGTGGACGGCCTCCAGGCCGCGGCGCTGAATCAGGATTTCACCGTCAACGGCCCGGACAACCCAGCGGCGCCGGGAAGCGTGATCCAACTGTTTCTCACCGGACAAGGGCCGGTGCGCCCGCCGGTGGAGACCGGCGCGCTGGCGCCGAGCGAGCCGCTGTCCCTGGTGACGTTGCCAGTGGCGGTGCGCATGCAGGGCTTCGAGGCGACGAAGGTGCCATATGCCGGGCTGGCGCCGGGTTTCGCCGGGCTGATGCAGCTCAACGTCGAGATTCCACCATTCGTGATACCTACCAACGAGCTTCGCGTGACGGTGTCCATCGCCCGCGAGCCGGCGGCGAGCTTCACCATCGCCGTGCGGTAGCGCGAGACGCGGCGGCTGCGTCTGGACATCAACGCGCTCGACGTGACTACTTCGCCGCCAGCCAGTTCATGACGAAGATCAGCTCCCGGGGGGACTTGCGCTGCTCGCCGGAGCGGATCATCACGAAGCGCCGGCCGTCGGGGGCGGCGTCGAAAAGGGGCTCGATGGGCAAGCCGTAATAGTCGATTTCGAACACTAACCGGGGCGTGGAGGGCGTGAACACGGGCCGCGTGGAGATGGAGACGGCCATCAGACTAGAGCCGCTTTGATAGAACAGCTCCTGGCCGTTGCGCGACCAGACCGGAGAACTGCCGCCTTCAGTGGAGACTTGCCAGTTGCGTCCCGAGCCGAACGGCACTCCGGGAAACTCCTGGACATAAACCTCATACCGTCCGGACTCGTTGGAAACATAGGCCAGCCAGCGGCCCTGCGGGTCGGGCGAGAAACCAGCCAACGCTTCATAAAACCGGGTGCGCCGGAAAGGAACCGGCTTGCGGTCGCCGTCGAGCGGCAGGATCCAGAGGTCGCCCTGCGCCTCAAACTGCGTCAACGCCAGGAAGCGGCCGTCGGGCGACCAGGAGGTGGCGAAGACGTCGTTTTGGCTCTCGAGGAGGCGCTCGGGCGCGCCGCCGCCGTCGACCAGCTTCATCCAGATGCTGGCGCGGCCGCCGACGCCCGAGCTGTAAACGAGACGCTTGCCGTCCGGCGACCAGACCGGGGCGCGGCCGCCGCCGGTCTCGGCGGTGAGCTTGGTCTGCGTGCCGCGGATTGCCTCCGAGAGCCACACGTCTTGGCCGCCGCCGCTCAAGGCGGTGAGGGCCAGCCGCGCGCCGTCGGGCGACAGCCGGACGCCGACATAGCCGCGGGCGGGCAAAGGCAGCGGCTGGATCTTTCCCTGGCGATCGGCCCAAACCACGGCGCGTTCGGCGGTCTCTCTGGCGCCGGGAACATAGACCAGTGAGCTGCTTGCCGCCGCTGTGGGCGTCGAAAAGGCATAATGCCCCTGGCCCGGCACAGCGATCCGCAGTACCCCTTCGACGACAGGGGCCGGCGATCCGCCGAGCTCGAGCCGCGCCGGATCGAACGGCGCCGCCAGCAGAAATCCCTCGCGGGCGAAGACCAGGCGGCCGGCGCCGGCCGGATTCGGTACGTAGCGGGCATAGGTGCCCCGCTCCAGGAGCGTCTTTTGCTGTCCGGTGTCGAGCGAGTGCGCGGCGATCCGGGCCTCGTCGTAGGAAACGAGCCCGGCGAGGCCGACGGTGAAGATCACGGTTCTGCCGCCGGGCAGTACGTCCGGCCAGATGTGGCTGCGCTCGCCCTTCTTGGGGTCGGGTTTGGTGACCGCCTGGGGCTTGCCGCCCGAAGCCGCGACGCGCCAGATGCCGGAGCTGAACTCTGGCGCGAACCAGATGGTGTCGTCCGAACCCCAACTGGCGCCGCGCCCGTCGGTCGCATCGCACAAGGCGAGCGCCGGCCCGCCGCCGGCCGGAACTTTCTTGAGCTTGCCTTCGGCGAAAAATCCGATCCACTGGCCGTCGGGCGAAAAGAACGGGCCTTGGCCGCCTTCGGCGCCCTGGATCGGCTTAGCCTCCAGTTGATCGATGGGGCGCAGGTAAAGCTGCGCGCGTCCGGCGCGGGTGGCCGCGTAGACCACGCGGGAGCCGTCGGGCGATATCGCCACGGCCGGCCTGGGAAAAAGCGCGAGCTCGGTTGCTTCCGCAATGGGGATCGTCAGGCGCGCCACCGGCTGCGGCGGCGGCGCGGCGCGCACGTAGAGCAGCGCCAGGCCGGCGGCGATCGCGGCGAAGACGGCAGCCGCGACCCAGGGGAGACGCCGACGCGGGGGTCGGGGGCCGGGGGCCGGGGACCTTCTTCGAGCAGGATTCTGTAGTCGCTGATATCGCGCAGGCGATCGGTGGGATCTTTCTCGAGGCAGTGCGCAGCAGGCGCAGCGGAGCATCCGGTGGCAGCGCGCTCCAGTCGGGCTCGCTCTTGACCACCGCGGCGATGGTGTCGCTGAGATTGTCGGCGGCGAAGGCACGGCGGCCGGTGAGCATCTCGTAGAGCACGCAGCCGAAGGTCCAGATGTCGGTGCGCTTGTCGATGGGCCGGCCGCGGGCCTGCTCGGGGCTCATGTACGCCGCGGTGCCGAGGATCGTGCCGGCGCGCGTCGCGGCCATGCTCAACGTCGGCGAGTGCGCCGGGTCGCCGCCGGAGGACTCGTCGGCAAGAGCCTTGGCCAGTCCGAAATCGAGCACCTTGACCTTGCCCTCGGGGGTGATCTTGATGTTGGCGGGCTTTAAGTCCCTGTGAACAATGCCCTTTTCGTGGGCGGCCTCGAGTGCATCGCTTACCTGGCTGCAAATTTGCAGCCAGGTCTCACGTGCGGCCGGCCCCTGGGCGATGTGCTCGGCCAACGTCTGACCCGGGACGTACTCGAGCACCAGGAACGGCACGCCCCCGACGTTCTCGAAGCCGTAGATGGCGGCGATGTTCGGATGGTTGAGCTGCGCGAGGACGCGGGCCTCGCGCTCGAAGCGGGCGAGGCGTTCCGGGTCGCGGGCGAAGGCTTCGGCCAAAACTTTGATGGCAACGTCGCGGCCGAGCGTGGTGTCGGTGGCGCGGTAGACGACGCCCATGCCGCCGGCGCCGAGCTTGGCGTCGATGCGGTAGTGGCCCAGCGTCTGGCCGATCATGCTGGACTAACTGCCCACGGCGGCTTCCGCCGGCTCGGCCTGCGGCTGATAGGTTTCAAACAGCCGCCACCACTTGCTCTGCGCGCGAAAGGCCTCGAGGCGCGTTTTCCCTTGGTGGGATACCACAGCCAGTCGTGATATGACCGGCCGCGGCGGCGGCACGCTGGCCATAATGTCGGACGCGCGGGTCACCGCAGCGCCCACGGTGCAAGTCCGCGGGCAGCCGGCATCGACCAGGCGCGCCTCGGCATGAACCGACGCGTGCACCCGGTCCTTGCGGCAGCAGCACGCCCGCGATCATCGCGGCGGCCCGAATCCTCTCGAGTCCGGATCGATAGGCCTGCAGCGAAAACATAGATTCCGCTCCAGCTATCGTACCGTGGGAGCCTAGCGGCCCGTCACTGTTTTTCAGGCCGGTGGGAGTGGTGGGCTGCGGCCATCGTCGTGATGACCCCCGTCGTAGTTTGCGCCTGAGTCGCCGCGGGCCGGACGAATCCGGTCAGCAGCACGATACCGGTCAAAGTTTCCGCGGCTGCTAAGATTACGGGGCGGCTCACCGATGATCATCGATTTCCATAATCACTACTACCCGCCCGAGTATCTCGAGGCCTTGCGCGCGGCGCCGAGCAATGTGCAGCTTTCCGAAGACGCCGACGGCAACCCGGTGCTGTCGTATCCGGGCGACTACAACGTCGCCGTCCGCGGGCATCGCGATATCGAGTTCCGGCAGGGCGTACTCGACCGGGCGGATGTCGACAAGCAGGTCCTCACGTTCACCACTCCCGGCACGCATCTGGATCCGCCCGCCCGGTCCGTGGCGCTGGCGCGCATCGTGAACGACGCGCTGGCGGCGATCGTCGCCGCGCGCGGCGATCGCTTCACCGCCTTGGCCACGCTGCCGATGAACGATGCGGCAGCATCGACGGCGGAGATCGAGCGCGCCGTGCGCCAGTTGGGTCTCCCGGGCGCGATGCTGTTCAGCAACATCGACGGCGTGGCCCTGAGCGAGGAGCGATACTGGCCGCTCTACGAAACGGCGGAAGGCCTCGGCGCGGTGCTGTTCATCCACCCGAGTCACCCGGTCGGCGTCGAGGCGATGCTCGACTACTGGCTCATGCCGCTGGTCGGGTTTCCCTCCGACACCACGCTGGCGGCGGCGAAGCTGGTGTTCAGCGGCGTCGTCGAGCGGTTTCCGCGCCTGCGGTGGGTTCTGGCGCACCTCGGCGGGACGATCCCCTATCTGGTCGAGCGGCTCGACCGGGGCTACGAGGCGTTCCCGGAATGCCGGCGGAACATCCGCCAGCCGCCCAGCGCCTATCTCAGAGAGTTTTACTACGACACAGTGAACTTCGATCCGCGGGCGATCCGGCTGGCCGTGGAGTTCGCCGGCGCGGATCGCGTGCTCGCCGGCAGCGACTACCCGCACCGCATCGGGAGCCTGCGATCCATGGTCGAGGCGATCGGTCAGCTCCAGATGCCCGAACCGGACAAGGCCGCCATTCTCGGCGGCAACGCCGCGCGCCTGCTCGGCCTCCAGTAATGACCGGCAAAATCGCCGTCGTCACGGGCGCCGCTTCCGGCATCGGCCGCGAGACGGCGCTGCTGCTCGCGCGCCAGGGCGCGAGCGTGGCCGCCACCGACCTCGACGCCACCGGCGCCGCCGGCTGACTAGTCTAGGAGCTTGTTGAAAAAGCCGTCCGCCGGACCGCTTGCTGCGCGCGCGGCTCGGCAAACCCTGTCGCATCAACGACCGCGTTCTGAGCCGCGACCGCAGGAAGCGGTTGTCGGAGCTTTTTCAACAAGCTCCTAGACTAGGTCGAAGGGCCGGAAGGGGCCGTCGGCGGTCTCGATCGTCGGACCGTAGACCTTCGTATGGCGGAGCTGGTGCAGACGCTCGGCCAAACCGATCTCGTTGAGGATCTCGAGCGTCGAGGGATGCACGGTGTCGCCGCGGAACTCGCGGTCGAAATCCTGGTGCGCTTCCAGCAGGGTTACGGGAACGCCGCGCCGCGCCAGCAGCAGCGCCAGCATCGCGCCGCCTGGCCCGGCGCCCACGATCGCGCAGCGCGTTTCGTGAAGGTCGGCGGCCACGCGGAGTATACTAGCAGAGGCGCGCGCGGATGATCGGCCGGACCATTTCCCACTACCAGATCGTCGAGAAACTCGGCGAGGGCGGCATGGGGGTCGTGTACAAGGCTCTCGACACGCACCTCGACCGTCCGGTGGCCATCAAGGTGCTGCGCGCCGACGCCGTCGCCGATCCGGAGCGCAAGAACCGCTTCGTGCAGGAGGCCAAGGCCGCCTCGGCGCTCAACCATCCCAATATTATTACGATCTACGACATCGACGACGCCGACGGCGTGGTCTTCATCGCCATGGAGTACATCGCCGGCCGGACGCTCGACCGGCTGATCGGCCACAAGGGGCTGCGGATCGGCGAGGCGCTCAACTGCTCCGTGCAGATCACCGACGCGCTGGCCGCCGCCCACGCCGCCGGCATCGTGCACCGCGACATCAAGCCCGCCAACCTCATGGTCAACGAGAAGGGTCTGGTGAAGGTCCTCGACTTCGGTCTGGCCAAGCTCACCGAACAGACCTCCGACGAGGACGAAGCCACCGTGACGATCAAAGAATCGCCCCACACCGAAAAGGGGACGATCCTCGGCACCGTGGCCTACATGTCCCCGGAGCAGGCTGAGGGCAGGAGAGTCGACGCCCGCTCCGACATTTTCTCCTTCGGCTCGGTGCTGTACGAGATGCTGACCGGCCGCCAGGCGTTTCACGGGGAAACGAAGCTCTCGACGCTGACCAAGATCCTGCGGGAAGAACCGCAACGGGTGAGCGAGATCGTGGAGGTGATGCCGCGCGAGCTCGAGCGCATCCTCAGCCGCTGCCTGAAAAAAGACCCGCAGGTGCGCTTCCAGCACATGGACGATCTGAAGATCGCCCTGGCCGAGCTCAAGGAAGAGTCGGACTCGGGGCGGCTGCTGGCGGGCCCCACGCCCGCGAAACCGGCGCCGCGCTGGCGGCTCCCTGCCGCCATCGCCGCGGGCGTGCTGCTGGCCGTCGCCGTGGTGTTCGTCTGGCTGTCCACGCGGCCGCCGGCCGGAACGCCCGATCTGGAGCTGACCCAGATCACCTCAGACGCCGGTCTCACGTCCTTCCCGGCGCTGTCCCCGGACGGGAAGCTGCTGGCCTACGCCTCCGACCGCAGCGGCGAAGGCAACCTCGACATCTGGGTACAGCAAGTAGGCGGCGGGGAGCCGATCCGCCTCACCCGCCACGAGGCCGACGACAGCGAGCCGTCCTTTTCCCCGGACGGCACCAAGGTTGCCTTCCGGTCCGAGCGGGATGGCGGCGGCGTTTACGTGGTTTCTGCGCTGGGGGGCGAGGCCCGGCGCATCGCCGATCAGGGCCGCGGCCCGCGCTTCTCGCCCGACGGCAACTCGGTCGCCTACTGGGTCGGCGATCTGGGGATCTTCAGCCGCAACCGCATGTACGTGGCGCCGGCGACTGGAGGCCAGCCCCGCCAGATGGAAGCGGAGTTCTTTTCCGCCTTTCACCCCCTCTGGTCTCCCGACGGAAAACATCTGCTGTTCACGGGCGCACGCGACTCCGACCTCTCTCGCGCCGATCGATACGACTGGTGGGTAACCCCCCTCGGCGGCGGGACGGCGGTGCGGACTGGCGCCTATAGCCTCCTGCTGCAACACAAGACGCAACCCTTGCCGCTGGGCGCTCCAGATTGGTTCGGGGACCAGATTGTTTTCTCGGCCGGCACGGAATCTCACGCCAGCCTCTGGCGCGTGCGGATCTCGAAGAACTGGCGGGTGGAGGAAGCCCCGCAACGGCTGACCTCCGGAACAGGTGTTTACATTCAGCCTTCGGTGATTGCAGGTGCGGGCGGCGCCTCCCGCCTGGTGTTCGCTGCTAGCAGTGTGAACCACGACGTCTGGAGCCTTCCCGCAGACGCCAACCGCGGAAAGGTTACGGCCGAGATGCAGCGGCTCACATCCAGCGCCGCAGCCGATACTCAGCCCTTCGTGTCGGCCGACGGCAAGAAAGTGGCTTTTGCCTCGGATCGCGCCAGGAGCCAGGACATCTGGGTCAAGGACCTCGCAAGCGGGCAGGAAACGGCGCTCACCGCCACGCCGGCGACCGAAGGCTCGCCGATCCTCAGCCCGGACGGCTCCCGCGTGCTCTATGGCGTGTTTCGGCCATCGGGGGAGATCGGACCTGTGGTGCCCTTCCTGGCCAGCGTCAGCGGCGGCGTGGCCTCCAAGGTTTGCGACCGGTGTGACGGCCCCTATTACTACATATCGTCGGACGGCAAGAAGACGGTCTACCGGCAGGGCTCACCCTGGTTTTTGGCGTGGCGGAATGTCGAGTCGGGCGAGGAACGGGCGCTGTTGAAACACCCCAAATACACCCTGACTGCCGCCCGCGTGTCTCCCGACGAGCGCTGGATCGTTTTCCAGGCCGTGATCAACCAGCAGCAGAGGCAGCTTTTTGTCGCGCCGCTCCGAGACTGGACCGCGCCCGGCGAAAAAGACTGGATCTCGATTACCGACGGCTCGGGGCTCGACCGCAACGCGGCGTGGTCGCCGGACGGGAATCTGCTTTACTTCCTCTCGGAGCGCGACGGGTTTCGCTGCTTTTGGGCGCAGGCGCTCGAGGCGGCGACGAAGAAGCCGGCGGGTCCCGCCTTTGCCGTGCGGCACTTCCACCAGGCGCGCCGTTCGTTGATGGGCCTGGGCGACCTCAACAACATCGGACTTTCCGTCGGGCGCGACAAGATCGTCTTCAGCATGCCGGAGTTGAGCGGCAACGTTTGGATGGCGAGGATCAAATGACGCCAGCCGGTCGTGTTACGCTTTCACGGTGGCACAGGAGGGTGAAATGAATTCCGGAATTGCGCTAATGGCAGCGGCTGTGGCGGCGATGACGGCGGCGCCTCGGGCGATGGGTGCGACGGCGGTGGAGATGCTCAAGGGCGTAAAATTCTCGGTGGTGGCCTACGAAAACGGGAAACCCGCCCCCGTGAAGCCGCCGAGCGGCGACCAGGACATCGAGAACACGCGGCAGCAGGTGGAAAAGACGCTGAAGGAACTCGGACTGGATTTTTCGCTGGCCGAGGATTGCGCCTCCGCGTCCGCCGACGTGGTGAGGGCGATCGGAATGGAAGGTTCGGGCGGCGTCTTCCGAGGCGGCGGCGTCGTGATGCGTAAACGGGACAAGAAGGAGCTGCTGCGGAAGGACTGGCTCGGCTCCATGGCTGGAACCACACTGACCATCGACACGCCGCTGCCGGCTGAGGAGATGAGGAAAGTGCGGGGGATGCTCACCCGCAGGCTCCTACTGGCCGACTTCTATATGAACCTGAAGACAGGTTTGTCCACGGGCAAATGGGGGAGAGGGGACCTCTCGAAGAGCCTGCCGAAGTGCCATTAGGGACTCCAATGAAATCACTAATACTCACGCTGCTGGCCGCGTCCGCGGCCCTCGCGCAGGAGCCCAACGGCCAGGCGCTCTACAACCAGCATTGCGGCCCCTGCCACGCTGCCCCGGCGTCGACCTGGGCGCTCGATCGCCGTTTTCTGCGCAACATGACCCCGGAGGCGGTGCTGGCGGCGATGAACCGCGGGGTGATGCTGCCGATGGCCGCGGCCCTCTCGGCGCCCGAGCGGCGCGCCATCGCCGAGTACGTCACCGGCAAAGGTCTCAAGGAGTCGCCGGCGTGGCCGCCGCAACCCATTGTCAAGCCTTGTCCTTCCGACTCCGGCAAGACCTTTGACCCTTCGGCTGGACCGCGCTGGGCCGGCTGGGGAGTCGACTCGACGAACGGGAGATTCCAGCCCGCCGAGATGGCGGGGCTGGCGGCCGCCGAGGTCCCGCGTCTGAAACTGAAATGGGCGTTCGGATTCCCGGACGCCAACGGCGCCATCGGCCACCCGACCGTGGCTGGCGGCCGGGTCTTCATCGGCAGCCTCAGCGGCGCGGTCTACTCGCTCGACGCGGCCAGCGGCTGCGCCTACTGGCACTACCAGGCGTCTGCGGTAGGGGCCCGCTCGGCGATCGTATTCGGTCCCGCCGACGGCGGCCGCTTCGCGGCCTATTTCGGTGATCTCGAGGCCAACGTCTACGCCCTCGACGCCGCCAGCGGCAAGCTGCTGTGGAAGACGCGAGTGGACGATCATCCCTGGGCCCGCGTCACCGGCGGGCCGCAGCTCGACGGCGGACGCCTGTATGTCCCGGTGGCGTCTTTCGAGGAGCTCGCGGCGGCGGATCCGAAGTACGAGTGCTGCAAGTTTCGCGGCAGCCTCGTAGCCCTCGACGCCCGCAGCGGCAAGCAGATCTGGAAGACCTACGTGATCCCCGAGACGCCGCGGCCCACGCGCAAGAGCGAAAGCGGCACGCAGCAGTGGGGACCGTCGGGAGCCGGGATCTGGGCCTCGCCGACGCTCGATCCCAAGGCCAAAGCCATCTACGTCGCCACCGGCGACAGCTACTCGGAGCCCGCCGCCCCCAACAGCGACGCGGTCCTGGCGCTCGATATGGGTACTGGCAAGATCCTCTGGTCGCGGCAAACACACAAGGGAGACGCCTGGAATCTTTCCTGCCTGCACCCGGAACAGCACAACTGTCCCAAAGGCGCCGGCCCGGATTTCGACTACGGTTCCTCGCCGATCCTGCGAACGCTGCCCGGCGGACGCCGCGTGCTGCTGGCGGGCCAGAAGTCGGGCGTCCTCTACGCGCTCGATCCGGATCGCAAGGGAGCGATCCTCTGGCAGGCGCGCTTGGGCAAGGGAGGAATCCTGGGCGGCATCGAGTGGGGTCCGGCGGCCGACGACAAGACCGTTTACGCTGCGTTGTCAGACTTGGAACCCAACAAGCCCGACGCCGGCGGCGGCTTGTTCGCCATCCAGATCGCGACCGGCGAGCGTTTGTGGTTCACGCCCCCGGCGCCGCCCGCCTGCGCCGGACGCCGCGGTTGCAGCCAGGCCCAGCCCGGGGCGGTGACCCTGATTCCCGGCGCCGTCTTTTCCGGCTCCCTCGACGGACACCTCCGCGCTTACTCGGCGGCGGACGGCAAGATTCTCTGGGATTTCGACACGCTAAAGGAGTTTCCGACCGTCAACGGCGTCAAGGCTACCGGCGGGTCGTTGAATGGCGCCGGGCCGACGGTCGCCGGCGGCATGGTGTTCGTCAACTCGGGCTACATGGTCTTCGGCATTCCCGGCAACGTGCTGCTGGCGTTTTCGGTGGACGGGAAGTAGTAGAATCAACGCTGTCATGCCGCTCCCCGCCGGCACTCGCCTCGGCGCTTACGAAATCCTCAACCTGCTCGGCGCCGGAGGCATGGGCGAAGTCTACCGCGCCGCCGATCCCAAGCTGGGCCGCGACGTCGCCATCAAGGTCGTGACGCCGGAGTTCGCCCGCGACCCGGAACGGCTGGCCCGCTTCGAGCGCGAAGCGCGGGTGCTGGCTTCGCTCAACCATCCCAATATTGCTGCGATCTACGGGCTGGAGGAATCCGGGGGGATTCATTACCTGGTCCTGGAGTTCGTGCCCGGCAAAAACCTGGCCGGCCCGCTTCCCCTCGACGAAGCGCTGGCGGCGGCCCGCCAGATCGCGGTGGCGCTGGAAGAAGCCCACGAGAAAGGAATAGTTCATCGCGACCTGAAGCCGGCCAATGTGAAGGTGACGCCGGAGGGTAAGGTCAAGGTGCTCGATTTCGGACTGGCCAAGGCTCTGCACGGGGAAGCCCCGGCGGCGGACTCTTCCGCGTCGCCCACGCTGAGCGCCGATCCGACCCGCGCCGGCGCCATCCTCGGCACGCCGCCCTACATGAGCCCGGAGCAGGCGCGAGGCCGCAAGCTCGACAAGCGCACCGACATCTGGGCGTTCGGCTGCGTGCTATATGAAGCGCTGAGCGGCCGCCAGGCTTTCGGCGGCGAATCCATGCCGGACGTGCTGTCGGCGGTGGTGAGCCGGGAACCGGACTGGGGCCGGCTGCCGGCCGGCACGCCCGCCGGCGTCCACCGGCTGCTGCGCCGCTGCCTCGAAAAGGATCCCGCCCGGCGACTGCGGGATATCGGCGATGCCTGGATGGAGTTGGACCAGGAGCCGATCGCGCCGGCCCGCGCGCCGTCGAAGCGGCTGATACTCGTCGCCAGTGGGGTCGTGCTGGCAGCGTTGGTCGCGTCCTTCTATCTCGGCCGCCGCCGCGGCCCGCAACAGCCGCAGGTCGCCGGCCCACTCACTCGCACGGTGATCGAGCTGCCGGCGAACGCCCCGCTGGCCCTCGGCAGTCTGATGCCGCAGCAAAGTTTCGACAGCCCTGTGGTTGCTCTCTCCCCGGATGGACGCCGACTCGCCTATGTGGGCCAGTCGCCGTCGGGCAACATGCTCTATCTACGCGAAATGGGGGCCTTGACCGTCCAGCCAGTGGCCGGCACCGAGGGCGCCATCTACGCATTCTTCTCCCCCGACAGCCGCTGGCTCGGCTTTCTCACCAGCGACAAGGTGAAGAAGGTGTCGCTCGACGGCGGCGTTCCGTCCACCTTGTGCGATGCGGTCGTTCCGGTAAGCGCCAGCTGGACACGCGATGACGCGATCTATTTCAGTGAGATGGAGGGCGGCCGAATATCGCGCGTCTCTGCCGCTGGCGGCGGCCCTACCGTGGTGGCGCCCCCGTTCGCTAGCAAACGCAAGTTCAGTCAGATATTGCCAGATGGTAAGTCGGCGCTCATGACAGCTTGGACGCGGGGCATCAGCACAGACTATGCCGACGTGGTTCTCCTGCCCCTGACCACACGCGAACCGAAAGTGCTGATCCGCTCCGCCTATGACGCCCGCTATGTACCGCCCAATTACCTGCTCTTTGGCCGCAGCGGGAACCTGTTCGTCGTTCGATTCGATCCCGCGCGCCGGGAGATCGAGGGAGAGCCCTTCCCCGTGGCGTCTGGCGTGAGCATGGAATCCTTCTTCGGGCAGGTGCACGCCGCGGCTTCCGAGAACGGTCTGATCGCCTATGTGTCAGGCTCCGATCGGGCCGTCGGACGGCTGGTGTGGGTAGACCGCCAGGGCCGCAGCGAGTTCCTTCCCCCGCCTGCGCGCCTGTACGGCGTCGTCGATCTGTCTCCGAATGGCGAGCGCCTGGCCGTGCACGTGGCCGACGTCACCGACTACATCTGGATCTACGACCTCAAACGCGGCGAGGGGCGCAAGCTTGCTGCCAGCGAACACAGCGGCTGGCCGGTGTGGAGTCCCGATAACGCGAGCATCGCGTTCTCGAGGTGGCAGGTGCAGGCACGGAGAGGAGTCTTGACCCAGCCGGCTGACGGGGGAAGCGAGGCCCGGGAACTCCTTGCGCCCTCCAAGGATCCCGACCCACTCATGGGCGCTGCATCGTGGTCGCCTGATGGTCGCGTGCTGGCACTCGCGCGGTCCGGGACCGGGTCGATCTCGCGTTTCTTGAGTCTGGACGGCGCGGAAGTGCGCGCTTCTATCACCCGCTCCAATGTGTGGGCCATCGACTTCTCGCCTGACGGCCGATGGGTTGCGTACGCTTCTGACGAACCCGGGCGGTTCGAGGTCTTCGTCCAGTCTTATCCCGACGGCAAGACGGTCCGTCAGATCTCGGCCGATGGCGGAATGGAGCCGGTGTGGTGCCGCTGCGGTGAGTTGTTCTGGCGCAGTGGCAACCGCTGGATGTCGGTCGCGATCCGCACCCAGCCCGAATTGAGCTGGGACCCGCCGCGCCTCGCCTTCCAAGTCGATAACTTCATCGACACGCCCGGCCGCTCCTACGACGTCTCGCCGGACGGCAAGCGGCTGCTGGTGGTCAAGCGCGCCGAACCAGACGAGCGGTCCCGCATCCACCTGATTACGAACTGGAAGGAGCAGGTGAGCCGGCCATGACGGATCGGATGCTGGGCCACTATCGCGTGGTCGAGAAAATCGGCGCCGGCGGCATGGGCGAAGTCTACCGCGCCGCCGATCCGAAGCTGGGCCGGGACGTCGCCATCAAGGTGGTGACGCCGGAGTTCGCCCGCGACCCGGAACGGCTGGCCCGCTTCGAGCGCGAAGCGCGGGTGCTGGCTTCCCTCAACCACCCTAATATTGCTGCGATCTACGGCTTCGAGCAGGCTGGCGGCGTGCCGTTTTTGGTGCTGGAGTACGTCCCGGGACAGACGCTGAAGGGGCCTTTGCCGGTCGATGAGGCGCTCTCGACCGCCCGGCAGATCGCCGAAGCCCTGGAGGCCGCCCACGAAAAAGGAATCGTCCATCGCGACCTCAAGCCCGCCAACGTCAAGATCACCCCGGAGGGCAAGGTCAAGGTGCTCGACTTCGGCCTGGCCAAGGCCTTCGCCGGCGAAGACTCCGGGGGCGACCCGACGAATTCTCCGACGCTGAGCGTCCTGGCGACCAAGCACGGGGCGATCCTCGGGACCGCGGCCTACATGTCGCCGGAGCAGGCGCGCGGCAAGGCCGTCGATCGTCGTACTGATATCTGGGCCTTCGGATGCGTCCTCTACGAGATGCTGACGGGCAAGCAGGCTTTCCCGGCGGAAACGATTTCCGACGCCATCGCCGGCATCCTGGCCCGCGAGCCCGACTGGAACGCCCTGCCCGCGGCGACGCCGGAGCACGTCCGCGATTTGCTCCGCCACTGCCTGCAAAAGGAGCTCGCCAAGCGGCTGCGCCACATCGACGACGCCCAAATCCTGCTCGAGGAAGTTCCCCGGCCCCCGACCCCCAGCCCCCGACCCCCGGCGCGCCAGCGCCTGCTCCCCTGGGCCGTCGCCGCGGTGGCGGTCGTCGCGCTCGGCGCTGTTCTCGCGGCCGTCGCCCTGAGGCCCGAAGCGGCTCAACCCGTGCTGCGCTACACCATCTCACCGCCCGAGAAGTCGACGACCCAGCATTTCGCGATCTCGCCGGACGGCCGCCACCTGGCTATCGCCGCCACCACCATCGACGCCAAGAACCACCTTTGGGTCCGATCTCTCGACAACCTCGAATCGCGGCTTCTTCCCGGAACCGACGGCGCCACGCTGCCCTTCTGGTCTCCCGACAGCCGCTACATCGCCTTCTTCACCCAGGACAAGCTCAAGAAGATTCCCGTCACCGGCGGCCCGCCGCAATCGCTCTGCGATGCGCCACGCGGAACCGGCGGCTCCTGGAGTCACGACGGCGTCATCGCCTTCGCCGCTGCCGCCGGAAACTTCACGCTGCAACGGGTGCCCGCGTCGGGGGGCGCGCCGTCACCGCTCGAGAAAGGCGAAGGTCCGCGCCACCATCATTTTCCGGTTTTCCTCCCCGGGCGGCACGACTTCTTCTACGTGCGACACGCGGAGGCGGAAAACCGCGGCACCTATCTGGGGTCCCTCGATTCCCAGCAGTCCCGCCGCGCCCTGCCGGATATCTCCGCAATCGCCTATGCGCCGCCGGCCCCGGGTAGCGGCAATGCCCACCTGCTGTTCCTCCGCGAAGAGACGCTGATGGCGCAGCCCTTCGACACGAAAACGCTCCAACCCGGCGGAGAACCGTTCCCCATCGCCGAAGACGTTTCTGTCAGCCAGCCGGGATCCTTCATGCCCTACACGGTTTCCGAGAACGGCGTGCTGGCCTACCAGACGGGCCGCACTCTCGGGGAAAGCCAACTGGTGTGGTACGACCGAGCGGGCAAGCAACTCGGCGTGGCCGGACCGCCGGGGCGCGTCTCCGCTCCGTCGTTTTCTCCCGACGAGAAGACCATCGCCGTCGCCCGCGCTCCAACCGGCGACTTCTTGAGGTCGGATATCTGGCTGCACGAGATCTCCCGAGGCAACGAGACGCGATTCACCGCCCACCCTGGGAACGATGGCTCTCCGATATGGTCGCCCGACGGCAGCCGCATCGTCTATCGTTCCTACCGAGGCGTGCAGGCTGATCTGTATCAAAAAGACTCGAGCGGCGCCGGCCAGGAAGAATTGCTGTTCGCCTCGCAGACCTCGAAGTCCCCCACTCATTGGTCGCGGGACGGCCGGTACCTGGTGTATCAAGAGCAATCCCCGGCCGCCTGGGATCTGTGGGTCCTGCCCATGCAAGGCGAGCGAAAGCCGTTCGTGTTCCTGAAGACCGAGTTTGCCGAGCTTCACGGCCAGCTTTCCCCGGACGGCCGTTGGATGGCGTACACCTCGAATGAGTCGGGCCGGCCGGAGGTCTACGTGCGGCCCTTTCCGTCCGCCGACGCCAAGTGGAAGGTGTCGACGGCCGGCGGAGAGCAGCCGCGCTGGCGGCGCGACGGCAAGGAGCTGTATTACGTAGCGACCGACCGCAAGTTGATGGCGGTCGCCGTGAGAGCCGGCACGGCCCCGCGTGGGGGCTTTGAATTGGGAACCACGCAGGCGCTGTTCCAGACGCGGCTGCCGCTCAGCGCCGTGGGGACCGCCGCCGGCACCCACTACGACGTCAGCGCCGACGGCAAGCGGTTTCTGCTCGTCACCAACCTCCAGGAAACCTCCGACGCCCCCATCACCGTGGTGGTCAACTGGCTGGCCGGCGTGAAGAGATGAGGATAGAAGAAATGGAACCGCAGATGAACGCAGATAAACGCAGATAACTTCTTTTCTCTTCGACCGCGGTGAGGCGTGATCCCCATCGGCGTTCATCTGCGTTCATCTGCGGTTTCAAAACGCCTTTTGCTAGTCGCTGCTGGGACGCGCCGCCGGGCGGCGCTCGCGCTGGAACAGATCTTCCGGCTTCATGGACGGGTCGAAGGCCACCGAGAACCACCCGATCATCATCTCTTCCCAGCTCTGGTCGCCCCACTTCACCTCGGACGCCGGGTCGGGGTTGTCGGGGTTGTTCGGCGAGTTGTCGAAGTGGGCGGTGCACTCGATCTTGGTTCCCTTGGTCAGCTCCAGCGGCTTGTCGAAATAATAGAAAAGCTGCCAGTTGAAGTTGTACTTCGGCACGCGCAGCATGACCTCGGGCGCCGCCGCCGGGCGCACCAGCCGGTATTCAAAATCCTTGCCCCGCAGGTGCATGTGCGGCATCAGGGCGATCAGCGACGCGCTGCTCTGGATGGTGATCTCCGAGTCGACCTGGTGGTTCCCCGCGCCGGGCGGAATGACGAACTTGTTGTTGGTGGCCGGCGCGATCAGCACGCGGCGCGTCACCGGCTCTTTGGCGAAGATCAGGCCGATTTTGGTGCGATCGAGGCCGGGTTTGCCGTTGGCGGTGTAGTGCATCTGGAAAACCAGGTCGGAGCCGGCCTTCACGAGGATGGCGTGTCCCGCCGGCAGAACCTGCGGCTGCATGCCCGGGGCGAATCCGACCAGCATCGATCCGGCGCCGCGCTCGTTACTGCGCTCCGGAGCCGGGCGGCTGCCCTCCGGATTGGCCTCGCGATTGGCCTCGCGGCCGCGCTGCGGATCGTCGTACCGCCGGCGGGGGACGAACGGCTCGCCGGGCTTGGCGTCCTTCATCCAGGTGGAGCCGGGCTCGCGGATGAAGCCGATGACGTGATGCACCACGGCGCGATTGCCGGGCCGGATCTCGGCCATCCGCACCCACTTGTCCCCGGTGAATCCGGTGGGGATCACTACATACTGGTATTCGATAGTCCCCGACGCGGCCACCCGGAACTCCTGGGGCATCTCGATGACGGCGTCCGGCAGCCCGATATTCCAGCCGTCGACGAACTTCCGGGGCGGCGGCAGATCTTTCGGATTGCCTTCGCGGGCGCCGCCGTCGGCCCAGGCCACCAGCGTGTCGACCTCGGCCTGCGGCATCGAGACGTCGTTCGACCACTTGCCGAAATGCGGATCGGCGAACCACGGCGGCATGCGCTTGACGAGCACCGCCTCGCGGATGGCCTTGGCCCAGGGCCGCGCTTCCTGGTAGGTCAGGAGCGACATCGGCGCCGCTTCCCCGGGGCGGTGGCATCCCTGGCAATTCCGCTGGAGAATCGGCGCTATATCTTTACTGTAGGTAACGGACGTGGATACCGTCGCCGCCACCGCCGCCGTCGCAATCGCCGCCGCCAGAACCGCCAGCCGTGTCCGCATTGACACACCTCCAACTCCCTCTATACTGCCTGGAAAGCTGGGATCTTGTCAATCGGTCTCACCACCATCGGCTCATGATCACCTTCTGCTCGGTGTAAAACGAGATGGCGTCGCGGCCGTGGGCGTGCAGGTCGCCGAAGAAGGAGTTTTTCCAGCCGCTGAACGGGAAGAACGCCATCGGCGCGGCCACGCCGATGTTCACCCCGACCATGCCCACCTCGATTCGCTGAGCGAACTCGCGCGCCGCCTTGCCGTCGGAGGTGAAGATCGAGGTGGTGTTGCCGAAGGCGGAGCGGTTCACCACCTCGACCGCTTCGTCGAGCGATCCGACGCGGATCACCGAGAGCACCGGCCCGAAGATCTCTTCCCGCGCGATGGCCATCTCGGGGGTGACGTTGTCGAAGATCGTCGGCCCGAGATAGAAGCCGTCTTTTTTCTGCTCCATCACTTTTCGCCCGTCGCAGAGCGGCGTGGCGCCCTCGGCGACGCCCTTCTCGATGTAGCCGACGACGCGTCGTCGATGCTCGGCGGTCACCAGCGGGCCCATGCCGGTGCCGGGATCGGCGGGGTCGCCCACCGGCATCTCGCGCGCCTTGCTCACGAGGCGATCGAGCAGGACTTTGGCTACCTCACCGACCGCGACGAGCACGCTGCCCGCCAGGCACCGCTCGCCGGCCGCGCCGAACGCCGAGCCCATGATGGCGTCGACGCTCTTGTCGACGTCCGCGTCCGGCATCACTACGAGGTGGTTCTTGGCACCGCCCAGCGCCTGGACGCGTTTCCCCTGCGCCGCGGCCGTCTGGTAGATGTACTTCGCCACCGGGCTCGACCCCACGAACGACACCGCCCGCACCAGTGGATGATGGAGCAGCGCGTCGACGGCGACTTTGTCCCCGTGCACCAGGTTGAAAACGCCGGGCGGCAGTCCGGCGTCCTCGAGCAGCTCGACCATGCGGGTCGGCGTCAGCGGCACCTTTTCCGACGGTTTCAGCACGAAGGTGTTGCCGCAGGCGATGGCGAACGGATACATCCACATCGGCACCATCGCCGGAAAGTTGAACGGCGTGATTCCGGCGCAGACGCCGAGCGGCTGACGGATGGTCTGGCAGTCGATCTCCTTGGCCACGTTGTCGAGCGAGTAGCCCATCATGAGGCTGGGCATCCCGCAGGCGACCTCGACCATCTGGATGGCGCGCCGGACCGAGCCTCGCGCGTCGTCGAGCGTCTTGCCGTTCTCCGTCGACAGGATTCGCGCCACCTCGTCGGCGTGGGTCTCGAGCAGGGTCTTGTAGCGATAGAAAACCTGTACGCGGTCGACCACCGTCACCTCGCGCCATTTCAGGAAAGCCTCGTGGGCGCGGCGCACGGCGCGATCGATCTCTTCGGCGGTCGCGTAGGGGAGCTGCGCGATCGCCTCGCCGTTCGAGGGGTTGGTGATGGGGTGCAGCGCGCCGGCCGACGGCTCCCACCGGCCGCCCACGTAGAACTTCAGCGTGCGAGCGTCGCTTGCAGTGGCAATCATGTTTCCTCTCCAATCGGGGCGCCGGCCGCGGCGGGCGCGCGTTGCATCAGCGCCAAGTGAACGGCGCCGGCGACCAGGAACCCCACGAACCAGGCGTAGTCATACAGCCATCGCAGCGGCGGCACGGCCAGGCCGAGCAGCGCGACGGCGATGCCGGCGGCCAACGCCCCCATGGCCCGGTAGTTGACGCCGCCGCTGAACTCGTAGCGCCGGCCGCGCAGATACAGCTCGTCAACAGCCAGCTGGCAGCGCCGCAGCAGAAAGTAGTCGACGATCATGACGCCCGCGATCGGACCCAGCAGCGCCGAGTAGCCGACTAGCCAGCCGAAGATGTAGGCGCTGTAATCGCTCAGCAGCTTCCAGGGCATCATGGCGACGCCCAGCGCGCCGGTGATCAGGCCGCCGGCGCGAAACGAAATCCGCCGCGGGTTGAGATTCGAGAAATCGTTCGAGGGGGAGACCACGTTGGCCGCCACGTTGGTGGTGAGGGTCGCGAGCAGCAGCGCGACCAGCCCGACCAGCGCCACCACCGGCCGGTTGAAGCGCCCCAGCAGGACCACCGGATCCCAGATCGCCTCGCCGAAGATCACCGTCGAGGCGGAGGTGACCGCCACGCCGATGAAGGCGTAGAGTGTCATGGTAGTAGGCAGTCCGAGGGCCTGGCCCCAAGCCTGGGCGCGCTGCGAGCGCGCGTACCGGGTGAAGTCGGGGATGTTCAGAGCCACCGTCGCCCAGAAGCCCACCATGCCGGTCAAGGCCGGCACGAAGAACCGCGCGAATTCGGCGGTGCTGCGGAACCGGCTCGGCGCGGCGAGGATGGGGCCGAGTCCTCCCGCCAGATCGGTCATCCACCACAACAGAAAAACGCCCACGGCGATCATGAACGGGGCGCTGGCGGCCTCGAGAAACTTGATCGTCTCGATCCCCTTCCAGATGATCCAGATGTTGATGGCCCAGAAAAAGAAGAACGAGACCCAGACGCCGCCCGCCCACTGGCCCCACGCCGGCCACGCGATCTTCATCATGGCGTCGATGGCCTGGCCGCCGATCCAGGTCTGGATCCCGAACCACCCGCAGGCCACCAGCGCGCGCAGCACCGCCGGCACGTTGGCCCCCAGCACGCCGAAGGACGCCCGCACCAGCACCGGGAAGGGGATCCCGTAGCGCGCGCCCGCGTGCGCGTTCAGCAGCATAGGCGCCATTACGATTAAATTGCCGAGCAGGATCGTCCCGATCGCCTGCCACCAGCTCATGCCGCCGGCGATCAGCCCGGAGGCCAGCATGTAAGTCGGGATGCAGACGCTCATGCCGATCCACAGCGAGGCGTAGTGGTAGGCGCCCCAGGTCCGCCCTTCCGGCGGCACCGGGGCGAGGTCCTTGTTGTATAGCGAGCTGTCTTGCACCGAAGGGTTATCTGCGCGCATCTGCGATCACCAGCGGTCTCTACTTCCACGCCCCGCCGCGCGCCGCGCGCTTCAGGTACGCCCCGCGGCCGGCGCGGCCGAGCCACTGGCCGCGGTCGACGATCACCTCGCCGCGCGAGAGCACCGTGCGCGCGTTGCCCTTCACTCGCCAGCCTTCGAACATCGAGTAATCGACCCGCATGTGGTGCGTCGCCGCGCTGATGAGGTGCTCGGCCTGGGGGTCCCAGATGACGATGTCGGCGTCGCTGCCGGCGGCGAGCGTCCCTTTGCGCGGGTACAGGCCGAAGATCCGCGCCGGGGTCGTCGAGACCACTTCCACGAAGCGGTTGAGACTCAGCTTGCCGGCGTTCACCCCGTAGTGATACAGAAGCTGCAGCCGGTTCTCGATTCCCGGGCCGCCGTTGGGGATCTTGGTGAAGTCGTCCTTGCCCAGGCTCTTCTGATCGTTGAAACAGAACGGGCAGTGGTCGGTAGATACAACCTGGAGGTGATCGGCCTTGAGCCCCTCCCACAGCGCCGCCTGGTGATGCTTCTCGCGCAGCGGCGGCGTGAAGACGTACTTGGCGCCCTCGAAGCCGGGCCGCGCCAGTTCCTCGACCGACAGCAGAAGGTACTGGGGGCAGGTTTCGGCAAACGCCGCGAGGCCGCGATCGCGCGCCTCCCGCACCTGGTTGAGAGCGTCCTCCGAAGAGAGGTGCACGATGTAGACGGGCGCGCCGGCGATCTCGGCCAACGCGATCGCCCGGTGCACGGCCTCGGCCTCGGCCGTCGCCGGCCGCGTCAGCGCGTGATAGATCGGCGCCGTCTTGCCCTCCGCCAGCGCCCGTCGCACGATCACGTCGATGACGCCGCCATTCTCGGCGTGCATGCAGATCAGCGCGCCGTTTTTCCCGGTCTGCGACAGCGCCCGGAAAATCGTGGCGTCGTCGACCAGCAGCACGCCCGGATAGGCCATGAACAGCTTGAAGCTGGCGACGCCCTCGGCGACCAGCGAGTCCATGTCCTCGAGGCCCGCGCCGGCCAGGTCGGTGACGATCATGTGCAGGCCGTAGTCGATCGCCGCGCGTCCGTCGGCCTTCTTCCACCAGGTGTCGAGCGCGTCGCGCATGCGGGTGCCTTTCGGCTGAATGGCGAAGTCGATCAGAGTCGTGGTGCCACCGAAGGCCGCCGCTCGCGTGCCGGTCTCGAAATCGTCGCTCGACACCGTGCCGCCGAACGGCATGTCGAGGTGCGTGTGGACGTCGATCCCGCCCGGCAGCAGCAGCATGCCGGCGGCGTCGATCACGCCATCCGCCGCCGTGGCCGGAATGCCGGCCCGGACCTCACGGATCGTCTCGCCGTCGACCAGTACGTCGGCGGCGAAAGTTGTCTCCGCCGTCACCACTGTTCCGTTGCGGATCAGCGTCGTCACGGCCGGCTCACCTCGGCGAGGCTGGCATCCAGGCGCCGCGCGAACTCGTCCACGTCTGCCTTACCAATATTTAGCGGCGGCGAGATGCGGATGCAGTTCCCGTACAGCCCGCCCTTGCCGACGAGCAGCCGGTTCTCCCGCGTGGCCTCCATCAGCCGCAGCGCCGCGTCGGCGGCCGGCGCCTTCGTCTCCCGGTCGTCGACCAGCTCCAGCGCCTGCATCAATCCCATGCCGCGAACGTCGCCGATCAGCGGATACTTCTCCCGCATCTCATCGAGCTTGCCGCGGAAGTAGGCGCCGGTCTCGGCGGCGTTGGCGAGCAGGTTTTCCTCGTCCACGAAATCGATGACCGCCTTGGCCGCCGTGGCGGCGATGGGGTTGCCGCCGAACGTAGACAGCGTCAGCCCGCGCAGTGCGCCCGCCACCTCCTCGGTCGCCACCGTCAGGCCGATCGGAAAGCCGTTGGCCATGCCCTTGGCGCTGGTCATCACCTCCGGCACGACCCCGTAGTGCTCGATCCCGAACCACTTGCCGGTGCGTCCCCAGCCCGTCTGCACCTCGTCGCTGATCAGAATCCCGCCGTACCGCCGGACGATCTCGGCCACAATCGAAAAATACTCCCGCGGCGGCGTGATGAATCCGCCGACTCCCTGGATCGGCTCGGCGATGAACCCGGCCACGCGCCCCGTGGTCGTCGTGCGGATCAGGTCCTCTACATCCCGCGCGCAGCGCACGTCGCACGAAGGGTAGCTGAGCCCGAACGGGCAACGGTAGCAGTAGGCATTATGCGCATGCACGACACCCGGCTGCGACGCGCCCAGCCGCCACCCGGCGTGCCCCGTCAGAGTCATCCCGAGCGACGACCGCCCGTGATAGCTGTGCCGCAGCGCGATAATCTCGCTCGATCCCGTGTAGCACCGCGCCGCGAGAATCGCCGTTTCGTTGGCTTCCGTCCCGCTGTTGGTGAAAAACGACCGCGTCAAGCGCCGCGCGGGGGTCACCGAGGCGACGCGCTTGGCGAGCGCCGCCTGCGGCTCGGTGGCGAACAGCGTCGAGGTGTGCCCGACCCGCTCCATCTGCTCGCGAACCTTGGCGTTCACGCGCTCGTTGCAGTGCCCCACGCTGATGGTCACGATCCCGCCGAAAAAATCCAGATACTGGTTGCCGTCGGCGTCCCAGACGTACTGATCCTTCGCCCGCGCGATCACCAGCGGCTCCCGGTAGTAGTGAAAAACGGCGGGGAAAAGGTATTCCTGATTGGCGAGCAGGATTTCTTCTTTGGTCATGCCTTAACCAGCGCCTCGTACATATCCGGCCGGCGGTCCCGGAAAAACTGCCAGGTCTTGCGCACTTCCCCGATCAAGTCGAGGTCCAGGTCCGCCGTCAGAACCTCGTTCTTGTCCCGCGAGGCCTGGGCGAGAAACTGCCCGCGCGGATCGCAGAAGTAGCTCGAGCCGTAAAACTCCCCGATGTTCCAGGGCGCCTCGACGCCCACGCGGTTGATGGCGCCGACGAAGTAGCCGTTGGCCACGGCGTGCGCCGGCTGCTCGAGCTTCCATAGGTACTCGCTCAACCCGGCCACCGTCGCCGACGGGTTGAACACGATCTCCGCGCCCCCCAGGCCCAGCGCCCGCGCGCCTTCCGGGAAGTGCCGGTCGTAGCAAATGTAGACGCCGACGCGCGCCACCCCCAGGTCGAACACCGGGTAACCAAGATTCCCCGGACGGAAATAGAACTTCTCCCAGAACCCGGGCGCCACGTGCGGAATGTGCGTCTTGCGATACTTGCCGAGGTAACCGCCGTCGGCGCCGATCACCGCTGCGGTGTTGTAATACAGACCCTCCTGCTCGCGCTCGTAGACCGGCACGACCAGCGCCACGTTGTGCCGCCGCGCCTGCTCCTGCATCAGGCGCGTCGTCGGCCCTTCCGGCACCGCTTCGGTGAAGTCATACCACCGCGTCTGCTGCTCGGCGCAGAAGTAGGGACCGTAAAAAAGCTCCTGGAGGCACACGATCCGCGACCCGGCTTCGGCCGCTTGCCGGATCATGCCGAGGTGCTTGTCGATCATGGCCTGCTTGATCTCGGCCAGCGGCAGGTCGGCCGGCCCCGCGCTGCTCGCCTGAATCAGAGAACACCGAACGACACGAGCCATCGTCGCTCCCTCTCGAATCTTTCATTATGGGGTCTTTGCCCGCCGGGAATCAAACCGCCGCGGGGGGCCGATACATCCTGTTTCGCGCCGGCTCCGTATAGTATAAAGAAGGACGACGGCGCTTCGGGCCGACCCGAGGTTCCCGCGCGTGCTTCCACTGGCGGCGACTGAGCTGGCGATGATCCTCTCGATGGCGTGGTCCGCCGCGCGGGCCGACGCGTCCGGCGATCCGGGTCTGGTTGAAGCCCTCCGCCGGCGCGACCCGCAGGCGCTCGCCCGGCTCTACGACCGGTTCGGCGGCGTTGTCTATTCACTGATCTACCGCATCGTGCACGACGCCGGCATCGCCGAGGACCTGGTGCAGGAGACGTTTCTGAAAGTCTGGAACCAGGCGCAACTCCTCGACCCCGCCCGCGGATCGGTGGCCGGCTGGCTGCTGACGGTGGCTCGCAACCGCGCCATCGACTGGCTGCGTTCGGCGGCGGCCAGGCCGGACCGCACCGCCTGGGAAAGCTACGACGCCGAGCGTCCCGCGAATTTCGTCGACGTGGAGGAAGTCTACATCAGCGCCGATCAGGCCCGCCGCGTCCGCCAGGTCATGGAAAAGCTCAACGCCAATCAGCGGCTGGTCATCGAGCTGGCCTATTTCGAGGGGCTCACCCAGGCCGAGATGGCCGAGAAGATCGGCCAGCCGCTGGGTACAGTCAAGACCTGGGTGCGGACGGCCCTCCAACACCTGCGAAAGGAGCTGGCTGGCGCGTCATGAGCTGCGACGAGCTGAAGGAATACTACGAGCTCTACGCCATCGGCGTGCTGGAGCTCGAGGAGCGCCGGGAGATCGAGGAGCACCTCGCCCGCGACTGCGCGCTGTGCCAGCCCGGCGTGCGGCGGGCGCGGCAGTTGATGGCCTCGGTGGCGCTGGCCGCGCCGGAAGCCGAGCCGCCGCGCCGGCTCCGGCGGCGCGTGCTGGCCCTGGTCGAGCCCGCCGCCGAAAAACCATCCGGCGTCAATTGGCTCACCCACGCCTGGGCGACGCTCGCGATTCTGATGTTCGTCGCGGTGGTCTGGTTCATCTCCGCCGGGCGCAGCCAGGACGCGCAGATGGCCGGGCTCGAGCGCCGCCTCACGCAAGTCCAAAACGCCCACGACGATCTGGCCGCTCGCAACCGCCTGCTCGGCCAGGCGCTCGCGCTGGTCAACCTCCCCGACGCCGCGCAGCTTGTCTTCGGCAGCCCCGACCAGCAGCCGCCGCGCGGACGCGTCTGGGTTCACGCCGAGCGCGGCGTCCTGCTGCTCGCCTCGCGGCTGCCCCTCGCGCCTACCGGCAAGATCTACCAGATGTGGATCGTCCCCAAGAAGGGCGCCCCGATCCCCGCCGGCCTGTTCAATTCCGACGAGCGCGGCGAAGCCTTCCACGTCTGGCCGCGGACCGTCGACGTGCCGGCGGCCGCCGCCGTCGCCGTGACGCTCGAGCCGGAGGGCGGCGTGGCGGCGCCCACAACTACGCCGCTCATCGCCGCCTCGTTCTAGGACAATCGCCTACCGCCGCGGTCCCGGCCCGCCCGGCGCGCGCCCGCGAGGGCCGATGCCCGGCCCGCCGGGGCCGAACCCGGGGCCGTCCCCCGCGTTCGCCGGGGGCGTCAGCAGGCCCAAGCCGGCGGCCTGTCCAATCGCCGCTTGCAGCTTCACCGCTTCCTCCAGCGTGGTCAGCTTGGCCCTCTGCTCCGGCGTCAAGGCGTTGACCGCCTGGTCGCGGACGCCTTTCTCCGCGTCGCGGGCGCGCGCGCGCAGGTTTTGAATTTCGATCAACAGGCTCCCCAACGAGGCCGCGTCCGTGCTCCCGCCGCGGACCTTCTCTTCCAGCTCCCGCTGCTTCTGCCCGATCTGCTCGAAGAGGGGCCGCGCCGCCTCCGCTTGCTGCCGCCGCAACTGCTGGAACGCCTCGACTTGCGAATCCGTAAGCCCTAGGGCAGCCTTCAGCGCATCGAGTCGCGGCTGCATGCGGCCGCCGCCCGGACCCTGCGCCAGAACCGCCGACGCCAACGCCACGAGTGGAATCCACCGAAGTTTCATGGTCTTGCTCTCCTTAGTTTTCATTCTCGCCACAGAACACCAAGAAGAACCCCGCGAGGCGGCCAGGAGTTGCGCGGTCCGTCGTATAATGACCCTCGGATGTGGCAATCGGTTCGCGTGCCGGCCTCCAGCGCCAACCTCGGGCCCGGCTTCGACGCCCTCGCCCTGGCGCTCGGCATCTACCTCGAATGTCGCTTCCGCCCCGCCGATAAACTCCGCATCGAGGTCGCCGGCCGCGATGCAACACTGCTTCCGCGCGATGAAACCAATCTGATCTCGACGACCGCCGCAGGCGCCGCGCCTGGCCTGCCGCCGCTCGAGCTCGAGATCCGAAACGAGATTCCGGTGGGCAAGGGACTCGGCTCGAGCGCCGCCGCGGTGGTCGCCGGCCTGGCCATCGCCGACCGCCTGCTCGGATTGGGCTGGACGCGGGAGAAAATCCTCGACGAAGCCGCGCGCCGCGAAGGCCACCCCGACAACGCCGCCGCCTGCGTCCTTGGCTCCCTCGTCGTCAGCGCCATCGGCAGCGACGGCAACACGCGCGCCATCCGACTCGAGATGCCCAACGGCTTCGGCGTCGCCGCCGTGGTGCCGAACTTTCAGCTCCCTACTGCCAAGATGCGCGCGGTGCTCCCCGACGGCTACTCGAGCCGCGACGCTATTTTCAACCTGCAGCGCGCCGCGCTGCTGGTCGCCGCCTTCTCGAGCGGCGATCGCCGCGCCTTCCCCACCGCGCTCGAGGACCGCCTCCACCAGCCCTACCGTTCCCGCGTCGTCCCAGGCCTCGACGAAATCCTCGCCCTGCGCGCCGACGGCCTCCTGGGCTGCGCTTTGAGCGGCGCGGGGCCCTCGGTTCTCGCCTTCTTCGAAAAGGGCGGCGAGGGCTGCGCCAACCTGGTTCGCCAGATCTTCGAGCGCCGCGGGCTGGCAGCCGAGATCCTGTCCGCGCCGGTCGACCGCGACGGATACCGGATCGCATGAAAGACACGCGCGCCGCGCTCCAGCGCCTCGGCTTTCCGGCGGCCGATCCGCCCGATTGCCCCGCTTCGGCAAAACGTTTTCCAGACGGCGCGCATTACCGGATCGAGATCCCTTCAACGGAAGGCCCGCGCGCCCTCGCCGCCGTCCTCGAGGAAGCTTCGCGCCGCAGGATCACGATCCACCGCGTCAGCCAGGGCAGCGGCATCCTGCTGCTCACCGACGACGAGATCACCGAGATGGCCGCGCTCGGCCGCCGCGCCGGAATGGAGGTGAACCTGTTCGTCGGACCGCGCGCTACCTTCGACATCGGCGCGCAAGCGTACTCGCCCGCCGGCAAGTCGCTCGGCCTCTCGCTGCGCGGCGCCGATCAGCTCGTCTTCGCCATCGAGGACGTCAAGCGCGCCATTCGGCTCGGCATCGAGAGCGTGCTGGTCAGCGACATCGGCTTGCTGGCGGTCCTCGGCCGCATGAAGAAAGCGGGCGACCTGCCGGCCGCGCTGATCCTGAAGACTTCCGTCATGATGGCACCGGCCAACCCGGCCGCGGCCGGCGTGCTCGAAGACCTCGGCGCGACGACCATCAACATCCCATCCGACCTGACCCTGCCGCAGGTGGCCGCCATCCGCGCCTCGATCGGCGCGCCGATTGACTTCTACATCGAAGCCCCCGACAACATCGGGGGCTTCATCCGCTACTACGAGCTGCCCGCGCTGATCCACGCCGCCGCGCCCGTCTACGTCAAGCTCGGCCTGCGCAATTCACCCGACGTCTACCCCAGCGGCGGCCACATCGAAAACACCGTGATCGCCATGAGCCGCGAGCGCGTCCGCCGCGCGCAGATCGCCTGCGAGATGCTGGCCCGCTACGCCCCGGATCTCGTAATGTCGCCGAACGCCGCCCTCCCCGCCCCACCAGCTCGATAACTCCTGCCGCTTCAAAGTGGTCTAATAGAAAGGTGGGTAGCCTCTGTGAAGCCATGCTGGAGTTCGTCGAGGAGAAGGTGGTGCCGCGGGCGCGCCGGGACGGGGAAAAGGTTCTGCGCCGGATTTCCGAAGAGCTGAGCCGATGGGCCGACCGGTTGCGCGATCCGCCCTCTCGCTGACGCTGCTGGCGCTGGCCGGGTGCGGGCGCCAGGCGCGTCCCGCGGCCGCGGCTCCAGCCCCGCGCGCCGCGCCGGGGGCGGTCGAGGAAGGCATTGCAAGTTGGTATGGACGGCCCTACCATGGCCGGCGCACCTCGAGCGGCGAAGTCTACGACATGGACGAGATGACCGCCGCGCACCGCACGCTGCCGCTGGGGGCTCGCGTCCGCGTCGCCAACCTCTCGAACGGCCGGGAGGCGGAAGTCACTATCAACGACCGCGGGCCGTTCGTCAAGGACCGGATCATCGACCTGTCGCGGGCCGCGGCGCGGCGGATCGAGGTGATCGGCCCGGGGACCGCGCGGGTGCGGCTGACCGTGATCGGGCAGCCGCCCACGCCCGCCGGCGGCTTTTATGCAGTACAAGTAGGCTCATTCCGGAACCGCCGCAACGCCGAGCGCCTCCGCGAACAGCTGGAGCGCCAGCACGGCGCCGCGCGGGTTCACAACTTCGACTCCCCGGACGGCCGCTTCTATCGCGTGCTGGCCGGACGACAGCACGACACGGCTGGCGCGGCCACGCTGGCGGCGAAGCTCGAGGCCCAGGGGCTGGCCGGGTTCGTGGTGCGCGTGGACCAGGACTGACGTTCTGTTATAATACGGGCATTGTCGCAACAGTTGGCCCTGTTCGAGGGCGCCACAGAGGCTTTCGGCCTGGTCGGTGACACGCCGGAAATCCACCGCGTCCTGCGATTCTTGCGAAAACTCGAGAACAGCCGCCTGCCGGTGCTGTTGGAGGGCGAGAGCGGCACGGGCAAGGAGCTGGTGGCGCGGGCGCTGCACGAGGTGTCGCCGGGCGCCAAGGGTGTCTATGTAGCGGTAAATACTGCGACGCTGACGCCGACGCTCGCCGAGAGCGAGCTGTTCGGGCACGCCCGCGGCAGCTTCACCGGCGCGGCCGCCTCCCGGCGCGGCCTGTTCGAGCAAGCCGCCGGCGGCACGCTGTTCCTCGACGAGATCGGCGAGTTTCCGCTCGAGATGCAGGCCAAGCTGCTGCGCGTGCTGGAGCAGAATGAGATCCGGCCGGTTGGCGCCGACCGCGCCATCACCGTGGACACGCGCGTCATCGCGGCCAGCAACCGCGACCTGGCGCGCGAGGTCGAGGCCGGCCGGTTCCGGCGCGACCTCTATCATCGGCTGAACGTCGTGAAGCTGCGCCTGGCGCCGCTGCGGGAGCGCCGCGCAGACATCCCGCTCCTGGTGCGGCGTTTTTTGGCCGACGTCCCGCGGCCCATTCGCCTGACGCGCGAAGCCATAGAGTGGCTCGCCGCCTACGACTGGCCGGGCAACGTGCGCGAGCTCGAGAATTGCGTGCGGCGCATGGCCGCGCTGGCGTCCGGCTCGGAGGCGCACGTCGACGCCTTGCCGACCGAGATTCGCAACGCCGTTGAAGCCGCCCGAGCCGCCCCGGCCCGGAACGTGACGCCGCCGCCCGAGGACCGCCCGTTGGCCGACGTCGAGAGACGGGCCATCCTGGAAGTGATGCAGGCCGTCGGGGGCGACCGGCAAAAGGCCGCCAAGATTCTGAATATCGGGCGCAGCACCTTGTATCGGAAGCTGATCGAGTATGGGTGGGCGGGGAAGACGGGAGTCAGAAGTCAGAAGTCAGAAGTCAGGAGCCGCGCCGCGGCCGGCGGGTCCGGGTGAGCCGCGTTGCGCCGGGTTTTCCGCTGGTGTAACGTTTGAAGGGTGGTTTCGAACAGCGCGGCCGCGGCGCGAGCCGAGTTCGCGGCGCGGGCATGCTTGGATTCGCCCGGCGAGCTCGATGAGGCGACGCGGCTGCTCTGCGAGCTGGCCACGGCGCCCGATCCCGAGCTGGCGCGCGGCGGCGTGGACGGGATTTTCCGGCACGCCGTCGAGACCATGGGCGACGCCTTCGAGCCGGCTCTGTGCGACCGCTACATAGAGTTCTTCACGCGGGTGGTCGACTACTGCCGGAGGCTGCCGCAGGGCGCGGCGCTCGACGCGGAGCTTCGCCGCTTCGGACTCCTCCGGCGCGACGAGATCGTGGAGCGCGCCCGGCGGGTGCGGCGAGTGCGGGCGGCGCCGGCGTCGCTCCGGCCGCGTAAGATCGTCGTGCTGTCGCGCGTCACGCTGGGCGCCGACGTGACGGTGACGAGCGTCGTTCTCGCCCACCTTCTGCGGCGGTTTCCGGAAGCGCGCCTGACGCTGGTCGCGCCGCGCAAGTCGGCGCAACTGTTCGCCGGCGAGAGCCGCGTCGCGACGCGCGTGCTGGAATATCCGCGGGGCGGCGGACTGCTCCAGCGGCTGGAGGGTTGGCTGGCCGCGGAGCGGGCGGTGTGCGCGGAAGTCGCGGGCCTGGGCCCGGGCGAGTGGATCGTGGTGGATCCGGACTCGCGGTTCACGCAGCTCGGCCTGCTGCCGGTGACGGTCGATGAGTCTCAGTACTACTTTTTCGAGAGCCGTTCGTACGCCCGGCCCGGACGCGCAACCTTGGGGTCGCTGACGGCGGCGTGGCTCGAGGAGGTGTTCGGGCCGGTCGAGCCGGCGCCGGAACCATGGATCCGCCTGCCCCCGACAAAGGCGAGACGCGAAGGACGTTGGGCCAGCCTCAACTTCGGCGTCGGCGATAATCCGCGTAAACGCGTCGCCGATCCGTTCGAAGAGGAACTGCTGCTGGGGCTGCTGGAGCGGGGATGGCGGGTTTTTCTAGATCAGGGAGACGGTGACGAGGAGCTCGCCCGGTCTGGGCGGCTGCTCGACGCGCTCGGCGCGCGCGGCTGGCGCCTGGGCAGCGACGTGGTGAGCTGGCAGGGGAGCATCGCCGGCTTCGCGGCGCTCATCGCCGCGAGCGACCTCTACATCGGGTACGACTCGGCCTGCCAGCACATCGCCGCCGCGCTGGCGGTCAAGACGGTGGACATTTTCGCGGGGTTCCGCTCGCGGCGGATGGTCGAGCGCTGGCGCCCGGCGGGACGCGGCGAGGTTCGCATGGTAGTAGTAGAACCTGATCGCCCGCCGGATTGCGGCCGGCTGCTCGCGCAGGTCCTGGAGGCGGCCGGGTGAGGATCGCGCTCGACGCCTCCTACAGCCTGGGGCCGGCGCCTTCCGGCGTCGGTGTGTATTGCTCCCGCCTGATCCGGGCCCTCGCCGCGGCGGCGCCGGAGACGGAATTCGTTCTCTGCTATCGGGCGAATCGCTTCTTCCGGTCGGTGCTCGCGCCGGCGCCGGCGCCCAACACCTCGCGGCGCCTCCTCGAGGAACCGCTCGGCACGCTCGGGCCGCGGCGCGTCGCGCTGTTTCACGGGCTAAACCAGCGGCTGCCCCGCTTGGCGTTTCCGCGCCGCGTGACGACATTTCACGATCTGCTGGTGATGACCGGGGAATACTCGACGCCCGCGTTTCGCCGGCGCTTCACCGAGCTGGCGCGCGACGCCGCGGCGCGCTCGGATCACATCATTGCGGTCTCCGAGCATACGGCGTCGCATTTGCGAAATCTGCTGGGCGTCGAGCCGGCGCGGATCACCGTGGTGCATCACGGCGTCGATCCGGCGCGGGAGGTTTCCGCCGCGGACCTCGCGGCGTTCCGGCGCCGCCAGGGCCTGGAGCGGCCGTTCCTGCTGCACGTCGGGGCGATCCAGACGCGGAAGAATATCGTCCGGCTGCTGGAGGCCTTGGAACAGATGAACGGCCGCGCCGAGCTGGTGCTGGCGGGGTCGGATGGCTACGGCGCTCCGGAAATTCATGCGCGCATCGCCGCCAGCCGCGCGCGCTCCCGAATCCATGCGCTCGGCTACGTCCCGTCACAGGTATTGCAACGACTGTATCGAACGGCAACCGCGCTGGCGTTCCCGTCGCTCGAGGAAGGCTTCGGGTTGCCGGTGCTGGAAGCGATGTCGGCGGGGCTGCCGGTGGTGACGTCGAATCGCGCCTCTCTGCCCGAGGTCGCCGGCGACGCCGCCGTTCTGGTGGATCCCGAAGACACCGCGGCGATCGCCGGAGCGCTCACCCGCGTGGTGGAAGATGCCGATCTGCGCAGCGGGCTCATCCGAAAGGGGCTGGCGCGAGCGGCGCAGTTCGGCTGGGACCAGGCCGCCGCGCGCACGCTCGAGGTCTACCGGAAACTGCTGTGAGCGACCGCCGCGCCGTCCTCCTGCTTGCCGTCCTCACGGTTCTTTTCTACTGGAAGCTCACGCTCAGCCGCGAGTCTACGTTCGTCGACTCGCCGGACCTGGCCTACATGACGCTGCCCTTCTACCAGTTTCAGGCGCGGGCGTTCAACCGGGGCGTGTTTCCGCTGTGGGATCCGCACCAGTGGTGCGGCCAGACGGTTGTGGGGCAGATGCAATTAGGAACGGTGTTTCCGCTGAACTGGCCGCTGTTTCTGGCGCCGCTGCGGAACGGCGGCTTGAACCTGGACCTGCTGCATTGGCACTTCGCGCTGATTCACTGGCTGGCGGCCCTCTTCATGTATTGCTACTGCCGGGAGCTGGAGCGCGGGCGCTTCGCCTCTCTCCTGGCGGCCTGCGTGTTCGGCTACGGCGGATTCGTGGGACAGCGCGCCTGGCCGCAGGTGGCCAACGGCGCCATGTGGATGCCGCTGATTTTTCTTTTCTACCATCGCGCCAACCGCTCGCGGAGCGGCCTTTCGGCGGCGACGAACGCGGCCGGGTGCGGCGCGGCGATCGGCATGTCGATCCTGGCCGGTCACCACCAGGCGCCCATGCTGGTGATCCTGGCGCTGGCCGGCCTCTTTGTTTTCGAGCTGTTCACGCAGCCCCAACCAATCCGGCGCGCCGGTCTGTTCGCGGTGAGCGGAGTGTTTGCGGCGCTGATCGGCGGTGCCCTGCTCGTCCCGGCCTGGGAGTACGGCTCGCGGGCCTACCGCTGGGTGAATCTGGAATCGCCCGTCCGGCTGAATCAGAAGATCCCTTACATCGCGCAGAAGGAGCTCGGGATGATGCCCCTCGAGCTGCTGGGGC
>Ga0247727_10002145_pt1 | contig 45529 bp, 52 predicted proteins | sample WisWelCaveWW1625_FD_202498 | JGI IMG/M metagenome (GOLD analysis project Ga0247727, IMG submission 202498) | Biofilm microbial communities from Wishing Well Cave, Virginia, United States - WW16-25 | ecosystem: Environmental > Aquatic > Deep subsurface > Groundwater > Cave microbial mat | place...
AGACCGAAGGAGCGGATCTTGAGATCGAGGCGTTGGAGTGAGCGCTGGACCCGACTTTTAGTCGGCCTTCACGCTACCGTCTTTAGACGGTAGCGGTTGACTTCGATGCGGATTCCGTCGGGGTCTTCGAACAGCACCGAATAGTAACCGGGCGCCCAGGGTCCGTCTTCGGGTGGATGGACGATGCGTGCGTCGATCTCCTGTAAGAAAGCATAGAGGGTGTTGATGTCTTCGCGCGCGCGGGCACGGAAGCAAAAGTGGTGCAATCCGATGCGCCGCTGCTCGAAGCGCTCGCCGCGCTGGGCGGGATCTGCGGGGGTGACGGCGATTCCCGTGCGGCTGCCTACCGCGTAGAAGACTTGATCTGTGTCGAAGATCGTCTTCAGGCCCAGGAAGTGCAACAGCTTGCGGTAGAAGGAGACACACTGCTCGAAGTGATTCACGGTCAGTTGGATATGGGCGATGCCGTTTATTTCCATGACGAGCGCTCTCCTAGTGGGAGATTTGCATGCCTCCCTTCGTTGAAAGTTAGGAGACCCTGCGCAGCGAGCGCGCGACGCAGCTTTTCCACGCGGCGGCGGTTGACGCCAAAATCGGAGTGGCCGAGACGCGCCGCCGAACGCACGCTGACCGCATCTGTGCCTGGACGCAGGTGCAGTTCGAGATCATCGACGAAACCGAAAAGAGCACTCCGGCACTCCGCGTGTAAATAACCCTCCGCCTCCTGCACGATTCGAGTTCGTGGCAGCTCGGCGACGGCCTGGCGCAGCAGGGGCCAGGCTCGAGCTGCCGGCGCCTGCAAGGTAAAAGGTTCGACGAAGTGCGCGTGCTCCGCCGCGTCGCTGGAAATGCAGTTGGGCGAGCTGGGGCACGGCGAGAGTCGGCCGGCGCGGACACCGAGCTGCTCCGGACGTTTGCTCGCGCAAGCGAAAAGCGCCAGCACGACAATCAGTGCCGAAAAACTTAGACCCACAGTAGGACGAGGATACCGCATCGCGAGCGATTTCTTGCGTACGCGTGCGGTCGGTCTAAAACAGACACGGATTTTCAACGTTGGGGTTGGAAGTGCCACAGGGAATAGGCACGAAACATTTCGTCCGCGCCGTGGCATTGCGCGAAATCCAACTCGGTTCGCTCCGCTTGCTGCAGGGTACGCAGCGAAGCGAGCAGTGCGCTCCCGGGATCGTAGAGACCATGATCGCTTTGCACGAGCCAGAGTCCGCGCGTTTTCAGCTCTTTTCCCAAGGAGGTACTGAACTGCTTCAGCTCGGCCGTCGAACTCATCGGTGCCCCCCAACCCCTGAAGGGTTGTGCTTGCCACCACGACTCGATTTCCAGCGGGAAACCACGCAGTATGAATTTTTTCGAGAGCTCCCCTGCGTAGTAGCGGAATGGAATTTCAAGATAGGGTGCGTGGAACAAAATGATATCTCCCGCACCTGCCTTCGAAGTGATGGCCTCGACGAGAGTCGAAAGCGGCTGGCAATAATCGCGCCGGACGATCCGCACCGCCCCTGCCACGTAAACAACACCGATGGCGACCATCAGACCGATCGCAAAGGGTCGCAAGCTCGCTCGGAGGGTTGCTTCATCGAAAGTGATTCCGAATATCAAAACAAAGTAGGGCGCCAGCAAAAAGAGGTAACGGCGCTCGTCGCCGAAACCGGCAACCAGCAGGCCGGCGGTCGCGGTGGCCAGGATGGTTGCGAGCAGCGTGGCCTTTCGGTTGCGCCGAGTGCTATGACAAAAGAACCAGAGGATGCAGAGTGCAAACGGTAGCGCGAGCAAGACTGTCAGCAGCGGATGAGAAGCCGGGAATAATCCGGCGAGGCTTGCCAGGTTAGAGGCCGTCGCCGCGGCATAGGCTACGACTTGGTCCGACAGGGTGGTGTCTGGAATGGGGCGGTCTCCGACAAAATTAAGGGCGGTTGGTTCGAGGCGAGAGGCGGCGACGACTTGGTCTTGTCGCGTTCGCAGCTCCCACTGGTGTGCGGTCGTCGGTAGCCAGGGTGTTACGAGCAGCCCGAACAGCCCACTCGCGAGCAGGACGGCTCGAAAGCGCGCTCCGGTCGATCGCGTAACGAGACCTGCGGCAAGGTGAGCGGCCGTCACAAAGATCGAGAGATAATGGCTGTAGAAGGCCAAGGCGGATAGACAGGAAAACCCGATCCAATCCCGTGGTCGCGAATGCTCGCTGGCGCGGAGGAACACTGCGGAAGCGGCGAGCGTGAAGAGCATCGCCAGCATGTACATGCGAACTTCTACGGCGTAGATCAAAATCGCGGGCGAGAAGAGAAAGAGAAAAAACGTGTAGACGGTAGTCCAACGCCTGCGCAGCAGCGCGGTGGCCAGATGAAAAAACAGCGGGATCGAACACAAATTGGTTACCAGCGAAAACATCCGCAGAGAGATCGGTGTGCTCGAAAAGACGCATGCCCATAGTTTCAACAGGATGTAGTAGAGTGGTGGGTGGACATCTCCGCGAGTGAATTCGAGCATCTTGGACCACGGCTGCACCGCGAGGTACGCGGAGTACGTTTCGTCGAGCCAGAGTTCGCGAGCACCGGCGAAGCGCAATTTGATCGCCGTGGATAAAACAACAGCGAGAGCAATAGCGGCGAGATAGACCGCTCGTCGCGAGCTAGCCTGCAAGTCTGCGTGGCCTCGCGACGCAGCCTGGTGGAGAATACAGGCTAGTCCACATAGCGTAAGTAGATTTGAATCAGATCACGGAAAGCAATGAAAAAATCTCCGGTCCGGAGTTTAGAACCCTCCACGTCGCGCCAATATTCGAGAGGGTACTCAAACACGCGCTGTTCGAGCGGCTGTCCGCCCGTCCGGCGGTGCTCGTGCTGCATGCGTGCCAGGATCTCGACGTCGAAGACCCAGCGAGCAAGAAATGGGAGTTCGAGGATCTTTGCCAATTCAGCACTGGCGCGGAACAATTTCGCGCCGCACTGAGTGTCGTAGACGCGGAGTTTGAGCATCAGCGATACGAGCGTCGCGAAGACGCGTCCCGTGTAGTGCCGCCAGATTTTTCGATCGATCGTTCTTCCCAACAATTGGACGCGCGAACCCATGACGAGGTTCAGGTTCGAATTTTGCGTAAGAAGTTGGCGGAAGTGAGCGCTGACAGCGAGCGGCGTCGCTAAGTCAGCATCCCAATAGCCGACGAAGACTGGTTTTGCTGCCAGCGCTCGGAGCAACCCCTGTCGCACGGCCTCGGCCTTGCCCTGATTGCGCGGCAGGCTCACGACGTCGACGCGATTGGAGGGCGCCGCTTGTTTTAGTTCCTGCAGGAGTTGCTGGGTACCGTCGCTGCTGCCGTCGTCAATGAAAAGCAGCGCAATCTGCGGCTCTCGTCTTAGAAAGTCGAGAAAGATTTGTGGCTGAAGCCGTTGCTCTTCGTTGAAACAAGGTAGGACGATGACGGTCTCGGCCCGAATGGGCTGCGGGGCATCGGCGGCCACAGCGTTTGTGATTTCGACGGACACGTCAATAATCCCTTACTTGTTGGGGTGGAATTGCGGCTCCGGCGCTTGAGGTTGCTAGTGTATCGGCCCCTTCTGTGCGAACCATAACAGCGCTTGTTCAAGGCGGTCGTTGCCCCAGAAAAGTTCTTCTCCGATCGCAAAGGTGGGTGCGCCGAAGATGCCGCGGCGGCCTGCTTCCGAAGTTTGCTCGCGCAGCCGCTCTTTGGCTTCCGGGGATTGAGCCTCGGTCAGGATGCTTTCCGGGGCGACGTTCGCGAAAGACAAACACTCTGCGATTACCTGGGGCTCCGCGATATCGTGGTCCTCCGCGAAATTTGCTCGGTAAACGGCGCGCACGAAGGCCGGCAACCAGGGTTCGGAGGCAAAGCGGCAGGCAACCCGCGCGGCCAGGAGGCCGTTGCGCGGAAACTGTGACGGGCGCCGGAAGGGCAGCCCTTCGGCAGCACAGATGCGCTCCAAGTCCCGCCACATATAGCGGCCCTTGGCCGGATACAAATTAAAGGGCGAATCGTTCCAGCCCTGTTCGCGAAAAATCGGCCCTAGTAAAAAAGACCGCCAGACGAGCGGCACGCCGCGCGCAGCGGCTAGTTTTTCGATGCGCATGGCCGCCGGGTAGGAATAGGTGCTCGCGAATTCGAACCAGAACTCAAAAGACATCGTGCTGACGGGCGTCGCGTGTCGGCGCTAGCAATGACATGACGCTTAACCGATTCTCCAACCAGGGCCGGCGACGGCTGCCACCGCTAGGTTGAGCAGCGTGAGCAGCAGGCTGCCGAGGAGTGCTGCGCCGAAACCGTGGATGCGAATACCGGGAACCAGCGCGGCGACGAGCCACAACACGAGCGCGTTGATGACGAGAAGAAAGAGGCCGAAGCTGAGAACGGTGAGGGGCAGGGTCAAAAACACCATGACGGGACGCACGACGGCGTTGACGAGTCCCAAGACGACGGCACCGATGAAAGCGGGGCCCCAACCCTCCACTTGCACCCCTCGCACGAGGTTGGCCACAAACAGGAGCAGTGCGGCCGTGATCAGTAGATGTGCGAAAAAAGCTACCAAATTGTGTCTCTTACCAATTGTTCTAGCGTACCACGCTGCGCTCGCTACGAGCCAGAGTCCTCGGGGGAACGGCAGGTTACCGCTGTTCCAAAATTTTCCGAGTACCCGCTTTTCGAGAAATTGCTGTATATGAATGGATGAACGGAATTGGAAAGGAGACAGCCATGCCGGTTTATATTCTTTTGAGCACGTTGACGGATGACGGTGCCAGGACGCTGCGGGAAAAGCCTGGTCGCGTCGCGGAAGTGAATCGCGAAGTGGAGGCGATGGGAGCCAAAGTGGTCGCCCAGTACGCGACGCTAGGTCACTACGATTTTGTGAGCATCGTAGAGGCGCCGAACGAGAAAGTGATCGCGAAGGTCTCGATCGCGTTGTCCGCGCGTGGCAGCGTGCGCATCGAGACGCTCACGGGTATTCCCGTCGAGCAATTTTCGCAAGCCGTCGCTGGGTGAGCTCGGAGGCCTAGCCCGGATGATTCATGAAGCGCCGTAGCGAGACTGCGTATCTGCTCGACCTGGTGAACGATTTCGGCGTTTGGCACCGGAGGCTGACTTCCCAGTACGTCGAGGAGACAAACGCGGAAATCGTTCACCAGGTCGGGCATCTCCGCAGTCTCGCTACGGCGCTTCATGAATCATCCGGGCTAAGGGGATATTCCGTTGCTTTCCCTAGACTGTTCTTTGCCGTTGCGGGGCGAAAGGCACCGTTTTCAATCGCACGCGTCGGTGCGCAGCGCTTGTGCAGCGCCGGAGTGAATGGGAACTTAGGCTGGGCCGCCGGTTGTGCGATAATCGCAGGGTAGTCTCAGCGGCCCTGGTGAGGAGCGCGGTGTTTTTTTCGAGGCGCAAGATAGCGAGTTTGATCTTACAGGCCTGCTTGCTGGTGAGCTTCCTGACCGGAGTGCATCCGGTGCTTTTTTCTGACGTAGCAACGGCAGCGGAATCCGCCCCCGCCCATTCTTCTTGTTGCCCTGAAACCGAAACCACCGCGCCCACGTCTCCGGCGGGTGGTGCCTGTCCCTGCCTAGCTCCGACCGCTTGCTGCGAAGAGCGGCTTCCTGTGCACACCGCCAATCCGGCATCGGTCGTTTTCTCATTGCACGTTTTTCGTTCAGATGGATACGATGCAGGAGCGGCAGTCTCCTGTGGACTGCTTTCGCACTGGCTGACCTTCCAGCCGCGCGAACGAGACCTCCTGAGAACCGTCATACTCCGGCTCTGAATACCTCGCAAGCGAATCGTTAGCCGTTTTAAGCGACGATGCGGTCGTGTTGCCCGCGTGCGTGGGTCGCGCGATCAGCGAGGTGTTGAACGTGACGCGAATTCTTAACCGCGACATCGCAAGGCGCCCCGGCTCCCGAATTTTCAGGGCGTTTTTTAGTGCGCTCTTCGGGTGCGTGCTGCTTAGTGGTGTACCGATTTTTGCGGGCTGTGCCGGATCCGGGGCTTCCTCTCGTTATCGGGCCCTCGCTGAGCAGTGGCGAGACAGCGCACCGGACTCCGAAGCATTGGAGGACGCGGCCGACCTTTTCGCGTCGAGTTCTGCACTCGACCGCGTTGCGCTCGTCCACGCGGTGCTCGAGCGCAACCCGACACTGACGGCGGCGCGCTACGCGTGGCGAGCCGCTCTCGCGCGCTATCCCCAGGTGACCTCCCTCGACGATCCGCTGCTCGGCTTCGGGGTCGCTCCGCTTTCCTTTGGATCAAATCACGTGGACGGTGCTTACCAGCTCGAAGTGAATCAGAAATTTCCCTTTCCCGGGAAACTTGCGCTGCGGGGGGAGATCGCTCTTGCCGAAGCACAGGCTGCCGCTCACGACTTCGAAGCCGTACGCTTGCGCTTGGCGGCCATGACTTCGCTGCTCTTCGATGAATATTACCTGCTCGAGCGCTCACTCGAGATCAACGCGGAGCATTTAGCCTTGCTCGCGGAATTCCAGCAGAGTGCCGTTGCGCGCTATGAAGTGGGCGAGGCTTCTCAGCAGGATCCCCTGCAGGCTGAGGTCGAATTAGCACACGCGACCCATCGAGAGGTCGAGCTCCGAACTGAGCGGCGCGTCGCCGCTCAACAGATCAACGCACTCCTGCACCGCCACCCGGACAGCGCGTTGCCCCCGCCCCCGGCGCAATTGCTGCTGCCTGAATTGGAAGCTTTCGATCGCGAGCAGGTACTGGCCACGGCACTGGAAAAGCGGCCGGAGCTGCGGGCGGCTGACGCCCGCGTACACGCGCGGGAAAGCGCCACTGAATTGACGCGCCGTGAGTTCTGGCCTGATTTCTCGCTGTCGGCGATGTACGACGCCTTTTGGCAAGAAGGACCGTTGAAGCCACTCGTCGGAATGGCGCTGAATCTTCCGCTGCGCCTCGGCTTTCGCCGCGGTGCTCTGGAAGAAGCACAGGCGGAGTTGTCCCGTGTGCGCAGCGAACGCGAGAGTCTCGCGGACGAAGTACGTTTCTCTGTGGAAAGTAGTTTTGAGCGCCTCGCTGAAGCCCGGCACCTGCTTCATCTCCACCGTGAGCGTTTGTTGCCGGCGGCCCGCGATCAGGTGACTGCTGCACGAGCTGGTTTTGAAACGGGGAGAAACAATTTCCTCACGTTGATCGAGGCGGAGCGCAACCTGCGCAACGTGGAACTGGCCTATGCAGAAGCTCAGGTGAACGTCAGTCGGCGCAGCACAGAGTTGAAACAGGCCGTCGGCTTGATCCCTGCTCTTACTGAAACACGGAGGACGCCATGAAAGTCAAGAACGAAGTACAAAGACGTTCTTCAGCTCGGCAGTTGTTTTGGTTCGTTCTGGCCATGTTGGTTTTTGGGGGAGCCGTGGTTGGCTGCGGCGGTCCGTCTTCGGAACCGGTCCGCGTCGCGAGCCCCGGCTTGGAACTGCGCGCGTCGCTGGAGCCCGCTGCGCCGCGCGTCGGTGAGAACAGGCTCTGGATCGAACTGCGAGCGGAGGGTGAGCGTCCCGTCGAAGGTGCCGCCGTACACGTGAAGGTTCACATGCCCGCCATGGGCAGCATGCCGCCTATGGGCGGGCCGGTGCAGGTCAGTGAGCTCGGCGATGGGCTTTACCGCGCCGATTTCGAACTCGTCATGGGTGGTCAATGGCAAGTAAAGATTGCGGCGGTTGCGCCGCAGGGCCGCGAAGTGGAGGCTCAGGGAACTCTCAGCGTCGGTGCGCCTGGACTGCGTTTCGAAGATTCCGATCCGCGGGAGATTGGAGAAGAAGCCGGTGAAATGTCGGGCCACCGCCCTTCCTCTCAACCACAGCTTCCGGCCGAGCAGGCGGAGAGTGCGGGAGGACACCCCGCAGAATTTCAGATAACCGGTGAACGGCTGCAGAAGATTGGGGTAAGCTCGAGCCCCGTCCTGCTCAAGCCTATGCAGCATACGCTGCGCGCCGTAGGCCGCGTGGCTTACGACGAGACGGCTTTGGCTGATGTCTCTCTGAAAGTGCGCGGTTGGGTGGGTGAACTTGCGGTCGACGCTATTGGGAACTCCGTCGAGCGCGGGCAGGTTCTTTTCGCACTCTACAGCCCCGAGCTCTACACGGCGCAGGAGGAATATCTGCAAGCACTGCGGAGCCGGGCACAGGCCCAGAGTACGGATGCGCCCGAGCGCGCCGATTATCTCGTGCGTTCCGCGCGCAAACGCCTCGAACTCTGGGATATCGCCGAGACAGAACTCGCTGCGGTAGCGCGCACCGGGAAACCCCTAGAACACATTCCGATCCGCGCTCCGGTGAGCGGTTTTGTGATCGAGAAAAATTTGGTTCAGGGCAGCGCCGTCGAGCCCGGCCAGCGTCTCTACCGCATCGCACCGCTGGATCCCATCTGGGTCGAAGCCGAGATTTATGAATCCGAGTTGCCGCTGGTAGAGGTGGGACAAGAGGCTCGCGTGGAGTTGCCCCACCTGCCCGCTGCTGCGTCTTACAGCGGGACGGTCACGTACCTTTATCCGGATCTCACGCCTGCCACACGCACGGCGCGCCTGCGCATCGAACTTCCGAATCCGAAGCACGTGCTGCGTCCCGGCATGTGGGTGAACGTTAAGTTCACCGTAGATCTCGGCGAGCGCCTGATTGTTCCTAGCTCGGCGGTGCTCTACGCCGGAGAACGCAACTTCGTGTTTATCGAGCGCGCTGAAGGACGCTTCGAACCGCGCGAGGTTGAAGTTGGCATGCAAGGCGATGAAGAGACGGAAATCCTGCGCGGTCTTTCTGCGGGAGAAAAGGTCGTGAGTTCGGGGACCTTTTTGATTGCTTCGGAGAGCCGCCTGCGCGCGGCGCTGGACCAATGGTGAGCGAAACACCTGCTGCAAAGCATTCCGGGATCGTCGCGGGCGTGATCGCCGCCTGTGCCCGCCAGCGCGGACTCACGCTCTTTTTGCTCGCTGCTGCGACTTTGTGGGGCGTGTACGCGCTGCGGCGCGCGCCAATCGACGCTATTCCCGACCTCTCCGATGTGCAGGTGATCGTCTTTTCGGAATGGCAGGGCCGCAGCCCGCAATTGGTGGAAGATCAGATCACCTATCCGGTTTCGACATCCCTGCTCGCGGCGCCCCGCGTGCGCTCCGTCCGGGGTGAGTCCATGTTCGGTTCCTCTTTCGTGTACGTAATTTTCGAGGACGGCACGGATCTCTATTGGGCCCGCAGCCGTGTGCTCGAATATTTGAGTGGAATTGAGAGCCAACTGCCCGAGGGTGTTGCGCCCGTGATCGGTTCGGACGCGACAGGGGTGGGCTGGGTGTTTGAATATGCCCTCGTCGACCGCAGTGGCCAGCTTGATCTCGCGGAACTGCGCAGTCTACAGGACTGGAACTTGCGCTACGCCCTCGAGAGCGTACCGGGCGTGGCCGAGGTGGCTTCGCTAGGCGGCTTCGTGCGCCAGTACCAGGTGACCGTCGACCCGAACAAACTCCTGGCGTTCCAGATTCCGTTGCGCGAGGTCGTCGCGGCCGTGCGCGAATCCAACGCCGACGCCGGAGGCAGCAGCCTCGAGTTTGCCGGCCATGAGTACGTGGTCCGCGGCCGCGGTTACGTCCGCGATCTGGACGACCTGCGCGGCATTCCGCTGCGGGTGAGCGAAAACGGAACCCCGGTCCGCGTGGAAGACGTTGCCACAGTGACGACCGGCCCCGATCTGCGCCGCGGCATCGCTGATCTCGACGGAGAGGGCGAGGTTGTCGGGGGCATTGTCGTCATGCGTTACGGGCAGAATGCCCTGCGCGTGATCGACGCGGTTAAGGAGCGTTTGGCGCAAATTCAGATCAGCTTACCTGAAGGCGTCGAGATCATCCCCACTTACGACCGCTCTGAACTGATCCGCGCGGCAGTCACTACGCTAAAGCGCAGTTTACTCGAGGAAATGGCGATCGTCTCGCTCGTCATCTTCGCTTTTTTGCTACACGCGCGCAGCGCTCTGATTCCCATTCTTACGATTCCTGTCGGAGTGCTCTTAGCTTTCGTTCCTATGTTTTACCAGGGTCTTACGGCCAATATTATGTCGCTCGGTGGCATCGCGGTGGCCATCGGTGCCATGGTGGACGCCTCGATCATCGTCGTGGAGAACGTGCATAAGCGCCTTGAGGAGTGGGAGGCCGCGGGGCGCCGCGAGCCGAGAAACACGGTCATTTTATGCGCCATTCAAGAAGTGGGGCCGAGTCTGTTTTTCGCCTTGCTCGTGATCACGGTTTCTTTCCTTCCGATTTTCACCCTCGAAGCCACCGAGGGACGCCTGTTTCGTCCCCTCGCCTTCACGAAGACATACGCCATGGGTTTCGCGGCTCTGCTCTCCGTCACGCTCACGCCAGCCTTGGCGGCACTCTTCGTCCGCGGGCGTATCCGAGGAGAACAAGAACATCCTGTAAACCGCTGGCTCATCCGCACGTACGCGCCGGTGGTGCGAACCGTCGTGCGCCACCGCCGCCGCGTTGTCGTGGCTGCGTTCCTGTTGTTCGCGGTGAGCGTGCCGGTTTTTTTCAGCTTGGAGAGTGAATTCATGCCTCCCTTAAATGAAGGCACGCTTCTCTACATGCCGACGGCTCCGCCCGGCATATCCGCCACCGAAGCGGCGGCGGTGTTGCAGCGCATGGACCGTGAGCTTTCGGAATTTCCCGAGGTGGCGCGCGTCTTTGGAAAAATCGGCCGCGCTGAGACGCCAACGGATCCGGCTCCTCTCTCGATGGTGGAAACTGTGATCACACTGAAACCTAAGGAAGTGTGGCGCGCGGGCATGACATGGGAGCGATTGATCCGGGAGATGGACGCCAAACTTCGCTACCCCGGCATGCCCAATTTGTTTTGGATGCCGATCCAGACGCGCACCGAGATGCTCACCACCGGCATCCGTAGTCCGCTCGGTATCAAGGTGTTCGGCAGCGACCCGGCGGGTATCGAGACTGCCGCCGCTGCGATCGAGCGCGCCCTCACGGAAGTTCGCGGGACGCGCAGCGCCGTTGCCGAACGGCTCACCGGTGGGTTTTATCTCGACGTGGAAATCGACCGACCGGAAGCCGCGCGTCTCGGCCTGCGCGTGCGCGATGTGAACGAAGTGGTGGAGGCCGCGATCGGCGGCGTGAACGTCTCCCAAATCGTAGAGGGCCGTGAGCGCTATCCGATCAATATTCGTTACGCGCGGGATTTCCGTGAAGATCTTGCTGCGCTGCGCCGCGTGCTCGTGGCGGCGCCCACCGGTGCCCAAATTCCGCTCTCGCAAGTTGCCGATATCCGCTTCCGTATGGGGCCTCCCTTTCTCCGCAGCGAAGCGGGGCAACTCGTGGGTTTCGTGCTTGTTGACGTCGGAGAGCGAGCCGTGGTCGATTACGTTGAGGAAGCACAGGAGGTCGTTGCGGATCAGGTTTCGCTGCCGGCGGGAACGCGGCTCGAGTGGGCTGGTCAATTCCAGCATTTCGAACGCGCCAAGCAGCGCCTGTTGCTCGTGCTACCCCTGACGCTCTTTTTGGTGGTGTTCCTTCTCTATTTGAATACCGGATCCGCTGTCGAGACGGCGATTGTGCTGCTCGCCGTCCCCTTCTCTCTCATCGGAGCGGCGTGGCTTTTGTGGTTGCTCGATTATCACCTGAGTGTCGCTGTGTGGGTGGGTATCATCGCCCTCGCTGGTCTCGATGCACAGACCGGTGTCGTGATGTTGCTTTATTTGACACTTGCCCATCGCCGCCGTATCGCTGAAGGTCACCTGCACAACATGCAGGATCTCGAAGAGGCAATCGTGGAGGGGGCAGCGCGCCGGATCCGGCCCAAGCTCATGACCGTGGTAGCAATGACGGCGGGACTCCTGCCGTTATTTTGGAGCAGTGGTGCCGGTGCCGACGTGATGAAGCGCATTGCAGCTCCTATGGTGGGTGGTCTTGCGAGTTCCTTTGTCCTCGAGCTCCTCGTATATCCCGCTTTGTTCGCGATCTGGAAGCGGCGTTCTCTGCCGGCTGCTGAAATGTCTCGGCCCACAGCGCTCTGAAACAGTGTTTTCTCAGTGGGCACTATCAGCGCTAACGTTCTCCGCTCCGACTATGCCGACTGGAGCACGAGCAATGAAGCATCTGCAAGTTCGCGCGAGAAAGATGGTGAGGAAGTGCGATCAGTAGACGTTTTGGCTGGGATTGTCCGTGCGTTCGTAGACGTAGTCTTGGACAATACCTCGCTCGTCGAAAAGGACGACCAGTTGGTGCCGGATTTCGTTGCTGTAGGCGACGTTCACGGGGGAAGCTAGGCCGGGGCCGCCGACGATTGCGGAAATCCAGGAGGTAATGCGGCCGAGCAGCGCTGTATCCCGCGTGATCACCTCGCGGTGATCGTAGATCCATTCGCTGCCGCCGCTTCCATAAGCCCGTACGCCGAGCGGTGTGCCGAACATCTGACGGATCTGAGCCTGATTGGTGTAACCCGTTCGAATCTTGGGGAGACTGTCGGTTTGAAACGATTTTCCAGAGCTAGCGCAGCCGGATAGAAACAACAACACAGCGAACCCGATGAGTCGGGCTTTCTGGAAAGGGAGCATGTCGGGAATATATACCACGGACGCGGCGTTGGAGAAACCAAGCCTATAGAAGCTGGTCCGAGGCACGCTGAGTCTCCCGCTCGCATGCTGGCACGCCGCGCGGTAAGCTCCAGTAGAGGAGTTTTGAGTTCATGTCTGAAGCTGATTCGTCGCGGGTGAAAGAGCTTTCTTCGCTGATGCAGATCAATCGGGAAGAGCGCATGCGGCTGCTCCAGTTCGTGTGCTCGTTCGCGTGGGCTGACTTCAAGATTCACGAAGAGGAGCGCATTTTTGTTGCCGATCTCGTCCGACGTCTGAAGCTCGGAGCGGAAGACGAGCGGCAAGTGCTCCGTTGGCTCAAGACGCCTCCGAACCTCGATGCCATCGACCCCACTCAAATTCCCGCCCGCCACCGGGAAATCTTTCTGCGCGAGGTCGAATCGGTCATCGCAGCAGACGGTGAAGTCTCTGCTGAAGAACGTGACAGTCTGAGTGTTTTTCGCCAGCTGCTCGTCTGAGCCTAACCTCATCCAAATCACCGGAGGCATTCGCATCGGTATAAGGGCGGCGTGTCCGAATCAAAGCCTCTGCAGGGCTTTGCAGTGCGGTGCCGCCAAATCGTACGCTTGAACTTTGAGATTGAGTGATTGCTCTTCGATCGGAATCAGATTCAGAATCCGCATGCTTTTAATCGTTATCCGAACCTGCAGCGGCGAGATCTTGTAAGAGTTGATTCACCATGTCATCCACGAGGGTTTTCCAATTTCCTTTCTCTCGGTAGCATTTTCGCTGCCAATCGGATCCCGTTTCGATTTTGTCCACGGGTTGAGCTGGGCCAGATACCGCTCGTCACCGACCTCGCGCGCGATCGGAAGCAGTTGCTCGATGAGTTCGGCTAGATCGTGAGCGAGCGCTCCGCGTTTTCCGCTGGGCGTTCGGATGTAGGCGGCTTGTAGTCCGTAACGGGTTGCCAGCCATTTGTTCTCGACAGCGATCCAATGGTGTCGGACGTCGCCGCGCAGTACCTGGGGCCGTTCCTCGAGCAAGCGCAGGTCCGAGAGCGTCAGACAGCGGATCAGCGCGACCAAGCGCAGAGTTTCCGTAATGGTCCTCGGCACGTCGCATACGCGAAATTCGATCGTTCCCAAATCGGGGCGCGGGCGAATATCCCAGTAGATGTCCTTGAAAGAAGCGATGATCTTGCAGTCCGCCATCACTTTGCAGTAAGCGCGGAATTCCTTCCAACTGCTGAAATAGAGCGGGAGTCCCGCGTGGGGTACCAACCGGTACAAGGCGCTCCGGCACGAGGCCAATCCTGTGTCGATCCCTTGCCAGAAAGGTGAATTGGCGGACAAAGCAATTACTAAGGAGTCCGCAGTTTGAGCTACAACTTTGATGAAACGTCGTCGGGGAGCGGCTAAACATGTAGCTCAAACTGCGGACTCCTTAGTAATTGAGGTAGGTATTGCATCAGCAAGTTGATGGCGCCGATGGCCATGTCACCGTTCGGCATACCGACGTGAACGTGCAAGCCGACATGACCCTTTGATACGTCAGCCAGGCGAGGCGATCCAAGACGCGCTTGTAGCGTTCCGCGGGAAACACGGTGCTGGTGGTCGTGGAATGAAATGGGTGAGTTGCGGCCATTGCCAATTCGTAGCCGAGCGAACTGGCGACATTACGAGCCCGCTTGACGCGGGCAAAGAGTTGATCTCAAACTTCATCCACGCTCGTGCAAATTCCCGTTTTTACCTCGAGCATCGATTGCATCAGCTCAGCTGCCGTTCCTTCGATGGCTTTACTGCAAAGTTGCGGGAATCAAGGCGGCATGTGTGTGCGGTCGTAAACATCGAACAGTCATAGCGGAGCGAGGTAGTACACCCCACCCAATTTACGCACGGCCGCTTGGATTGCGTTGGCTCTTGTGCGCACGTAATCGGAAGGCTCGAGCGCGGACATCCGTTTCGGATTGGGCAGGACCGCCGCAAGCAGCGCAGCTTCCTGCAGCGTCAGAGTGCTCGCAGGTTTTTTGAACAGGCGTTCACTGGCGGCTCCTGCACCGAAGATCCCAGGCCCGAATTCAGCGATATTGAGGTACACCTCGAGAATCCGGCGCTTCGGCCATAAGCTCTCGATAAAGAGCGTGAGATAAGCCTCGATCCCCTTGCGGAGAAAACTTCTCCCGGACCAGAGGAAGAGGTTTTTCGCCACCTGTTGAGAAATGGTACTGGCCCCGCGGATCCAACGCCGATTTTCTTGGGCGGCTTTTGTAACAGATTCGAGATCAAAACCGTAATGGACCGGGAACTTCTGGTCCTCCGCGGCAACGATGCAGATCGCGAGCTGCCGGGAGATTTTGTTCCAGGGAATCCATTGGTAATAAACCGGCAGTGCGTTCGGATCGAAATGCTGCCGCAGCATGAAAGCGCTCATCGGTGGAGGAATCCAGCGCCACGGCACGACGAGAACACCGGTGAGGACGGCCAGGATCAGCGCGGCTTTAACAGGTAGCCACAAAAAGTGACGCGCCCTGTTCTTCCTCCTGCTGCGGTGGGGAATACAAACGCTCCTTCGCCACTCAGAACGGGTGAGTGTGTGAGGTGACCGCTTCACGCGGCGCCGGACGGTTGCCGTAGCGGTTGAAGGACACCACCTCATGGACGGGCTTGCGCGTTGTTGGTCCGTAGTGACCAAGTGGCCAGCCAAGCGGAATCACCGCGCAAGGCGTCACGTTCCAAGGCAGACCCAGGATGCGCCGGACGGAGCAGTGACTCCACAATGGCAGCGTAATCAGCGCCGCCCCCAGGTTCACGGCCCGCGCTGCCAAGAGCAGATTCTGCACGGAAGGATAAATGGAACCGTAGTAACTACTGATCGCAATCGGCGGGAAAGACAGGCGCAGCCCTTTCAAGCAGGCGACGATCAGCACCGGAATTTCTTCAAAATGGTCTGCCTGCCACTGCACCGCATCCAAAATTTTGACCACCTTGGGTTTTTTGCGGGCTATGAGCCGCCCCAGTCCACCGTACACTTTCCACGCCTGGCGGTTGCGGCGGGCGAGCTTGGCTTTCACCGCGGGATCCTTCACCACGATGAACTCCCAGTTTTGAGCGTTCGAGCCGGTGGGCGCTTTCAAAGCCAGCTCGATCAGGCGCAGGACCAGTGCAGCGTCCACCGGATCCGGCTTCAAACGGCGAATTGCCCGCTGTGTTGTCATGGCCTCCTGCAGCGGCATGCTGAAATCATAGGATTCGTTCATGGGTATCTCCGAGTGTTGAATAGTTGTGTTCAAAGTACGAATTCTTGCTGATCACTGCGGATCGGTTCGCCTTTACCGGTAGCAGGAGTATAAGGTTCGTGTAGTTTGACCGGAGCGCTGATTTTGCGCAGCCGCAGGTTGAGGAATTCTACAAAAATGGAAAAGCCCATCGCAAAATAGGTATATCCCTTCGGGATGTGTTGGTGAAAGCCGTCCACGATCAGTGTGAAACCGATGAGCAGAAGGAAAGATAGCGCCAACATCTTAATCGTTGGGTGGCGATCCACGAAGTTTCCGATGGATGTGGCAGAGATGATCATCACCCCAGCTGCGATTACCACGGCAGCGATCATGATCGGAATCTCGTTCACCATGCCGACCGCCGTGATCACCGAATCCAGCGAAAAAATCACGTCGAGCAGCATCACTTGCGCAAGGACGCTGGCTAAGGACGGCTTTACGCGCACGGAGGTATGCCCTTCTTCGCCTTCGAGTTTTTGATGGATTTCGTGTGTGCTCTTCCCTAATAAAAACAAGCCTCCCATGATGAGGATGAGATCCCGCCCGGAAAATTCGAACTGCAATACCGAAAACAGCGGCTCAGTAAGACCGACGACCCACGAAAGCGAGTAGAGTAGAGCAAGGCGCGAGAGCACGGCCAGCGCCAAACCCACTGTGCGGGCTTTGGCTCGTTGCGCGGCCGGCAGTTTTCCGACCAGAATAGAAATAAAGATAACGTTGTCGACTCCAAGGACGAGCTCCAGCGTGACGAGTGTGATGAACGCAATCCACGCCTGAGGATCAACTAACCAGTCCATGTCGTTTCTTCCTCCAGAAGTGCATTTTGAAGTGTAAAAATATCAGCGTGTGCGGAAATATAACTGCCAACAATCCTTTACCGAGCGCACGCTAACCCATTTTTTTACCAGGTTGTGTCAAGAAGCCACGGAGATGCGCGGCCGCCGTAGCGGCCTTGATTTTCCGGAAGCAGATGTCGTAAAAGACAGAGTTACAACACCCAATACCGCGGTTGATCCACGCCGGTAGGGACGGCAACGGCAGCAATACCGGTGGATGCTCACCGGACGGAAACAACACAGGGCAATAAGCGATATAGCGGTAGGGAACGCCGTGAAATTCGGCGACGGAGGGAGCAGCGAGTTGCACCCCCGCGCCGAAGATGTAATCCGCTGACTCGCTGGCTTGGGTTAGATCGGCGAATTGAACGGGTACGGTGTTTTTGATGTAGCGCAGTGTGACGTTCAACAGTTTGTGCCCGCCGTGGACGAGGGCGTCAGAGTGTTCCGCTAGGTAGTCGCGCACGCAGTGGCCGACGCGGCGGTAGGTGAAACCGCGCTGTTCCGCCTCGCTGCGGAAATCCGGTGGGATGCAAGTAATGACTTCATGACCCTGGCGGAGGAAATTATCCCCCAAGGCGAACATCGGGAAGATGCCGTCGCGTGTTCTGGTACCCCTACCACGGTAGTTGCTCTCCCTTGGCGTGAAAAAATTTACCGGAATCTTCAATCCCGAGCTTGTCGAGCCGTGCCAGCAAGTTTGCAACGGATTCGGTCACGGGAAGACCGTGGCCGGCAGTCATTTCGGTGGCGACCATGCCGGGGTGCAGCAGGAAGACGGCGATACCTCTGTCTTTCAGCTCGCGCGCAAGGTTGGCACCGACCATATTCACCGCCGCCTTGGACAGACGATAGCCGTAAAGCCCACCGCCTGGGCCGTCGCCGATCGAGCCCGCGCGACTGGTGATGATCGCAACCTTCGAGCCGCGCTGCAGGTTCGGAAGCAGCGCGTGAGTAACGCGCAGCGGCCCCAGCGTGTTGACTTCGACCTGCGCGCGGATGCGATCGAAATCGAGATCATCGAGAGTCTCGTTGGAAAGGATTCCCGCGTTATTGATGAGCCAATCAATGGTACGGCCGTGCAGTTGCTTCGCCAAGCTTTCGATTGACGCCGGATTCGCAACGTCGATAGCGTGGAGAACGCTGACCCCCAGAGCGTCGAGCTCCGCGGAAGTGCGCCGGCAAGTCGCCACCACGTCGTCTCCACGCTCGGCGAGCTGCCTGCACAACTCGAGGCCGATACCTCGGTTGGCACCCGTTACAACGACCGTTTTCATCGCTGATTTCCTCCTTGGTTTCACTCGCCCTCGCCCACGCCGCCAACGCGACCACGTACCACGGCCTGTCCGCCAGATCCCGGAGGTGCCCGTACCAGACGTAGGTCATGAAAGCATTCGAAATCATCAGCAGCAGTGCAGCTTACAGAGCAGCGGGCATTCGCAATTCCTCTTACTGCGATCCACGGGACGGATCACACGGGGAACATAACCCGCATTCTTACAACCAGCCGAGACGTTTGCAGGCGCCGTAGATGAGGTATATGCCGATGGCAGAAACAAAAACCCCGAAGAGAAGGCGAAGGTGTGGGCCCTTCATCTGGTTCGCGAGATAGGCGCCTCCCCAAGCACCGACGAACATGCTGATCGCAAGAAGAAGAGCTGCTCGCAGATCAACATTGCCGTGCCGATAGTATTCCAGTGTGGCGGCGAGACCGATCGGCGGAAGCAGCACAGCGAGGCTGGTTCCCGTCGCCTTGTGCTGCGAGAACCCGGCCCAGTAGACGAGCGCAGGAACGATGACGATGCCGCCTCCGACGCCGAACAATCCCGCCGCGATGCCTCCGAAAATGCCGATGATCACGAAAGTAAGCCACATGGACATGTCAGTTTCACTGCTGGCGGGTTGCGGCGGAAGCTCGCTTGCAATTATCCGGAATTTCGCGGGGCTGGGCTTTACGCAGCGTCACGGCGATTTGGCTCTGCAGAATCTCTCGGGTCCAACTGTACATGCTGTCGGCGGGTTTGGCTCCGCAGGGCCGGGTGCACATACTCTCGCGCCGCCCCCACAGCAGGAAGTAGGGTTTCTGTTCCTCCTGGACGATGAGAAGCTCGGCATTCACGCTCACCGAATCGGCGGTGTGTTCTCCACAGATCACAATGACCTCGTCCACACCGCGGATCCGTCGGCGCACACGCTCTTGTCCGGGCTCTGCCAGCGTCCGGGGTTCAGAGCGTGCCGAGATCTCGAATCCGGAATCACCTTGTAACGATTGCTCGAGAAGCAGGCCGTACAAATCGCCGTCGTTTGCCATATCGAAGCTAATGAAGAGACGAACATTGGACATCAGAGGTCCTCAAAAGTTGAATTCAGCGAGCAACATGCTCTCCGAAACTGCTTCGAAACCGGTGCAGGGCCCATGGGCGAGCGAGAGAAGTTCAAAGAACGATCGGGCAACGGCACTCCGCAGTGGGAAGCATGATAGACCTTTTCTTAGCGTAGTGCCCGTACGCCCGCCGGAGGTTTTCAACGTGCTCTTTTCGATATTCCACAGCAGACATTATCGATAGCCGATCTCGGAACTGAGATGCATGTTGCTCTTCATGAAAGATCCGCTGCCGCGCGCGATTTCTTGACCCTGCGAGTTCGTCACCTGAGATTCCGCTAAAAAGAGGCGCTTGGATTGGTGGACCACGCGCCCGGTGGCCGTCATGAGACCCTCAACAATCGGGCGTGTCAGATACACGTTGAACGACACCGTGAGCGCGAAGACATCTTCCACGAGTGAGCTAACGGCAAAGAACGCCGTATCATCCATGAGCTTGAAATAGACGGAGCCGTGCACGGCTCCGGCGGCGTGAAACAACTCGCGGCGGGCGGAGATTGAAATTTCAGCTTGCCCATCCGAAACTCGAATCGTCGGCTTATAAAATTGATTGATGGGCGCAGATAGATACATGCGTTCTAGTTTTCGATGGTGCTGCTCATCACTCATTTGGAAAATGCTCCTTGAAATGTAGCAACGTGGTCTCGGGCACTATCGATAGCAACCCGCGCGACAGCAAGGATGCTCGTTCCGAAAGGTATGCGGCGGTTTTTTCGGACCTGATTTCGCTCGAACCCGTGGCAAAATTCTAGCAACCGGCAGCCTAGACCGGAGCCTGCCGCGTGCTCGCGTTCGATGTTTTCGGGAGAAGGATTTTTTCGAAAGCCGAAAAAATTAGGGAGTGTGCGTCCCCAAAAGACAGGGAGCAGTAAATACGAAAACAGATAGGACGCGTACTCTACGCAGAATCCGCTGTCGATCAGCACTTGCCCAAGAGTGCGCTGGCTGTAGCGCCGGAAATGGCCGGCGTAATCATCGGCGGCCGCCCACAACCATGGATGCGCAGGGACCGTGAGGTAGAGCCTTCCGTTCGGAACCATCAATTTTTGTAGCGTCTGAAGAAATGCTCGGTCGTCCTGAATGTGTTCCAGGACGTCGAAGAGCCCGACGGCAGGAAGCGATGCGGGGCGAAAATGTGCATCCTCGAGGGTGCAACAAACGACGTGCTTTAAACCGCGCGAAACGGCGTTCCGTGCTCCCGCCGGACCCGGCTCTACGAGTACGACCGGATAGCCAGCGGCTTGAAGTGCTTGTGACACAATGCCGTTGCCGCCGCCGATGTCAAAAATTTCCCCCGCCGGCGGATATTTTTCAACTAGGCTCTTGAGCATTGCGTTGCGATGCTGAAACCAAAACGAGGTGTCTTCGACTGCGAAACACTTCTCGTTGCCGTCTTCTGGGTAAGAAACAGCGCTTTCTTTCATTGCTACCCAGTACCCCTCTTGGGAAAAGCGCAGGTGAGCCGTGACGTCAGAGACAGGGTGCATAGGATAATTTGAAACACCTTTCAGCATTGAAGCTCTGTGACCGAACGGCTTGCAAAGCTCTTGGCGAGATCACACCGCCGCCCGAACCACTGGAATCCCTGCGCCATGTGGCCGTTCATGGTTGCAACCTCGATTTCATCCAGCGCGACGCGATCAAAAGCGCGCGTAAGGTCTGCGATCCACGTGCGCTCATGATGGCGAACCACGACGCCTTCGGGAAGCTCGAACACTCCGTATTTGCCGTAGCGGTGGCGGTGCTTTTCGTAACGCTCTCGATTGCGAAGGTCGGCCTGGATCCACAGATCGCTGATGTAGAGCAAGCCACCCGGCCGCAGTACGCGTTCGCACTCGGTTATTAGCGCGCACTGATCCGCGTCGTTTGGCACGCAGGTCAAGACCGCGAGCAGCAGGACGGCGTCGACGGACGCATCGGAGATGGCCACGTGCGGCGGCTCCGGCATCGCCTCTAAGCGCACCGCCGGCAGGCGCCGCCGGGCGGCGGCCTGCATCGCCGGTGACGGATCACTGCCGATCAAATTCGAGTAGCCTGCGTTGATCAAAAGCTGGAGTACCCGGCCGTAACCACAACCGTAGTCCAGGATGAGGCTGTCCGGAGATAACAGTTGGTTCAGGCGCTCAAAGTTGACCGGGTGTCCGAACACCTTGGTTGGACCGATGCTATCCCAATACACGAGTTGGTTTGTTTCATTTCGCATGGGCGCGATCCGAGAAGTATAAAGCGGATGCGAGGAAACACCGCAGGTTCTATCGCAATCGATTCGTCGGAAGACCCGGCAACAAGAGATCCAATAACTCCGCCGCTTCCGACATGGATGAGAACACGCCGTAGGCCAACGCCGTGGCCTCGGGAGAGGGTTGCTTCAGGTCTGGAACCATGATCGGCAGAGCGCCGGAGGCGTGCGCGCCGAAAACACCGGTATCCGAGTCTTCAATTACAATGCACTTGTTCGGATCTGTTTTGAGTAACGCGGCTGCTTTCTGATAGGTATCGGGGGCAGGCTTGCCGTTTTGAACGTCGTCGCACGAGACGATTGCAGTAAAGCGCTCGGCGATCCCCGCATACTTCAAGCGGTGATCGGCTTCTTTGCGATAACGCGCGGTGGCGATGGCCTTCGGAATGCGTCGCTCATCCAACATATCCAGACATTCATTAACGCCCGCTTTGAGTGAGATGCCCTCGAGCGTGACGGTGCGATCGAATTCTTGATCGCTCAACGCTAAAAAATCTTCCATGGGAAAGGATTGTCCAAAATGCGAGCACAGAACCTCGCGATCGGTCTTTTTGCTGAGACCGATCATTGAGCGAAAAAGTTCATGGGTTAAGTCATAGCCAAGGCGCGCGGCCGCGTTTTTCCAGGAGCGCTCATACAGCGGCTCCGTATCGACCAGCGTGCCGTCCAGGTCGAAAATTACAGCGCGATACACGTGACTACGGTTTCGTCCCCTTGTATTCGCAGAACGCGCCGGGCAGCGTGACGCGGGCGCGGGCTTGTTCGAAGCCGGCCGTCTTGAGCGCCGCGACGATTTTTTCAGGCGCGACGCACTGCTCCACCGTATCCCAGTAGTAATCCATCAGGAGTTTGGCGTCGTGGCTGCGCGTGAAGAGCAGCGTCAAACCCGGGATAATGCGTGCCCAGACCAGGCGCGTGAGCCAATGGCCGAAGCGCGAAGTTGCAACGTGGCTTTCTAGAATCCAAATTCGGCCGCCGGGTTTGAGCACGCGGAAATATTCGCTGAAGGCAAGGACCAGATCGGGCACGTGGCGCAGGGCGATGCCCATCGTGACGAAGTCGAAGCTGTTGTCTGCGAAGGGCAGCTCCTGGGCGACGCCTCGTGTGAGCGGGCCGTGAAAAACCTTCCGCGCCTCGCGCAGCATGCCCTTGCTCGGATCGACGCCGAAGACCCGTCCCTCGGGTCCGACTAGCTTCGCCGCGCCGCGCACGACCGCTCCCGTGCCGGTCGCCACGTCGAGGACTTTCATGCCCTTTCCGATACCTGCGAAACGCATGGAGAGGCGGCGATAGAGCAGCCCGGCATTGAAAAACAGAGCCTCGATCGTGTTGTAGTGCTGTGCCGTGCGGTTGAACAGATCGAGGACGTAGCGGCTGCGCTTCTGATCCGTTTCATAATACTGAGTGAGGGGCGTGTGGGGAGGAGCGGCTTCGGGCTTTCTCAGCGGTTCGGGGGCCATGCAGGTCTCCTTTGCGAAATTTTTCGGAAAAGCCTCACCAGCGAGGAGGTCCGAGAATACAGCATGTCATTCCTTTGCGCCGTGCAGTGCGGCGGCCCGCCGTTCGATTTCTTCGAGTGAGAGATCTTCTTTATGCGTTGCGATGTGCCACACGTGGCCGTAGGGATCTTCCACGCTGCCGCTGCGGTCGCCGTAGAATTGATCCGTAACCGGTCTCAGAAGTTTCGCGCCCGCAGCGACCGCCTGCTGAACGCGCGCATCGACATCCTGATCGTACAAATAGAGGTGGACCGGCGTGCCACCGATGGACCGGGGACTGCGGGAGTTCATGTCCGGACACTCGTCCGCCAACATGATGCGCGAATCGCCGATCTCAATCTCAGCGTGGCCGATCGTTCCGCCCGGAGCTCCGATCCGCATTAGCTCGTTCGCTCCGAACGCCTTCTTGTAAAATTCAATCGCGCTCGCCGCGCCTTTGATACACAGGTACGCCGTAATGGTGTGGTATTCATCCGGGGTCGTCTTGGCTTTTTGGGGCATTGGAGACTCCTTCAGAGTGGATCTTCAGTTGTGCCACGCTGACCGGTAGCACAGAGACTGAAGCGACTGTTATCAAAAGGAGCTTACCACGCCTGAAAGCGGCTCCGTGTGGGCAGTCTCACTCTTTTGCTGAACAGCGTCCTATATAAAGTGGGAACCATCTGGTGATGTATTCGTTACAAGGCTTTGGGCGATGGCTCATACAAAGGTGCGCTAGGGGTTGCAGTTGATCGAAATCTTTGTAGATGGCGACGGCTGCCCTGTAAAGGACGAAACCTACGTGGTCGCCACCCGCTACGGGGTGCCGGTGGTGCTCGTGGCCAACTCTCGCATGAACGTGCCCGCAGGTCTTGGTGTTGAGCTGGTCTTGGTCGAGCAGGGGCCCGATGCGGCAGATGATTGGATCGTAAGAAACGTGCGGTCGGGCGACGTGGTGGTAACGGCCGATATCCCGCTGGCGGCGCGTTGTCTGGTGGCTGGCGCCCGCGTGCTGGGCAGCAACGGGAAAGTCTTTCGTGAGGACTCGATCGGAGATTTGGTCGCCACGCGGAATCTGAAGGCACACTTGCGCGAGGCGGGTGTCATGTCCGGCGGGCCGCCTCCCCTCTCAGCGAAGGATCGCTCTTGTTTTCTCTCAAAGCTCGATCAGCTCGTCCAGCTCGGCCTGCGCGAGCATCCGGCCAGGTAGGTTGCGCTCACGTGCCGCCCACATAGCGCATGGCAACACGCAGCTCACTCCGGAGCCCTCGCGCAGCTTCCTCCTGCACGCGTGCTAAAAGCTCCGGCCATATTTCTTCGGGACACAAGGTTTGAAAACCCAGCCGCGTGTAGAAGGGAGCGTTCCAGGGAACGTCTCGGAACGTACACAGGCTAAGCACGCGCCCCTGGGCCTGGGCATAACGACAAACTTCCCGCACCAGTGCGCAACCGACGCCCTTGCGACCCTGTTCGGGCAGTACGTCGAGCTCTTCCAGGTGCAGACCCGGGCCAAGTGGCTCAACCAGCGCGAATCCGATTGGTGCTCCGGCGGCGCGCGCCGTCCACAAGAGGTGCGCGCGTTGCGCAAACTCGAACTCTTCCAGCGGAGTCAAATGCAACGGGATCTCGGCCGTACTCGGAAACGCGAGAAAAAGCTCGCATGCGCGGCGTTCGATCTCCGGGAGCAGCGATACTTCGTGCGGTGCGGCCAGTCCTATTCCGTACACTGCTTGCCTCTTTAAAAATCGTCCAACGGGTGGGAGGAAATCGTACCCGAAAAGATGGCACTTTTCGGGTACGCTGAGCACGGTCCGCGCCGGGCGCTTGATCTCGTGCGCGCCCGGCATGGCCCTTCTCGCCGCGGACGCGCATACTCCGCGTGATGTCAGAGCGGCTTCCGTTTCAAATGTTGGTGGGACTGGCCGCGGGGCTCGCGCTCGGCGCCGCCGCGCACTATTGGCTGGGTGATTCCGTGTTTCTCCAAGGTTTCGTCGATAAGGTTGTCGAGCCGGCCGGCCAGATTTTTCTGCGCCTACTCTTCATGCTCGTGATTCCATTGGTCGTGAGTGCACTCGCGCTCGCGGTGGCGGAGCTCGGCGATCTGCGTCAGCTCGGGCGGATCGGGCTCAAGACCTTGGCCTACACCGCGGTGGTGTCGGTGATCGCCGTCGCCATCGGCGTTGGTCTAGTGAACTGGGTCGAGCCCGGTGCCGGACTTGATCCTGCGCTGCGGGAGCGGCTGCGCACGAGCGCGTCGCTGCCAGCGGCGGCACCGGCTGCGGGCCGCAGCGGTGCCGATTTCGTGGTGAACCTGGTGCCCTCCAACGTGGTGCGAACCATGGCGGATGGGGACATGTTGGCGCTCATGGTCTTCGCGGTGTTGCTCGGTGTGGGTCTCGCCGCCACCCGGAGCGGCGATCCAACGCGCCGCTTCGAAGAAGTTCTGCGCGGGCTCATGGACGTGACGATGAAACTTCTCGACTTCGTGATCCGATTGGCGCCCTATGGTGTCGCCTGTTTGGTCTTTACGCTCGCCACGCGGGTAGGCTTTGAGATCTTCGGCCAACTCGCGGCTTACGTGGCGGTTGTGCTCGCGGGCCTTCTGTTTCAGCAGTTTGTAGTCTATTCCGCCTCGGTGTGGTGGCTGGGCGGCATGAGCCCGCGGCGTTTCTTCCGCGGCGTGCGCACCGCCACGCTCACTGCCTTCTCCACCGCCTCCAGCAATGCGACGCTGCCGACGGCGCTTCTGGTCGCCGATCGAGAACTCCGTCTTCCCTCCCACGTGAGTCGCTTCGTGCTGACGCTCGGCTCCACCGCTAACCAGAACGGAACGGCACTCTTCGAAGGCGTGACCGTACTTTTCCTCGCTCAATTCTTCGGCGTGGATTTAAGCCTCGGCCAGCAGTTCACCGTGGCTTTCATCTGCGTACTTGGCGGGATTGGGACGGCCGGCGTTCCGGCCGGCTCGATTCCAGTCGTGGCAATGATCCTCGGGATCGTGGGCGTCCCAGTTGAAGGGATCGGAATCGTGCTCGGCGTGGACCGCTTCCTCGACATGTGCCGCACCGCAGTGAACGTGACCGGCGACCTCGCCGCCGCCGTGGTGGTGGCGCACGGAGAGGTCGAGAGGCGCTTGGGGTAGGTCGAAGCGACGAGCTAAACAACCCTGCGAGGAGCTTCGACCTACCCCAAGCGCCCCTCCCCTCGACGGGGGCGCCAGAACTTTGTCGGATTGAAGTTAACCTCCGAGTTGGGACGTACAGTGCGGACAGCGGGTGGCTTTGCTGGGAATGGTTGAAGTGCAATACGCACACTCTTTCATGCTGACAGGTGGCGGGGCAGACTCTTCTTTGCGGCGCAGCGTGTTGATGCCTCGAACCAGCAGGAAAGCGGCGAACGCGACGATCAAGAAACTGATGATATTGTTCAGAAAGAAACCGTAATTGATGCTCACCGCGCCGGCCGCTCTGGCATCAGCCAGCGCTGTATAAGGCCCCGGCGTGCTCCCTTCTTTGAGAACTAGGAAGAAGTTCGAGAAATCAACGCCGCCCAGCAGCAGCCCGATGGGTGGCATGAGCACGTCGTCGACCAGGCTTTTCACAATGGTGCCGAACGCGCCGCCGATGATGATGCCCACCGCCATATCGGCGACGTTTCCGCGCAAGGCGAACTCTTTGAATTCTTTGAACATGGCAACCTTCCTCTTATTCACGGCCGTAAACGGTCAGTGAGCGGTGTTATTGTGGGGAGTCGATCAAGGAGTACTCGCAGCACCTCAGCTACGAAGCTCACTCCCCATAAATTTGCAGTTGATTGAGCAAGTAGCCTCGCTGTTTGAGCAGCGCGAGTACGCCTTTTTCACCGACCAAGTGCCCCGCGCCGACGATGACAAACCAGCGGCCGCCTTGGGCGAGGAACTTTTCGATACGCTCAGCCATGCTGCGGTTGCGCTCGAAGAAGGTGCGCTCGTAAAAGGGCGCGAATTCGGGGTGCTCCTCGAGGGCGCGGAAGACCGCCTTATTCAACGCATCGGGATCGCCGTTCTTCCAGGCCGCTAACATTTCCTCCACCTCGGCCAGACGTTTGTCGCTCTGAGCCAAAACGTCGAGCAGCACGAGCTCCTGCAACTTCGGTGTGAGGCCATCGAGCAAGCTCAATTGAAGCTCGAGGGTTTCGAGGGAAACGACGGGCTTGCGGCCCTGAGCCCGGCGCAGAAAATAGCGATCGACGCCTAGTTCGGGATCGAGACCGATGCGCTTAAATTCGAGCTCGGTCAGCACGAGCGCCGCCATCCACGGTTTCATGGATTGCACCGCCGTGAAGGCCACACCGTGTTTCGTCAGGGCTTCACGTAAACGCTGAACCGTTTCCGGTGGCAGTCGCTGTTCGAGTGTCTCGCCTGGAGGCAGCATCGCGTAGCGTTGGACCAGGCGTTGCTGTTCCTCCGGTCGGATGGAGAGCAAATCGATCTCTACCACGAGGCGGTCGGCGGCTTCAAAGGCAGATTCGAGGGCGGGATCGAGGCGCAGCTCTCCGCCGCGCAGAAAGTGCACCGAGCCGAGCAGTGTCACGCGGCCCGGAAGATCCGCAGCGCAGATTTCCCAGGCGAAGAGAGGAAGCGCATTTTTCCCCGCCGAGACGGAAGGCAAAACCGGTTCGGCGCGCGGTGCAGTACAACCACCCGTGCTGAACAGCAAGGCCAAGAACCAGATCGCACCAAGGTGGACGAAACACGGAGAGACAAATCTGCCTGACGAGACTGCCATACCTCTCGATTCTATAGCATGCAAAAGCAATCACGCCCGAATCCAGAGGTTTCTCTGCCATGGCTTCGCACCGAATGTGAATCGCGACTGCGCGTTCTGAAGCTCTTGGCCTTCCGCAAGCGGAACTCTACTTTATGGAATCAATGTTGCGTCGACTCATCAGCACACTGCTCGCAGCCATCGCCATCCTGGTCCTCGTTGAACTGGGGCTGCGCTTTGTGGCCCCCATCCGCCACTCGCTCGCCGTTGAATACGAACCCGACGGCTACGTGCGCACGCGCCTGGCCCCCAACCGCAGTTATCATCTGCCTTCCGGCGGCAGCGTGCGCATCAACGCCTGGGGCTTCCGCGGTCCGGTTTTTGAAATCAAAAAACCGGCGGGCGTGTTCCGCATCGTCGCCCTCGGTGGCTCCTCTACTTTCTGTTTCGAAGCGGACGACGCCAAAATTTGGACGGCGCTACTGCAAGAAAAACTGCGCGCGGCGACGGGCACAGCGGTGGAGGTCATCAACGCCGGTGTGCCCGGCTACAGTGCCTTCGAGTCAAAACTTCATTATCTCTACCGTATCCGCAATCTCGCGCCGGACGCGGTGATCCTCTACCACACCTGGAACGATCTCAAATACTTCCACGAAATAGAGGAGGATTTCCGGGACGGCGAGCTGCGCCGCTCCTCCAGCTACGACCCCGAACCTTTGAAACAGTTTCTGCGCCACTTCCAACTCGCTTGGCGCGCGCGCGCCCTGGCACAGCGCTTTGGTCTGCACGAAGCGCGCGAGGACCGCGCTGCGCACTCCTCCGACACCGAGCTTCCGATCCCCGAAGGCGGCGCCGCGCACCGTTGGGTGCGCCAAAATTTCGACGACCTCACTCACTGGCTGCTGCGCGATGGCGCGCTGCCCATCTTAATTACGGAAGCGAGCTTGATTTCTGAGCAAACCATCGCCGACTCGCAAACGCGCGCCGCCATTCACGTGGAATACCAAACCTTGGATCACGCCGAAGTGCTGGCGCAGTGGCAGGTCATGCGGCGTCTGTTGCGCGAAGTGGCCGCGGAGCACGGAGTTCCCTTCGTCGACGCCTACGCGCAGGTTCCCCACAGCCTCGAATACTTTTTCGATCACGTTCATCTCACTGAAGCGGGCAATGCCCGCCTGGCGGAAGTCTTGGCCGAGGCTCTGCTCGCGGATCCGATCTTCCGCTCCCGCCGGGCGCGCGCAAACTTCACCGGTGATTGAAAAATGCTGCCCCGCCTTTTTTTGCCAGGGCGCGTCGCGCTGGCGTGCAGATTGGCGTGATCGTAGTGCCAAGCCTCTGACAAAGGTGTCAGACCGCCGTCACTGCACCGGTCATTCTCCTTCTAGTAGGCGCTGTCGCACAGTGTTGAGGGCACTGCGGCCATGCCCTCTTAGCCCGGATTATTCATGAAGCACCTACTGCGACTGCGTATCTGCTCGATCTGGTGAACGATTTCAGCGTTTGCCTCCTCGACGTACTGGGAAGTCAGCCTCCGGTGCCAAACGCTGAAATCGTTCGCCATTCCGGGCATTTCCGCAGTCTCGCTACGGCGCTTCATGAATAATCCGGGCTAGGCACAGGTCTTGCTGTCGCAAGAAGACATCCTCTTGCAACGACAGGATGCACCGCGCATGGTCGAGGGACCCGAACGCTCCGAAATCCCCCTGGTTCCGATTCGCCTGTTGGTGGTAGAAGCGGAGACCGAGCTCGCAGGGATTCCCGCTCGTGCGCTCCTGGCCTGCCCAACGACGGCGACACCGCTGGAAGTATGCGCCATCCGTGGTGCTCGCGAAGGCGTAACGCAACTTGCCCAGCGTACCTTTGACGCGGTGTTGCTGGACTTGCGCGGCGGCATCTCCAGTGCCGGCGAAGTGCTCGCCGAATTGCACCGGTGCGCGCCTCACGTTCCCATTGTTGCGGTTGTTAATGATCAAGAAGATGCTGAGCAGCTCGCGTGCAAGGCCAACGTGGACGATTGCGTACTTGCTCACGAGAGCCATCCGCGCCTGCTCATGCGAACACTGCAACTCTCTCTGGAACGCCGCGAGCGCCTGCGCGCGCAAACTGCCGGCGAGGATCCGCGCTGGCGGCTTGCGACGCACGATCTCGAAACAGATCTCCCCAATATTCATTTGTTCCAAGACCGCCTCGAACAAGCCCTGGCGACGGCGCGCCGCACGCGCCGGCCCTGCGCGGTACTCTGCATCCGTTTACATTCCGCTTCAACCGCCGCCCTCGACGCCGAAGAGAGCGCACGCGTTCACCTTTCCTTGGCACATCTCCTGTGCATCAGCGTACGCTCTGTGGACAGTGTGGCACGACTTACTGAAAACGAATACGCCGTCTTGTTAACTCACCTCGGCCAGGCCTCTGACGCCACTCGTGTAGCCGCGAGTCTACTGCGGGCAGCGTCCGAACCGCACTGGCACCGCGGCGAGGCCATGCAGCTCGAACTCCGCATCGGTGTCGCCCTCTTCCCCGGAGATGGACACACGCCCGCGTGTCTGCTCCAAAGGGCGCGCGCCGCAGAGAGCGCGATTGCAAGCGCCGCCGCTACCCCACTGCGCCTGTACGCTCAGCGCGACGGAGAAACTGCGTTTCCGGGAATAGAGCTGGAAGCGCACTTGCGGCGCGCTATCGTGCGGCGCGAGCTCAAAATTCTGTACCAACCGCAGTTTAATCTTCGTCGCGGACGAACCTACGGCATTGAAGCCCTGCTGCGCTGGAAACACCCTGAACTTGGCTTGGTGCCGCCCGAAGTTTTTATCCCAGCTGCGGAGGCCGCGGGAATGATCGCCACTCTGGGAGAGTGGCTCCTGGAACACGCCTGCGCCCAGCTCGGCGCTTGGCGCGCGGCCGGTCTACCCTCGTTGCGGCTCTCCGTCAACGTTTCCCCGCAGCAACTCGCCCGCGGCGACTTGGCGCGCGTGATCGCGCGCTCGCTAACTCGTTCCGGACTCTCTGGTTCCGATCTCGAGCTCGAGATCACCGAAAGCAGTCTGATCGGCTCCTGCGCGCATACCCTCGAAACGCTGCATTCCGTGCGCAAACTGGGGGTGCGCGTCGCGATCGACGACTTCGGAACGGGCTATGCCTCGCTCTATACGCTGAAACGCTTGCCCATCACCGGACTCAAGATCGATCGAATTTTCGTGCGTGACGTCGCGACCCACAGCGATGACCGCGCGCTGGTCGGTATGATCCTCACACTGGCCAGGAGCTTGCGGCTCGAAGTAGTGGCGGAGGGTGTCGAAACGCAGACTCAAGCTGACACTCTCGCCAAGAGTGGCGTCACACGCATGCAGGGCTTCTTTTTCGGCAGGCCTGCAGCGGCCGAAGCCATCACGCGCCAATTACAAGAGGAAATGAAAAGATCAACGGCTCCGACCGCTGCCACGAAAAGTTCAATGGCACTCCGCACGACACGGCACTAACCCGGATTATTCATGAAGCGCCGTAGCGAGACTGCGGAGATGCCCGAAATGGTGAACGATTTCGGCGTTTGGCACCGGAGGCTGACTTCCCAGTACGTCGAGGAGACAAACGCGAAAATCGTTCACCAGGTCGAGCAGATACGCAGTCTCGCTACGGCGCTTCATGAATAATCCGGCTTAAGCGCCCTCTGCCACCGGAGCGTCGGCCCAGCGCCACACGGTCGCGATCAATTCTTCCCAGTCGACGGGCTTGCGCAGAAAAGCAGCTGCGCCGAGAGAGCGCGTGCGATCCTCAGCGTTCGGTTCTTCAGAAGCGGTGAGTACCAACACGGGAACGTGCGCGAAATCGGGTTGATTCCGCAACCGGTCCAAGGTGACGAAACCATCGCCCGCCGGCAGTCCCAAATCGAGAATGATGAGGTCCGGGCTCTCGCTGCGCAGCTTGCGCATGCACGAAATTCCGTCGGTTGCGAACACGACCTCATAGCCGTTCGGCCGCAGGCGCGTGCCCAAGAGACGCAGTACGTCGACGTCATCGTCGACCACCAAAATCTTCTTCGCCATGATCACTCCCCTCGCTCGCAGGCTCCGTAGAGCTGCAAAAACACGTTCAAATGGACTCCGTCACGCCCTGTTTTGTAACACCACGCTCTAAAAAATCCGCGAGGCGCAGCACGGCGCATTCCGCTTCTTCGTCGTCTCGTGCGGCGCCCGCGCACTCCAAGGCGCGCCCGATCTGCGAGATTTCGGGAAAGCCGTAGGCCGCGCCGGTGCCCTTCATACGATGACCGAGTCGGCATACTAACTCGAAATCATTGCCCAAAATTCCGACATTGATCGCTTCCACATCGCTGCGGCGGTGAACGAGATACTCAGACGTCAGGCGCAGAATTTCGGGTGCAAGCGAGTCTTCGCTGCGTTGCTCCGAGACGGGAGAAAATACCTCCAAACAATTCAACAGATCCGAGCGACGAAACGGTTTTACGATGAACGCGGAACAACCGAGTGAATCACAGTGCTCCCGCAGTTCCGGAGAATCTTTTCCCGTGACCAACACGATGGGCACGGGATCCGCACCTCGCCGGCGCTCGCTCGCGCGCAGTCTCTGAAGCACGGCGTAGCCCTGTATTCCTGGTAATTCGAGGTCCAGGCAGATTGCGTCGTAACGCCGTTGTCGCACGAGTTCGAGGGCCGCCTCGCCGGAGCCCACAATCTGCACGCGGTGGGGCGTGCCTTTGAGATACGCTCGATACAGGCTTGCGACTTCAGGCGCGTCATCAACGGCCAAGATCCGCAGCCCCGTGCCAGGCACCTGTTTGCGCGGACGAATTTTGCTCTGCGTCGGCGCTGCGCTGATCTCCGGTGCGTGGGGTACCGCGATCGCGAAGGGCAGCGAAAACACGAAACGGCTGCCGCGACCCGGCTCGCTGGTCGCTGTGATCTCTCCGCCGAGCATGCGAACCAAGCGCGCGGAGATCGCCAACCCCAAGCCCACTCCACGCTGGAAAGCGGGAGCTTCCGGAGCCAGTTGTGAAAAAGCGTCAAATACTTTGGCTAGCTTCTCCTGCGGAATGCCACCGCCGGTATCTTCGACGCAGAAGCGCAAAACGGCGTACTCCGCTTCCAGCAGCTCGTGTTCGACGCGGAGTTCGACGCTGCCACGAGCGGTAAATTTGATGGCGTTACCGAGTAAATTGATCAAAATCCTGCACAATCGGGTTGCGTCACCCCTCAGTTGATCCGGTACTCCCGACGCCACCGCGCAACGAAAGTCGAGTTTTTTCTCCTGTGCCCACAGTGCTAACAGGCGCTTCACGTTTTGTAGCTCTTTCCGTAGCGTAAACTCTTCGTTGGCAACCGTGAAAGAACCGGCTTCCGCCTGGGCGATGTCGAGCATGCCGGTCAATTCTTGGAGCAAGAATTCTCCGCTGCGACGGATGCTCGCGATGTAGTCGCGCTGCTCGGCGTCGAGATCGCTCTGCTCGAGCAACTCCGACAAACCGAGGATGGCACACAGGGGAGTGCGCAGTTCGTGACTCACTTCGGCGAGGATGGGAATCTCCCGCGGAGCAGCGACTACCGCTAACTCCTGCGCTGCAGTGCTCTTGCCGCGCGCTCCGCGGTAATAGTCCACGAGGTTCGCCATCACCTCGAGCAAAACGCCCAGTGCGTATTCCGGAGCGCGTTGAACGCGCCGAGCGCCGCGGAAGTCACCACGCAGAGCTTCGCGGTGGAGATGGATGACCTGTTTGGGCGCGAGGCCGCGCTTCCCGAAGGCCGCTGCCAACGCTGTGAGTTCCGCCGAAACCGCGGATGCACTCCGCGGTTCACCGGAACACGCCCGTTCCAAACTATCACGGTAGCGTTCTACGAGGGTAAGCCACGCTTCACTCTCGCGTGCGGAAGCGGAGCCTGGCTCCACCTGCTGCGGCGCGGGGGACACGCTCACTGAATTCGGAGTGGAGCGCGTGAGCGCTTCGCGCACCAAACTGCGCTTCCATGGCGCGAAGCGCCGCCAGCGCGATTTGGTCCGCGACGCAATGTCCGGCGCCGCCGTAAGAATCTGGTGTCGCAAGGCATGTAAGCGCAGCGCTTCCGCTCGCCCCTCGGCTGCTTGTTCGGGTTGCAGCCAAAATTTTTCCGTTTCGCTGAGCGGTGCGTGCACATCGGAAGCGGCACGGGCCGTGGTTTTCCTCGTTCTTTCCATTTCGTCAGTGCATCGGCCGCTCGGAACTACCTCTAAAGCGGGTATTTAGACGTCCCCCCTGCACCCTTGACACACCAGGCGTGTCGCGTTCGACGGAGGCTCAGCAGTTCCTCTGAGAGATTTTTCACCCGTTTCAACTCTCGCCGACGATCGTCGATAAAGACGGAGGCATGGCGATGCGTGCCTCCATACTAGTTGTCGACGACGAGCCGCGCGGCGTCGAACTTCTCGCGCGTACACTGCGCGACATGGGTGAAGTCCACACGGCACACTCCGGAGACGAGGGCTGGGAGATCGCCCAGCGGACCGCGCTGGACCTCGTCGTCGCCGACCAGCGCATGCCAGGGATGTCCGGCGTCGAATTGCTCGGGCGCGTGGCCGACAAGGACGAGCGCACCGGCCGCATTTTGCTCACGGGCTACGCCGACCACGCTGCCACCGTCGATGCCATCAACCGAGGCCGCGTTCACGCGTATCTTTCCAAACCCTGTCCGCCCAACCAACTGCGGCTGACCGCGCGCTCCGTCCTCGATGGAGTACAGCTCGCGCGCGAGAACCAACGTCTTTTAGTCGATCTGCGCAATAAAAATATTGCCCTCGAGGCGGCGATGAACGAACTGCGCGCCGTTCAGGAGCAGGTGGTGGAATCCGAACGGATGTCGGCCATCGGCCGCATGATCGGCATGATCATCGACGACTTCCGCGGACCGCTGTCTGTGATCCGCTCTTTCGCCAGCGAAGTTACGCGCGAAGCAAGCGACCTCGCAGCGGACGAGCTGCGCGACGCGGGGCGAACGATCCTGGAAGAGGTGGAACACTTGACGCGCATGTCCAACGAATTGTTGGAGGTAACGCGTGCCAGTGAAAGCGCAAGCGCGTGCATCCAACACGATCTAGACCAAGTGATTCACACGGCACTGCAACGCATCGTCCAAGACGCAGCGCACGCGGGAATTGAAGTGGTGCCGGACTTGAGAGCCGGGGTGCGGTTGCGCCTCGACGAAGAGCGCCTGATCCTCGCGCTGCTCAACCTGTTTCGCAACGCTATCGAGGCGATGCCTGATGGCGGCACTCTGTGGGTTCACAGCGAGGCGAGCGACACCAGTGCCAGCATTGTCGTAATGGACACCGGACGCGGCATCCCCGCCAGTATCCGCGACAAGCTTTTCGAGCCCTTCGTTTCCACGGGTAAGGCGCGCGGTTGCGGCCTCGGCTTAGCGGTGGTGAAGCGGGTCGTCCAAGATCACGGTGGTCGCATCGAATCCGCCAAGGCGGAAGGTGGCGGAACCGCCTTTCATATTCATTTTCCGCTGATTGGTTCTGATCGGTAAACTTTCACTCTAAGCCCTCAACCTCGTCTTTGTCCGATCAGTTTGGAACGCCCCCCAAAATCGTGGCGATGAGAGACATTTGGAAACACCCGCAGAGCGGCATCCGAGCCGCTTTTCTGCCATATCCCTCTGCCAGTCATTCCACTTTTGACTCACCCAAGGACATCGCTTTCCTGTATGCTGGCGTTGTGGGGGAAGGAGTTGAGGATCATTATGAACCTGCAAGAAATACAGCACGCGGTTCTGACCGATCACGTTCGGTTGCGTGAAATGCTGCAGGAGGTGGAAGGGCTTGCCGAACAGGTCGAGAAAAGCGAAAAATACGAACCAGACATCCTGCGGGAACAGGGACGACAGCTTTACCACCAGTTGAAGGAACACTTGAACTTTGAAGAGCGAGTTCTGCTACCGCGGCTCCGCGATGCTGGACCGGAAGAGCGTGAACGTGCTCTGCGCTTGCAAGCGGACCACGCCGAGCAACAAGAATTACTGAGATTTCTGCTCACACGGATTCAAGAAAGGGCGCGCCCCACGCTCTTGATCGCGCGTGAACTCGTAAACTTCTCACAATGCCTGCATGAAGATTTACGCAATCAAGAAGAAGTTATTTGGGGAGCCTCGCCACCGCCTTGCCAGTAAGCTTCGCCCAGTTGCGCGCGATCGAAGACAATAAAACACTCGAGCAAGCGGCCGGCGGCCGAGCCGGCTCCGAAAATCAAAACGAGAAATCGCAAAATCCCGTAGAGTTTTGTCATCGTCGCGTTGCTCCGAGGAGACGGATCCAGCTTGGGTCCGTCTCCTATGTCACGTCGAGCCGGTGAACGTTGCGCTGCTTGTCGTAGGCTACGCGCATCTGCGCGGGCTCGACGATGAGAACCTCCGCCACCAACATGCCCGTGGCATCCCACGCCTTGGCCACGCCTTTCTTCACCTCGAAACGCTCCATGATCTCCGGCGAACTTCCAAACAAGTGCAGCAGGCCGAGCAGCGTCTCATCGTCTTTAGCGGCGCGGTAGGTGTCGATGGCATGTTGCGCACCGGGACCGAAGGCCTGCTCCAAATGACTCGCCGGCACATGAATGGGCGGGACGTAATAGACGTTGGGCGACGTCCCGAACTGCGGAAACAAGGGCAGCGCCAGCTTGCGCACGTGTACGAGGTAATCGATGGGATGGTCCTCGCGGATCTTTCCGCGCGGGTCCGAGAGCCACCCTTGTCCGCGGATCTTGCCGATGCACTGCTCAACGCACTGCGTCTGCTTGCCCTTTTCGAGCTTCGGGTAACACGCGACGCACTTTTCAGAAGTCCCGTGATTGGCCCGGAACATCGGCTTGCCGTAGGGGCAGGCCTTGACGCACTCGCGGTAACCGCGGCAGCGGCTCTGGTCAATCAGCACGACCCCGTCTTCTTGGCGCTTATAGATGGCGCCGCGCGGACAGGCGGCCAAGCAGGCCGGGTAGGTGCAGTGGTTACAGATGCGCGGCAAATAAAAGAACCACACGGGGTGGGTCTTGCCGTTGATGTGCATACCGCGCGGCACGCATCCTCCCGCAATCTCGTCTTCGCCGATGTTCGGATAGGCCCAATCCTCATCGCTGGGCAGCACCCCGGCGATTTTCTCCGCCTGCCCGTCGGCGGCTTCAAAAATCGTCTTGCCCTCGTACACGCCCTCCGACGTCCACGTGCCCGGCCCGATCTTCTCGAGCACTTGCAGGTCCCAGGCAGTGGGGTAGCCGCCGTAGGGTTTGGTCTCGACGTTGTTCCAGAACATGTATTCCTGGCCGCGGCCCGAGGTCCACGTCATCTTGCAGGCGATCGAGCACGTCTGACAGGCGATGCACTTGTTTGTGTCGAAGACCCAGGAGACTTGCTTCTCCGGCCGCGCCTCCTCGAAGGGGTACGTCATCTCGCGGCCGAGTTGCCAGTTCCATACCTTCGCCATACCGCTAGCTCCTCTTCACTTGCACGAAGCCGCCCGCTATGTAGCGCTGCATTGCCTCGCTCTCATGGGTGGAACGGATGCCCAGTGTCACGGGCCGCCACTTGCCTTTTCCGTCCTGCCCGCCGGCCTCCGCGCGGGTGAACTTCACAAAGGATTCGCGCGGTGCGCCGTTGGCACAGTGCACGTCGGGACAGAAGCCACGGCCGATCTGTTGGCCAAGCAGATCTTTACGCATGAGCGAATCCGTGAGCAGAGTCGGACGCAGCCAAGAACGCGTGCCGCTCTGGTGGCTGCTGAAACGGTACATCGACTGATACCCCGTCTCCGGGCTGCGTGCGAGGCCATCCTCGCGCGTCGCCTGGCCGCGCACGCTGCCGAAGGAGGCACCCGGAAAGTGAAAATAGGTGCGCGCCACGCCGCGCGGCGTGCCCGGGAAGTAACGCGCCCGCATCAGCGCGCGCGCGACTTTGGCTTCCTCGGGGCGTTCCTGCCAACCGTGGAAAGGGCGATCTTCGGGATCGGCGTCGATCCACACGTAGTCGCCGTCTTCGATGCCTGAATTTGCGGCGGGAGGCTCAAGCGGCACCGAAACATTTCAGTCAAACCATCTAGCCCAGATGATTCATGCAGCGTCTACTGCGACCGCGTATCTGCCCGATCGGGTGGATGTTTTCAGCGTTCGATGCCTCGACGTACTGGGAATCAGCCTTCGGTGCCGAACGCTGAAATCGCCACCATTCCGAGTATCTCCGCGTTTTCGCTACGGCGCTTCATGAATAATCCGGGTTAAGGGCGTGTTAAACTGCGGCCGTGCGTTTTCCCATTCGGGAGCGCCGCATGGGGGCGAGGCATAACGATGAAGATTGCGCGCGGGATTGGATGGGCTCTGCTCGGACTCGGCTGCCTTTGGGCCTGCAGCCAGCAGGAGAGCACACCCGACCCTTCTCCAGAAGCAGAGACTCCGGCGAAGCAGGCCGCGCCGAGTGAACCTGAATCCAAAGCATCTGCGAACGAAGCGGCATCTTCCGTCCAGGAAGCGCCTGCGGAAACTGAACCCGAGACGAACACCACCGCGAATGCCCGCGGCGAGGCCGAGGCGATCTTTGCCGCGCGCTGCGCCACCTGCCATGGTCCGCAGGGAGCAGGGGATGGACCGACGGCCGCTGCCCTCACTCCTCCGCCTCGTAATTTTCAGGATCACACCTGGCAGGTGAGTGTCTCCGACGAGCACATCGAAAAGATTATCCTGCAAGGCGGCGCAGCGGTGGGACTCAGTCCGCTCATGCCGCCGAATCCCGATTTGAGCGGCAAGCCGGAAGTCATCGCTGCCCTGCGTGCCTATGTGCGCGAACTTGCGACGCACTGACGCGCGATCGACCACTGAGTTCGCGGACCCTCTCTATGTTCTCCCAGCGTATCCAACAGCGTGAGCAGCTCTGGTGGAAGACCAAGCACCCAAATATTCATTCGAAGAAGTACTGCCACGGCCTGCTCACGCGCGATGCCCCGGAAGCACAGTGGAAATGCTGTCCCTTCTGGCAGCGCAAACTCAACAACAAGTGGAACGGTCGCGAATTCGCTGCCCGCCACGGCGCCCGTTTACCTCAGCTCTATTGGTCCGGTCGTGCAGCTGATCAAATGCCCTTCGACGAGCTCCCCTCCCACTACGTGGTGCGTTCTACTTCGGGCAGCAACAAGAAGGGCGTTCTCGTTATGGCCGATGGTACAAGTGTGTACGAGCAAAAGAGCTACGATCGCTCCGCGTTGAAAGCACGCCTGCAACAATTGCTCGAGCGCGGTTTTTCGAACACCCAACTTCTTGTCGAAGAATTCGTGCGCAACGAAGCAGGTGCGTTTAAGCTTCCCCGTGACTACAAATTCGACATGTTCGGCGACGTCATCGCCTCCATTTTGGTGATCAACCGCGGCCGAGACGGACGAAGCGAGGAAACCACCACCACGTACTACGACGCCGACTGGAAGCAGCTTCCGTTCGAGGTCTTTACCCAGCTCCGGCAAGGACCTGAGCAAGCACCTCCGGCCTGTCTCGACGCCCTGAAAGAGCTAGCGCGCCGTCTCGGACGCGCCCACGAAACGTACGTGCGCATCGATCTCTTCGCCGGCGAGGACGGCCCCGTCTTCGGCGAATTCTCACCCACCCCGGGCGCCGGTCGCTGCTTCACACCGGAAGCCGACCGTTATTTCGAGTCGTTCTGGTGCGAACATTTCCCGAATGCGCTCTGACTAGAGTAGGAGAACGATTTACCTCGAGCCCGCATTACTCCACCATGCCCCTCCTACAGCCGCGTACCCCTGCGGTCTCGCGACATGCGCCCCGGTGAAAATACGAACCAGTCTGTTCCTCACGTGCGTCGTGACAGGGGCGTCGGTATACCTCCAGCGCGCGAATGGGCAGGTGAGAAAGCGTGGGAACTAAGAGATAGCCTCGATTTCCCAATTTTAAGTTGAAGTTGGCTATTGAACGGAATCAATCTGCATCAACCCCTGGAAACGAACGATCACTTCCGCCAGCGCACATTGGAGCTGTTGCAATACTTCGCAGCGACGTGGTTGCCGCAGTTTTCGCAACGGCAAAATAGTGAGAGCGATGTCTGAGCTGTTGACGGTATCCGCACGGGAACTCGCGCGTCGAATCCGCGGGCGCGAGGTGAGCTCGTGCGAAGTCGTCCGAACGCACATCGAGCGCGTTGCAGCTGTCAACCCGACGATCAACGCCGTTGTCGCCGAACGTTTCGACGCCGCGCTGCGCGAGGCCGCCGCCGCAGACCGCACACTTGCACGCGGAGCAGACGTGGGACCGCTCCACGGCGTTCCGTTCACCGCCAAGGAAGTTTTCGCACTCACGGGCATGCCGCAAACGGGTGGCTTGGTCGCCCGCAAGGATCACATTGCCACCCAGGACGCCACCGCCATCGCTCGCCTGCGCGCCGCAGGAGCGATTCCACTCGGAGTAACCAACACTTCTGAATTAGCGATGTGGTTGGAAACCAATAACCGCCTCTACGGCCGTACCAAGAACCCACACGATCCGAAGCGCATCGCCGGAGGCAGCTCCGGTGGCGAAGGTGCGATCGTCGCCGCCGGCGGCTCCCCCTTTGGTTTGGCTGCCGATTTCGCCGGCAGCATTCGCTTGCCCGCGTTCTTCAACGGAGTGTTCGGACACAAACCAACCGGCGGCCTGGTTCCCTCCACGGGGCAGTTTCCCCAAGCGACGGGAGCCGCGGCTCGCTACCAAACGACGGGACCGATCACTCGACGCGCCGAAGATCTGATGCCGCTGCTGAAAATTTTGGCGGGGCCGGACGGCCTCGATACGAGCTGCCGGCCCTGCGAGATTGGTGATCCGGAAGCCGTCGTTCTCGATCGCCTGCAAATCCTGTTGATTGAAGACAATGGTACTCACGCAGTTCACGCCGAACTCAAGCAGGCCTGCCGGCGGGCCGCGCACGCCCTCGGCGGGTCGTTGCGCACGCTCGAGTTGCCGCTCTTGAAGAAAAGCTTCGCAATCTGGAGCTCGGCGGTCGTCTCTGCACAGGGTGAAAGTTTCCGAAGCTTGCTGGGATATTCCTCGAACACCCCACTGTTCATCGAGTTTCTCAAATGGATTTTCGACCGCTCGCAACACACTTTCCCAGCGCTCGGACTTGCCACCCTTGAAACAGGCATGAAACAGCGCAAACACGACCGCTGCTTGCGAATGGCCGGCGAATTGAAAGATCAGTTACAAAAAGAATTGGGAGCGAACGGTATCTTGATTTACCCCTCGTACACGCAGACGGCGCCGCCCCATTCGGTACCGATCTTCAGCCGCTTCAATTGGGTCTATACGGCAATTTTCAACGTCTTGGAATTACCGGTGACTCAAGTTCCAATGGGACTGAGTTTCAACGGTCTGCCGCTCGGTGTTCAGATCGCCGCCGGCATCGGCAAGGATCACCTCACAATTGCAGCCGCGCTCGAACTCGAGAAGCAATTTGGTGGGAGCTGCCTGGTGCTGGATTCGCTCGACCCGTCCGCGCATTCGTTTGCGAATGCCGCTTCGTGAGGGCAACGTTCGCTCGCATTTCTCATCAGGCAGCGTTGCGCGGCTACACGATGGCCTCTCTACTGGAGAGGCCATCGGTGCGAAAGGCGGGTTACTGCTGGCAGCCATTGTGGATCGCGCTGTATATGCTCAGGAAGCCATCGGCCGAGCGCTCGCTTTTCTACTGCCACGCCCAACTTTTTCTTGCCGCGTCCCCAGCCAACTTCGCACATGCTCCGGATAGAAACCGAAAGTGATGAGATCGTAAACGAGTTTGCCTGCTTCTGCGAGTTGAATGCGGTGGCCGTCGTCTTGCAAAAGCTCGGCTTCCCGCAGACGCTCCAGCGCGGCGCCGAAGTCGTCGTCGAAGGAACGGTCGAAGGTCAGCGCATAGGCTGACCGCTCCAAGGCCTGGCCGTCGCCCAAGGTCTGTCCAATGAAACGGATTTTTTGAGCCTCGTCGTCGAGAGGGAAGACCTCTTCCACCGGACTCTGCCCCGCTTCCACGCGTTCCAAGTAGGTCTTGAGATCTGGGTGATTGCGGTAAACCGTGGCGCCGAGTCGAGAGCGCGCCGAGACACCGACGCCGAATTGATTACCGTGCCCAGTCATGTCCCGGAATTGTGCGGCGCGCGGCGGCGCGGTCGAGCCGAGGTCTTGGCGCCGGAAAGTGTGCCAGCGCGTCTGCACAAAACCCAGTTCTGCGGCGGTGCGCTGAATGAACGCGCGCCACGTTACCAAGCGCATGAGATCGAGACGTTCCTCGGGAGCGAGTGTCCCACCTACGGGCGTGCGTTCATTGACGCGCAGGTTGTAGAGGGTCACGGAGTGCACCCCTCGATCTGCCATCGCGCTGAAGTCCCGCCGCAGATCTTCCTGCGTCTGACCAGGTAGCCCGTAAATCAGATCCACGTTCACGATCAAGCCGTTTTCCAACAAAAGATCGCAGGCCGCTAGGGCCGCTTCGCCAGCGTGCCGGCGGTGAACCGCGTCGAGGACACCGTCCTGCAGACTCTGAACGCCCATACTGACGCGTTCAATGCCGCGCCCACGAAGCACGTCGACGTGGGCGGGCGTGATCGACTCCGGAGAACCCTCGACGGTGTGCACCTCGCTCCCGTCGTTCTGCACGCGCTCAAAGACGGCGGCGAGAATTTCGTCGAGGAGTTCCGCGGGCAGTGCGGTGGGTGTACCACCGCCGACATAAAGCTGTGAGAGCCGCGTCCCCGGCTCGACCCACGCGAGCTCACGAAGCGCGGTTTTGACGTAGCGTTCCATTTGTTCCCGACTAGCCCCGATGCGCTTCGCGTAGAAGCAGAAAGTGCAGGCGTAGTTGCAGAACGGAACGTGAAGATAGAGACCAAGCGCGCCTTCGGTGGGACGCTCTCGCTCTTTGCCGGAACCCTTGGAAAACGCCGGCGCCGACATCGGATAAATGTTGGGAGGTGCATAAGCGACTCGCCCAGGTGGGCTCAGCACAGCAGTGATGCGCTCCAAATCCGCCGGCGAGAGAACGTGAGGCACGCGCTTCAATCCTTTCCTTTACACACGAAAGGGGCGGATTATACAATACATCGCTCCGCGAGCGCGCTACTTTGCATCGCACCTCTCGAGGTGGACGTGGAGAGAGTCGAAGCGACGACCTAAACAACTCTGGGAGGAGCTTCGACTCTCTCCACGTCCACCTCGCGTTTGGAGATAAAAATGGCGGCGCTCTGGGCCATCACTTCCTTCTTTAATCCGCAAGGCTATCGGCGCAAATTGCACAATTATCACACCTTCCGACACCGACTCGAGGTCCCCTTGCTCACGGTCGAGCTAAGCTACGGACCACATTTCGCCCTTGCTTCGGACGACGCCGACAGCCTGGTCCAGGTCAGCGGCCGCGATGTGATGTGGCAGAAGAAGCGGCTCTTGAACCTGGCTCTCGCAGCGTTGCCGGATGCTTGTCACGCGGTGGCGTGGCTGGATTGCGACATCGTCTTTGCCCGGCGAGACTGGGCGCAGAAAGCGCTCGAACGGCTCGAGCGCTTTTCTCTCGTGCAACTTTTCGCTCAGGCCCACCACCTATCTCGCGAGAGCGAGACAAGCGAGATCAATTTGGTCAAGACAACGGCCGGTGAGTGCTCGTTCGCTTCGTTTTTCATGCAAAACCAGGGCGTACCGGAGGTGTTTCGCGCGCAGGCCGGAGGTCGGTGTGGCAGCGTTGCTCCGGGCATCGCGTGGGCGGCGCGCCGTTCACTGCTCGAGCGGCACGGATTCTACGACGCCTGCATCCTGGGCGGTGGAGATACAGCGTTCGCCCACGCTGCGTGCGGTTCCTGGGAGGGACCGATCCGTGCCTGGCCGATGAACGAAAAACAAGCGGAGCACTATCGCAATTGGGCCGAGCCGTTTTATGCGGACGTGCGGGGCGATATCGCTCACCTCGACGGCGACCTCTTCCACCTGTGGCACGGTGACCTGCGACAGCGGCGTTACCGGGAACGCCACCGAAAACTGCTGTCCTTTGCATACGATCCGAAAACAGACCTCGCCCTGGATGAAAGCGGCTGCTGGCGCTGGAACAGCGCGAAGCCAGAGCTGCACCGCTACGTCGAGCAGTATTTCGCTCTGCGCAACGAAGACGGTGAATCGCTGAAGGTGCCCGCCGCTTCCATGCACGGCGAAGCGAACTAGGAGTCCGATCTCCAATGCCGCGTCCCTTCCTTCTCTGCGCCTTCCCCTTCGGCTACGGCCCGGCCGCCAAGTTGCTGGTGATCGAGGAGCGGCTGCGCGCGGCAGGCGGGCGCTCCGTTTTTGTCGGCGCGGGAATTGCGCACGAGCTGGTGCAGCGCAGCGCTGGGCTATTTGAGGACGTCGTGGCAGCCAGGGCCTCGGATCCCCTTGCACGTTCCCTCGTCAGCAACGCGGCCGGCGTCGTCTCGGTGATGGATCGCGGGTTTGCAGCGCGGGCGATCGAATTGGATACGCCGCTTTACGTCGTCGACAGCCTGCTCTTTATACGCGATGGAATTCCCGCAGCCTTCGCTGGAGCGAAGCATTACTGGGTGCAGAACTTTCCCGGCGTTGCAACGCACCGAGTGGACAGCGCCGCCTCGCCTACTTTGGTGGGTCCGATCGTGCGCGACGGCGTGCAGCGGAAACCTGTTGTAGTGCCGAGACTCATCATCAATCTCGGAGGTTACGCAGCACCTGCCGACAACATCGATGACCATTACGCGGAATTCGTCCTCCGTGGAATTCTGAACAGTCCCTTCGTCGACTTTTTCGGAGGGAAAATTCTCGTGATGGGCGGCGCAGCCTGCGTCGATCGCCTGCGCGCCCGCTTCGAGAACGGCGACCTCGAATTTACCTCGTTATCGCACGAAGCGGCTCTCGAGGAACTGTCCCGTGCCGCCGCCGTGCTGACGTCGCCTGGTTTAACGACCACCACCGAGTGCTCCGCTCGCCCTCCGGCGATGGTGCGATCCTGGCCTTTGTCGGACACGCCGCTGACGCCGCGTCGATGGTCGAGCCCTATGCGAGCATGTTGGAGGAACTCGGGCTCGGAAAGGTGATCAAGCGAACGGGCGACGTATGGCGCGGAGCGCCCGGCTGCTCCCTGACGACGTCGCGTCGACTTCTGGCGGAAGACCCCGGCCTCGTGCGGCGCTTCGTCAGCGCCTTCGTGAAGGGCGCGCGCGGTCGAAGAGCGTCCCGAAGAAGCTGCCGAAATCGCGGCGGATTACATCGGAATCGCAGCGCACTTCATCCAGCGAGCGCTCAAACACAACCGCCCCCGCGTGGACGCTCTTTTCAACCAGCAGGCGATGTACGACGTCTTGTCGCACATGCTCGAGCTTGGTTACCTGCGCGAGCGACCGACTGGTTACAGCGATCTGCGCATGCTCGAGCACTCCTCGGCTCCGATGGTACGAAAGGCGGGCAAGCGATCAAATGCCATCAGGGAAGGTTTCCACGCACAACTTCTCGAAGTACGTGTCTCCAAAGGCGGTAATTTTGCGACCCATGCCCGGGACGGCGGTAAACTCTCCGAAAACGCAGCCCTTATCAGTGGCGTAGAGGTCCACCCGGACGTAGGTCTCGTAGGCCGCTCCGAGCGCTCTCGCGACCTGCTTCATTTCTTTGAAGCAAGCCGGTGGCTCTCGCTCCGATCCTTCCGGGGCGAAATAAATGGGCTCGGTGGTCCGCTGCCAGTCTTCCGTGAAGTACGTTCGGGTGGTCTCCTCGCTGTTGCGAGTCCGCCCCGGGACGAGCGCGAGGATGGCACCGATCTTGCCGCGAAACATGTGAAATTTGTAATCGATCGGAATGCGGTACTCGCCCGCTTCCGTCCGCACGAACTCCTGGACGAGCAGCAGCGTGCGCGAAAAACCCTGGTCGAGCATTTTCTGCATGCGCTGCTTTACTTCCCAAGAGCTGGGTTCAAGCCATCGGCTTTAGCCGATTTGCTTTTAGCATGTAGCATGGAGTCCCGAGGGGGCATTCATGCGCGAGTATTTGCACCGAGGCCACACGGTCAC
>Ga0247727_10002146_pt1 | contig 45518 bp, 46 predicted proteins | sample WisWelCaveWW1625_FD_202498 | JGI IMG/M metagenome (GOLD analysis project Ga0247727, IMG submission 202498) | Biofilm microbial communities from Wishing Well Cave, Virginia, United States - WW16-25 | ecosystem: Environmental > Aquatic > Deep subsurface > Groundwater > Cave microbial mat | place...
TCCGCTTCCTACTGAAAATGCGGGTGTCGCCAGTTCGATTCTGGCCTGGGCCACCACCCTTCCTCCGCCGCATCCTGCCGCCGCGGCTTGCGTCGCGACCCGCTGCCTCTCGCCCGGACTATTCATGAGCGCCCTACTGCGAACGCCGCTAGCGACGGGCTTCATGAATAGTCCGGGCTAGAGTGCCGTTCGCGATGCGCACCTCCCGCCGATGGTTCGCGGTGCTGCTGCTCGCGCTCGGGCTGCTGCCGGGCGTCGATCGGATCCTGCTCGCGCACGTGCACGGCGGGCCGGAGCTCACGCTCGCTGCGGCGCGACCGGATGCGGGATCGGCGGACGCGAACCGCGACGGTTGGCTCGACTGCGCGGCCTGCCACGCGCGCGCGGCGCTCGATGCGCTCGTGATCGACGCGCACCCCGAGCGCCACGGCGCCGGGCCCTTCGCGGCTCCGCTCGCGGAGTACGCCTTTCTCCTGCCTTCGCGGCACGCCGCGGCAGCGGCGGCGCGCGCGCCTCCGTCCAGAATCGTCTGACCGACCCACTCGTCGCGTTCAAACGATTCCGCGCGCCTCTCCGGCGCGCGCCGGAGGCCATCGATGCTTCGGACGATCTACACGCCCCCGTGTCTCTCACTCGCGTTCCTGCTCGTCTCGCCGGCCCGCGCCGAGGAGCCCGCCGCCCCCGCCAGCCTCGAGCAACAGCTGCAGTCGGTGCTCGAAGACAACCGCAAGCTGAAAGGCCGCCTCGACTCGCTCGAGGACGAGGTGCGGCGCGCGCGAGACGACGCGGCGGCCGCGCGCAGTGCGGCCAGCCAGACCGCCGCTTCCTCGCCGGCCGTGAGCGCCGGCCCGCTCGCCGAGGCGAGCAGCGGCGGCGCCCGCCTCCAGCTGCTCGACATCTCGGTGGACGCGCTGTCGAGCGTCGGCTTCTCGTCGGTGGAGGACGAATCCCTCGGCCTGCTCCAGGCCGGCGGCCACGATCCGGCGCGCCGCGGCTTCAACCTCACCAATCTCGAGCTGTCGCTGCTCGGCGCGGTGGACCCGTACCTCGATGGCGAGATCCATCTGATCTACTTCCTCGATTCCGAGGGCGAGTCGAGCTTCGAGCTGGAAGAGGCCTTCGTCACCTCGCGCATGCTGCCCTTCGGGCTCGAGGAGCAGGGGCTCCAGCTCGAGTTCGGCCAGATGTTCACCGAGTTCGGCCGCATCAACCCGCAGCACCCGCATGCGTGGGACTGGCAGGACCAGCCCATCGTGCTGTCGCGTTTCTTCGGCGCCGACGGCATGCGCGGCGTCGGCACGCGCGTCGGCTGGCTGCTGCCCGTGCCGTGGTTCTCGGAGCTGCACGCCGGCGTGCAGAACGCGCAGGGCGAGACCATGCAGAGCTTCCTGTCGAGCGACGAAGCCTTCGAGGAGCGGCCCGTGGGCGGCCGCCCCTTCGCGAGCGGTGGCACGCGCAGCACCTCGGACCTCGTCTACCTGCTGCGCTGGGTGAACGGCTTCGAGCTCGGCGAGAGCTGGGCCGGCCAGCTGGGGCTCTCGGGCCTCGTCGGGCCGAACGCCACCGGCGACGACGGGAAGAGCTGGGTGTACGGCGCGGACTGGGTGCTCAAGTGGGTACCCGCGTCGAGCGATCGCGGCTGGCCCTTCCTGCGCATCGAAGCGGAGATCGCACGGCGTCACTACCGGGCAGACTCCTTCTTCGGCTGCATCGAGGATCCCTGCCCTGCGCCCGTCGCCTTCCAGCGCGAGACCTTCACCGACTGGGGCAGCTTCCTACAGCTGCTGTGGGGCTTCCGGCGCGGCTGGTCGCTCGGGCTGCGTGGCGAGTACGCCACCGGCAACGACGACGTCTACGAAGCGAACAGCGCCTTCGCCACGCGCAGCGAGGATCCCTTCCGCGGCAATCGCGTGCGCGTCTCGCCGCTGCTCGTCTTCCAGCCCTCCGAGTTCACGCGCCTTCGCCTCCAGTACAACCTGGACGAGGCGGACTTCCTCTCCGGCGACGACACGGCCCACTCCTTCTGGCTCGGGCTCGAGTTCCTGATCGGCTCGCACCCGGCGCACCGGTTCTGAGGGGGAAGCCATGCAGCGCTCCATCCTGCTCGCGTTCGTCTGGATCTCGTTCGCTGGTGCGGCGCCTGCCTTCGCCGAGCCCCTGCGCGTCGTGACCTCGGTGCCCGACCTCGCGGATCTGGTGCGCCGCGTAGGCGGCGACGAGGTCGAGGTCGAATCCCTCGTGCGCGGCCCACAGGACGCCCACTTCCTGGATCCGCGCCCGACCTTCGTGCGCCGGCTCCACGACGCCGACCTCTACGTGGAGATCGGCTTGCAGCTCGAGATCGGCTGGAGCCCGGTGCTGCTACAGAGCGCGCGCAATCCAAAGATCCGGCCCGGCGGCGAGGGCTACGTCGACGCTTCCCGCGCGATCGTGCCGCTCGAGGTGCCGAGCGGCGTGATCGATCGCTCGCAGGGCGACGTGCATCCCGGCGGAAATCCGCACTACCTCAGCGACCCGCTCAACGGCCTGCGCGTGGCGCGCCTGCTGGCGGAGCGGCTGAGCGCGGCGCGGCCCGCGGCGGCGGAGACCTTCGCGGCCGGTGCGGCGGCCTTCGAGCGCGCGCTGCTCGAGCGGCTGGTCGGCGCAAGGCTCGTGACGCAAAGGCCGGCGGCCGAGATCATCGCCGCAGTGGAGGAGGGGCGCGTTGCGAGCTGGCTGCGCGACCTCCAGGCGTCGGGAGAGCTCGGCGGCTGGCTCGGCCAGCTGGCGGGCGCGCGCGGCGTCAAGGCGGTGCAGGACCACCGCCTGTGGCCCTACTTCGCGCGGCGCTTCGGCCTCGAGCTGGTCGCCGAGCTCGAGCCGATTCCGGGCATCGCACCGACCACGAAGCACTTGACCGAGGTGGTCGCGCTGGTGGAGGCCCAGCACGTGCGCCTGCTGCTCGCCAGCTCGTACTTCGACGCGCGCCACGCGCGCACGGTGGCGGATCGCACGGGCATCCCGGTGGTGACGCTCGCGCACCAGAGCGGTGCGCTCCCCGGCGCCGACAACTATCTCTCCTGTGTGGAGCTGAACGTGCGCGCGGTGGCCGAGGCACTCGCGCATGAGTGAGGCGCTGATCGCGACCCGCGACCTTGCGCTCGGCTACGACGGCGAGGCCGTGGTCCGCGACGTCACGCTCACCCTGACGGCCGGCGAGTACTGGTGTTTGATCGGCCCGAACGGCTGCGGCAAGTCCACCTTGCTGCGCGGCCTGCTCGGGCTCCTGCCGCCGCGGGCCGGGGCGGTCGACGTCGCGCCGCGCCTGCGGGACCACGCCCGCATCGGCTACGTGCCGCAGCGCAGCGAGCTGAACAGCGCTCTGCCCACGACGGTGCGCGAGCTGGTCGAGCTGGGCCTCGTCGGCTCGCACGTGCTGCGCGGCGAGCGCAGAGAGTCCGTGCGCGCCGCGCTGGCCGAGGTGGGCCTCTCGGAGCTGGCGACGCGCAGCTTCTGGTCGCTGTCCGGCGGGCAGCGGCAGCGCGCGTTGCTCGCGCGGGCGCTGGTGCGCAGGCCCGAGCTGCTGCTGCTCGACGAGCCCACCGAGGGCCTCGACGTCGCGACGCAGAAGGCGCTGCTCGCGACGCTCGACGCGCTGCACCGGAGTGCGCGGCTCACGCTGGTGGTCGTGACGCACCGGCTCGAGATCGCGCGCGAACGCGCCGACCACGTGGCGCTCTTCGCGAACGGGCGCGTCGTGGCGGGACCGCGCGACGAGGTGCTGGCGTGAGCGACTTCCTGGCTACGTGGTCGCTGTTCTGGCCCAGCTTTCTGGCGGGCTGGGTGATCGCCGCGCTGCTCGCCGTGGTCGGGGTCTGGGTCGTGGCGCGGCGCGAGATCTTCCTCGGCGCGGCCGTCTCGCAGGCCTCGACGCTCGGCATCGCGCTCGCGATCTCGCTCGGCGCCGCGTCGGGCGCGCACTGGCTGGAGAGCGACGGCGTCGCCGCGGCGCTCGCGATCGCAGCCGCGGTCGCGACGGCCCTGGTCTCGGCGCGCGGCGGCGGACCCGGGCGCGAGAGCGCCGAGGGCATCGTCGGCTGGATCTTCCTGCTCGCGGCCAGCTTGCCCACGCTGCTGCTCGCCCACTCACCGCACGGCCTCGAAGAGATCCACCGGCTGGCCTTCTCGACGCTGCTCGGCGCCCAGCCGGCGGACCTGGCCGTGCTCGGCGTGCTGCTCGCCGCCACGCTGCTCGCAGCACGCCGCTTCCGCGACCCACTGCTGCTGCTCGCGCTCGACGCCGAGACTGCGGCCGCGCTCGGCGTGCCGCGCGGGCGCCTGGTGGTGGGAGCCGCGATCTGGCTCGGCGTCTGCGTCGGCTTCTCGATGCGCGTCTCGGGGATGCTCTACGCGTTCGGCTGCCTGGTGCTGCCGACGCTGGTCGCGCGGCGGCTGGCGCGCGAGTCGCGCCCGCTGGTCTGGCTGGCGCCCGCAATCGCGCTCGCGGCCGCCCTGCTCGGCTTCGTGCTCGCGCACGTCAGCGACGTGCCGCCGGCGCAGATGGCTGTCACGCTGCTGTGCGGGATGCTGGCGGCGGCCTGGGTCTTCGGACTCTTGCGCTCGCATCGAGACGCCGACAGCGGCTGACGGCCGGCGCTCGCGGGCCCGTGCCCGGGCCAGGAACGTCCGCAACGTCGACGCGATCGCGTGGGCTCAGGCGGTCAGCTTCAGGCGTGCAAGCCGCGCGAAGTGGCGGAAGTCGCGGTCACGGGTGATCAGCGCGACGCGGTGATCGAGGCAGCTCTGCGCGATCAGCACGTCAGCCAGACGGGCCTTGCGCCGTGCGGCCAGCACGCGAGAGCGCAGCCGGCCGGCCCGCTCCCAATACCCAGCGCTGGGGTCGAGCAAGGGAAGCTCGGCCAACAGCTCCGCTACGGCTCGCGGGAGCTTCGGATCGCTGAGTAGCTCGGTGAGCACGACCGGCGGCAGGCAAACCTGCCGCTCCGCGAGCGCATCCTCCACGGCCGCGACATCGGGGCCGCTGGCGCCTGCGAGATACGCGATCCAGGAGCTCGAATCGACCGCGATCACTTCCGATCGGCTCGCAGCGCGCGTAGATCGATCGAGAGCTTCACGCGGCCTCGCAGCCGCCGCAGACCCTCCTGGGCTCGACTGGCGGCGACGAGCTCGAGGCCCTTCCGAAGGGTCGCCGTGACCCCTTCACCGGAGGACTTCTGGGCCTTGCGGAGCAGCTCGATCGGAACCTCGACCGTGACCTTTCGCGCGTTGCGCACGACGGCGAGGCTACCAGCCGAGACACCAGTGTCGAGTATGGGTCGCTGCCCCTCCGCGGCGAGCCGGCGCTCGCGCGAGCTCCTCGCACGCAGCGGATAGCCGATTCGAAGGGACGCTCGGGGTGAGCTGTGTCCGAGTACGTCCCTTATTTCGATGCGCCGGACACGCAGCGCGTGACGGGTGTCTTCTCCTGCGTCAGCAGTCGGGCGAGCTGGAGTTGGCGCACTCGCACTCGCAGTCCTCGACGGGTCCTGGCACGGCCACGCAGGCGGCGAGTGCGCTGCACGAGACCAGGAAGAGGGCGGCGTACGCGAGCAGACGAAGTCGTGATTCGGACATGGAGGTCTCCCCGTGGTCACGGTGGATTCAGCAACCGGCAGTGGGCGTTCACGATCCGGCGACCCGCGTACGGTCCGTAGAGCGACGAGCTCTCCGCGGTGCCGTCAGAGCCGAAGAACTCCTTCGGCGTCGTGAAGTAGGCGAGGTGGTCGTCGGCGAGACCGACCACCCACGGCAGGCGCGCGCCCTTGGCGCAGGCGGCGTTCGCCACCGCGCGGCCGAGCGCGGCGGTGGGCTCCCCGGGCCAGGTGAGGAAGTACTGATCGCCGAGCCGGATGCTCGTGATCGGCGCGTCGTGGGGCAGCGTCCAACCGAGCGTGAGCCCGAGCTGCCACCAGAACAGCGGCGCGAGCACGCCCCAGACCTTCTTGCGCGCATAGACGAAGGCCGTCCCGAGTGGAACGTTCGCGTGCTCGACCGCGAGAACGTCCGCGCCTACCTGCCAGGAGCTGGGGCAGGCGCTCCCTGCCCCGCAGCTCGCGATCTCCGCCGCGACCTTCGAGACGACCCGGCTCGACAGCAGCGCGAGCGCGTTCTCGCCGTGATGCTTCGGCGCGGCGTCGCCCTCGGCGCCGTTCAGGAACAGCACGGTGGTCGGCAGGCCGTCCCCGTTTCTCGTCGCGAGATCGACCTGGAGGCCGCGCTCGATCGCGCCGGGAAGGTCCGCGCTGTACTCGAGGTTGTCCTTCCCGAGCACGGTGCCGTGCACGGGGAAGCCGACGAGCGCTCCGGCCCAGCGGCTCCCGGTCCGCACGAGCATCACGTTCGCGCGCTCATGGAGGGGTCGGGTGTTGTCCGAGCGGTTTTGCGCGACGTCCAGGATCTCCACCGAAAAGGCGTGCAGGGTGGCCGCCTTCCGGGCGTTCCATGCGCTCGCCACCACCCCCGCGACCTTCGTCGCGAAGACGTTGCGGATCGTCGGCTCGAAGCGGTCTCCCGAGGTCCGCTCGAAGAGCCAGTTCTGCGTGAGCGTTCCCGGGCCACTGTGGGTGTGGGTCGCGGTGAGCACAACCTCTTCGGGCGCGAAGGCGGGGAGCGTGCCCAGGCCCGCGAGCGCGGCGAGCTTCGCGAGGATGGCGCTGCGCAGATCGCGCGGCACGGCGACCAGGTCGACGCTCACGAGAACCAGGCGGCCGCCGCTCGCGGTCTCGAGCGCGAACGCCTTGGCGCGGATCCCGTCGTCGGCCCGCACGCCGGCCGAGGGCTCGAACCAATGGGAGTAGAGGTCGAGGCCGAAGTAGTCGGGGATCTCGCGGCGCCGATCGAAGAAGCCCGCCAGCGGGACGCCGTCCGGGGGTGTCACGTCCGCCGCGAAGATCCCGACCTGAGCCGCGCGCGCGATCGGAGCTCCGAGCAGCCACGCCGCGAGAAACGCGCCCATCGCCGCGTGGCCGCGCCTGCCTTTCCGCATGGCTCCAGAGTGCCTGCGATCCGCGTTCGAGGGAACCCCCAATTTGGGGGGGGAGGGCAGCGCACGCCGCGACCCTGCGATATGCCTGGCCGCGGAGGCGCCGACATGGGACGCGACCAGCTGCCCACCCCGCTCTTTCTCGAAGCGTTCGACGCCTCGGGCGAGAAGCGCCTTTGGCTCGCGCGGCTCTTTTATGGGGCGCTGTTCGGGCGACGCTGGCGCCCCGCATTGCTCGGCTTCGCCTACGTGAAGCTCGTCGACAACGCAATCGATCGCGACCACGACGCGGGGCGCGCGAAGGCGTTCCTGGACCGCCAGCGGGCGCTCCTCTCCCGCTGCTACTCCGGCGAGCCACCCGCCGCGGATCTCCCCGCGCCGGACCGCTTCGGCGCTGCGTTCTTCGCCTGGGACCGCCGCGGGGGAGCGCCGCTGCGCCGCCCGATCGAGGAGGTGTTCGACACCTTCGAGGTCGACCTGGCACGCCGCCATCGAACGATCTCGAGTGACGAGCTCGAGCGTCTGGTGCTGGTGGCCGGGGCCGCGGTGCTCTCCTACCTGGCCTGGTTCGTCTCGCCGAGCCTGGTGCTGCCTCGGCCGTTGCTCGAGCGCGGCAGCCGCGCCTACATCTACGCGGACCATGTGATCGACCTCGAGGAGGACCTGCGCTTCGGGCTCTGCAACGTGCCGCTCGAGGAAGCGCGGGCGCTCGCCATCGACCCCTGGTCGCTGGCGCAGGTCTCGCAACGCTGGCTCCAGACACGGGTGCCCGTCGTGGAGGGCTTCTTCGACGATGCGCTCGCCGAGGTCCGACGGCTCCCGGGCCCGCGCATCCGTATCCTCACCCGACTCTACCTGTCTCGGAAGCGCCGCGAGCTCGACCGTTTCCTGGCGAAGCGTCGCGACGCGCCGGCTCACTCCGCGAGCGGAAGTGCGTAGACGTCCTCGGGCTCGCGGCGGCCGCGGATGACCGTGGCCGGGTGGGCCTGGAAGTCGCCCACCCAGCGCTCGGCGCTGTGGCAGGTGGGGCCGTCGATCACGATGGAGGCTCCGAGCTCGCGGGTCAGCACTTGGAGGCGCGCCGCCAGGTTCGTGGTGTTGCCGATCGCGCTCCAGATCAAACGGTCGGAAGAGCGGAGGCTGCCGAGGTAGGCCTCCCCGGTGGCGATTCCGACGCCTACCGAGAGCGGGCGCGCCGAGTCGTCGACGCCCAGCTTGGCGACGCGGAGGACGATGTCGCGCGCGGCCTGCACCGCCGCCTCTTCCATGTGGGCGAGGGGACGCGGCGCGCCGAATACGGCCATCATGCCGTCGCCATTGAACTCGACCACGGAGCCCCCTTGCTCGTGGATCGCGTCGGAGACCTCCAGCGTGTAGCGGTTCACGGTCGAGAAGATCTTCTCCGCGGGAAGGTCCTCGGCGAAGCTCGTATAGCCGCGCAGGTCCACGAACAGCACGGACACCACTTTCTTCCCTTCTCGGACCTCGCCATGCGCGGCGAGCTCCTGGACGATCGGATCGGGCACGTAGCGCCGCAGCGCCTCCTGCATGAGGCGCGCCTGGCGGATCAGCTCGGCCTGGTCGTAGCGCTCGAGCTCGCTCTTCACCTTGTCTCCCACCGCGGCGAGCAGGCCGAGCTCGGTGGGCGTGTAGACGTCGCCGGAGCGCTTGGCGCCGAGACAGAGCAGGAAGGTCGGTTCGTCGCGGCGCCAGATCGGCACGACCACGTCCGCACCAAGGGTCTCGAGCACCGCGCGTTGGAAGGTCTCGAGGTGCACCTCGCGGCGCCCGCTCGCGGACGGGCCCACGGTCAGCGGGCTCTGGCGGGCGCGAAGCGTCGCGAGCAGGGGCCCTTCCACTTCCAGCGCGGGCGGAACCAGCGGTCCGCGCGCGAAGACCGAGACCCAGGTCCCCGCCTCGTGGCCGTAGATCGCGATGCCCTCGGGCGCCACCAGCCCATCGAGCTGCCCTCCCAGAGTGCGCATCAGCTCGCGGGCGTCGCCGCAACCGGAGAGCGCGTGCAGGAGGAACGCAAAGCCTTCGTCGAGCGCCCGCCGTTCCGGGAAGAAGGTGCGGTCGATCCAGGAGCGCAGCCGGCGGTCGAGCGGGAGGAGCGCGCCCACGAGCAGTACGGCCGTCGCGATGCCGCTCGCGTGGGGCTCGAGCTGGAGTGAGACGGCGAGGCGGTCGGAGACCCAGGGCAGCACCGTGAGGCCCGCGCCGGCCGCGAGGGCGAGCAGCAGGTTGTATGACGCAGTGGCGCTGATCAGTCGGTCGACGTCGAACAGGTTGTAACGAACCACGGAGACGTACAGAGCGATCGGCACCAGCCCCTGCGAGGCCAGGCTCCAGATGTAGACCGGCGTCAGCGCGGGCACGACGGCGGCGCAGAGACCCGCCGTGATCGGCGGCAAGCTGAAGAGATACACCCCGAACAGGAACCAGCGCAGCTGCCGCCGGCCCAGCGCGTCGGCGCGACGGTAGCGCTGGGTCACGATGACGAGCGCGGCCACTAGGTAGGCGACCACCGCGATCGCCGCCGCGCGCGCAGCCGGCTCGTGCGGAAACGGGAAGCCGAAGCGGCTCGTGTGGAGCGGCCCGAGCAGTAGGAAGATCCACGGCGCCGCGCGGGCCAGCCTGCTCGCGGGCGCGCTTCCGTATGGGAAGAGCTGCATCGCGCTCAGGAAGAGCGGCACCGACAGGCCGAGCGAGACTCCGCTGATGGCGAGCGAGAGGTAGCCGGTGGGCGGCAAGGCGTAGAAGATCGCGGCGCCGAGGAAGCTCAGGAAGAACGCCCGGATCATCGGCGACGGCGGCGCGCTCCGCAGCAGCATGAGCGCCGTGGTGGCGAAGGCGAGCGAAACGACCAGGAAAGGCGCGGGTGGGATCCGCGAGCGGGTCGGCAGGGCGACCGTCCGTCGCTCGCCGTCGCGCTCGATCTCGACCTCCAGCGTTTCCGCGACGCCCGCCAGCTCCGGGAACAGCACGAAGAAACGCAGCGGCGAAACGCCGCGCAAGTCGACCTCGCCGAGCCGCAGCAGGCGGTCGCCCGGCAGCAGCGCAACCTCTCGGCCGACCGGAGAGCGACTCTCGAAGGTCGGGAAGGAATCGGGGCCCGCGGGCGCGCCCAGGGAGATCGGCGAGATCACGAGACGACTCGCCATCCGTACTCCCCACCCGAAGCAGAGCACCCACAGCAGGACGAGGACGGCCGCGAGCGCCCTGTCCCGGGTCGAGAGACGGCGCACCGCTCAGCTCCCGGGCTTGCGGAAGACGATCAGCGCGTACTTGACGGAGTCGCTGTGCAGGCAGCGGAGCACCGCCGGCTCGATCCCGGCGCGGTGCCGGCTCAGCGCGCGCAGGCTCCAGTAGGCGAGGATCTCGTGGCGCAGGTCGATCCAGTCGGCCAGCTCGAGCCCGGCCGCCTGCGAGTCGCGCAGGTACTCCTGGAGGTCTCCCGTGCGCATCACGTAATGGTCGTTCACGAAGGAGAAGTCTTCGGACACGAGCGCGGGATGTCCCGCCACCTTCATGTAGGCGAACACGACGGCCACGCCCCCGGGTCGGAGCAGCCGCCGGAAGATGTGGAACAGCTCTGCGCGGGGCTCCATGTACTCGGTGGACTCACACGCGTAGACGAAGCCATAGGCCCCCGCGAGGCCCGGCGTCAGATCGAAGACGCTGAGCTTGGCGAACGCCACGCGATCCTCGAGGCCGAGGCGCTGCGCCGCGTTGCGCGCGAAGGCGAGCTGGGAGTGGGCGACGGTGATGCCGTCGATCTCGAGGTCCGCGCGCTGGAGGGCGAAGGAGAGCGCCGAGCCGCCGCGGCCGCAGCCGCAGTCCAGGCCCGGGCCGCGCGCGCCGTGCCGCACGAGCGTGGCGAGGCCGAGATCGGTGAGGCGCTGCTCCGCGGCGCCGATCTCCTTCAAGAGCTCGTCTTCGCCGATCGTCGCGAGGGCATCGGCGTCGAAGCTCCGCCCTGGCTCGAAGAGCCCCGTGTGATGGTGGACGATCGTCTTGTCGAGCGCAGCCAGGTAGTTGAGGTCGTCGCGGCCCTTGCGATCGTAGTGGCCGGCGACCTCGCGCCAGTAGGCGTCGCGCTGGGTGGGGTCCGGGCCCAGGAGGGCGAGTATCCGGCGGCTCCGGTCCATCGGCGCCGACGCTAGCCTCGCACCCGCGGCGCCGCGATCACGTGGTAGAGCTGGGCCGAGCTTCGGGCGCCGGCCCAGTGGAGGCCCGCCAGCAGCAGCAGCCAGAGCCGGGCGCGCTCGCGTCCGACGAGCCGACTCGCCTCGCCGAGCTCGGCCTCCAGGCGACCCACCCAATGCTCGGTGGTGCGCAGGTAGTGCAAGCGCCAGTTCTCGAGCGAGCGGATCTCGAGGCCGGCGCGGTCCATCGCCTCGACGGTCCGACCGAGGTCGGGAAGCTCGGCGCCGGGCAGCAGGTAGCGCTGCGCGAGCCGCGTGTCTCGCGAGCGGCGCCGCCGTCGGCGCGGGCGCCCGGCGCCCCCCTGGTGGACGAAGACTCCGTCGTCGCGCAGCAGACCGCGGATGCGCCGGAAGTGCGCGGGCAGATTCTCGAGGCCCACGTGCTCGAACATCTCGATGCAGGCGATCTTGTCCCAGCGGCCTTTGACGCGCGCGAAGTCGTCGTGCGCGACCGTCGCGCGGTCCTCGAGTCCCAGCTTTCGGATGCGTTCCTGCGCATACGCGTGCTGCTCCCGCGAGAGCGTCACGCCATGGGCGCGCGCGCCATGGTAGAGCGCTGCGTGGCAGACGAGCTCACCCCATCCGCAGCCCACGTCCAGCAGGGTCTCGCCCGGTCGGAGCGCGAGGTGTCGGCAGATGCGCTCCAGCTTGGCGGCCTGCGCCTGCTCGAGCGTCTCGGTGCCGCCCTCGAACCAGCCACACGAGTACTGCATCGTGGGGCCCAGGAAGAGCGCGAAGAACGCGCTCGGGACATCGTAGTGGAAGCTCACGAACTCCCCGTCCCTGCGGCGGCGCAGGCCGCGCTCGTTCCCGGCGTAGGCGCTCACCTCCCCGGCCTTCGGCGCCCGGGCGCTCAGGAGGGGCAGCGCGTGGCCCAGGGCCCGAGCCAGCCGCGTCGGCCGCAGCGCCCGACGGCGGAGGCGCGTGCGGAGCGCGTCGCCGAAACGGAGAATCGGCAGTCCGTGATAGTCGACTTGTGCCGCGGCGAAGCGGCGCAGCAGGTTGTCCGCGGTCGGCCGGCGCAGCAGCGACGCGAGCACGCCGGGCTCGGAGAGCGAGATCTCGAGGTGCGGATCGGGTGCGTTGCCGAACGCCACTTGCGATCCGTCCCAGAGCCGCACGAAGACCCCCGTCTCGACCCCCGCGCCGAGCGCCGCGAAGAGACGGCGCGCCGCCTCGAGCCTCCGGACCGGATTCACCATCGGCGAGCCCATCATATCCCGAATGGAGTGCGCGGATGCAGTTCGCGAGCTTCGACCTCGCGGATCCCGTGTTCGAGTGCTTCGGGCGGCGCCTCTCGCTCCAGCTCGTGACGCTCGAGAACCTCTACGGTGTGGCGCCCGAGCGCACGCGCTTGGAGGCCGCGGGCGACGAACTCGTGATCCGCGCCGACCGCCTCGCCTGGGCCGGGCAGCAGCAGCGCGCGCCCGGCGTGCTCGAAGCGGTGGTGCGCCGCGAGGGGCCCGAGCGCCTGCGCATCCGCGCCGCGCGCACACCATCGAAGATCCGCTGCGTGAAGCTCCTGGTGCGCGACCTCGCGCCCGAGCTGGCGGTCCGGCGCAGCGACGGGAGCGAGGCGCCGGTCGGCCGCTTCGGCGAGCTACTCGAGTACCCGACGCGGCTGCCCACGCCGTTCGTCGCGCTTCGCGCAGGCGCGGAGCGGCTCGCGCTGCGCGCCGAGGATCCCCGCGTGCGCGCCAAGCGTTCCTTCGGCTCATTGCGGGCGCCTGGCCCTTTCGATCTCCGCTCGGCTTCGCGGCGCGTGCGCTCAGTTCACCGCGACGCCTTCGACCGTGGCCGAGAGCAGCCAGCTGTCGAGGTCGTTCATCTCACCCACCAGCTGGCCGTCTTCGTAGAAGCGGAAGGCGTAGCTGGCGGCCACGATGCCGACGCCATCGACGCACCAGAGCTCGACGTCGCTCTCCTGCGAGAGATCCGGTCCGCCGCCCTTGCGCTCCCTCACCTCGATCGTGCGGGCGGCGGCAATGTGCACCGTGTCGCTGTAGCTCTGCGTCGGCGTGGTGAACGGCTCGAAGCCGACCACCTGCCATGCGCCGGACACGCGCGCGCTGCCCACCTTCGTGCCGTCGCGCAGCGCCTTGCCGTGCACCTCGGCGGAATAGGCGCGCCCGGGCACCGGCTTCAGCGGGAACCAGCTGTCCGGCTCCTTCACCTCGATGGTCAAATCGCCGACCGCGAGATCGCCGAGAAACAGCAGCTTGCCCGGCTTCACGAAGGTCTCTCGGACCGTCGGCGCATGCTCCGCCAGCTGCGCCTCCACCTTCGCGGTCCAACCGGAGCTGCCCTTCCAGTCCGCCACGGCGAGCACGCGCTCGGTGAGATCGGTGCCCTGGCTCGTGCGGAAGACGCGCACGTCGCCGGCGCTGGCGCCGGGCGCGAGGCAGTTGGTGAGGTCGATCGCTGCATCTGCGGCGCTGGCGGACAGCGGCGACACGCCGAGCGGCGATGCCACGCCGGCCGCGAGCAGCGCGGCGGCAACGAAGGAGATCGATTCGCGTCGCACGTTTCCCCCCGAGGACTCCCGGGACTATCGCCCCGACAGCTCCGGGCCGACGTGCGCTGCGTCACCCTTTCCGGGCCCTCGCCGGCTCTGGCTCGGGCGCGGACAGCGCTGCGACTCACGGCGGTGTCGGGGAAATCTCCCGAATCAGCGGGGGCGCACGAGGCAGGCAGCAGCGAGCGCAGTCGCGAGCAGCGCCAGCGCGCCCGGCTCGGGCAAGACGACGCTGGCCAACCCGACGCTCAGAACGCCCGCGATCGGCGTGATGCTGGCGGTGTCCGAGCCGTGCCCCACCGTGAACGAGGTGAAGGTCGAGACCTCCGCCGTGAGCGCACCAGCGCCAGTGAAGTCCGGCAGCACGCGCACCAGGCCGTTGATGGTGCCCGCGCGGACGCTGGCGAGATTCGTCGCGACGGCGTTCGTCGTCCACAGGCTGCCCACGTCCACGAAGGCCGCGATGTCGTTGACCGGCACGCCGGTCACGGAGCCGAGCAGCGTGGCTCCGTCGTAGAGCTCGACGGTCATGCTCGAGACACCGAGGGCGATCGGGTTCACCAGCCGGAAGGTGAGCGTGTCGGCGCCCGCGGCGGGGCCCGTCAGCGAGAAGGGTGCGAGCAGCACCTCGCCCGGATCGACGGTCAGCGCCCCAGCGGGCGCCGCAGCCAACAGCACCCATGCCGCCAACCCGAGCATCGCGCGCAACCACTGCTGCATGAGCCTCCCCGCTGCCGCCCGAACGCCGGTCGAGCGCACGCTCGCAGGAGGTTCGTGGCACGGGGGCGGGAAAAATGGCAGGACGCCGGCAAGCGCGCCGTGAAAACGCGCGCCGCGCTGGGTTACCTCGTGGCCGCGCCGTCCGGGGCGGGCGCCTCGGGCGCCACCTCGAGCGGGGCGCCCGCGCCGGGGCGCTGCCCGACACCCCCGGAGGCCGGCCCCTGCTCGGCCTCTTCGGGCAGCGCATCGAGCCCGAGCCCGCCTTCGAGCTTGGAGAAGCCCTCGGGGCACAGCTCTGTCGCGCCTTTGGCCAGATGCTCGTACACCGAGCGGTACTGGAGCGTGAGGTCGTGCAGCCGCTCGGAGGTTTCGGTGAAGTGGTCTGCCACCTGCTTGCGGTAGCCCTCGTGCAGGGCCCGCGCCCTCTCGTGTGCGGCGCGCTCCTCCGAGAGCGCGGCCTGGAGCGAGCGCGCACGGCGTGCGGCGCGGCCACCGAGCCGCCCGATCGCGAAGCCCAGCGCCACGGCGGCGACAGCGCCGAGCGCGATCCAAAGGGAAGGAGAAGCGAGGAGGGATTCTTGCATGGGAAGCTCCGGTAAGCTGACGCGCACAGCGTCGGAGGATCGATGTCGCGAAAGCCGAACCGTAGCAGAGCCACCTTGCTCGCCGTGTTGGCGGCGCTGTCACTCGCCTCGGGCTGCGGTGCGTTGAAACGCTGCGCCTACGCAGGCATCGGACGCGACGAGTGGCAGCAGCCCGAGCGCGTGGTGGCCGACCTCGGGCTGGCGCCGGGCGCGCTCGTCGCCGACCTTGGCGCCGGCGGCGGCTACTTCACCTTCCGGCTGGCCAGGGCGGTCGGGCCCGAGGGTCACGTCTACGCCGTCGACGTCGACGAGGACATGACCGCGCACATCGCGAAGCGGGCCGCCGCAGAGGGACTCGCCAACGTCAGCAGCGTGCTCGCGGCACCGGCTGACGCGCGCCTGCTGGTGCCCGTCGATCTCTTCTTCACGAGCAACACCTATCACCACCTCGAAGACCGCACGGCGTACTTCCAAGGCGTGCGCGAACGCATGCTCAGACCCGGCGGCAAGCTGGCGATCGTGGAGTACCGCCCCGAGGCAAGCTCGCATGCGACCGCGCGCGAGACCATCGAGGCCGAGCTGGCCGCAGCCGGCTTCCAGCTTGCGAAGTCGTTCGACTACCTCGAACAGCAACACTTCCTGGTCTTCTCCGCGGCGAGCGCGGACACCGTCGAGGCGATGTCTCGGTGAAGCGCCTGCTGCTCTCGTTGCTGCTGACCGCGCCGGCCGCAGCAATGGCCGTCGAGGTGCCGCCCGAGCTGCGCGGGCGCCTCTCGGCGGAGGTCACCTCCTGCGAGCCGTTTCAGGGCGGCGCCGGCGCGCGCGTCGTGCTGGTGCGTGTGCGTTCGCTCGCGAGCGGTGTGCAGCAACCTCAGATCCGCTGCGGCGCCTTCGCTCCCGGCGGCGATCGGGCGCTGGGCTGGGCGCGCGTCGAGGGTCTCCAGCAGCTCGCCGCGGGCGAAGCGCGCGAGGCCATGGTGCTGGTGCCCGCCGATGCGCAGCACGCCGAGTGCCGCTGTGTCGTCGGCGACAGCACTACGCCCGGCCTCGTGTGCGAGCCCTGGCAGGCGCTCGAGGACGGACGGTGCGTGGAGCCCGGCGAGCTGGCGAGGCCGCAGGCAACGCGCGAGCCCGGCGCGCCCACCGATGAGCTGGCTGTGGCCCTGCGCGCCTCGCGTGCGCTGGCTCCCCTCCACCCGCTGCTCGAGCCCGGACGAATCGCGGAGGGCGGGGGCGGCGCGCTCTGCGCGAGCGTCGTTCCGAGTGAGCTCGCCGCGCTGGTCGCCGCGCTCGTGCCCGAGGACGGCACCGTCTACGTGCGACCCCCCTGGCGCCGCCTCGACGCGCCGGACCAGGCCGCCTTCGCCGTCTACGTGAGCGAATGCTTCGGCGTCGCGCGCATCGTCGATGCGTCGCAGGGCACCGAGGTCCGGCGGGCGCCCGGCGAGCGACGCTAACGCCCGAGCGCGTGGTAGAGCGCCCCGATCAGCCGGAAGCCGCGCGGGGCGCCTGTCGTGCCGCCCTGCATCTGGTTCATCACGTAGGCGAAGCCGATGCGCGCCACGGGGTCGGCGTAGGCGATCGAGCCGCCCGCGCCGGCGTGGCCGAAGGTCTCGTTGTTGGGGCCGAGCGGGAGCATGTCGTGGCGCAGCATGAAGCCGAGGCCGAAGCGCATCGGGAAGCCGAGCACGGCGTCCTTGCCGAAGGCCTGCTCGCTGCTCGCACGCGTGATCGCCTCGCGCGAGAGCACGTGCATCCCGTCGAGCGTGCCGCCAGTGGCGAGCGCGCCGTAGAGGCGCGCGAGCGAGCGCGCGTCACCGTGGCCGTTGCCGGCGGGGATCTCGGCCGTGCGCCACTCGGGGCTGTTCACGTGGCCACGCCGGCCGGCCGGGTTGTTGAAGGTGAGCCGCACCATCTCGGAGGCGTTGTTCGAGAATTGCTCGAGCACATCCTCGGCGCCCGCGGCGCCGGCCGGTGCCGGGATCATCTCGGCGCAGCGCGCGTGCTCGCTCGCGGGCGTGCCGATCCAGAAGTCGAGGCCGAGCGGTCGCGCCAGCTCGGCCTGGAAATAGCTGCCGACACTGCGCCCCTCGATGCGACGGAACACTTCGCCGACGAGATGCCCGTAGGTGAGCGCGTGATAGCCATGCTGCGTGCCCGGCTCCCACCACGGCGTCTCGGCCGCAAGCGCCTCGCACAGCACCGGCCAGTCGTAGAGGGCATCCTGCGGCAGGAGCTTTCGCACCGCGGGCAGGCCGGCCTGGTGCGAGAGCAGCCAGCGCACCGGGATGCGTTCCTTGCCGGCCTGGGCGAACTCCGGCCAGTAGCGCGCGGGGCGCGTCGAGGTCGAGCTTGCCGGCCTCGACCAGGCGATGCGCACACAGCGCCGTCACCCCCTTGGTGGTCGAGTAGACGTTCACGATCGTGTCCCGCTGCCACGGTCGCGTGCACGCGGCGTCGGCGAAGCCTCCGAAGAGGTCCACCACGGTCTCGCCGTCCAGCGTGATCGCAACGGCGGCGCCGACCTCGCCCTTCTCGAAGCTCTTCTCGAACACGCGGCGCACGCCCTCGAAGCGCGCAGCGCACCGCCCCTCCACCGTCGCCGCCATGCTCGCCTCCCGATCGCGCGCCGCAGCGTACCTGCTCTACGCTGGGCTCGCTGCGAGGGAGGAATCGCGATGACCGGACGACTGATCGGCAAGCGCGTGCTCATCACGGGCGTCTCGTCGGGGATCGGCGCGGCCTGCGCGCGGCTCTTCACGCGGGAGGGCGCGCGCGTCTCGGGCCTCGACATCGGCAAGCCTCCGCTCGATCTCGCGCTGGTCTCCTTCCACGAGGCCGACGTGCGCGAGGAAGCGCAGATAAAGACGGCCGTCGAGGGCGCGCTGCACGCGCTCGGCGGCATCGACGTGGTGGTGAACGCGGCCGGCGTTGCGGGCGGCGGCCCGGCGCACCTGTGCGACCTCGCCGAGTGGCGCCGCGTGCTCGACATCAACCTCACCGGCACGTTCCTGGTCAGCAAGCACGCACTGGCGCCGATGCTGGCCCAGAAGTCCGGCAGCATCGTGAACCTCGCCAGCGTCGAGGGTCTGGAGGGCGGCGAGTCGATGTCCGCCTACAACGCCTCGAAGGGCGGCGTCGTGCTGCTGACGCGCAACATGGCGCTCGACTACGGCGCCTTCGGTGTGCGCGTGAACGCGATCTGCCCGGGCTTCATCCGGACACCGATGACGAGCGTGCTCGCCGATCCGAGCTTTGCGCCCGTCACGAAGCGCATCGAAGAGGCGCACGCACTCGGCCGACTGGGCGAGCCCGAGGAGGTGGCGAACGTGGCGCTCTTCCTCGCCTCCGACGAGGCGTCGTTCGTGAGCGGCGGCTCGATCACCGTGGACGGCGGCTTCAACGCCGGCAAGCGCTTCGGGATCAGCGAGCAGATGATGGCGGCGGTGCAGGCGGCATCGAAGGCGTGAGCGCTTCGAGGGCGGCGCCCTCGGTGAGCACCGCCAGTGGTGCGCCCTCGGAGCTGCCGGGTGCCTCGATCCCGAGCAGCCGCGCCACCGTTGCCGCCACGTCGATCGTGCGTACGCGCGGCAGGCGCGCGCCTTTCGGTACGCCGCGGCCGAGCGCGACGAAGATGCCGTGCATCTCGGGGAAGCGCGCCGGGTCGTAGCCGTGCCCACCGAGCGTGCGGCCGAAGAGCCGCGCGAGGCCGACGAAAATCGCGCTGGGATCGTTCGGCGGCAGCAGCGCAAGCGGCGGATCGGCCAGGGCGAGCACGTCACCGACGCGCGGGCTCCGGTAGCGCAGCGCCGCGGGGATCTCGTCGCGCCGCCAGGCCGCGAGACCGGGCACCCCGCGCAGCACCTCGACGGCAAGCAAAGCCTGGTCGGGCTGCTTCAGATGGATCTGCGCCGTGGCCATCGAGTGGATCACGCGCGCGCCGACGCCCGCCTCGGCCAGCAGCTCCTCGACGTCCAGCGTCTTCGTGTACGCCGTCATGCCGTGGTCGCTCACGATCAGCAGCGTGGTGTGATCCCAGGCCTCGAGCGCATCGAGGCCGGCGAGCAGCACGCCGAGCTCGCGGTCCTGTGCGCGCAGCGCCTCGCGCGTCTCCTCCGCGTCGGGGCCGTGCGCATGGCCGGCGCGATCGGCGCCGTGCCACCAGGCCATGATCAGGCCGGGCCGCTCGGGCTCGGGCAGGCCCTGCCAGGCGAGGATCTGCTCGACCTTCTCGCGCTCGCCGAGCGCGCCGTCGAAGGGCGCCTTGCGGTAACGCGCGCCGACGCCGCGCCAGTCCGTCTCCGAGCCGACCCAGAAGAACACAGCGGCCGGCACGCCCTGTCGCTCGGCGGCGGCCCAGAGCGGCTCGGCGTCGAGGAAGCGCGCGTCGTTGCTGTAGTCGAACTCGCCGAGCTTCGCGTCCAGGAACTTGTTGCCGACGATGCCGTGGACGTCGGCGTGCGCGCCCGTCGCGAGCGCAACGTGGTTCGGGAAGGTGGTGGACGGAAAGATGGGGACCAGCGCCTCGGCGCGCGCGCCCTCGCGCGCGATGCGCTCGAAGGCCGGCAGCGGCTCGCGATCGAGGTAGTCGTGCCGCACGCCGTCGAAGGAGAGCAGGATCACGACCGGGCGCGCGCTCGCCGCACCCGCGAGCGAGAGCAGGACGAGAGCGAGGGCGGCGACCGGGCGCCGGCTCAACGCTTCACCACGCGCGCGCTCGGGATCACGTCCACCACATCGGGGCCGACCCAGCGCACGCCGAGCGTGCCGCGCGCATGGCCCGCCGTGTCGAGCCAGTTCGGGTGGCCGGGATCGCGTGCCGCCACGATCAGCTTCACCGAGCCATCGGGCTCGAGCTTCGCCGTGTGGTTGTTGAGCGTGATCTGGTGGCGCGTGTAGTCGAGCGTCTCGAGCCAGTGGTTCGAGAGCACGAACATCCAATAGTCGCAGCGCGGCGGGCGCGCCTCGACCACCAGCGCCTCGTCCGGCGCCAGCTCGAAGTAGGCGGCGTGGAAGTGGATGCTCGGGTCGCGGAAGACCGCCGCGGCGGCGGGCATCACCTCGCTGAAGCGGTTCTTCTGCTTCGCGAGATCCTCCGACCACGAGAGCGCCATGCCGACCAACGCGCGCAGCAGCGCGGGCGTGGTGGCGAGCGCCTGCGCCACCCGCTCGGGCGCGAGCGGCGCCGGGCGCTCCTGCGCCGCGAGGCGTTCGATGCGCAGCTCGGAGGGCGTTTCCGCACCGCGATCGGCGAAGGTCTGGCGCACGATCAGCGAGCCGGCGTCGGCCGGCAACGGCATCCAGTTGAGTGCGCCGCCGCGCTCGCCGCCGAGGAACAGCTCGAAGCTGCGATCCACACCGAGCACCAGCGCGCGCGCGTCGAGCGCCTCGGCCGTGCCGCGCCCGCCCGCCCCGAAGGCGCCTGCGTGCACGTTGAAGCTCATCCAGCGCGCCGTGCCGAGCTTGCCCCAGATGCGGTAGCGCTGGCGACCGTCCACGCGTGCGCCGAGATACAGGTTGTCCGGGTTCTCGTGGATGATCTTGATGGTCTCGTGCGAGCCGCGGTGCAGCTGTGGAGACAGCGGATCGTTGTACTCGAGGAAGCCCTCGAAGCCGTAGCGGACGAGGCGCATCAGGAAGCGGTAGCCCTCGGCGCGATCCAAGGGATCCGCCGGCGCGCGCGGATCGAGCACGAGCGCGCCTACCTCTTTCAGGGCATCGCAGAACTCCGCCCATGCGCGGCCCGAGGTCAGCTTCTCGGCGAGGTCCTCCGCCACTATCGATCCTCCAGCCGGACGCCGCAGCGCTCCGTGTAGAAGCGGAAGGCCGCGTGCACGCCCGCGCGATCGAGACCCCAGTCTTCGAGCCGATAGCGGTGCTCGCCGTGCCGGCCGCGTGGGTTCGCCTCGAAGAACGCGCGGATCGCGCCCTCGGCGCCGGGCGTCCACGGCAAGCCGAGCCGCGCATAGGCGCCCGCGATCGTGCCCAGCGGGTCCGCGACCAGATCGTGAAAGTGGACGTCGGCGAAGCGCGCCTCGCCGACGCGCGCGCGCACCGCAAGGAGGCGCCGCATGGCCTCGGCCCACGACGCCAGCTCGGAGGCACCGATCCGCTCCGGGGGTGGCGGCTTTCCGGTCATCTCGTACATGGTGTGGATCAGACTGCAGACCGAGCCGAGCACCGCCGCCGGATCCCGGTGCGTCGTCACGAAGCGCGCATCCGGGAAGACCGCGAGCACCGCGTCGAGGAAGAACGAGTCCGGCGGCGACTTGAGCATCCAGCGGCTCGGCGGGCAGCGCCATTGCAGCAGCTGCAGCGTGCGCCTCATCAGCCGATACGCGGGCAGCATGTCGCAGCCGAGCCACCAGGCGACGTAGCCCGGCACGAACGCCATGCCCTCGAAGTGGAAGGTGCGGAAGCTCATGCCGAGCAGGTCGTGGTTCTCGGTGGGGCCGGTCGGGGTGTCCTCGTGCATGGCGGCGAGGCGCGGCGAGAGCTGGCGCATGGCCTCGAGCTGCTTCGTGGCGTTCTCGATGCGCGGGTCGCTGTGCTCGCTGGCGCTCTCGGGCGGCGGCACCGGCTGCGCCGACTCCCAGACGCGCAGCGAGCGCGTGGCCGGATCCTGCGCGAGCAGGTGCGAGAGCGCGGTGGTGCCCGTGCGCGGCAGTCCGACGATGAAGACGGGCGCCGGCACCGCCTGGCGCTCGATCTCGGGGTGGCGCGCGAGCACGTCCAGCACGCGCAGGCGCTGCACCAGGTGCGAGAGCAGACGGCCGCGCCAGACCATGCGGCCCAGGTCGGAGAGCTCCGCTTGTGCGATCTCTTCGAGCAGGACGTCGAGGCCTTCGCGGTAGGTCGGATCGCCGAAGTCGGCGAGGCCGGTCCGGTCGCGCGCTTCGGTGAGCAGCTCCTCGGCGCGCAGCGGATCGGCCATCAGGTGAAGTCCGAGCCGCCGTCCACGTTCACGTTCGCGCCCGTCATGTAGCTGTTCCGCTGCGAGGCCAGGAAGGCGATGACGGCGCCGATCTCCTCGGGCAGACCGGCGCGGCCCAGGTCGCACGGCTCGGAGAAGTCCTCGGCGATGATGCGGTTCAGGTCCTCGAGGCTGTTCGGGTCGATGCCACGTTCCTTCGCCATGCCGGCGAGCCAGGCCTTGACGCTGCCCGAGAGGAACGTCCCCGGCGAGACCGTGTTCACCAGGATGTGCTCCTTGGCGAGCGTCTTCGCGAGGTTCTTGCTCATGCTGGTGAGCGCGGACTTCGCCGCGGTGTAGCCGATCAGGGTCGGCGCCTGGCGCTTGGTCGAGTGGGCAGAGACGATCACGATGCGGCCCCACTCGGCCTTGCGCAGCCACGGCAGCGCCGCGCGCACGCAGCGCACCTGGCCCATCAGCCCCTGCTCGAGGCAGCGCTGCCAGGCCTCGTCGGAGAGCGTGTCGATCGTGCCGGTGTCGCTCGGGCCCACGGTGGTGACGAGCGTATTGAGTGCGCCCCAGCGCGCGCCGACCTCCGCGAAGGCGGCCTCGACCGCGGCGCCGTCGGTCACGTCCAGCGACAGGCCCACGGAATCGGGGCTGCCGGCCTTTCGCAGCGCCGCGACCGTCTCGTCCAGCTCGGCCTTGCGCCGCGCGAAGACCGCGACGCGCGCGCCGTCGGCCGCGAGACACTCCGCCGTCGCGCGCCCCATGCCGCTCGAGCCACCGGTCACCACCGCCGTTGCATTGCGCAGTCCGAGGTCCATGTGAGCCTCCTACTTTTCCGTGACTTCCAAGTGGCCCGCTGCGCGCAGCGCCGCGCGCAGGCGCTCCGCCGCGGCGTCGAGCGCTTCCGGCGACGCCTTCGCGTCGGCCTTCGCGAAGTCGAGATCGGCGAGCGAGTGGATCGGCACCAGGTGCAGGTGCACGTGGCGCACCTCGAGCCCGGCGATCATCAGCCCCACCTTCTCGGGACTGAACGCCTGCTGGATCGCCTGTCCGATCGTCTGCGCGACCGCAGTCAGGTGCTGCGTCAGCTCGGGTGGAAGATCGAGCCAGTGGTCCACCTCTTGGATCGGCACCACCAACGTGTGCCCCGGGCGCAGCGGCGCGATGCTGAGGAAGCCGACCGCGCGCTCGTCGCGCCAGACGAAGCGGCCGGGTAGCTCGCCGCGGATGATCCTGGTGAACAGCGACGGCACGCGTCCTCCTGGGCCTCGAGTGGGCGCCAGTGTAGTCGCGTGACGGGTGTCACGGGAAGGGTCGGCCGCAGGCCCGATCCTCGACAGCATGCGCGTACCCCGCACCCCGTTCGTCGCCGGTCTCGCCGCCAGCCTCGCGCTGGCGCTGGTGTCCGTCGCGAGCGGCTGCGCAACGGGCACGGGTGGGCAAGCGCGCACCTCCGGCACCGCGCCCTACCGCGTGAACGGCACGACCTACGTACCGCTGCGCGACTGGCGCGGCTACGAGGAGGAAGGCGTGGCGTCCTGGTACGGCGCCGCGCACCACGGCAAGAAGACCGCGAGCGGGGAACGCTTCGACGCGCACGGCTCGCTGACGGCCGCGCACAAGACGCTGCCCTTCAACGTCTGCGCCGAGGTCGAGAACCTGCGCACCGGCAAGAGCGTGCTCGTGCGCATCAACGACCGCGGTCCGTTCGCGAAGGGCCGCGTGATCGACCTGTCGAGGGCGGCGGCCTCGGAGATCGGGCTGGTGCGCGCGGGCGTGGCGAAGGTGCGGGTCGAGGCGGTGGGGGTAGCCAACGCGTCGGGCGAGTGCCGCGAGAGCTGAGCGATCTCGGCCCGAAAGCGAACCGCGGCCCGAGAACCCGCCCGCGCCGACGCGCGATACGATCGGCGGATGCCGCACCCCCCCTTCATGAAACCGGCCCTCGCCGGCCTCGCGCTCGCACTGGCCGCCGCCTTACCCGGCGCTTCCGACGGGCAGCCCCTGCGCCTTCACGGAGTCGCGTACGGAGCCTTTCGCGAAGGGCAGAGCCCAAACACGGGGGTCTTCCCGGCCCCCGAGCAGATCGCGGAGGATCTCGCGCAGCTCGCGACCTTCACGGATCGCATTCGCACCTACTCCGTGGAGAACACTCAAGGCGACATCCTGGCGCTCGCGCGCGCAGAGAAGCTCGAGCTCTATGCCGGCGCCTGGGTCGGCTCCGACGCCCACGCCAACGACGTGGAGATCGCCCGGCTGCTCGCGCTCGCGCGGCGCGCGAAGCCCGCTGTGCTCGTGGTCGGCAACGAAGCCGTCGCGCCCGAGAAGTTGTCGGCTGAAGCCTTGATCCTCCTCATCCAGCGGGTGGATGTCGCGAGCAAGCTGCCCGTGGCCTACGCCGACACGTGGAGCCAATGGCTCGCTCACCCGGAGGTGGCCGAGGCCGTCGACGTGCTGCTCGTGCACATCCATCCCTATTGGGATGGAGTCCCAGTGCAGGACGCTGCCTCCTATGTGCTCGCGCGCTTCGAGCAGGTGAAGCAGCGCTACCCGACGAAGCGCGTCGTGATCGGCGAAACGGGCTGGCCGAAGGCCGGCGCGACCGTCGGGGCCGCCGTGCCGGGCGAGAGCCAGCAGTGCCAGTTCCTCCGGGACTTCGTCACGCGTGCCACGAACCGGGGCGCGCCCTACTTCTGGTTCTCCGCGTACGACGAGGCCTGGAAAAAGGACGCGAGCGGCCACGAGGCCGAGGCGCATTGGGGGTTGGGCTCGGCGGAACGTAACCTCGAGCCTTGCATCGAAGCGTTCCTCGCGACGCCACCTCCGTTGATCGAGATCACGAACACCGCACGGTGTGGCGCCGGCTCGAACTCCCACGGCGGACTGCGGGGGCGGGTCTTCGGTCTCTCCGAGACGAACCGGATGGACCACCGCGTCGTCCTGTTCGCGGAAACGAACACCTGGTACGTACAGCCCTTCATCAGCTCTCCCTTCACGCCATTCGGCAGTAAGGGAACCTGGAAGCGGGGCACCCATCTCGGCAACCGCTATGCCGCGCTGCTGGTGACGCGCGCGTACGACCCCCCCGCCACCACGAACGAGCTGCCGGAGATCGGTCGGGGCGTCGTCGCGATCGGCACGCAGGACTGCGGGCGCTCCAAGTAGGGGCGCGCGCCCGAGCCGCCCAGCGCCTCAGAACACGCCCGGGTACGAGCCCCCGTCGAGCGAGAGGTTCTGCCCCGAGATGAAGCCCGCCTGTGCGCTGCACAGCCACGCGCACGCCGCACCGACCTCCTCGGGCGTGCCGAGCCGGCCCGCGGCGATGCTGGCGGCCATCTCGGCGTAGGCCTGTTCGAGCGAGACGCCGCCGCTCTTCGCGCGCAGCTCCGCCATGAAGCGCTGGCGGCCGGTGTCGATGCGCTCCGGCAGCAGGTTGTTGAGGGTGACGTTGTCGCACGCCACCTCCTTCGAAAGCCCCTTGCACACCGCGGTGAGCGCGCTGCGCGCGGCGGTGGAGAGACCCATGGCGGGATGCGGCGCCTTCGCCATCGCCGAGGTGATGTTCACGATGCGGCCGAAGCGGCGCGCACGCATGCCGCCGATCACGCCGCGGATCATCAGGACGGGCGCGAGCAGGTTGGCTTCGAGCGCCGCCAGCCAGCGCGCGTGATCCCAGTCCTCGAACCGGCCGGGCGCGGGGCCAGCGTTGTTGTTGACCAGGATGTCCGGGTCGGGACACGCGGCAAGCAGCACGGCGCGACCCGCTTCGCTGTTCAGGTCGGCGACCACCGCATTCACGCGCGCGCCCGTCCCGCGTCGGATCGCCTCGGCGCTCGCCTCGAGCCGTGCGGCGTCGCGCCCGTTCATCACCACCGCGGCGCCCTCCGCCGCGAGTGCGCGTGCGCAAGCACGCCCGAGGCCCGCGCTCGAGGCGCAGACCAGCGCGCGGCGCCCGGCGATTCCGAGGTCCATCGAGTCTCTCCCTTCGGGCGGCGCGCTCAGGCGCCGAGGATGGTTGCGAGGGCCGCATCGAGCGCGGCGCGCGGGTCCGCGACGCCTCGCGCGGAGCGCCACGCTACGTGCTGGTCGGGACGCACGAGCAATGCACCGCGGGACCCGATGCCGAGCTGCGCGGCCCAGGCGCCGTCGGCGTCGGCGACGTCGCGGGCGATGCGCAGCGTCGCGAGCGGTGCGCGTGTGATCGTCGCCGCGGCTTCGGCCCAGGCGCTTCCGTCGCGGCCCGCGATCAGCAGGAAACGGTCGGCCGGCACCAGGTCGAGCGTCGAGACACCGGGGCGCATCCACGCGTGCGGCAGGCGCGCGCCGGGCCGGCCCGTCGGCACGAACTCGCGCACCGGGTTCGCGACGGCCGGCCTGGCGCTGCCGTCGGGCACGAGCGCGCCGGCCTCGTAGCAGAAGCCGAGCTGGAGGCCGAGCATGTCGAAGTGCTCCGCCTGGTTCGCGATCGCGGCGCCGACGCCGGAGCCGGATCTCAGGGCCTCCACCACCTCGAGCATCCGCACCGCGTTGCGCAGGCTCACGTCCGCGTTCTCGCGCGCGACCGGCCGGCGCTCGGCGTCGTAGCTGTCGAGCAGCGCCGCCGGCGCCCAGCCGGCTTCGACGGCCGCGAGCTTCCACGCCAGGTTGTGCGCGTCCTGCACGCCCGTGTTGAGGCCGAGCCCGCCGGTCGGCGGGAATCGGTGCGCCGCGTCGCCGATCAGGAAGCAGCGCCCTTCGCGATAGCGCTCGGCCACCTGCGCCGTCATGTGCCAGGGGCGGATGGTGCGGATCGCGAACTCGGGCTCGCTGGTACCGAGCGCCCTGCGCACGATGTCCGTGCACACGGCCTCGGTGTAGTCGTCCGCTGACTCCCGATCCGGATCGAAGGCGTGCATGTAGACCCAGGTCGAGTCGATGTCGTGCGCGACGAAGGTGCCGGTCGCTCCGGGCGCCGTGGTCCAGTAGAGCACAGCCGGGCGCCGGCCGACCCACGGCCGCAGCTTCGCCTCGAAGTGGATCATCACGAACGAGCCGAGCCGCGCGGGCCCGACGGCCTCGATGCCGAGGGCACGCCGGACGCGGCTGCCGGCGCCGTCGGCGGCGAGCAGGTAGCGGCTGCGCACCTCACGCGTGCCGCCGCTCGCGAGATCGCGGATGCGCGACGTCACGCCGTCCGCGTCCTGCTCCGCGCCCAGCCACTCTTGACCGAGCCAGAGCGATGCCTCTGCCTGCTTCGCGAGGTGCTCCAGCAGGAGCGGCTCGAGGCGATGCTGCGAGAGATTGCGCAGCGGTGTCGGCGTCACAGCAAGCATGTCGTCGCCCTGCCGTTCGAAGGGCAGGCTGCCGAGCTCGTCCCCGACGAGCGTCGTCACCCAGCGCACGCAGCCCGCGTCCGCCGGGTCTTTGCAGGCGGAAGCGATCGCGCGCATGTCGAGCCCTGCGGCGCGCAGGACCTCGAAGCCGCGCGCGTTCACCACGTGCGCGGCCGGCGCGCGTTGCGGCTCGCGCGCGCGCTCGACGACGACGCTGCCGAGCCCCTGCTGCGCGAGCAGGATCGCAGCGCTCGCGCCGACCGGCCCGGCGCCCACCACGAGCACCTGCGTATCGACTCGCTCGCTCAAGCGGCGTCCTCCGGCTCAGGCGCCGAAGGGGCTGGGCGCGGGCGGGCCCCAGTGCGACTCGGCGCCGGGCGCGAGCGGCACGGCTCCGGTCGGGCTCTTCGCGTCGAAGAGATCGCCGTCCGTCCAGTGCTCGAGCACGTTGCCGTAGGGATCGCGCCAGTAGTCGTAGCTCTGGCTGCCGAGGATGTGGCGGCCTACGCCCCAGTGGTGCGCATGGCCCTGGCCGCGCAGGTGCTCGTGGCCGGCCATCAGATCGTCGGGGGCGCGGAAGTGGACGTAGGCCAGGTCGGCGACGCGGAGCATCGGGGCTCTCCTCGGGCGGGCGTGGGGGGCGCGGTTCGATTTACTCATCTGTATAATCCAGCGCCAGGGAGTTAGTCAAGTGAACAAATCCCGGAAGGCCCGGCCCTCGAAGCGGCGGAGCGAGCCCGAGGGCAACACGCGCGAGCGCATCCTCACCGCGGCACTCGAGGTCTTCGCCGAGCAGGGCTTCGACGGCGCGAAGACGCGCGATATCGCCGAGCGCGCCGGCGCCAACCTCGGCCTCATCAACTACTACTTCGAAGGCAAGCCGAAGCTGTGGCAGGCAGCCGTCGCGAGCGCATTCGGGGAGCTGCAGCGCGAGCTCGGCGAGGTCGCTGCGCCGGAGCCGGACGGCGTCGATGGCGGCGAGCGCGCCCGGCTCGAACGAGCGCTGCGCCGCTTCGTGCACTTCGTCGCGAAGCGCCCCGCGTTCATGCGCCTGATGAACGACGAGGGCAAGCGCGATAGCGCGCGCATGCGCTGGCTCGCCGATCACCACGTGCGGCCGCTGTTCGATGCGCTGCGGCGGTTGATCGAGGCCGCGCAGGCGCGCGGCGTCATCCCGGCCATGCCTGCGGTGAGCCTCCACTACATCGCACTCGGCGCGGCGGGCCTGCTCTTCAGTCAGGCGCCGGAGTGCGTGTACCTCTCTGGGGTCGACCCGACCGACGAGGACTTCGCCGAAGCCCACGCCGACGCGTTGGTGAGGATCCTGCTCGGACCCGGCCCGCCGAGCCGCTCGGCGCAGGGCGCAGCGAGCTGAGCACACCGGAGTACCATCGGCCGATGCCTCGCTCTCGGCTGCGCCGCACCATCGCCATGGCTGTTGCGCTGGCTGCGATCGTGGGCGGCGCCTGGCAGCGCAGCCGCGCGCTCGAGCGGTTGCCACCGGACTACGACGAGCTCGTCTACCTGCCCTCGGCCTATCGCGAGGCGCAGCGATTCGAAGAGAAGGGCCTCGCCGCGCTGCTCTCGATGGTCGACGAGCTCGGGCACCCGCCGCTCGTGAAGGTCATCTACGCCGTCAGCCTGGACGCGGCCCATGCGCCGGAGCCCGAGTGGCTGGGGGTTCGCGCACGCGAGCCGTTGCCCGCTGCTGCGCGTCCCGCGTTCGACGCGGCGCGCCGGGTCTCGGCGGCGGCGGGCGCCCTGCAGCTCGGTCTGCTCGCGACGCTGAGCCCGCTCGGCGCGCTGCTGCTCGCCTTCGATCCCTACCACACGAAGTACAGCGCGCTCGCGATGCTGGAGGGCATCCCGGGGCTGTTCGCTCTGCTCGCGGCCGTGCTGTTCGAGCGCGCCCTCCACAGCGCTGGGCGGCGTCGAGTCGCTCTCGCGCTCCTGTCTGCGGCTGCGCTCGGCGCGGCGGCCGCCGGAAAGTACCCCTACGGCATCGTGCTCGGCCTCACGCTCGGGCCGTACGCCGCGGTCGTGTTCCGCGAGCGCAAGAGAGTTCTCGTCGCGTGGGCGATCACGCTCCTCGCCACCTTCTTCGCGCTGGCACCTAGCTTCTGGCTCGATCCACTGCGCGGCATCTTGGATGCGGTCGGCTTCCATGTGGACTTCTCCCAGAGCCAGCACGTCGCACAGAGCGGCTTCCCGTGGTGGGCGCCGCTCTACTTCCTCACGCACCCGGAGCCTGTCATCAGCTTCCCCGGCGCCTTCCTCACCGGCGCGCTCTCCTACCTGATCCTCCCCTTCGCCGTGCTCGGCCTCGCGCGCACGTGGCGCACGCACAGGGTCTTCGCCGTGTGGGCAGTCGTCGGTCTCGTCTTCCTGTTGGTCTGGAGCACGAAGTGGCCGCACTACCTGCTGCTGGTGCTCCCGGCTCTCGCCGTGTGCGCGGCCGAGGCGCCCGCCGTTCTGCTCTCCGCAGCCAGACGGCTCCACCGTGCGTTCCGGCAGGGAGATCGTTCGCCTGCGCACCCGTAGCCTGAGCCTCTTCCTGCTGGTCTTCCTCGCTCACGCATACTTTGCGAGTGCGACCGGCTGGAACCAGATCGCGCGCATCGCCGCGATCTTCGCCTTCGTCGAGCCCGGCCCCGACCAGCTCACGCTGCGCATCGACGGCTTCGTCACGCCCAACGCGCGCAACTTCGCGACCGGAGACTGGGCGCAGGGGAGTGCAGGCCACTTCTACTCGAACAAGGCGCCCGGGGTTTCGCTGCTCGGCGTACCGGCCTACGCGGCGCTCTACGGGCTGGAGCGAGTGGCCGGCGCGGAGCCGCGCTCCGCCCGACTGACGCGCGCGAACGCCATCGCGCTCAACCTCTGGTGCTCCGTCCTCTGGACGGCGATCGCGACCGTGGTGCTCTTTCACTTCCTCGCGGCGTTCGGGCTCGGGGCGACCGACGCGCTGCTGGGCGCGCTCGCGTACGCCTTCGGCACGCTGATCTTCCCGTACGACACGTCGATCTGGGGACACACGACCGCGGCCGCCTGCGTCCTCGGCGCGCTCTGCCTCGCGAACTGGCCCGGTGGAGGCGCGCGGCTGCCACTGCTCGCCGGCCTGCTCGGCGGGCTCGCAGTGCTGATCGAATACACCGCCGTCTTCCCGCTCGCGGCCACCGGTCTCACGCTGCTTGCGCCGCGCTGCCGCTGGCGCCAACGCTTCGAGTTCGGCGCAGGCGCAGCGCTGCCTCTGCTCGTCCTCCTGCTGTACCAGAACGCGGCCTTCGGCGGCTACCTCGTCACCGCTTCGTCGCAGAGCAATCCGGTGTTCATCGACGGAGCGAGAGCCTTCGGACTGCTCGGGCCCATCGAGCCCGCAGGGGTGTGGGGGCTCCTGCTCTCGCGCTGGCGCGGACTGTTCCTCTACTGCCCGGTGCTCCTCTTCGCGTTCGCCGGCGCCTTGCAGTGCTGGCGCGAGCGACGGCGTTGGTTGATCACCGCGTGTCTCGTCGCCTTCCTGGGCTGCGTGCTGTTCATCTCGAGCATCGGCCCGTGGTGGGGCGGCTGGGCCAACGGGCCGCGCTATCTGATCGTCGTGCTTCCGTTGCTCGCGATCTTCGCGCCGCGAACCAGCGCCTGGTCCCCCTGGGCGCGGGGGCTCTACTACTTCGCCCTCGCCCTCTCGGTCTTCGACATGCTCGCGCTCACCGCGGTCGAGGTGATGGGGGACGAGGCGGATCGCAATCCGCTCTATGGCGCCAGCTATACGCTGCTGCTCCTGGGCGAGTACCCGCAGAATCCGAACACGAGCAACATCGGCCTGCTGCTCGGGCTGCCGCCACGCTTCGACCTCGTGCCCTTCCTGCTGGTGTTCGGCCTCTGGGCGCGCGCACTGCTTCGCAGCGTCAGCGCGCCCGCGGCTCCGCGCTGAAGCCGCGCGCACGGCGCTCCGCGTCCGAGTGCGCGCGCGTGGCGCCGAGCAGGTTCCCGACCGTCGGCCGCGGCCGGAGTCGGAGCAACACCTGATACGCGAATAGGCGCCGGCTCACGCGGATGGCGAGCTCGTTCAACCGAAGGAGCAGCCGGCTCACCGAATTCAGGCCGAGCGCCTTCGGAAACGGCGCAGGGATCCCGCGCACCTCGAGCACCTCGTAGCCGCTCTGGTCGAGCAGATCCTTCAGCGTCCCGAGCGTCAACAGGCGGGTGTGGCTGAAATCGAGGATGCCTTCCTTCCCGTAGTTCAGCTGTCCGAACAGCAACATGAGTCGAATCGGCAGGAAGCCCGTGTTCGGCGCCGACAGCAGGATGGTCGGACCTTCGAGCTCGTAGGCATTGCGCAGATCGCTCAGGAAGTGCTCGGGGCGCTCCAGATGCTCGATGACATCGAGCAAGAGCAGCCAGTCGAAGTCGCCGACGCGTACCGGGATCGGCTCGCGGTTCATGTCCCAGCGTGCGAACTCGGACACGTTGCCCGGATCGGGCTCGTGGAAGTCCAGGCCCGTGACGCGACAGCCCTTCGCTGCCAGCTCGCGAGCCACGTGACCGCGCCCGCAACCGACGTCGAGAACCCGCGCTCCGGCGGGAACCTCGTCGATGGCCATGGTGTGCGACGACGTGTATCCCAGCTTGGGCGCGTATTCGGGGCGGCCGAACTGCAAGTCGAACTTGCGGCGGTACTTGATGCCCACCGAGTCGAGCACGGCGGCGAGCGTGGAGACGAGCGAGCGCCACGCGTACGCGAGCCCGCGCGGATAGCCGAGCTCGGAGCCGCCGTGATAGGCGGGAACCGGTACCTCGACGATCTTGCAATCGGAGCGCACGAGCTGAATCAAGAGCTCGGACTCGATGTGCAGCTCGTCGGTCGCATAGCGGAAGGGAATGAGGCGCAACGCGGACACGGAGTACGCGCGATAGGCGCAGTGAAAGTCGCTGAAGTGGGTGCGCAGCAGTCGGTTCTGGATCCAGGTCAGTGTGCGGTTCGCGATCTCCCGATGGAGCGGCATCCGCTCCCCGCGCGGCACAGCGCGCAAGAAGCGCGTCCCGACGACCACGTCGGCCTCGCTCCCGGCAATGGGTCGGATCATGTCCGGGATGGCGGACGGCGCGTACTTGCCGTCGCCGTGCAGCAACACCACCAGGTCGAACCCCTCCGCGATGGCGTACTCGAAGCCGAGCTTCAGGTTGCCGCCATACCCGTTGGGCCGCCGGTTCTGGAGCACGCTCACCCGGGAGCCTTCCCGATCCGCAGCCCACGAGAGCCCTGCGCCGAAGGTGTCGTCGGGCGAGCCGTCGTCGATCACGAGAACATGAACGTCGTACCGCTCGGAGACCTCGGCCGGAATCTGGTCGAGTACCCGCGCCAGCGTCGCCTCGGCGCGATACGCGACGACGAAGATCAGGACGCGCAGCGGAACGGAGGGGGTCAAGGGCTCAACCCACCGACCTTCCACGCCGCCTGGCCGCCAGGCGCGTGAAGTGACGGTAGGCCGGAGCCAGAAGCGCCGGTGGCAGCAGCAGCGTGAGCCATTCCTTGAGGCCTTGTCCATCGCGCCGCGACCATTGGTGCAACGCGCGTTCGAGGGTGGGCGCTGCTGTGGGATCCCCTCCGGCCTTGATCCCGATGGCGACGACCGTGTGAGGAAAGTCGGTGAGCCCTGCCGACCCGATCACGGCGGCATCGAAGGCGCGGGCCAGAGTGCGAAAGCCATCGGGTGTGAAGCGCCAGTAGTCCGCCGGATGCTCGTGAATCGGGAAATACATGACGGAAGTCAGGATGGCGATGCCGCCGGGCCGGAGCACGCGCTGCAGCTCCGGCGTGACATCCCAGAAGCGTTCGACATGCTCGAGCGTGTCCAGCGCGATCGCCGTGCCGACGCTCGCATCCGGAAGCTCGATCTGCTCGAGGTTCAAGAGGCGATCGACCCCGGGACCCGGCTGGAGGTCGCAGCCGACATAGTCCCGTCCGACGAAGAGCGGCCGGATCGCTCGCTGCTCCTGACCCGGAACCGAGCGAGCGCCGAACTCGAAAATGGGCTCGGGGAGCGGAAACGCCCGGTCGAGGCGGGCGACGAGCTTGCGGATGGTGCCTCTCATGCCGGGTGGACTCCCTCGGACTACGTGATCGCCGCGCGCATCCGCGTGAGCTCGCCGGCCGTGTCGCCGCCGATCGGCCAGTAGACGATCTCGGCCACGCCCTGCGCGGCGAGGCCGGCGGCGCGCTCGCGCAGCTCGGCGGGCGTGCCGGAGAACGTCACGCGCGCCAGCTCTGGCGCGAGGTTCCTGCGATCGCGCTCGGTCATCTCCACCAGGTGCCCCTCGTGCACGTAGAGGTGGCGGGAGCGCTCGGGGAAGCGCTCGACCTCGGCGCGCCAGCCCTTCCCGCCCGGCAGCTTGTCGACGTCCGCACCCGCGGCCTCGTAGGTGCCGTGCCACACGACTGCGATCGCGGGTCCGATGCGCTCGAGCGCGGCGGGCGAAGCCAACGTCTCGCCGTCCCTGAGGACGGTGCCCATCGACAGCAGCGCCGCGTCCTTTGCGCCGGGCGGCACGACGCCGGCGCAGATCAGACCGTCGCCGAGCTGCTGCGCGAGCGCGGCGCCCTTCGCGCCGTTCGCCGCGAGCCAGATCGGTGTGCGCAGCGGGAGCGGCGCAGTGATGCCCACCGGATGCATCAGCCGGCAGAGCGCGCCGTCCACCTCGACTTCGTCGCCGGCGAGCAGCGCGCGCAGCTGGCGTACGTAGGTCTCGAGCGTGCGCAGCGAGAGCGCCCGCTTGCCGAGCATGCGCCGGCCCGTGAAGCCGGTGCCGAGGGCCACGCGCAGGCGGCCCGGTGCGATCGCCTCGACGTGCGCGATCGCCGCCGCCGTCGCGACCACGTGGCGCAGGCTCGGGATCAAGACGCTCGTGCCGAGCCCGATGCGGCGCGTCGCGCGCGCGGCCTCGGCCACCGCGATCCAGACATCGCCATACAAGGCGGGTGAGTCGGCCAGCCAGACGCGGTCGTAGCCGAGCTGCTCGGCGAGGGCGGCCTGCTCGGGCACGTGGGGCGAGGGGACGAGAGCGCAGGAGAGACGCATCGGGGCCTCCGGAGAATCCGGGCAGGTTACACCGACGCTGGCTAGGATCCGCCTCTTCCCAGAGGAGAGCTCACAGGTGGGTCGCAAGGTGTACGTGGTCGGCGTCGGCATGACGAAGTTCGAGAAGCCCGGCTCGAAGGAGTGGGACTACCCGGACATGGCGCGCGAGGCCGGCACGAAGGCGCTCGCCGACGCGGGCCTCGCGATCACCGACGTCGAGCAGGCGGCGGTCGGCTACTGCTACGGCGACTCCACCTGCGGCCAACGCGCCTTCTACGAGCTCGGCCACCCCGGCATCCCCATCTACAACGTGAACAACAACTGCTCGACGGGCTCGACCGCGTTGTTCATGGCCAAGCAGTTCGTCGAGGGAGGCCTCGCCGAGTGCGCCATGGCGCTCGGCTTCGAGAAGATGGAGAAGGGCTCGCTCGGCGTGAAGTACACCGACCGCACGAACCCGATGGACAAGCACTTCAAGCTGATGGTCGAGATGCGCGGCTTCGCCAAGGCGCCGCCCGCGCCGCAGATGTTCGGCAACGCCGGCCGTGAGCACATGGAGAAGTACGGCACCACCGCCGAGCAGTTCGCCAAGATCGGGTGGAAGAACCACAAGCACTCGGTGAACAACCCGTACTCGCAGTTTCAGGACGAGTACTCGCTCGACGACATCCTGAAGGCGCCGATGGTCTACGAGCCGCTCACGAAGCTCCAGTGCTGCCCCACCTCGGACGGAGCGGGCGCCGCGATCGTGGCGAGCGAGGCCTTCGTCAAGAAGCACGGCCTCGAGAAGCGCGCGATCGAGATCGCCGGCCAGGCCATGGCCACCGACTTCGACAGCTCCTTCGACGAGAAGAGCATGATCAAGGCGGTCGGCTTCGACATGACGAAGAAGGCGGCCGAGAAGGTCTACCAGCAGTCCGGCTTCGGCCCCGAGGACGTGGACGTGGTGGAGCTGCACGACTGCTTCTCGTGCAACGAGCTGATCACCTACGAGGCGCTCGGCCTCTGCCCCGTCGGCCAGGCGGGCAAGTACGTGGACGACGACGCCTTCACCTACGGCGGCAAGGTGGTGGTGAACCCGTCGGGCGGCCTGATCTCGAAGGGCCACCCGCTCGGCGCCACCGGCCTCGCACAGTGCAGCGAGCTGGTGTGGCAGCTGCGCGGAGAAGCCGACAAGCGCCAGGTGAAGGGCGCCAAGGTCGCGCTCCAGCACAACCTCGGCCTCGGCGGCGCGGCCGTGGTCACGCTGTATCGGAAGGCGTAGCCGGGCGGCACTCAGGAGGCGAGAATGTCTCGCAGCTGCCCGAAGTCGGCCTCGGCGAGCGCGGGCAGTTGCAGCTCGATCGCCTCGCGCCGCAGGCGCTCGCAGAGCGCGGGCTGGAAGAAGTTCTCGCCGTCGCGAATCACATAGTTCAGCAGGAAGAAGCGATACACCTCGCGCAGGAACAGCAGGTCCTCGGGGCGGAGCGGCAGCTGCGCGTGATAGGCGCGCAGGAAGCGCGCGAAGCGCTCCTCGAAGAAGTGACCGACCCCGTAGGTGAACTCCGTCCGGTCTCCGACGGCGCTGGTCACGCGAGCCAGGAAGTAGAAGTCGAGCGTGTGCGGACCGATTCGGAACCAGTCGTAGTCCCAGCGCCGGAACAAGAGGAAACGGCGCCCTCTGCGCCGGACTCCGAAGTTGCCGAGGTTCCAGTCCAGCAGCACCGGCAGGCAGCGCATGCCGTGGACGCCGAGCGCGTCAGCGTTCTCCAGGAAGGCGTCGCAGTGCTCGCGCAGGAACTCGGCGCTCGCCGGACCCACGCTGCGAGCTTCGCACCAGGCGCGCTGATCGAGCTGGTCGCGCAGCAAGGCGACGTCGGAGCCTAGGGTCTTCCAGGTGGGCTCGATGCGGCCGGACACGCGCAGACAGGCGCGGTGGAAGCGGGCGATCTCGGTGGCGAGGTTCTCGATCTCGGTCTCGGACAGCACGCGCGGAAGCGCTTCGCCTCGCTCCACCTCCTCGTAGAACGCCACCCAGGAGGGGCCGTCGCGGTGCAGACAGGGCCGGCCCTCGCGCGCCACCACGGGCGCGAGGAAGCGAGCCCAGCGCGTGCCGGCGAGCCGCTCGATCCAGGCGCAGATCCGCTCGTGATCCTGACGGAAGTGCACGAAGGAGCCGAAGCAGCTGACCTTCGCGATCGCGCTCGTGCCGTCGTCGAGCCGCAGCCGGAAGACCCGATTCGTAGACACCCCGGTTCGGATCTCCTCGACCATGAGCAGCCGGCGCGGATCCCGCGTGGCGAGCCAACCTTCGGGCAGGATGTCGGGAAGGGCGGCGAGCACGCGCTCCTCGTGCAAGCCCGCGAGCCTACCAGGGGCCGGGCGGCGAAGCCCCGGGTGCTGGCGGCCCGCTGATTCTGACATATTGTGTGTCAGAATTGGCCAGGAGGTTCCCGTGCAGCTCGCGCTCTATCCGACGAAGGAGCAGATCCAACAGCTGCTCTCCGACTCCGCCGAGACTCCGGTCGTGATGCTGAACCTGCTGCGCTTCAAGCCGGGCGGCGAGGCGGCGTACATGCGCTACGCCGAATCCATGCGCAAGCTCGTCGAGGGTCGCGGCGGCCGCTTCCTGTGGAGCGGGCGCGTGACGGCGCAGGCGGTCGGCAGTGGTGGCGAGGGCTTCCAGGTCGTCGGGCTCGTCGAGTATCCGTCGCGCAAGGTGTTCGTCGAGATCGCGACCAGCAAGGAAGTCGCCGCGATCGGCGTGCACCGAACGGAGGGCCTCGAGGGCCAGTGGCTGCTCGCGACCACCGCCACGACGCTCCGCTGAGCCGCGCACCGATGTCCCTCGCCCCCGCGCGCTGGCACGAGCCCCACCGTGGCCTGCCGATCGGCTGGCAGCTGTTGCTGGTGTTCGCGCTGATGAACCTCGTGCGTGGCGGCATCCACCTCTTCGCCGCCGACGGAGGCGCGGGGCGCATCGCCGGCATCGACCTCTCGCAGGGCGGCGCGGTGATCGTGATGCTGTTCGCGGTGCTGGGCATCGACCAGATCGCCTGGGGCGTGATCGACGCCGCAGTGGCTCTGCGCTGGCGCGCCTTCGTGCCGTTGGTCTGGGCGATCACGCTCGCGAAGCAGCTCGCCGGCGTCCTGGTGATGTGGGTCTACAAGCCGCTGCCCGTGCCCGCGCCGGGCAAGTACGGCGCGCTCGTCACACTGCCCGTGGTGGCCTTCGCGCTCTGGGCGTCGCTGCGCGAGCGACGGCAGTTCGGGGGCGGCTAGCCAGGTGCCACTAGCGGCGACTCCCCGGCCGCGAGGCCGCTCATCGCGACGCTCGCCTCCCACAGCTCCCGCGCGCGCGCCTCGTCGTAAGAGAACTCGGAGGACGGCGCCTCGCGCCAGCGTGTATGCGACGGGAAGTACTTCCCCGAGCTGCGCTCGAGCGCAGGATCGAGCACGACCCGCGCCAATGCGCGCCCCGACTTCGGGGCAGGGTTGATGCTCGGGAGCACGGGCGAGAGCGCCCACGCGACCCCGGGCAGGATGCGTTCCCAGACGAAGCGCAGGACCGGCGGGTAGTCACGCCCGAGACCCGAGCCCGGCACCAGACCCGGCTCGTAGGCGTTCACCGAGAGCGGCCGGGTTTCGCTCGAGAGCGGGCTCGCCATGATGCGGCGCGCGAGCTCGTAGGTGAACCACAGGTTGCAGAGCTTGCTGTTCACGTAGGCGAGGCGCCCATCGAACGCATCGCGCTGCGGTCCACCGGTCGCTGCCAGCGTCTCGAGATCGCTCACGGCGGGCTTCGGCATGCCAGTGCGACGCGCCGGATCGTGGACTCCAGAGGCAACCACCACGACGCGCGACGGAGCATGAGCCGCAAGGCGCGCGAGCAGGAGGTTCACGAGCAGGAAGTGACCGAGGTGGTTCACGGCGAAGGTCAGCTCGTAGCCATCCGCCGAGAGCTGCGGCCCTTTCGCGAACTGGAGGCCCGCGTTGCAGACCAGCGCCCGCAGCGGGAGGTCGCGCGCCTCCACCTCCTTCACGAAGCTGCGCACGGAGGCCAGCGAGCCGAGGTCGAGCCCCAGCTCGGAGGCAGCCTCGGCTCCGCTCTCGCGCACGATCTGCGAAACTGCGCGCCGCGACGCTTCGCGGTTGCGGCTCGCGATCAGCACGTGCCTGCCCTCGCGCGCGAGCTGTCGAGCACACTCGAAGCCGATGCCGGAGTTGCCCCCGGTCACGAGCACGACCTCACGCTTCATGAACGCCTCCGGATCTCCTGCTCGACGCGCCAGAGGCGGTCCTGCCCCCACGTCGAGTAGTCGGGCTCGCCGGGCCGGCCGAGCAGGCGGAAGCTCGGCACGCCCCAGAGGCCGAGCGCGAAGAGCTGCTCGCGGTTTGCCTCGAGCTCGCCCTGCCAGCCGTCGCGACCGAGATGTTCTTGCGCCTCGCTCCAGTCGAGACCCGCGCGCTCGACCACGAGGCGCAGGCCGGCGTCCGTGCCGGTGTCCACACCCTCGGCGAAGGCGGCTCGAGTGAACGAGCGGAGAAGCTCGAAGGCGCGGCCACGTTCCTTCGCCCACGGGTAGAGCGAGAAGCCGCGCTCGACCGGGCGCCCGACGGGATCGCAGACGCGCCCGAAGGCGACGCCGGCGTCCTCGGCCTCGCGCTTCGTGTCGAGCATGATGTAGAGCTGCTTCTCGCGCGGCACGGGCAGCCCGCGCATCACCATCGGCAGCACCGGCCGCAGCACCAGATCGACCGGCAGCCGCTTCGACAGCGCGAGCACGCGGTCCATGGCGATGGCCGTATACGGACTGCGCAGCGACGGGTAGAACTCGAGCGTGAGGCGCTCGCTCGGCTGCGGTGCCGGCTCGGCGCTCGGATCGGGCCGCGCTGCGATGAGTGCGGGTGCTCCGGCCTTGCGCAGCAGGCGCAGCGAGCGCAGCCGCCGCTCGAGGAAGTGGAGGCGATCCACTCCCCAGTACCACTCGCCGCCGTAGTACAGCATGCCGCCCAGGTAGTGGCCGAGCCGCTCGCGCAGGCGGCTGCCGGCCTCGAGCGCCGCGTGCGCGGTGGCAATGTCCGTGACGCCCGACTCGCGCGCGAGCGCCTCGAGCCGTGCGCGATCGCCGCGCCAGAGCGCGCTGCCGGCGCGTGCCGCCAGCGTCGCGAAGCCGCCTGCCGAGATCGCAGGCACGAGCATGCGCGCCGTCAGCTCGACGCACTCGGGGGCAGGCGCAGCCGCGCCGGCCGGGAACTCGAGCCCGTAGCCGGGCGCCACGTCGGCGGCGTCGCGACGTGCGAAGTCGGCGAGCCGCTGCCGCTCCGGCGCCGCGGCGTCCGAGGGCGGGCCGACCAGATGCGGAACGAGCTCGACTTCGTAGCGCGCGAGCAGCTCGGGCAGCACCTGCGCCGCGAGCTGGCTGTACGGGTCGTCGATCTGATGGAAGTAGAGGACGCGTTGCGGCTCGCGGCGTAGCCGCCGGCGCTGCTCGACGAGCCAACGGCGCACGGCTCGCGTGTGCGGACTCGTGAGCACGCCGATCACGTGCGGCGAAATGCGGCGAGCGAGCGAGCTCATGCGCTTCTCCTCCCGAGCGCGAGCTGGAGCAGCGCGCCGAGCGTGACGAGCGCACCGGCCACCAGCCAACGGGGGCTGCCGAGCTGCAGGAACGGCTCGCTCGGGATGGCGATGGTCTTCTCCATCGAGCTGTTCTTGAACTGGTACGCGTCGCGGAAGGCCGGATCGGTCGCGATCGCGATCATGTCGCGACGGCTGCGGTAGCGCACCAGCCCGACCATGGTCCAACGCTCGGCGCCGTCGATGCCCCAGAGGTCGAGTGCGCCGCCCACCACCGGACCCGCGAGCACCGGGTGTCCGGCGCGCGCGAACATCGCCGGGTACATGTGCGCCATGTAGCGATCGAGCTCCTCCTGCGCGCCGGGCTTGTCCTGCAGGTGGATGAAGTTCGCCATCACGAAGTCGCTGCCAGTGTCGCTCGCAAGGAACGCGCGCAGGTTCTCGATCCGCGCGGGATCCATGCTCCGCTCCTCGAGGATCGACACGTAGTGCTGCACTTCCTCCGGCGTAAGCGGCCCGCCGCCGCCGTCGTACCAGAGGCGGAAGCCGAGGTAGAGCGCGGCGAGGATCGACCAGAGCAGCAGGCTTCGTCGCATGATCTCTCCTCAGTTCGCCCAGTAGACGTATTCGTCGTCGGCGCTGCGCGGCGCGTTCAGCGGCGGGTCGATGCGGATCGCGCCTTCGAGCAGCGACGGCCAGAGCGGGGGCGACTGCTGCGCGTCGTGCGCATCGAGCAGCGCCGTCAGCTCGGCCACGCGCGCGGGCTCGGCCTGCGCGAGGTTGTTGCGCTCGGTCGGGTCGTTCGCGAGATCGAACAGCCAGGCCTGCTTCGGTCGCTCCGCGAGCTGGAGCTTCCAGTCGCCCGCGCGCACCACGCGGTAGTGCCCCGAGCGCCAGAACAACGCCGCGTGCGGACGCCCCGGCTGCGCACCGCTGGCGAAGGGCACGAGGTCCACGCCGTCGATCACGCGGTCGCTCGGCAGTGCAGCGCCCGCTGCGGCCGCCGCCGTGGCGAAGATGTCGATCCCGGCGACGGGCGCCGCGTTCTCCACACCCTTCGGTAGCACCTTCGGCCACTTCACGAAGAAGGGCAGATGCACGCCGCCCTCGAAGAAGGTCATCTTCCAGCCGCGGTAGGGCTGGTTGAGGTCGGGCAGGCCGACGTAGTTGGCGCCGCCGTTGTCGCTGGTGAAGAACACCAGCGTGTTCTGCTCGAGGCCGCGCTCGCGCAGCGCGTCGAGCACGCGCCCCACCGCGCGATCGAGCCCCAGCATCATCGCGCCGTACACACGCTCGGTGTGGTTCTCGATGCCCGCGAGCGCGTCGTAGTCCGAGCGCAGCGCCTGGAGCGGCGTGTGCGGCGCGTTGAAGGCGAGGTACAGGAAGAACGGGCGATTGCGATTCGCCTCGATCGCTCGCACCGCCTCGTCGGCCAGGTAGTCGGTCATGTAGGCCGACGGCTCGAACGGCTCGCCGCCATTCTTGCGCACCATGAACGGCAGATTCGCCCACAGGAACTGGTCGATCGGATCGAAGTCCTGCTTCGAGTTCACCACGTTCGGGTCGTCTTCGGGCAGGAACATCGAGGCGCCCGAGTAGAAGCCGAGGCTCTCGTCGAAGCCCTGCGCCTCCGGCTGGAACTGCTTCACCTCGCCGAGGTGCCACTTGCCGAAGTGGAGCGTGTGATAGCCGCGCTGCTGGAGCAGCTCAGCGAGCGTGATTTCGCTCGGCGGCAGGCCCTGCTCCTCGCGCGGCGGATAGCTGTCCGCGACCTCCTCGCGATAGATCGGCGGCGGCTCTTCGTTCCGGTTGAAGAACGCGATGCCGCGCATGAAGGGCACACCGGCGGGCGTGAACTCGTAGCCGGAGCGCGTCGGGTAGCGGCCCGTCAGGATCGCGGCGCGCGCGGGTGCGCAGGTGGCATTCGCGGAGTAGCCGTTCGTGAAGCTGACGCCCTCGTGCGCGATCGAGTCGATGCGCGGCGTCTTCACCTGGCCACCGCCGAGGCCGCCGCCCGAGAAGCTGAGGTCGTTCCAGCCGAGGTCGTCGGCGAGGATCACGACGATGTTCGGCGGGCGTTCAGCGGGAGGTGTCGTCGGGCTCGCGGGGCCCGCGTCCCAGACCACCTCGCGCGGCGGGCCGACGTGCGGCGCCATCAAGCCGGGCAGTCGGATCAACAAGGATGGCAGCAGCTGCCAACCGAGAATCCCCAGCAGCACGACGACGAGGCCGGCGATGCCGAGTCGCTTCACGAGCCCTTGCCCCCGGAGATGCCGAAGGCCTCGAGCGCCGCCTTCGCGATCGGCTCGCCCCACTCCTGCACGAAGTGCCCGGCCTCCGGCACCTCGAGTGCGGGCGGGCAGCCGTGAATCGCGGTGCGCAGCTCCTCCATCACAGGCTTGCCGAGCACCGGGTCGCGCAGGCCGATCGCCATGAAGCTCTCGCCGCGCCAGTCATTCGCGAAGAACGCACGCGCGCGTTCGCCGGTTGCGACGCCCTCCATGCCGGGCTCGACCGCAACGAGCTGCGGGAAGCGCCGTACGCCGGCCTTGTAGCTCGCGTCGGGAAAGGGCGCGTCGTAGGCGGCGGCGTCGTACGGGTTCAGCGCACCGGGCGAGGAGAGCGCGATCAGCCCCGCGACGGGGACGTCGTGGTAGCTGCCCGCGAAGGTCTTCCACGCCGCGAAGCCGTCGCTCACCGGCTTGCCGATCGGGATTGCCGTGTTCATCACGAGCAAGCGGGCGAAGCGCCCCGGCATGTCCATCGGCAGCGTGAGGCCGAGCAGCCCGCCCCAGTCCTGACACACCAGCGTGACGCCCTGCAAGTCGAGCCGCTCGATGAGGCGCAGCGCGGTGTTGCGATGGAACGAGAAGGTGTAGACCGCGTCGTCCGCCGGCTTGTCGGAGCGGCCGAAGCCGAACCAGTCGGGCGCGATGACGCGCGCTCCGGCCGCGAGAAACACCGGGATCATCTTGCGATACAGGTACGACCAGGTCGGCTCGCCGTGCAAGCAGAGGAAGACCTCGCGCGCATCCTTCGGGCCTTCGTCGAGGTAGTGCAGCCGCATGCCCTCGTAACCGGGCAGGTCGCCCTGGTAGCGCGGCGCCCACGGGAAGAACGGGAGCTTCGCGAAGCGCTCTTCGGGAGTGCGCAGCACCTTCATCGCTTCGAGACCTCCACCGCGCTGCTGCCCTTCGGCAACGAGATCAGCGTGCCGTCGCGCCCGAGCGTGACGCCGCCGGCGAAGGCGTCCGAGACGCCTGCGAGAAAGACTTGATCGAGGCCGGGCAGCGGCAGCGGCGGCACCACGTGGTAGAAGAGCAGATGCCTCGCGCCGGCCGCCTGCGCGATCTTGGCCGCCTCGACCGGCGCGGTGTGGTAGTCGAGGATGTCGTTGGTGATCTTGGCGACGTTCGCGCGACCGGCGGCCACCGCGGCGTCGTGCAGGCGCTTCACGAGCTGGGGAGCGAGCGCCTCGTGCACGAGCAGATCCACGCCCTGCGCCTGCGCTTCGAGGTTCGCGGACTTCGCAGTGTCGCCGCTCACCACGAGCGAGCGTCCGCCGTATTCGAAGCGATAGCCGACGGCCGGACGCACGGGATCGTGATCGACGGCGAAGGCCGTGACGAGGAGGCCGTTCGCTTCGAAGACGACGGGCGCCGCGCCCGGCGCAGGCGATGCGAAGGGGTGCGCCGTCATGCCGGTGCCGGACGGCGGCACCGTGGCGGCGCCGTGATGCGCGACGCGGTAGGTGGCGTCCTGCCGGTATGCGCGGCCGAAGCCCTCGACCACCTCTTCGACGCCCGCGGGCCCGTACACCGGGAGCGGGGTGTCGTGCCCGGCGCCGGTCCAGCGCAGCATCGCCATCTCGCCGAGGCCGTCGATGTGGTCCGAGTGGAAGTGCGTGAGGAACTGGGCCTCGGAGCGGCCCGGCGTGAAGCCGAAGCGCTGGAGATTGCGCGCCCCGCCGGTGCCCGCGTCCACCACGACCATGGTGCGGCCCGCGATCACGGCGGCGCAGGGGCCCGAGCGCACCGGGTCGGGCAGTGGGCCGCCGGCGCCGCACAGCAGCACGTGCAGGCCGTCGGGCAGCTCCGCGATCGGATCGGCTGCCAGGTTGCGCGCGAGCGTGCGCTCCATCACGCGCAGCGCGAGCGGGCCACGCAGGGCGAACAGCGCCAGTGGGGCCAGCAGCAGCACGAGCAGTACGATGCGTCCCCTCGACATTCGACCCCTCCCTGGGCGGGCTGCATTGTGGCACAGGGCGTGCCATAATGCGAAGCCGTGAGCCCGACCCCCGCACCCTATCTCAGTGGCGCACGCGCGACGCGCCAGCCAGGAGCAAGCGCATGACGGAACCCGGACTCGTCCTCGAAGTGAAGAAAGCCGACTGGAAGCAGACGCGCTTCGTGGAAGGCCCCGTCCCCGAGCTGGCGGCCGGCCAGGTCCTGTTCCGCGTGGACCGCTTCGCGCTCACCGCGAACAACATCACCTACGCGGTCGCAGGCGACGGGCTCGGCTACTGGCGCTTCTTCCCCTGCGAAGAAGGCTGGGGCCGCATCCCGGTGATGGGCTTCGCAAACGTGATCCGCTCGACGCATCCCGAGGTGAAGGAAGGCACGCGCTGCTTCGGCTTCTACCCGATGGGGCGCCACCTCGTGATCCAGCCCGGCGCCGTCTCCGCGAGCCAGATCGTGGATACAGCAAAGCACCGCGCCGGCCTCGCGCCGCCGTACGCGCAGTACCTCCCGACCACCGGCGACGCGGTCTACGCCGAGAAGCGCGAAGACCAGATCCTCTTGATGCGAGGCCTGTTCATGACCTCGTTCCTCGCGGACGACTTCCTGGCGGAGCAGAGCTACTGCGGCGCGCGCGCGGTACTGATCTCGAGCGCGTCGAGCAAGACGTCGATCGCCCTCGCCTTCCAGGTCGAACAGGCCGGCCGCGTGCGCGCGATCGGCCTCACCTCGGCGAAGAACGCCGAGTTCGTGCGCAAGCTCGGCTGCTACGACGAGGTCGTGCTCTACGACCAGGTCGCTTCACTCGCGAAGCAGCCGGCGGTGCTCGTGGACATGGCCGGCGACGGCGCCGTGAACGCCGCCCTGCATCGCCATTTCGGCGACGAGCTGAGGTACGACTGCCGGATCGGCGCCACGCACTGGTCCGCGGAGCGCAACAACGAGAGCCTGCCCGGCCCGAAGCCGGAGTTCTTCTTCGCACCCGCGCAGATCGTGAAGCGCAGCAAGGACTGGGGCCCGCAAGGGCTGTCGCAGCGCATCGCCTCGGCGTGGACGAAGTTCTGCGACGCCAGCGATGCGTGGCTCCACGTCGTGAGGAGCAGCGGGCGCGAGGCGACGGAGCGCGTCTACCAGGAGATGCTCGCCGGCCGCACCGACCCGGCCGACGGCCAGATCGTGTCGCTCTGAGGAGATCCCCATGGACGTGAAGCGCACACCCGACGCCCGCTTCGAGAAGCTCGACGCCTTCCCCTTCGCGCCTTACTACGCGGAGGTGAAGGCGGACGACGGCACCGTGCTGCGTGTCCACTACGTGGACGAAGGCTCGCGCGGCGCCGCGCCGGTCGTGCTGATGCACGGCAACCC
>Ga0247727_10002147_pt1 | contig 45515 bp, 55 predicted proteins | sample WisWelCaveWW1625_FD_202498 | JGI IMG/M metagenome (GOLD analysis project Ga0247727, IMG submission 202498) | Biofilm microbial communities from Wishing Well Cave, Virginia, United States - WW16-25 | ecosystem: Environmental > Aquatic > Deep subsurface > Groundwater > Cave microbial mat | place...
GTTGGATATAACGATTTGGATGCAATGACAATTTATATTCAGAACCAAGAGCAACATCACAATGTTGCTTTTGCCTAGCTAGCCCTTAACTAGAAACCCCATCCCTTTAGGGTGGGGAGTATGTCATGTTTTTCAATAAAGGTTCATAAGTACATTTGACTTCTTTTCCAGCCAATAAAATATCAGAATTACTACTGCAAGATATTGAACCTACGGTTGTTCTATCTCTAGAATCTCTTAACACTAGGTTCAAAGGCAAACTACTATTTTCACTAATTATGTACGCTAAACCAAGAACAAAAAAAACACCATGACCGCAAAAGTAGCTAATACCCATCGATTAATTTTCTTATCAAATATTCGCTCAAAATAAGTGATAATTAGAAAAATTGAGTAATAAATAAGAAGAGTAACCACAGCTGTAATAATCAAAGTTATTAATGCTCCCTGACCAATAAGAGTATTTAGTCCCCTGGTGGCTAATTTTAAAAACTGATAAATTAAAAATAGAACACTTACAGATAAAAAAACTACAATAATATTTATAATTCCAAAATGGTTTGTAGTTTTATTGCCAGATTTATCAACCATATCAATTGCTAAGCATTATGTATATTTGAATTTATTGGCATTTGCTCATTTCTGATGCACATACCCCTTTACAATCATCCTGCCCATCGAGCTTAAATCCACTGACACTCTTCCTTTCTCTTCTTTTGTGTCTACAAGGCCCATTGTCTTTAGCCCGTCTGACTTCAGGTTGCCGTTTATGTGATAAGATATCAAAGGAAGGCTCATCCCTGTCTTCTTGCTTAATTCTTCTAATGATGAACAGCAGTCTTTATCATGGAGAATCTTGAGTATGTCCATCTTTTTGTCAGGGATCATCTTATAGTAGCTGAATTTCATGACAGGCAGCATCATTGCCTCTTCTCCTGAAGTTGCAAATGCCTTAAACCCGTTTACAAAAGCAGCGCTTGTAGCAGCGCATCTTGTAACTCTATCACCGGTTGCCACATTCACAAGGATTTCCTTGTTTTTTTCAGCTGATCTTATCTCTGAGATTGCCTTGAAGGTATTTTCCCAGATCTCTACTTCTGTTATTCCTTCAATATAGACTATATGAGTAGGTATCCTGAATTTAGCCAGGTCTTTTTTTATCGACTCTGCTTCTTTTTTCTTATTGTCAGGGGCAATCAGGATTATTTTTTCTGTAGGGAATTCTTTTATCCCGACAAAAAGCGATTCCATATGATCTCCCATAGGGGCAATTACGATGTATTTCATATTAAGATATTAAAACGATTTTTATTTTATAAAACTTATGATACTTTAGTCGTGATTAGATTATCTTTTTCACTAAGTAAAGAACGCATATATATCATAATTAAACCGGAATTTTCAGTGTGCGATACTTTTATATACCCATTTTTTTTTGGTTACTGTATGCAGACAAGATTAAAAGAAGAGCCAAAAGATGAAAAGGGAGAGAACAAGAATAGCAGCCAATCTGAAAACGGCAAGCCTATTGCAATAGAACTTGCCAAGAAGCAGCGTGAAATTTCAATAGCAGAATTCTTTGAAAAAAACAGGCATCTTTTAGGTTTTGACAACAGGAAAAAAGCTCTGCTTACGACAGTAAAAGAAGCTGTTGATAATTCTCTTGATGCATGCGAAGAAGCAAAAGTATTGCCTGAGATTGTCGTTGAGATAATTGATATGGGAAACAATAGATATAGGGTGATTGTAGAAGACAATGGCCCTGGGATTGTGAAAGAGCAGATCCCTAATATTTTCGCAAAGCTGCTTTACGGAAGTAAGTTCCACAGATTAAAGCAATCAAGAGGGCAGCAGGGCATCGGGATTTCTGCATCTGTCATGTACGGCCAACTTACGACCGGAAGGCCTGCAAAAATAACATCAAAGATAGGGGCTGCTTATCCTGCTTATGAGATTGAACTTAAGCTTGATACTGCAAAAAACAAGCCTATGATAGTCTCAGAAAAGCAGACTGACTGGCATAGGGAGCACGGCACAAGAGTCGAGATTGACCTTGAAGGAGATTATTTGAAAGGCCCGCAGTCTGTTGATGAATATCTTATCGAAACAGCAATCATAAATCCTCATGTCACTATTACATATCAACCGCCGCAAGGCTCTCAATTGATGTTTGTAAGAGTCACTGAAGAGATGCCTAAAGAACCTAAAGAGATAAAGCCGCATCCATACGGCGTTGAACTCGGGATGCTCATGAAGATGCTTGAAAATTCCGATAACAGGACTTTGCAGTCTTTTTTGACTGATGAATTTTCAAGAGTAGGAGCCGGGACTGCAAAAGAGATCTGCGAACAGGCATTCATCCTTCCATCGACACAGCCAAAAAAGATCAGCCGTGAAAATGCAGAGAAATTGATGGAAGCAATAAAAAAGACAAAGATAATGAATCCTCCAACTGATTGCATCTCGCCTATTGGAAAAGACCTTCTTGAAAAAGGATTGAAAAAAGAGATAAATGCTGAATTCTATGCATCGATATCAAGGCCTCCTTCAGTATACAGGGGAAACCCATTTGTCATTGAAGCTGCTGTCGCTTACGGAGGGAATCTTCCTGAAGAAAAACAGATGGATGTTTTAAGGTTCGCAAACAGGGTTCCATTATTATACCAGCAGGGCGCATGCGCAATAACTAAATCAATATCAACTACAAACTGGCGCTCATATGGTTTAAGGCAGTCTGAAGGGAGTTTGCCTATAGGCCCGTGCGTTGTCCAGATACACATGGCATCTGTCTGGGTCCCTTTCACAAGTGAAGCAAAAGAAGCTGTCGCACACTATCCTGAAATCATAAAAGAAGTAAAACTTGCATTGCAGGAAGTAGGAAGAGAGCTTGGAAGATATCTTGGCAAGAAAAAAAGGCTTTCGCATGAACTCTCAAAAGTTGATTATATCCAGAAATATCTGGAACATGTATCAGGCGCCCTGCAGGAGATTTTGAAACTTGATAATAATGAGAAAAAAAGACTGGAAGAGCACTTGAAAGCAGTCCTTGAAAAAACAAGGTCAGTAAGCAAAGAAGAACTTGCTGAACTAAAGAAAGACTATGGTCCGAAGATAAAAAGAGAAAAGTCTGATATAGACGATGATGACGAGCAGTCTGACCTTGAGGAGTATGATGAATCCGAAGAGTCTGATGCAGAAAAAGAAGATGAGGAACTATAAAATGGCAGAAGAACAAGTCCCTGAAAAAATAAAGAGGATATCAAATTCAATCTATAAGGAAATTGTAGCAGAACAGCAGCCTGAGATATCAATGCCGCTAAGAAGCCTGCAGAATGTCACATATGATGAAAAAGTCGGGTATTTTGAGCTTGACAATAAATTCAAATCTAGGACACTCACTGCATCGACTGTCAAGACATTTGCACAGACTCTGAGAATGATGGCTCTCTCAAAAACACTTGTCGAGACAGATGATATAGCAACAAAGAGAGAGACATATTATGTATCAAAGAACTGGGGAGAGGCAAGGTTCCACGAACAGATGGAATCAGACACTGTCATGGATGATATAGAAGCCATGTTCATGGTGAATAGAGAACAGATGGGTTTTGTCCCTGAAGAAAAAGGCGGAGACATTGCAGGCAAGCTTGTTGTCATTGACAAAGACCCTGAAACAGGAAAAGAGATAAAGATTGACTGCACAAAATTCGGCTCAGGCGCGTATTCAATCCCGATCTCCGTCGAGCATCTGAAATTCGAGACAGATGCAAAATTCGTCCTGGCTATTGAGACAGCTGGTATGTTCCAGAGGCTTGTAAAACATACTTACTGGAAAAAAGCAAACTGCATCTTAGTGTCGATGGGAGGAGTCCCTACAAGATCTGTAAGGAGATTCGTAAGAAGGCTTTCAGACGACAAGAAATTGCCGGTTTATGTATTTACAGACGGAGATTGTTATGGGTTTCTCAATATTTATAGGACATTTAAAGTCGGCTCTGGAAATGCTGCGCATATAAATAAATATTTTTGCGTTCCGAATGCAAGATTTTTTGGGATTACAACCCAGGATATCATTGATTATAAATTACCAACTCATCCAATGAAGGACATTGACTTAAAAAGGATAAAAGATGGCTTGAAAAACGATCCCTTCGTGCTGCATCATAAGGAATGGCAGAAAGCCCTTATTGAAATGGCTAAGTTAAAGGTAAGAGCAGAACAGCAGGCGCTTGCGCAGCACGGACTAAATTTTGTCATATCAAATTACCTGCCTGACAAATTGAAGAATCCTAAGTCCTGGTTACCTTAGACTGAACTCACTGGACAGCTTTTGAGCACCACTGGACATTCTGACGTGAAGTTTATAAACTAATATATTCTTAATTTATTTGTAACATTATTGAATAAGCTCATCTTCCAAATTATGCTTTCAGTTTTTTGAAACTTGAAATCATTTAAGCAAATTCACCTTGAATAAAATTGGTGATCCAAAAATGCAAACAAATTCAGATATAGATAAAATTGATGTTACAGAAGTATGTCCAAAAGAATGGGATATAGAACAGATAGACAAGGAACTAGTTAAAATATCCTACACTTTCAAAGGAAGAGGAAACCAGCCAAAACCAATAATTATACCAAAGAAAATAGAAATTGATGAACAGCTTTTAGCCTGTGTTGGAATGTATCTTGGAGATGGAAAGTTATCTCCTGATAATTATCATTTAGAGTATACTTCAAAAGATAAAGATTTGTCTACTTTCATGCTAGATTTTTTTAGAAATAGGTTTTTCATCAAAAACTATTCTTTCAACTATTATTACAATGCTTATTCAGAAGAATCCTTCAAAGAGTGGCTTTTTGCTCTTCAAGTTAGTAATGAACATGTAAACAAACACCAATCAGACAGGCATGGCCATGATTGTGTTTCATTTCAAATAGGAAGTAAGATATTCAATCTCATTTTTAAAAGTATAATTAATCAAGTATTACAAAGTAGATTTTCGTCAAATTCTATTCTAAGAATGGCTTTTTTAAGAGGAGTGTTCGCTGCAGAAGGAAGTATAAATTATCATCATGGGGAAAAGTATATTGTATATGTTGGATTTCACTTATCTTATCTGAAAGAACAGGAGTTGGCAAAACTAGTCATGAACTTGCTAGAGATAGAAGAAATCCCAGCTGTTCTTAAACAAAGAAGCTCAAGAGGCGAAGTATATATCCAAATCACAAACTGGCAAAACTACTGGAAATGCTACAAGATGGGCTTGTTTGACTTATGTAAAAGGAAAAAGATGCATTTTTTAGACTGTGCTAGAAAAGCCAAGTATCATGCTTTTATAAGTGATGAATTTATCAAAGAGGTATTAGATGGAACAAATCAAAGGCAATTATCTTTGGCCACAAACATAGATACTGTAACAATGTGCAACTCAGTAAGGCAAAAATGTTTCACACTTCAAAATATTTTAAAAATATGCAAAGCAAGAGATATTTCTATTGAAGTGCTGAAAGCAAAGATAATGAAAATAAGGGTTGGCAATCATAAATGGATTGAGGGCGGAGAGTTTGTAGATTTTGCCCTTGGCTTTTTCCTTACATAAAATTTTTATTTGGATTGCATTTTTTTACGCTATGAAAGTCATTAAATCAAAGAAAAAAGCATTTGAGATGCAAAAAGAGTTGCATGACTCTTTTATTGAGTTTTTTGGATGTAATGATCCTGTTTTTGAGAATGGAAAAAAAGTTGAATCTGCATTAAATCAATTCTGGGAATGGAGGAACACCAAATGGAAGGTTCCCGGAACTGATAAAACGCCAGATGAACTTTGGCTAGAGAAACATGACACTTTGCCAAAAACTCCAAAGAACAACATTGCATCATTATATACCGAAAAGGGCATTGGAATAATATGTGATGAAGAAGCAGGAATTGGCATTTTTCCAGAATATTCTTTTGTAAAAACATTGTTTAAAGGAGATTACAAGAGAATAAGAAACTATAAGGAGCTTGTATATGATCTTATAGAAGAACCTTCTTTTATGGATTCTTACATCTTAAAAAAACTTATTCTTGAAAATAAAGATAGAGCAATTGAAGTTTTTAATGCTGCATATCCTAATATTAAAACAACTCAAGAGATAGAAACTATTATGAGATATGCCCGAAAAGACTGGGATGATGAACCAATTCCAACAATTATACCTGTAAAAACATGATAGAGAAAAAACCTGCAAAAATAAGGCACCTCGTGAATTGGTACTATGGAAATTTCTGCACTAGGAAATGCTATGAGCGTCTGGATTTACAAAGAATGCATTATCCAAAACTTCAGGAGCTTGCAAATAAGCTTGAAGGCATTGAAATGACTCATAAGGATTTTTTAAATATGTTACGCAACGACAGGACAATATGCACTTTATCTGATGAAGAATGGAAAAATTCAAAATTCTCTTGGAAACATAATGGTTGCGATATATGCAAAGCACTAGGGATAAAATAGTTTCATTTTTCATATTTTTTTACTAATTTGAAGAATCCGAAGAGCTGGCTGCCTTAAGGTTCTATTTATTAAGGCACTATGCTAAAATATTTTTCAGCTGCCATTTGTGCATATGCAAGCATCGGAACTGTCTTTCCCAGCCCTGCGTTGAACCTCTGGTTCAATTTTTCTGCGAATTCTTTTCTATAATTATCATGTAAACTGAAATCTCTTTTGAGATTTCCCAGGTAATTTTGATGCGGAAAGGCAAAGCTTCCATCACCTCGCATGTGCAAGAATTTTTCTGTGAACACAGATGAACCATCCATATAACTTACTTTCCATGGAATGAATTTTTCCTGGCCTAGTTCCCTGGCATAGTAGAAGGTCAGATGGGAGATATTCTTTGGAGCTTGCTCACCATCCTGTTCCTTGATCCAGAAGCTCACAGACAGCTCCTCAACATCCCTGCTTAGCCCAGGTGGCATAATATTCTTCTGGTCTAGGTAAACTGCTATATCTGGAAATTCTCTTCTTTGAATTGGATGTAGATTTTTTTCTTCTTCATTGCGATCTCTGTTTATTGATACTTTACTCATATATTTCTTGTTAGATAATTCCACTTCATTTGTTTCTTCGAATATTGAACGATTTTCTCCAAGCTCGGTCTTATAAGTTCTATTTATATATTCATTTAGCCTTGATTCAAGGTCACTAATAAACAAAGCTGCGTTATCTGTAGTTTTCATTTTGCATTCGTATTAAGAACTTAAGTTTACTGACCTAATCTCTAATATTTAAATCTTTCTATTTTTATTACTATAAAATAGTAAAATAGTAAGAATTCCTATTTAGCATCTCAAGTTCACAAAATTCGAAGGGTTCCCATAACAATAAATTAATAAAAGTAAAATAATCTTTCATGAAAGATGGATGTTCTGTTTCATTTGGTTTCCGGTCTTATGTTAGCAAAGATTTTCCAGAATGAAAATGTCTTAGCTGTGCTGATTTTTTCAGTCTTGCCTGACCTGCTGGGGGCAGCTTATTTTAATTTATTGTGTATAAAAAACGCTCCTAAAAAAAGCCTGGTGAAATTTATTGGTGAATGGAAAAGAAGATCGCATTTTTATGGCACATGGGATAAATTTGCTTATAGGATAACTCATAGTATTGTCGGCTGGGTGTTTATTACGTCATTAGCTTATCTATTCTTAAAAAATTTTGAGATTTTATCACTGGCTTACCTGATTCATATATTGATTGACCTGCCTACCCATGAAGGCGAAATATCTCCAAGGCTCTTCTATCCGTTTCATGATTGGTCTATTCACGGATTATACTGGGCAACGAACATCAGGATTTTATTTTTATTTTGGGCTTGTTTAATGTTGCTCATGGTATACCATCTTTTCTAAAGAATTAGCATAAGTTTAGCTCAACTATTATTAGGCCTGGGAAATTGGGCAATGCTAGAATGCCTGAGCCTGCTCTCTCTGCTGAATTTGCGCATGCGCCGTCAGCTGAGTTGATCTCTAATTTTTTTATGCCGTCCTTTTCCACTGTTAGGCTGTAAGGAGTATTTTTGGCGCCGAAATGCGATTCAAGATTGTCTTTTAGAACAGTTTTAGCATATTCGCATGATCCCCCGCAATTGTCCCCAAAACCATAGCAATTCTTGATTATGTTTCCTAGGGCAGGGCCGCATTCTGTCTTCTTATGCACTATTGATTCTAAAAAAGATTGCGCTGTCTGTGTAAGCAATGTCTGCTGTTTATCCTGCATCCCGGAATTTGATGACTTCAATGAAAGGAACAAGACAAGCACTACAACTATTACTGCAATTATTGCAAGGCCAACTATCTCTATCTGCGCTTTAGTCGTAGATTTCAAGGCTCATCACCCCTTCATCTGCAAGTTTTTTTTCATTGTCATATATTATAATAGGATGGCTGATAAACATCTTGTTTAGGTATTCAGGCTTCGGGTTGTCAAATATTATAGCTTCTATAAGTATGCCCGAGTTGTCATACTCTCCTATCGTTAGCTTGGAATAGCCGAAAATATCCTTATAAAATAAATCGTTAGCAATTATTTGAGTTTTAAAAGATTCAAGTTTCTCTTTATCATAGCATTCATAGATGAATACTCCATTATGGGAACATTTCAGTTCTGGCAAAAAATTCAATATCTGATACCTATTTATGTCATTTAAGACAACGCTGTCATCTCCTTTTGATTTTAGGTCCCTTGTGTATTTTGACATGAGGAAAATAAATCCCACAATAAAAAGCATGAGAACTATCAGAAGCACAAATGCTGTCTGCATTATCTCAAGCTGCGCTTTTTTTGCTAATATTTTGCTTTTTTTCATCTCAATACTGGACAGGGCAGCTTATCCTTTCAAGATACCTGTTCTCTATCCTTATTTTTTCTTTTAGTGAATATATCTTCTGCAGAGTTATTCCGTTAGGCTTGTCATTAAGCTGGGAGAGCATCTGATCTGTCAAGCCTATGATAGTGTTGTAATTGCATTGCTTGGCATTATTAAATTGGGAAATTGCTGCAAGCCTGTCTTTTTCTATGTCAAAAGTTATTTTTAGCCTGGGATATATCTTTTCAAAGTTGCAATAGTAGAAATCACTGCTTTCGCTATATATTGCCGCAATAAGCGATGCCCTGTCTATAAAGAACACTTCTCCAGTGCTTTCAAATTCGCCTCTTTTTTTTGAATAATATTTTACTTTGCCGTATGAGTCAGGAAACTTGTCCATGTCTTCTATTACCTCAATCTTTAAGAGAGTCAAGTCCCCGTCTTTAAAGCTGGCCATGCTGCCAAGTTCACTGACACTTGGAATATCACCAAATGTGACATATCTTACTTTATATTGCTCTTTGCTTGAAAATCCTGAATAGCTGCTTATTATGTCTTTACTTATTAATTCCGGCAAAAACTTAACAAGGATATTTGACTCCATTGAGTCCAAAAACAAGTATTTCATATAAGGGCTAGTAAGATAAGACAGCCTGACTGATTTCATCGGTATCTCAAGGAAATCGCTATAGCCAATTAGCGTGCTTTTTATTAAGTCAGGAGAGAATATGAATTCATGCGGAAAAGTCACAGCTGACCTTTCAGATTGTTTTATTGAAAAGCTGTCACATGCTAATTCAAGGTCAGCTCCTTGCATGTTCAGGCTTTTTTCGGAATTAGGGATCTGGTTTAGCTGGTTCATGAGGTTATATACGTATTTTTTAGCATCGACATAAAAACTCTCTTTTGCTTCTTTTTGTATGTTCATGAGAAAAAATGCCGCCCCTATCATTATCATCGCTCCGATCACAGCTACATATATCCAGCTAAATGTAAGCGAGATTTCAGCCTTTTTTGCCATCTTTCTTTAGTTTTAGAAAGCTGCGTTTATTAAATTTATCATTCGGTACATTAGAAAGCAATTATTTTAAATTTTCAAATAACCTAGATGACAAGGACGTCCAAAATGCAAAGCATTTTGTCCTTCGGTGACAGCCCGTATGGCGCTACCCCAGTCACCGCCTGTCATACTGATTTGTTTAAGCCAATATTTTTTCTGCACTTTATCATTCAGAAAATTTAAATAAGGTTAATACTTTAGCAAAAGAATATGGGAAAAAAGGGGCAGGTCACGATATTTATCATTATCGCAATGGCTGTTTTGATTGTTTTAGGCATGGTATTTTTCAGCATCACATCCCAGAAGATAAAAAACATCCTCACTTCTACAAACAATAATATTAAGGAGATTGAGCCTATTAAGTCATACATTGAGAAAAGCATCCAGGACCTTGTTGTTGAAGGCCTCCTGGTTATCGGGAAACAGGGAGGAAAAATCTATCTTACGACATGGCCTGACTGCAAAGAGGAAGATCCGAATTATTATGAAACCCATAGGATGTGCAACCAAAAAGGAGATTTGGTTTATGAATATCCTCCATATGTAAGCTCATCTCCTTATAAATATAAAAGGGCTGCAGTTGGAATTAATGATTCCAGGGAGCAGTCATGGACTCAGGCAGACAGGACTACAAGTTATTTTCCCTTGGAGCAGCCATTTGCATACCTGCATCAGGGATATGTATATGCTAAGAATTATATCTACGGCTGGGATGAACCTTTGCCTACAATTAAGAGAGAAGATGTTGATGCTTATTCAATCGAAGGCGAGCTTTCAAATTGGACAAAAAACCATCTTTTTGAAGTCCTGAATTTTTCATATTTTGAGAAGGTCGGCTATGAGATAAAAGCAGAAGGGGAGCCGACTGCTAAAGTTTCTATAAACGAAAATGACATAACAGTCAATGTCAATTACAGTTTTATTGTCAAAAAAGGAGAGAATATCTATAAGCTAAATGAATTCTACACAAGCATCCCATATAATTTCAGGAGGTTCTATAGGTTTATCAAAGATACCATACAGACAGATATAACAACTCTTCAGAATATCGTAGACCAGAAGATGTATGATGAGAACGGGGAGCAGGCAAGCATTGTGCAGTTTATTGAATCAAACCCGAACAACTTCAAATATGACCTGATAAACATATCAGATGTCTCATTAGATTTCCATTTGATGTACAACACAAAAGAGAATTTTTTCTCGTTTTATTTTATTAGGGAGAACAGGGCGCCTGATGCTGGGACTGTTGAGTATGCGCCGACATCCCATGTATATGAACAGACCACAATATCATGGAAATGCGAGAATTATGAGACCACTAAACTAAAATTCGTTGACCCAGACGAAGATGATCAGCATCATCTGGATCCTTTCCCGTTCATTAGTCCTCAATGGTATCATTGGTATAGCAGGGGGGATTATGTGCACTTATCAGAGCCTGCACCTGTTTGTCCTGGCGGGCCACTAGCATGCCCTCTTATTGATCAACCTATTAGATATCATAATGATCCTGAAAATAGAGATTGGGGTGTATCTTGGGCAGATGAACTACCTTCATGTGGAAACCATTTACCTGTTATAGGTGCTTTTGAAAGCTATGATAAGGATGTTGGCGATCTTGTCATTCTAAAAGTCGGGGATCAAATGGATTACGGACCGGAAGGAAGTACTATTGCTCCTGATTGGTATGTTGACTCTCCAGTTATAGAAAGAGGAACGGGGAGACTAAATGACGTACAGACATTCAGACCAGTTCATTGTATACCTGGAATGAAAGATGATGAAGATGAAACATGTCAGGGTGGTTATTGGAGATTTATGCAGCGCTCCTTAAATAATTATATCTATCCGGAAGAATATTGCATCGAGACCTGCACAGAAAAACATTACAGTCCAGCCACCGGCAGCGTGGCAGCAGGAAATTTTCAGAGAGCGACTTGCCCTAAAACTTGTCATTGTTCCCGAACAGTAAGGCTTTATGGCCGCGTTGATCACACAGGCGATCTTAAACCATTTCCAGATATCGCTGAATATGATGTAAGTACTTACAATTGTGATATAAATAGTAACTATGACCCTGATCCTAGTGTGGACTGTTTAAGAGAGTATAAAGAACTTGCATGCACTTTTGGTGCATCTCCGCCAACTCCAGCCTCCCCATCCAAAGACGGCTCCTTTAAACCAGTCTGCTGTGCATCAGAGGACGGCGTGTGCCATGATATAGATATTCCTGTAGATGATAACGGCTGCGGAAAAGAATATCCTAAATGGACTTCTATTTCAGGCGATGAGTTCTGCAACCAGGAAAAAAGCTGCCGCAAAGGATGCTGCACCATAAGAGGCAAAAATTTAGACAAAGAAAAACAGAGATTTGAATGTCTTGCGACATGCGTTGAGGCAGGCGTCTGTACATGCACCGGAGATGATTTGTCAGGCTGCTCTGGAGATTATAGCTGGAGTGAAGGGAGCTGTTAAAAAAACATTAAAAATAATTATTTTGCTTTTTTATCTTTTTTTAGTATTTCAGAAATTTGTATTTTTAGATTAGGGATATCATTTTTCACAACTTTCCAAACAAGGTCTAAGTCAACACCAAAATAATTATGAATGATCTTGTCTCTCATACCTGCAATTTTATCCCATTCAATAAGAGGATGTTTATCTCTAAATTCTTTTGGGATGTTTTTTACAGATTCGCCTATTATTTCTATCTGCCTAATTATTGCACTTTGCTTTTCAACATTTGTTAAAAAGCTTTGCTTATTCACATCTTTAACAAATGCTTCAATATTGTCAATGCTAGCAGCTACATATTCAAGAAAAAACAAATAATTTTTCATATAATTCTAACCTCTTCTTTTAAGATGCTTTTCTTTAAGAGCGGATTAATTCCATTATATGTTAATAAATCAACATTTTTTCTGAATTTTTTTTTTAATTCAAGCTCTACGCCAACTAGTCCCAGTAATGACCCTTTGTAGTCTACAAGAATGTCAATATCGCTTTCCTTATTTTGTTCGCCTCTAGCATAACTTCCAAATATTCCTGCTTTCCTTATTTTTTCTCTTTTTAAAATAGGTAAAACTATTCTTTTTATATTTTCCAGCTCACTATTTTTTTTAGTTTTCATATATTTATATTAGTATATTCAAAACTATTAATAAATTTTTTTGATTATAAGGTAGCGAAAACACCTTTCAATACAATGAAAGAAAAATAGCAGGAAAATCATAGCAGAAATACGAATGCCTTGCAACATGCGTTGAGGCAGGCGCCTGTACATGCACCGGGGATGATCTGTCAGGCTGCAGCGGGGATTATAGCTGGAGTGAAAACGATTGTTAATAACCCAGAAATAAAAACTAGTTTTTTTAACTTTTAAATACTAGCATTATGCATACGCATTTTAGACAATGGGTAATTTTCCTCAAATAGAGGATGATCTTGTATAAAATCACGAGCTCTTGTCTTCCAACCTGGAATTTCTGCCATCTTGTTTGTAAGGATTTCTAATTTCCTTTCGTATTTTTTGCTCAAGAATTCTATATCCTCAACAAGCCCTTTGATCTCTTCTAATCCGCTTTTATCATCATGTTTTACATATTTTTGAATAATTTCATCTATCTTAGTTAAGTTGTTCCAAATTTGTTGAACCATATATTTTGTTGATATGATGTACCTTCTGCAAAACCTGCCATTTTCATTAGCTACCTTATCTGAATTAACATCTATGCCAAGCGCTAACACTTCATCTAAATATCTCCTATCTGTGACGAGATCATCAAAACCTATATTATTGATTACTGTTCTATACTCTTTGTTATTGGTTATTTCCAAAACTTTTTTATAAATTGATATTGCTTTATTGTTATTATCTTCCAATATTTGCTTAATCTTATCTTCTGTAATACCTAGATTAGGTGGCAAAACTTTTAACAAGAGATATGGTGTATATCCTTTTATTGCGTTTATAGCATTTTTTATCCCTGCAATAAACAATATGTCTAAAGAATATTTTGATTGAATGAGAGCATAAGGGTTTTGGCCAATATGGGACAATACTCCTTCTGTTAGCTTTCTCGCTTTTATTAGCTTTTCTGGGGCATTAGGACCATCTATTGGACCTTCTAAATAATTGAGTAATAGTTCTGCACTTTTTTCAGCTGATGGTTTAGCTATAGCCTGAGTATTTTCAGAAGGCCAATAATGCGTTAGATAATAAGTCATCTCTAATGTGAAAACTTTTCTTGCTGTTTCTTTATCTTTGAGTTTTCCTTCTAATATAAAATCCTCCAATATTGCATCTCCATATGTTTTTGTATCTAAGAAAGTGCATAAATCTTCCAGAGTTTGAATGTCAAAAACATTTGTTGTAGCCATTTTGATAATTAATCATAAATGTTTTATTATATACAAGGCTAAAAATTAGCATTATTTATAAAAGTTTAGAATTTTACTACTTTTAAATAACTAATCAATCATCCAAAACTTTTAAAACAATCATAAAATCCGTATATCTTGTGGCCCAGTAGCTCAGCCTGGATAGAGCGGCAGCCTTCTATCTAGACGGAAGCCAGCTGAAGATTTTGCTGAAGGGTAAAATCGGTTTTAGGTCCGGAGTTCAAATCTTCGCTGGGCCGCTTTATTTTCTAGTGTTTCGAACGAAGTAGGGCAATAATTATTGCACTAGGATAATCCTTCAATCATCTTAATATACCTAGCTAAATTACCATATATATGCTGAAAGATAAGATATTCGGTTCACCCAGGATGTTCGGTATAGAGACTGAATTCTTTGTCATCGACGAAGAAGGGAAAGTGGTTAATAAGGCCTCTAGTGTGATTGACAAGCTGAGAAACAGGCTGACAGATTCTAATATAACAGAAGAATGCGGGCAGGCGATGATAGAGATGATAACTTTCCCGCATACTTCGGCCAGCGCGAGCTTCGGCACTTTCTTCGCTGATTTTGAGACGCTCCTAGGAGAACTTGAAGATGAGGAACTTGGGCTATACTATTACGGGACTTATCCCGGGAAAAACAAAGGGACGATAAGAGAAGACACTAGATACAGGATAAAAGAGAAGATACTTGGAAAAGAACAATTTTCAATCGCCCATAAATGCATAGGCTTCCACTTCCATGCATCGCTTCCTAATAGGTCATTCAATAACGCCATCAAATTTTTTTTTCCAGACATAAATAATGATATCAAGTCAAGGGTGCTTGACCTATTCAATTTTTCAGTCGCGATTGACCCTGCAGTAAGTGCGCTCATGCAATCAAGCCCGTACTTTGAATCAAAGCTCATGGGCAAGGATTCAAGGATAATGCTTTACAGAGGAGATCCCATGTTCAGGAACAAGGGCCTTTATTCCAAACATCCTATGTTCGGGACATTGAATGTCTATGCAGAGGAATTTAAGGATATTGAAGAAAGTATAAAGGAAAGGACTAAGAGATGGTCGTCTCTCCTGAAGGCTCAGGGATCAAAGATGAGCGATTTTGCAAAAAAGAATACTGACCCATCAATCCTTGATTCAAGCTGGAAGCCTGTGAAGATAAGCTCCCACGGGACGATTGAATCCAGAAGCTCTGATATGAATTCCTTCTCAAGGATAGTAGGATTGTCTGCCGGATTGAAATATGTCTCAAAATATATCCAGAAATCATCTTTCAAGGTATGCCATGATGAAATAGGCAATACCGATCCTTTCAAATTAGAGGACGGAATACTTTATGTCCCCACATTTTCAAGGATAAAGCAGCTTGAACAAGCATCTGCGCTTCTTGGTTTCGAAGACAAAAATGTCAATAGCTATGCAAAAAGCTTTGTCGATTTCCTGGGAGAAATCATGCCCTCAGACAAAAGGATGATGCTCAATGTTTTCAATAATTCAATTGACGAAAAGAAGACAGCCTCAGATGAACTGATAGGATTTGTCAAGAAAAGGCAGGGTGACGCATCCATTATTGATGAGGAGACATCAAGGGATTTTGCCCTGAGGTCATATGACAGGATGTTTCGGGATCTTGTCAAGATAAAAAAAATATGCAGCCATGAAGAACATGATTCCCTCCGGTTCCCGAAACTTGAAAAATTCTGGTAATTTTTAGTGATGCTTCTTCGCCATCTCCACATATCCGCCAGGCAAAACAAGCTTTCCGCCTTCTGAAAGGTATTTATAAGGCAGGATGACCTCTTCGTATTTTCCGATTTTTATTACAAGTTTATTTTTGAACTCAAGTCTATTCAACGGAGTCCCGTGCATTATTTTCCATGCGACAATTGCTGCAGTATTAGTGCTCATCTGGCTATGTCCGAGATTCCTGGAAGGAAAACCTAATCTAGAGGTAAGTTCTTTTTTCGTCCTTTTCTGCGGAGGGAAATCGCCTAATATGCCGCCGACAATAAGGTAATCAAACTTATCTTCCGGTGTCAGTGTCTCCTTTGCTCCTGGATCAAGCACGCAGGCGTTTTTTAGATTCAGTTTTTCAGCTTTTTCTTTGTATATTTTCCCGAAAAAAGATAATTTATCCTTTGAAGAAACAGATCTTATGTTGGTAAATATCAGGTTATTTTTTCCTATAACATCTGAGACATGCCTGTATTCTAGGAAGCTCCATTTCCAAAGCCTCGGGTCAAGATGCTCTATTATTATTTTTGCCATGAAGATAGATAAACTAATCTAAATTTAAGTTTTGCTAAAGCTTTCAAAAACATAAAAAATAAAAAGAGAACTATCCATAATAATAGAAGAACATACAAGTGATCAAATACATAAACAATAAATTTGTCTTTGTAAAGCTTAGGAATGTTTCGTTATCAATACTTGGTCTAGTCCTCCTTAGTTTCATCATGCCTGTGTGGCCTGTGATGGTCCTTGTGATTTTTTGCATCGGGAATTCTTTGCTATTATCGATTGACCGTTACGTCGATGCTAACCATGACCTTGAACTCTCAACTTTTTCAGCAGTCCTCTTCAGTGTAAAGTACGGCCTGATGTGGGGGATTGCTGCTGCCATTCTCACTAAAATCGCTGAAATACTATATAACAAAAATTTAGCCCCTGACGATGTTCTTGGAGTAATTGCGTTTATTGTCGCTGCATGTCTGGGGTATATTTTCAGGTCAGTAGACATAGCAATCCTCGGCGCGTGCATAACTGTTGCTATCAATATCTTGAATGTGATACTGTCAAAAAATATCAGCGGACTCTCTTTCATAGAGATAATATCACAGACAATCACAAACCTTTTTTTGAACCTGCTATTGTTCCTGAGCTTCTCACGTTTTGTGATAGGGATAATATAGCAATACTTTGCAAAACAAAATTTTAAATATCTATTAGCCATATCTCTGCATATTATTGATTATAATCGCTCTGCATATTATTGATTATAATCGGGGGTATAAAACATGAGAAACTACTTAATGGAATTTATCGGTGCAATGTTTCTTGTCATGGCTATCGGCCTTACAGGAAACCCATTAGCAATCGGTGCTATGCTTATGGTTATGATATATATGGGCGGACATGTTTCAGGAGCGCATTATAACCCTGCAGTCACTTTATCTGTGTTTTTAAGAGGAAAACTGAAATCAAAAGAAATTCCGGGCTATATGATATCACAGGTCCTGGGAGCATTTGCAGGTGCTGCTATCGTATATTATTTTATAGGGAAAACTTTTGCCCCTGCTCCCGGAACAAGTGTATTATTCTGGCAGGCTGTCCTTGCTGAAGCTTTGTTCACATTCGCACTCTGCTCAGTAGTTTTGAGTGTTGCGACTGCAAAGAAGATGGCAGGAAACTATGTTTACGGGCTTGCCATAGGGTTTACAGTCTTAGCATCTGCTTATGCAGTAGGCTCAATTTCAGGCGGAGCATTCAATCCTGCTGTTGCCTTAGGACCAATGCTCTTTGACATGTTCATGGGAGGAGCACTCATATCCAATCTGGGAATTTATCTTATAGGTCCTTTTGCCGGGTCAATTGCTGCGGCTTATGTATTCAAGTATCTGAACCAGGAATAATGAGATTTTATTTATTTTTTTATTTCTTTCTCGACAGAAGATTAATTACAACAACTTTTATAAATATCTCAATTTTCATAAAATTTACGAGCGGGGGTAGCCAAGCGGCTAAGGCAATCGATTTTTTGAGGCCAAAAACCTCAAGAAAGTTGAACCTGCAGAAAGCCGATAATCTGGCTGTGTTGAGCCGAAAGGCGATGACATGAAGACAGCGATGATTCGAGGGTTCGAGTCCCTCCCCTCGCTCCTTTTTTTATTTTTCTATAGATAAGTTATTAAATAAATAAACCATTTGAGAGTGGTTATAAATTAGTTGAGGGGTTAGGATGATTAAAAATATACTAATTGTGATTTTATTATTTTTGAGCGTGGGTTTAGCACATGCTGATTCTATACAATCAACCGTCATATCCAGCAGTGATGACGCAGAACAAAGGCTCTCAGGACAGATGACATTAACTAGCACTGACCTCGAACTTGTCACCGACGGCACTAATGTGCAGGAAGTAGGGATGCGATTTACAAATGTCCAGATACCTCCAGGCGCACAGATAACGAGTGCATCTATCCAATTTACTGTTGATGAAGTAACAACGCGTCAACAAATGTGACTATATTTGGGCAGGATACAAATAATGCAGCAACATTTACGACTGCTGCATTCAATATCACAAGAAGGACAAAGACACCTATTTCTGTGCAGTGGAACAATATTCCGGCGTGGACACAGGCCGGCGCTGCAGGTACTTCCCAGAAAACTCCTGATCTCTCCTCGATAATCCAAAGGATTGTCAACAAGTCTGGCTGGCAGTCTGGCAATGCAATTGTAATAATAATCACTGGAAAAGGCACGAGGACTGCTGAGGCATTTGACGGTGTCCCAGCAGCAACCGCAAAATTGAAAATCAATTTTACAGTCAATGGCTCTGCGAATCTACCTAACGGCACAATCAGCTTTGGAGTCATAGGCGACTATGGTAATGCCGGTTCAGGCGAGCTGGCAGTAGCCAATCTAGTAAAGAGTTGGAATCCGCAATTCATCATAACTTTGGGTGATAACAACTATCCTGATGGGTCTGCATCCACAATATACCAGAATATCGGGCAATACTACAACAACTTCATCTTTCCTTATTTCGGAACTTATGGATCGACAGCGACATCCAATGCATTCTTTCCCTCACTTGGAAACCATGATTGGCACCTTCCATTCGCATTAGGCTACCTGAATTACTTCACATTGCCTGGAAATGAAAGGTATTATAGCTTTATCAAAGGACCTGTGCAATTTTTTGTCCTTGACAGCGACTCTAATGAGACAGATGGCAGGACCAGCACCTCGATACAGGGACAGTGGCTCCAAACCCAATTAGCCTCATCGACATCACCATTCAAAATAGTGTATTTTCATCACGCTCCGTATAGTTCTGGATCAGGGCATGGCTCAACAACAATAATGCAATGGCCCTTTGAAAATTGGGGAGCGACAGCTGTCCTTGCAGGGCATGAACATATCTATGAAAGGATCTCGAGGGATGACAATACAGATGGAAATAATATAACTTATTTTGTGAATGGCCTTGGCGGAGCAAGTATATCTTCATTTGGAACACCAATTCCAGGAAGCAAAGTAAGGTATAAAAATAGTTATGGTGCAATGCTAATAAACGCCACAAACATAAGCATTATTTTTCAGTTTATTGCCATAAATGGCACTGTCATTGACAATTTTGTAATTTTAAAGAATGGGACGGCTTTGCAAATTCCACCCATAGTTACCTCAATCTTTGCTACTAACAGAAACATCACAGTTACATTTGATAAAGAAGTTGATCAGGCAACTGCTGAAAATGTTTCAAATTATTTAGTCAGCAATGGAGTTTCTGTGTTGACTGCAACAAAGACAGGTCTGTCCTGTTGACAACCACTCCGCATTCGCAATATACTATAACTGTAAGTAAAATAAAGGACACAAGCGGAAATTTCATGGTCAGCCAGCAGGAGAACTATGTCCCATTGGGCTGTTTTATTTGAACCATAACATTTATTTTTATTTATTAATAAAATCTGTATTCAGTGAAATGAACTAAAGATGATATTTGATATCAGAAATCATTAAACCCAATCTTTATCTACATGCGAATATACCATATGGCATGAAAATAGCAATAATCTTAGGAAGCACACGGCCAAACAGAAATGGCGAGCAGGTAGCAAAGTGGGTATTTGACAAAGTAAAAGAGAGAAAAGATGCAGAATATGAACTGGTTGACATAAAGGATTATAACCTTCCGCTGCTCGACGAACCTATCCCGCCGTCTCAGAACAAATACACCAAAGACCATACAAAAAGATGGTCGCAGAAGATAGATTCTTTTGATGCGTTTGTGTTTGTCAGCGCAGAATACAACCATTCTGTTCCCGGAGCCCTGAAGAATGCGATTGATTTCCTCTTTAAGGAATGGAACAACAAGGCAGCAGGTTTTGTGAGCTATGGAAGCGCAGGAGGCACAAGGTCTGTTGAGCATCTAAGATGCATCATGGCAGAATTGATGATAGCTGACGTGCGTGCACAAGTTATGCTTTCACTGAGGGATGATTTTGAGAATTATAGCGTATTCAAGCCAAAGGAATTTCATGAACAATCTCTAAACACAATGCTTGATCAGCTTGTTGCATGGGGAAAGGCGCTTAAGACCGTCAGAAATAAATAGTTTAATTGTTTGTGTTTCAGGAAAAAATGAACTGCACCTTATGCAAAAATCCAATCAAGAACTATGACCCTGCTTTCAATCATTTAAAGATTGATGAAGTTCATGCTGCAGATATTTGTTCAGAATGTATGGATAAAATCATAAAGTGGCAGCAGGGAGTATACGCAAAGCTTTTCCCTACGAGTGCTGCGAAAAAGAGGTATGGAAGAAACTGAGGCTATAATTTATTTTTCACTTTTTATCGATAATATTTCTTAGAATTTGTTGTCGGGAAGGACGATGGACAAGCACCTGTTCCATTGCTTAGTTCAATAGTTGTATTATCAATCAATCGAAGATATGCCCAATCATTATCAAAGCCGCTATAGCAAACAGAATCACCAACTCCAATCTCTTTAGGTAAGTTTTTTGGCACATAATCTGTTATTCGTAAAATTGTCACTTCACTGTTTGTTTTCACTGTTAAATCTACTTTGCCAGAACTTTCTCCAATAAGCAAAAATTCACCCTGAGTATCTGTAGAATTTTCATCAAAAAACCAGCCGCCAGAGATTGTGCCTGCAATATCATATGAGGGATTTCCGCAAGTTTTTGCTTTTTCAAACCCTACAACACTACTCGTCCCAATTTTCTGGTAATATTTTTCTCTTAATTTTTCCTCGAATAGATCATATGGACAAACAGAATAAAGAGATTGTTCCCATTTCCATCTATCTAAATTGATGTAAGTAGCTGGCTTACTTCTATCAATTACTAAAAAATCAAATGTTCTGGCTTGGGATGTGCCATCAGTATATCCTAGCAATGTGCCTCCTTTGATTGGAACTTTTAAGGAATCAACAGTGGCTGATGTTCTGGAAGGTTCAAGTGGAGCATATTTTTTCAATTCATCTGAAATAGAATCTATATGATCAAAAAAAATAATAATATTACATTTAGTGTCAAACTTGAAACCATATTCTCCGTGATCTGCATCAGATCCGCGATATGCATAAATGACTGACACTAGGGTAGCGTCTGTTGGAGCATAGACGGGCACAGTTTCACCCTTTTTTATAGTAATATAACTTCGACCCCGGGATGCCCCAGCGATTCCGCCAATAGGCTGGAAGGCGTCGATTTTTGTGAAGTCAGTGAATTCATGACTAAATACAGGCGGGCAATCAATTTTTTCGCCTGTTATGATATCTTGTGGTTTTGTTGGTTCTTTTATCAAAGAATTATTTTTCTTAATCTTTATCTCATCAAAATTAGACTTGTTCGATTCATCTTCAATAATGTTATATCTTTCGCATGATGTAAGTGACAAAACTACAATCAATAAAATAAAAATCAACATTGCCTGTTTCATCTTCCTATAATAGGGGTTTAACTATTAATATTTTTTTAATCTGATAGAAACTTTGATAAATTCCTTTAAATTTATACTGGATATAAGATAGGAAAAAATTGAGATTATAATTATTTTTTCTTCTTATTAATGACAGCCATCATCACAAGAGAATTAATCAAGTTATCATAATCCATCCCTTTGGAATTTGCTGCATTGATAAAAGTATTATCCATATTCCCAAGACAAGGGTTTGGATTTATCTCAAGGATGTAAGGTATATTGTCCCTTATCCTTATATCTATCCTGCTATAACCTTTGCATTTCAGGAGCTTGTACGCCTTTAATGATATCTCTTCTATTTTTTTTGAGAGGCTGCCGGTTAGTTTTGCAGGAGAGTCTACATTGCATGTCTTATAGAACCTGGAGTTTTTATCCCATTTCACTTCAAAACATTGTATTCTCGGGACATCTGGCGGGAAATTATAGACAAGCTCGGATATCCCAAGGACTTTTGCGATTTGTCCATCCCCGACAATAGAAACATCTACTTCTCTCCCATCTATATATTCTTCTACAAGGACAGGCTGCTTATACAAAGCGAGAAGCTCTTTGACTTTTGTGGAAAGAGCTTTTTTATTCTTCAAAAAAGAATCAAAAGATATTCCGACGCTTGCATCTTCATTTGCGGGCTTGGCTATGACAGGGAATCCAAAAGAGAGTTTTATTTTTTTTGCATCATTAAAAACAGCGAATCTGGGAGTTGGTATATTATTCTTTACAAGAATTTTTTTTGTTAATGCCTTATCGTTGCAGTTCTTAAGAGAATATGAACCGTTGCCAGTAAATAGGATCTTATTTTTTTCTAATAGTTCAGTTATTTTATAGTCTGTAAAAGCACTGCCTATATTTGTCTCTGCTAGGTTGAATATTGCATCGAAATTCGCCAGATAAGGAAGCTTTTCAGGCCCGAAATATACAATTTCTGATTTATGCCCTGAATTAATAATGCTCCTTTTTATTGTTTCGGCTGTATGATACACTTCTTCATCCGCAAACCTATCGCTCTCTTTCCCTTTATTTATTTCCCCAAGGGGATTAACAAGTACAGCCAGGTTCATCAGTAATATATTTAGATTAAATTTCCTTAATTGTATAATAGCATTCAGTTAATATATTTTTGCATATGTAAAAAATATTTTTGAATAAGCATCTGAAAAAGGAAACATATTTAAATTTTCAAATGATTTTTATTGTATAACATATCGGGGTGGAACAAATGAGATTTTTAATGGAAGTCAAGATACCGACTGGTATAGGAAATAAAAAGATAAAAGATGGAACACTGATGAAGCAGATGCAGGCTTATTTTGGCGAGGTCAAACCTGAAGCACTGTATTTCTGATTGTCTCACGGAGGAAGGACATTGTACATGGTAGTCAATGTTTCAAGCCCTGAAAAATTGCCTGAGATCACAGAGCCTTTGTGGATGGACCTAGAAGCAGATATTAATGTAATACCTGTAATGGATGCTCTTGAATTCGAAAAAGCTAAGCCAGGGATAGAAAGAGTTGCTAAGGCTAGGGTTTAATTTTTTTATTTTTTTGATAAGTCAAACAAAGTGAGTTTTCTTAAAGTCATTTTGGCTCAAATAATCCTTTGGGGTCTGAACTTCTAAAACATGCATCCATAAGCTCTTTGTCAGTAATCTTTAGTTCTTTTATCATTTTTTTGTCAATAATGTCATATTTTTGTATATCTTCCAGGATATCCCAGATAAAATCAAGATTGTCGGCATGCATCCAGTCATATTTGTCGAATTTCTCCATGTTTATTGTCCTTGAATATTTCCTCAGGCTCTTTACTCCCTTTGTATTGAAGTACATGTCAAAATAAGACATTATGAGTTCTCTTATTGATTTATACACAGGTTCCCTATACCTTAGCATTGTTGTGTTGGATTTTGCAACGCATCCCCATCTGTTGTTTTTTTTGAAGACAGAAAGAAGATGATCATCATCATTATGTGCATACAGGATAACAACAAGAGGCTTGTATTTCAAATATCTGAGTGCAGCTGCAGAAAAAAAAGCACCTTCAGAGCAATGAGCAATTCTGTCCTTGGCTACACCTAATGGAGACCTGCACCCGTAATCAGGACTGTATTTTAATCCATTAAGGAATTGCTGTATGTCCCATGGATTTTTGAACTTGGAAAATTTTGCTTCAAGCTCTTTTGAGAATTTTGCTTCTTTTGCCATTCTAATAGAAATTAATTTTCACTAAATAAAACTATTGTTTGAGTGAATGTGCATGTATCTTTCCCCTCTGCCAGTCATAAAGAAGCTGCCTTGACACTCTTATCATGTCAGGGCCTCCGCCTTTGATAAGAACATTTCTTTTCATTGCTGCTTTTTCAAGAAAATCATATGCATCATTCTCGTATTTGATGCCGAAATATTTTTCAAACATATCAGGATAGAGCTCAACAAGCTTCATTGCGTAAAAATCAGGTTCCCTGAGATGTTCAGGGTTATACGAGCCTATAGTCACTTTTTTTAGCAGATCATCTTCATGGAACGGCAAAACGCCCGGTGTATCAATCAATTTTACTTTTCCCTTAGCTTTTACAAACTGCTTGTTCCTCGTATGCCCTGAATGTGGACTTACAGAAGCTGATTTTTGCCCTTTCAATAGGTTTATTACTGAACTTTTTCCGACATTAGGATAACCTAAGACTCCGACGATGCATTCTTCTCCCCTTGACATCTCCATGATTTTTTTGAAAAGTATTGTGCCTCCTAATCTTTCTTTTGACGAAACAAAAACATTCGGCTCAAAATCATGCTTGATCTTATCAATTGCACTTTTTGAAACAAGGTCGCATTTATTCAGGACATACAAAAGCAGCTTGTCCTGATAATGTATCTTCTGTTCAATCTCCTTATTTCTTGTCTCTTCAGGCATCCTTGCATCAATAACAAGAAGGATAATATCTGAATCCTCTATCACTTCATTGACAAGCTTCCAATAGTTAACCATATAATAGGGGAATCCGGATTAGAATATAAATCTACCATAAAGAAAATATTAAATACTAAGTTAATACAGAATTAACTAAATGGATAAAAATAAAGTGATATTTGGAATCTTGGCATTTATTTTAATTTTTAATTCTGTCGGGGCAACCTGCTCTGACACAGATTCCGGAAAAAATTTCTATCAAAGTGGAACCATCACGTTGTCCAATGGCACTGTATTAAGCGATTACTGTAAAGACTGGTCTCAATCTGATATGAATCAGCCAAGCATGTTTGATGAAGTTGAGCAGAGAGTAGTAGAATATTATTGCGATGATTCAGTTGAACAAGGATGGGGGGTTGTTGAATTTACATGCGCCTTCACAGGATCTTCGGCAGGACTGATAAGGGGATGCAGCAATGGAGCTTGTGTTTCAAGAGATGAGATGAGAAAGAGAGGACATTGGATATGCTATGATAAATCATTAAAAGAAGTAGGCGGCGAAACAAACTGCCAATCAAGTAGTTACTATGCAAACCTGGCTTTCGAGGATTGCAAGGACAAGTGTAATGTCAATGCCACTTGTGGGGTTAAATGGGTTGAATCCTGGGGATTATGCGGCTGCAGCGACTCTGATGGCGGATTTTATCCATTCAAGAAAGGAGGGACCGGAGAGATAACAGATAGATGCATGGATGGAGGTATTGCATCCAGATATATTTTTGGGACTCAGGTGTCGGAAGTTTATTGCGAAAACGGCATATCAAAAACAACCATTGTCGATTGCCCGGATGGATGTGTCGATGGTGCGTGTGTAAGATTGTGCGAGGACAGCGAATATCCTCAAGTGGTTTATTGGTTAGAGAGAAGTGGCAGCGGAGGATATGTAAGCAGCAATATCAAGAAAACAACAAGCTGGAATTATTCTATTAAAGGAACATCTTCAGGATTCACATGGGATGGCCAGCCTATGGCTGGGACCGATAATTGCGATCAAAATAATCACGAGTATATCACTGAATATGCTTGCAATGCGTATGGCCAGGTTGAAAACAGGTATAGGAAATGTTCTGATATGGTTCCTGGAACATTATGCTATGATGGAGCATGCATTAACCCATCTGAGATCCCGCAAGACAACATGTCTGAAAATACTGGCTGCATAGATAATGTATGCTTAAACAATTCAATAAATGATTCCCAGTCAGTTGAAGAGGATATTTCGCCAGTTGGACAAAATGAGACATTGCAGGATGTTGCCGATCCAGACTCTACTTTGCCTCCTGAACAGAATGAGTCAGATTTAGCTGCACAAGATGACACATTGTCCACTCAACCAGACGAGCCTCAGATAATAGATTCACAGGACATCCCTCCAGATGAGTCTCCGATCCATGATTTATGTCCTCCTGATAAATATCTGATATGCCATAAGGAAATAAATATGCTTTGTGTAGCAGAATCCTCTATAAGAGCGCATCTCAACCACGGCGACTACGATGGCCCATGCGTCAATGAGAAGGTTGATAAAAAAGAGATTTCAGATATCGACACTGATGAGGAAATCGAGGTAGAGTTCAACAACAGCATCAAGATATCGTTCAGGTCACTTAAAGAAAAAAAAGAGTCAAGTGTAGCTGTTACTGCAAGAGTAAGGGAAGTTCCCCCTCCTGATGTTCCATTGCCTTCAAGAAAAGTCAGTAATTATTTTGTGATTGAACATCCTAACATCGAGAATGCTGAAATCGCAGATTCAAAAATAATGTTTACAGTATCGCAGGACTGGCTTACCAGCAACAACGCAAAAAAAGAAGACATAATACTCGGGAAATTCATCGGTGCCTGGAAAGATTTAGCTACAACCTATATCAGAACAGAAGGAGATTTAAATTATTTTGAAGCCGATTCCCTTGGGTTTTCAACTTTTGCTGTCACTATAAATAATACAGTAGCGCCTGTAAGAAAGACATTTGCTGAACAAGACGTCCAAACTGCTCTTGATAATTCAAAGCCACATGAAAATAATAAGGATGACTTTACAGATAAGCTATTGTCATGGCCTTTTGTGTTTGGTGCATCATTGTTTGTGCTTTTGCTTGTGGCCTTATCAAGCCTCCCGCCAAGCCTCCTGCTGAAGCAAAAAAAACCTGAAAAAAACGATCCTGAACTGGAAAAATACAATTCTGTTCTCTCCTATATGGAAAAATTAAAGAAAGATGATATGTCAAAAGAAGATATTTCCAAAGAACTAGAAAACGCTGGCTATGATGTGCCTACTATTGAAGAACTCCTGAAACTTAGCTTCAATGAAAAAAAGTAAGATTCTTCAATACAACTATCGTTGATTTAAGGCCTGAGTTTACTATCTCTCTGACTGAGACAATTTCCAGATTATGGGACTTCGCTGCTTTGATAAGGGATTCGCTGTGGCCTGTCAAAAAAACAAGCCTTGCATTATCTTTAGTTATTCTTATCATCTCCCCTATGAGCTCATCAAAGAAGGTCTCATTGAATCCCTCTATATTGGCTTTCTTTTCGAAAGGAAGATTTGTTACAATCGCATCTGCACTCCTGTCTTTCAATCCTGTTTTCCTTGCATCCCATATATGGAATTGCATCTTTGCGTTTTTTGATTTTGCATTTTGCCCTGCCAACTTTATTTTTTCCTTGTCAATATCCCCTGCTATTGCGTTTCCTATCTTTGACGCTTCTATCGCAATCACTCCTGTCCCGCACATCGGATCTATTACAATATCTCCTTCTTTTACATCTGCCAGTTTCAATAATGTATTTGCAACAGATGGCCTGAGGGAGCCGGGAGTTGTGACGTATGCTTTTTTTTCATCCATTGGCTTATCTTCAAGGCACAGACCTAGAAAAGATATCTCAGGTATAATAATAAGTCTAAGCAAAAGGCTTGCATCCTCTTTATAGACTAAGCTGTTTTTTGAGATTCCTTCCTGTGCGGTTTTTTCAATTTCACCTGCTTTATAATCCCTTCTTCCGATGTAGGAGGCTTTCACTGAAAAAGTATTGTTGATTTTCCTGAATGATTCTATCAAAGGAAGTTTTGATTTAATATCAGCTTTTGCACATTGCTGCCTTATATTTCTCAATGAGGTCTTATATCTTGTTATGCCTGAAAATCTTTTCAAGAATATCTGGATATCTACTGCTGTCTTTATTTTTCTTAGGTCTTTTAGTTCTCCTTCAAAATCAAAAATAAGCATCCCTTTGTATTTTTCTGGGTTTATTATATGTCCATATTCAAGTATCTCATCGAAAAGAAGGTCTTCTAATCCTTCTGCACATACAGCAGCCAGTTTAAGCATAGTTATAATGTTTGTAAAAGGAGTTAAAATATTTTTTGGCTTCTGCCAGGATTAAGGTATGAAAAGGTATTTATAAAGAAAACAATATCCTTTAATGCAGGTGAATAAAATGAAAAAAAGATATTCTATATTTTTTTTACTATGTGTTTTATTATTAGCATCATGCGCCAAAATAGAAGAAAAACCCGTGTCTAGAATCAAGGGAGTTGGGGAGATGTGCGGAGGCATAGCAGGATTTATGTGCGAAGAAGGGCTTGAATGCAAAATGGAAGGCAATTATCCTGATGCTGCCGGAACGTGCGTAAAAAAAGAGGCACGCGAAGAGAAAGTGGCAAATCTTGATTATTCTTGCAGCACGGACACGGATTGCACTGTAAAGAACATAGGAAACTGCTGCGGCTATTTCCCTGCATGCATAAACAAAAACTCAGAGCCTGATCCAGAAAGAGTAAAAGCAGATTGTGAAAAGAGAGGGAAAGTGTCTGTATGCGGTTTCCCCGAAATAGAATCATGCTCCTGCAGTGAAGGAAAATGTGTAGCTAATTAATAAACTAGTATACTTTTTTCCGAAAATTTTATAAACTCTGCTTCCAATTTTAGTATTATGACTATTTGGACCCCTAAGACACCCGGAGGAATAAGAAGCCACTGGGCGCCTGAAACAAGAGGGACATGGAAAGAGTCCAATATTTTAGTTTACAGTACTCAAATAAAGCAAGAGAGACTTATCCACCTAGAAAATGTATATAGATATATGCATCATTATCTCCAGGAAGAAGGCTGGATGAGCCCTAACGGAGACCAATGGTTCGAGGATTTCTATGGCGAATACAGGGATCAGGAAGACCATAAAGAAATAAGGTTCTGGTGGCGTGTCAATAGGAGCCCAGGCGGGATTGTCGGCAGGCACCAATATTTCAGACAGACGTTATCAATTGATGCTTTGACCACAAATATGAAAAGGATAGAGATGATGCACAAAGGCAAAAAAATAAAGCCATACATCGGAGAATTCGTGTTGTGGATAAATGCAGTCCTGGAGATGGATATAAACGGCTGGTTTAGCGGTGGAAAGCCTCCTCTGTATGAAAAACCTCACAGCATCCTTGGAATACTTGAAGATTTCTTTCCTAGGATGATCTACAAGCAAAGAGTAAGAGAGCAGGAAGTTGAACTCAGAAGAACTGCTGAGAGATTGGTTGAGGATTTGAAATTCTATATTGGTTTGACAAGATCCAGTGAAATCAGAAAACCTATGGAATCTGATAAGCAGTGGTTCTAGATGCATATATCTTAATTTTTCTAATCTTTCACTGGACTCATTGGACATCATTTGAGCACCACTGGACATTCTCGTGTGAGATATATAAATAATCACCCAATTAGTTTACAGTTGCCTTAAATAAAGGTGATTTGTTTATGAAACTAGATATATCTCACATCGAATTCAGTAGAAAAGATATTCTAAGAAATATTAAGCTTCCAACATCTCTCACGCCAGATTTAGCAGAATTCATAGGGATTATGGTTGGAGATGGGCATTTAGGCCTGTATTTCAGAGAAAAAGAAAGGATTACAAGTTCTGAGATTAAAATTGCTTGTAATAGTAATGAAAGAGTGTATATTGAACATATTATGAAATTATTTGAAGGTTTGTTTGGTATATCTCTAAAAATATACAAAGATAAACGCTCAGATACTAGTTTACTTACATGTTATTCAAAGTGCATTGTCCAATTCCTAAATCAGACATGTAAAATACCTATAAATAACAAAGTCTCATCTGTTAAAATTTCGCTTCTTATACAAAATGGCTCAAATAAGATTAAAACCGCATTTATAAGAGGGCTTGCAGATACTGATTTTGCAGTAACCTTCAGAAACAGAATCGGAAAAGGTCATATATCCCCTATCATAAAAGCACATTTTAAAAGTGCGAACTTGATTAGGGACTTAGAACAACTCTTCAAAGAATTAGGATTTAATTATTGCTGTTGTTACAATACAATAAAACATGATAAACGGTTTGAAGATACTACATTACATAGTATTTATTTAAATGGTAAGAAAAACTTTAAGAAATGGAATGAAGAAATTGGCTTCTCTAATCCAAAATTCCAAAAAAAAGTTAAGAAATGGCTAAAAGATGGAAATTGCCCGCCTGGATATTAAAAAAGCCTCTGACGTGAGTTGCACACGTGACCTTCTGATTACAAGTCAGACGCAATAGCTACTATGCTACAGAGGCACGTTTCTTTGAATTTGAGCCGTATTTAAATAAATTTTCCCTTCTCCTCTAAGACAACAGAAAACAATTTAAATTGTCTTGGTTTTCAGAAGAACATTCGGGACCTTAGCTCAGACTGGGACATACAGTAGGACATTTTTCCTCAATGCAGGAAAGAGCACTACGCTGAAGACGTAGGTGTCCTGGGTTCAAATCCCAGAGGTCCCACTTTATTTTTTTCTTTAATAAGCTCCTAGTCAATTTTTAAAGGTAAATATTCAAATGCTTTAAAAATAACAAAATTTGCCACTCAGGATATGGCCTCAAAAGGATTAGAACTGATAATATTTTCTGATATACATGCAAACATAGATGCAGGCAAAGCCCTTGTTGATTTGCTAAAGAAAGAGACAGGGGCATCTTCAAATGCTGATTTAAAGAATTATTTTAGGTTTATTGTCCTTGGCGATACTGTGGGAAGGAATAACTACCCTAACGAAGTTATGGATCTTGTTATGAGATTGCAAGTGAAGAAGATATTCTCCCTGGCAACCATGAACTTACGGTATATTCCTTTCTTAAAAAAGGAAAACTGCCTCCTTTTGTCAAATACTGGAAAACACATACTGCAGAGGAGCTATTGCAAATGGATGAATGGACTGCAGGTATATTGACAGAAAAAAACAGAGAAAGGTTAGTGAATCTTGTGGAAAGATATTATAAGCAAAAAGCATCTTATCCTGTTTTAGGGGTGTATGGGTTTGGACATGGTGGGCCTGACCCATTAACTATGAAATATGTGAAGGATAGAGATTCTGCAGCTGAAATATTCAGAAAAATGAATACAAACATTCTTTTTGTCGGACATTTGCCATTCCACTTAAGATGGCAAGAAAAAGATAACGCTATCAGCCGCTTAGAATTTGAATTCGATATACCTTATGACTTAAATGGGAATGGGAGACAGATAATCGTTGTCCCGGGTATGGAGGAAAGGGATGAAGCAGGCTTTGTCAGGCTTAATTTGGAAACCGGGAAGATCGTAAATAATATGCTAAGGTATTAACTAGCAAAAATTAGAGCGATTTATTTGATTGACCCCATAGTAATTTATTTAAATACTCCTCTAATCCAATGCCCTATTGGGCCCATAGCTTAGCCCGGTGGAGCGCTCGTGCTTTAATAAGCAGCGAAACTGATAACCACTAGGTAAGAAATCGAGAGGTCGGCAGTTCAAATCTGCCTGGGCCCATATTTTCTATTTTGTTTCGAATGAAATGAAAAACCTCAAGCGCCGAGTTTGTATCCCGATGCAACCTGATAAGGCTGCGTGATGAATCTGCCTGGGCCCATATTTTCTATTGGTTTCAGAATATTGGTTTAGGGTAATAAAAAATACTGCAATAAATTTAAGGTGAATACGCTACATAGCATTCCAAGAACTTAGGATTAACACTCCCATCCTCAAGCAATGGCAAAATCCCTTTTTCTTTTGGATTGCCTTCACAGCAAAGATATTCTAGGGCTTTTCCTGTAGAAGGATCAATAAGATTAGGATTAATGCCCTTGCATGCCTTGATGAGGCATTCTTCTCTTTTATCTTTAAGGTCGATATCTTCACACTTGCTTGGGTATTTAAGCGTTAGATAATTATCATAACCAGATATCAAAGCATCTTCTATTAGCTTTGTGCCGACAGGGTTATATTCCATATTGCTCTCTTTACCATCATAGCTTGACATGATATCATCATTTTCGATATCAATACTTAAGGGAGAATAGGTATATAAAAAATTGCTATATCCCTGATAACATCCTAAAATATGATTATTAACCTGGGTCCATTTGGAATATTCTGGATAATCCCAGATTGGACATGGCATATTTTGATAATTCAAATCTGAGATAGGATATACGCTTGGACTATATTCATCATTATAAAGCTCAATTTTTTCAGGACTTTGGGCTTTTTGTACTTGAATTGGAACTGTTGTCCATCCAAATGGGTGGCCAAGCGCAAACAAATGCCCCATTTCGTGTAAAGCAGTATAAACAACCCTGGAATCCCAGCTGTCCTGATCATACCCATTCACGGGATCAGCTGCCAAAGATGAACAACAATTAGGGTCTGTGCCACAGCACCATGCCATTCCTTGTCCTATGATAGATTGTGCTGGGTCAATTCTTGGATTATTTGAACCGGCTTCTCCACTATTGTGGGCAATTTCAAGGATGATAGTATTGTCCTTGCCGCATGTATCATAAGTCATTGTTTGAGATATTGACATGCCAGTTCTGCATTTTTTATCCTCACTTAGGATTTTTTCCCCTGCAGAGCCTAAGATGTATCCTTTGAAATCTGATTTTTCTGTATCCCAAATATTAGTTTATGGTGTACTTTGAACTATATGTCTTAAAAGGCTCAACGTTTGTTATTTTGTCTGCTATTTTTTTTGCCCAGTAAACAAAATCCAATCCTTCTGATGCTTCCCAGCCGCAAGGAGTTATAACAATCTTGAGATTCTCTCCGCTTCCAGCCAAATTATTGCACTTCGGGTCAGGGACATCTAAGATTATCCCATCTGTGCATCCTCTTTCATTGACGTCAAAATTCAAAAGGAGATAAAACCATGAATGCGGGCACTCATCTAATTGGTTAGGGACTCCATCCTTATCATCATCTGCAATTACAGAAAAACATTTTTGATCTATTGAACTTGACAACCTTTCTTTGCATCCTTGGTAAATACAAAGATTATTGACGCAAGAGCTATCGTAATCAGGATAATTCATGGACCTAGCAAAGGATTCTGCCCCAAGGCTGGCTGTTGAATAAGAATATTCGCAATAATCATCAGGGCATTTGTTCCCGCATTCCTGCTGAGATGGCTGGCATTGCGGGGTATCTGACAATTTATACCATCCATTATAGGCTTTATTGCCCTGTGATGGCTCCTGATAGTTTACAATACATATATGCCCTGAGAGGACTTTATTTTTGTTTGCTTCATAGCAAGCATTCCAATTGTTGCCAGAGCAAATAAAATAATTTGAACCATCTACCGAGCTCTCCCTAAAACATCTGTCATAAACTGCACAATCAGTCCTAGAAGGGCAGCATCTTTCAATGATATTTCCATAGCCTCCATCGCTTGTTATTGGATAATACCCTCCGTCGCACGTAATAGAATATACGGGATAAGCAGTCAATGCAAAAAAAAACAATGCCAAATAGTTTAGTTTTTTCATTTTATCCGCAGTACCCCAACTGATTGAGGTTTTGTATGGCAAATAAAAGCCTTAGCGCTTTTGTCTGGTCTTTTAGCGTTGGCTCATAGTCATAGACCCCTATAACATTTATTTTATCATCAATTGCCATGCTCAAATCAAAGCCATAGATATGGATATATCCTTTTGTAGGGTAGTTTATACAATTAGCTCTTATATCATAAAAACCAGGCTGCGCCTGTATAATCTCTTTTAATATCCTTTTTGCCAATTCAAAATCTTTTTTAAACTTCACTGAAAGTTTTATAGAAAAAATACCTAGTTTTTTTTCAGATGCGCCAAAGGTTAATATCATTGGATAAATAAGTGCTATTTTGGTGTCTTGGTCATCAAAAGAAGTATTAACAGAAATCTCAGTAATGTCAGGATAAGTTATTATAATTCCTTCATTTTTTGGTTTAAAGCTTTGGATGCAGCCAGATATATTTTCGATAATATATTGGGATAGTCCTTTTTCAGCGTCATTGATGTTTGGGCTTTTGTCAAGGATGCCTTCATTCCAGATTGGTACGGAATATCCCTGGAATATGGCGCTGGGCTTGCCGTCTAGTGAAAGATATCCGCCTTGCAGTGCAATTTTTTTAGACAATCCTTCGTAAGCTGTGTTTTTTAAACAGGATTCTGCATATTCTGAGACTCTCTGAAATTCCAAATCAATAGCAATCAAATCAACATTATTAGTTTCATGAATATTAACCAAAAAAATAAGGTAGGCTCCTAGTAATGCTATAAGTGTTATCCCAAGAGCAAAATAAAGCGAAACCTGTCCTTTTTGCATTTAAATCTAATTTATATGTGAATTGATATTAATAGATTACTATTAAAACTACCTTTCTTTCCCGATGATATGAAACTAAAACTAATTTGTGTCGGCAAAATAAAAGAACCTTCTTTGCAACGTCTTATTACAGATTATTCAGATAGAATCTCATATGGCGCAAAGCTTGAGATGATTGAAATAAAAGATTCAGCACCTTTAGAAGAAAGTAAAAAAATAACTGAGATTGTCGAAAAGATAAAAGACTCGAAATTTGTTTTTGTATTGAGTGAAGATGGGAAAGAATTCAATTCAGCAGAATTTTCAGGGAAATTGAAACATTTGGCTAATGATCAGAAAACAATCATCTTCATAATAGGCGGTCCGTTTGGCATATCTGTTGATGTTAAAAAAAAAGCTGATTTTATCTTGTCCTTGTCTAAGATGACTTTTACTCATGAGATGGCAAGACTGTTCTTATTTGAACAGTTGTACAGGGCAATATCTATAATAAAAAATAAAAACTACCATAAGTAGTGCCCAAATATCCGTTTTTATGGGATAATTTATAAAAATAGTCTAATCTCTAACTGTATTATGGAAGGATTGTTCAATAAAAAAGCTGTTATCTGTATATTGCTTTTCTCAATGTTAATTAGCATATCTTATGCTCAAGAATCTCTTCCTGTATATAGCATAAATGCCTATTACAAGATATATTCTAATAATAGCGTACTTGAATCCCTTAAATTTGTCTTTTCTCCTGCTCTGAATGAAAGCACAATTTATACCCTTGATAAAAACATCACTGATTTGTATGTCGTAGCAGACCAAGGTTTAGCAAACTATAGCCTTATAGACAATGGGAACACTTATACCTTGAATATCACTGTTAACGACTCAATCTCTTTCCTTAACATATCCTATATATCAAACGAAGATGTATTCAATAAAGACAATGTCAACTTATTTTTAATAGACTTCTTGTTTGATAAAATTATCCAAAAGATGATAGTTACAGTAGATCTTCCCCAAGGATACCTGATTTATCAGGAACAGTACACTCCTGCTGATGCAATGATCTCGACAAACGGAGAGATGATTTCACTTGGATGGGTATACACATTAGTCAAATCATCAACTTTTTCTCTGCAGTATTTTAAACCAGAACTTCAAATTGATTTACCCCCGCCTCCCATTATAGTTGAAATTCCATATATTAATTATAGTAAGCAGATAATTATTGTGCTTGCAAGCATAGCATTCATAATGTTCATCTGGTTGATGATCCTGCCTATTTATTTTAAGAAAAAGACCAAAGAAGAATTCCTTGTCGGATTCAGGGAAGATGAGGTTAAAGCCATTCAATATATACAGAAACACAAGAATATATGGCAAAACAAGCTGATACAGGTGTTTAACTTCTCAAGGGCAAAAACAACCAGGATTGTAAAGAAACTTGTAAGTAAAGGTCTTCTCAGGAAAGAGGAATATGGAAGGACAAACAAATTATTTTGGTTGAAAAAATAGTGCTTTTTTTTATCTCTTTTGGTTTACCTAAGTCTCTTTCTAGACAACAAGAATTGTTTCACATTGTTTCACCAAACAAATATGTAGCTGAAACACTATATAGTTTAGTTATCAGATAAGAAATGGTTGTGATAACTATGTATATCTAAAACAAATATTAAATACAAAGGATGATGCAAAAATGTTATTTGAGGATGATGATGGTAATGTATTAATGGCTGAAGAATTCGAGCTTTTGCCTGACAATAAGAGATGGAGATTCAAAAAGATATTGTATTATGAGTTTTGCCCATTAATTACTGAGGTGATATAAATGCTTTTCAAAGATAAGTATGGAAGAATATTCAATTCAGAAGAAATAGACGAAATGACAATATACCATATAGAACAGTTATCATTTCATATGGAAGATGAAATCGAAATATAGAGAAATACGCCATAAGTGGAGGTGGGAAGATGATAAATTCAATTAAGAGCATATTGGACTTTGTATTCAAAAACCAAGATGAATACAGTTTAATTGAGCTTGAATCGCTTGGCCTTGAGCCATATTACAAATAAAAAGGAGGTGGAAAAATGAGTTTAGGCCATTGTAGTTTTGTTGATTACAAGACTGCAAAGGGATTATGCAAAGTTTATACCCTAGATTAATTAGGAAGACCCTCCCAGCCAGCTGCCCTGGCTAGATGTTTTTTTCTTGTCTGCAATTAGAATATTTACAATGAAATAGATAAGTTCATAATTCTGATTAACAAATTATTTTTACAAAGAAAAAACAATAAACGTTGTTAAAAAATTGAAGAAAAAGCTTTTTCAGGAACTATATTTTTGGTGAAAACAGGGATTTTTCGATTATTCTATCTTTTTATGTGATTTTTTTATAGACGGCAAAAATTGTTTCATATTGTTTCACTAAACAAAGATGTATCTGAAACAATAACCATTATCCCTATCATAATGGCTAAGTTGAGATTAGGTAATAGAAAAATGAAATCAAGTATAAACGCAAGATCAAGTCAGGATAGGAAAATGGAAGAGTTGTAAAAATTGTCACAGGTTAAGAAAACAAATCATACTCCGTGTGTATTTTTTTACATGTGTAGAAAGATTGGTGTATATTTACCAAACCCATTTTATTTTTCAGGGTTTGGCAAACTACACTAACAAATGAAATGAGGAAAGAAAAAATGAATATAAAAAAAAATAAAATAAATAAGCAAATAGTGTTATTAATGCTTGTTTCTTTAGTTATGCCCTTTTCCCAAGGCGCAGATTACAGGAACTTCTACGGGATTAGCTGGCGTGGAAGTGCCTGTGAGAATATAGATTATGCGAAAAGCATGGGATACGATTATGTCAACTATCAATATGGGATGGAAGACTGTGCAAACAATTCAAATATCGGATTCTTTCTGGAGACTCCTGAAACAAAAGTGTATCCGAACAATATCATGAAGATAGATACATTGCTATCTTACTTAATTGGGGATAGGGATGAATACAATGATTTCTTCTTATGGAAGTCAAGTTCCAGCTTCCCTTATAATCTGGCAACAGGCTGGTTCGATAACAGCCATAAGTTCAAGCCATTACCTGATTTCCAGAGGCAGGAAATAATTGACAGGGTCGTGGATGATGTAATGGATAAGATACCTGATATGGAAAACGATGGAAGGAATTTCTATTTCGCCGGCTTTAGCTGGGATGTCCCGTCTCTTAACGGAGATCTGTGGAGCGCTCCGAAAGATTCTGGCGGAAGGCAGGTAAAGATAAGCTATTGGACAGGAACAGAATCTGGAATCAGGCATCCTGGGAAGAGCTACCAATATTCAAAATATTCTGATGGCCAGGCAGCTTTCAGGAAAAAGCTGCTTGATGAGGCAAGAGAAAGATACGGCACTGTAAAAACTATAATAGAGCCTTACATGCCCTATGAAGGTTTTGTCTCAGAGATAGAATCAAGAAGCGACAGGGATGAGATCAAGCCTGACATGATCTGCCAGGAAGGAGCTGAGACATATAACTTCGACAACACCTTGAAATTTGTGAAAGATGAAAGGCTCTTTGCAGAAGGCCTTATGTCAAAGTCCAAGATGTGCTCGACGACACCTAAAGTATATGACCATGATTCCAACCTGAAGATAATGGGCAATGCTGCTATAAACAGCGCATGGTTCACATGGTTCGGCAGGTTCGGCGGCACAGGCAACATGCCAGATTATGGCTCAATCAGGGATGTCCCTGCAAGGCTAAAGCTCATTAGGGCGATGGTAGGATGGGACAACCTGAATGGTGCGACATCAAGGACATGGAACTCGAGCATCCTAAGATACAAGAGTTCCATTTCGTATGCTGACAAGTATGTGATATACTCAAGGCACCCGAAGAACAATAACCTGATATATGCTGTCGTGCTCAATAAGGATTCTTCCTACATTAAACTGAAGCAGGGAGAAGTGGTTAAAGCTATCTATAACACAGACGGGCTTTTCAGGAAGACGACAAGAGCCGATTCGGACTTCACCATCAGTAACATAGTCGGATACCCCGCAGTAGACCTGAAGAGCAATTCAAACCACTACAAAGGGTACATAATTGAACTCAAGCAGTAGAGGTAAGAGCAAACATAATTGGATTTGAATTGCACCTCCGTGTGGTTTGTTTTTTTTTTATTACCATAAATATTAAAATTAATTCTCTTTTATTTTTATTATGCTATTAGATATCCCTTTTTTTGCAAATACAAATGAAGGCAACCAGTGTATGCAGGTTGCAATGCAAACTGCTATAAGATATTTCCTAGACAAAGAATATTCACTCGAAGAACTGGATGCCCTGACCGGAAGAAAAAAAGGGAAATGGACATGGACACAGCAAGTAGTTTCTGTTCTTTATGATGTTGGATTAGAGGTAAAATATTTCTCCAAAGCGGAAACGAAAAACTTCCTGCAGGGGGAAGAGTACATAAGAAAAGAATACGGAAAAGATGCAGAGACAATAATAAAAATGACAGATTTTCCTGTCTTAATTTCGGCCATACAGAAACTACAGAAAAGTAAATTATATGAGAGAAAAATATTAACATTAGGCCAAATAGAGAAGCATATAAAAGAAAGGCATATACCATTGATATTAGTAGACTATAATATTCTATATAAGAAAAAAGGACAATATCTCGGGCATTTTGTAGCTGTAACTGGCTTTGATAAAGAAGATATCTATTATCATGAACCAGGGCCTCATAATCCAACGCCATACAAAAGAGCCAAAAAAGAAATGTTCATGAATGCATGGAACTCAAAAAGCACTGACAATGACATAATTATTGTATTCGGAAAAAGATGATTAAATCAATTACAGATATACCTGCAATAGACATAGTTTTAGATACTCTTGAAAAGAAAAAACAAGCCTTAGTTTTCTGCAACACAAGAAAAACAGCAGAATCAACTGCTGAAAAGATAGCCCAGGAGATAAAGGTGAAAAGTGAAGAATTAGATGGAATAGCTGAACAGGTTCTGAAAGTTTTGTCAACTCCTACAAAGCAGTGTGTAAGGCTGGCATATTGTGTAAGAAAAGGAATTGCCTTCCACCACGCAGGCCTTGCGAGCGAGCAGAGGCATATTGTAGAGAATAATTTCAAAAATGGGGTTTTAAAAATCATCTGCTCTACTCCCACCCTTGCCATGGGAATAAATCTGCCTGCATTCAGGGCTATCATAAAAGACCTGAAGAGATACGGGGGCAGATGGGGACAGGAATATATCCCGACGCTTGAATACCACCAGATGGCAGGGAGAGCTGGAAGGCCTGATTTCAATGATGAATACGGAGAAGCAATCTGCATAGCAAACAGCGAAAAAGAAGTTGATGATATTGTTGAGAGGTTCATAAATGCGCCTCCTGAGAATATTTATTCAAAGCTTGCGGTAGAACCGGCTTTAAGGACATATTGCCTGAGCCTTATTGCAACTGGATTTGCAAAGTCTAAGCAGGATCTGATAAGTTTTTTTGAAAAGACTTTTTACGGTCATCAATACGGAGATATGTTTGCACTGGAGAAGATAATAATGAAGGTATTAAGACTATTTGAAGAATGGGAATTCATAAAACAGATTGACGGGAAATCAGATTTTGTGTCTGCAAAAGACATCGGAAAAGACAGACTTGAGGCAACCAGATTAGGAGAAAGAGTAGCTCAATTATATCTTGACCCATACACTGCATTTGAGATAATAACTTCACTTAGGAGAGGAATTCAAAAGCAGATAGATGAATTTTCTTTTTTGCATATGGCTGCATCAACTCTTGAGCTTAGGCCCTTGCCTTCTGTAAGGGTTAGTGAAGCACAAAAAATAGAAGGAGAGCTAGCAGAAAAGTCTCCCAGTTTAATAGTTCTAGAGCCAAGCCTGTTTGAACAGGAATATGATGAATTTCTAAAGTCTATAAAACTGGCGCTGTGCCTCAACGACTGGATGGATGAAAAAAACGAAGAAGAGATATTAGCAAAATACAATATTGCACCTGGAGAATTACATTTAAAAAAAGAGCTGACAGATTGGATACTATATGCTACTGAAGAGCTTGCAAATATCCTGAATTTTAGAGACTTGATAAAAATCATAAGGAAAACAAAGTTCAGGCTGGAGAAAGGAGTAAAAGAAGAATTGATACCTCTTGCAAGATTGAAAAATGTGGGAAGAGTAAGGGCAAGGATATTATTCAGGAACGGGATAAAAGATATAGGAGATATTAAGAAAGCAGATTTGACTAAACTATCGCAGCTTTTAGGAAGGAAGACTGCAGAAAATATAAAAGAGCAGTCAGGTGAGAGTTTAGAAGAGCCTGCACCTATTGGGAGAAGAAAAGGGCAATTGTCAGTAGAAAAATTTGAATAGATTTTTATTTCTGGTTTGTAATCTGATAACTATGCAGCCAGTAATAGTGGGCATTGATCCTGGAACAACAAGCGCATTTGCCATTCTTAGTTTTGATTTCAAAGTGCTTGCGGTTAAATCAAGAAAGGACTATTCTCTTGCAGGGATAATACAGGAGATATATAAATTCGGAAATCCGATACTTGTAGGCACGGATAAAAAAGAAACCCCATCTTTCATAAAAGAATTCTCCAAAAAGACAGGTTCAAAGATATATTCTCCTAGGTATGATACAAAAAAAGGCGAAAAATTATTCATAGTGAAACAAAAAGGATTCATAGATCTTGTGAACAATGCCCATGAGACAGATGCGATGGCTTGCGCAATATATGCTTATAACGAGTATTCTCAGCTGATAAAAAAAGTGGAATCCTTTGTAGAAAAAAACAATAAACTCGAGTTAAAGGATAAGCTGCTTATAAAAGTAATAACAGAAGACAAGAGCATTTCTGATGCATTTGTGGAATTAGAGAGAAAACCAGTCAAGAAAAATATTGAAACAAAAGAGTTTCCTATTTTTGAAAAAAAAGAATTGTCAAAACATGAAAAAGAGATTTTGCTCCTAAAAGATGCGAATAATAAATTAAAAGAGAATATGAAAGCATTGGAGGATGAGAATGATAATCTTAAAGGCAAAAGGATTGACATAAACAAACAGACAAAAAAGACGTTGTCATTCAAGGAAAACAGGGCGCTTGAGCTTGAAAGGCAAAACAGGCAATTGAAAAAAGAAATAGAGAAAAAATCAAGCATAATAAAAAAACTTGACGGGTTTATTGCCAGTTCAAGTAACTGTGTCCTCCTAAAAAGACTAAATAATCTCGGGGCAGAGGAGTACAGTGCAAAAAAAGACATCTTAAAGCTATCGAAAGGAGATATTCTATTAGTTGAAGATATAGAAATAATGAGCAATAATACACTAAGAGAGATAAAAGACAAAGTAAGTATAATAGTTTATGCAAAAGGCAATTATAAATCTTTACCTGGATTTATGCTTCTTGAACGGAAAAATTTCAATTTGCTTGAAACAAAATATTTCTGTCTTGCAGAAAAGGATATTTTTGAAAACGAATTAAAAAAAATAAACAAGATATCAAAAAAAGACAGCGAATATTTGAAGAATATGATAGATGAGTATAAGAGGGAAAGAGAATTGGATAAACCATGATTATTGTTCTTTTATTCTCTTAATAAAGTAAGAGTCTCTTTCGGAAATTTTTTTCTGGCTGAAAACCCTTGAATCAACCTATGTTGGCTTCATCAATGTATAAAATTTTAAGTCATCATATCCTTTCATCAGTTCTGATTCTTTAGCAAATACACATGGTTCACCTATATTATACTTGTAGAAATAATTGTCTCCTCCAAGGCATATTGTTGCATTGTAGCTCTTTCCTTTGAAAAAAATGCTCAATACTCCTCTCTCTTTTTTAGAAATTGCAAGCTTATCTATCCAGTTGTCCAGAGTCTCATAATTCGGCTCTGGAATTGCACCTATAATGCAAAGAGCCACTCCAAGGCAATTAACTTTATCAATATTTAAATCATCAAAATACCATTGTTGCTCTAATGAGAGGATGTATCCTATCATTTGGTCAAGACGGTCCATAAATTTAAGAAGTATTAACTTAAATAAAAACCTGATTCTTGTGAGGATTAGACAATATAATATAAGCCATTGTCATTGACAATCTTCACTTTTTCATTTATCTTTACATCTGCCTTGTTTTCGATGCTCACATTCTGGAATGTGACAGTATCCACGACCTCGATATGAGGATATATCTTTGTGACTCTTGCCTCAACTTTTTGCAAGGTTTCTGTTTCTTTCTCATCTATCTGCAATGTTGTCTTTTTCCCGCTCATCAGGTCAACAGCAGTTGTTTTTTCAGAGACATTTGTCAGGAGGAAAACACCTTTTTTTATCTTTATGACTTCTCCTTTCCTGAATCTAGGACCTTCATAAAGCGCATTTACCCTGTATATCTGCTTGCTTGTAAGCTTGTCCTGCGTGAATTGCCTTATGCTAATCTTTAGGTTTCCGCCGAATGTCTTTTTAAGCTGCTGGCCAAGACTCTGAAGTTTCCTCTGGTCTGAGATGTTGAGGTCATATCCATCTTTTTTTTCTTCTATGTTAGATGCAAAAGAATTGTTGTTCTTCAGGTATTTGTGGACAAAGTCAAGCATCTCCTGGTTCACATTCCTAAGCTGCATTGTCCCTTCAAAATACTCTCCTTGCTGTTTTGCGCATCCGTCGCAGTAGGTGAATTCCAGCTTTGCAGGAACATTAAAGACATCTCCTTCTTTTTCAATCTGGATCTCCACTTCTGTCTTTATTCCTGGGTTTTTTTTGAGTTCAGGCAAATCAATTATTATCTTTGCATTATCTTTTACTGCGTCTTTTGCTATCCTTAAAATAGCGTCTTCTGTCTTGCCTGCTACCCACTTGTTCTTGTAGAAGTATTTTCCGCATACTGCGCATAGCCTTACATTGATGTCCTTAATCTTTAATTCTACAGCTGGCCTGCAGTCATCGCAGAATCCTCTCTCAGTTTTCTTACCACAGTTCGGGCAGAATCCCATAAAAAGAGAGGATATAGGTTTTGTTTATAAGGGTTTTCTAGGAAAATGGGTCTTATTGGAATTGATTATTAAAAATAAATTTAATCTTTTTTATAAGTTTTAATTAATTGTACCAACTTTAGAATGCTTCTACCAGTCGAAAGTAAAAAAAAAGAAAATAAACCTAATTTTGCAATTAACGTAAAATCATTAAGAAAAATAAAGAGTAGCGAACTAACGCCAAAAAGAAAAAAAGCGATTATTAATAAAAGGTTAATTAAAAAATGAAATGTGAATTTATAAATTTCCCATAAATGCTTTGTACTCTTTAAGCCAACTAAATTAAGAATAATATATAAATAGCCAAAATAGAATACAAACAACCATTTAATATCCATAATTAAGTAGTGCTTAAACACAAATGAGAATAGTATTACAAAAACATAAACAATTGCTACTGAAAAAAATGAAAAAAAGCCTAGAAAAATTGATATAAAAAAAGTAGAACAAAATTATTTTTTAAAGAACTAAATTGCCAAAATTTTATGTCATTTCTCATTACGAAACTAAAAGTAAAAATTGTAAAAAAACCTATAAGAAAAGAAAATATTATAAAATAAAAAGTTGATTCTCCAGGACTAATAGTTCCAGTTTTTCCCCAAAATGAATAAAATTGGTCGGTTGCATTAATTATTGCATTTGAGTTTAGTTCCATATCTGCTATAACACTGCGCTTATATAAATATATTTCTTCAATTACTCTCATTTTTCCGGCTCTGTAGAAAGTAATTGACTTTTTTCGTCAAATCCTTTCAATGGCAAGGACGGTCATTGCTCGCTTCACTCCCAATGCCCTTCGGCGACAGCCCGTAAGGCACATCCCCAGTCGCCACCTGCCATTCGGATTTGGCTTTTTCCGTTTACTTTCTACTGAGCCCTGATTTAGGGAAAATATTAATATACTCATCCGAATAATTTAAGCGTATGGATGCATTTCATAAACAGCTCTTGATCTTTGTTTTTCCTGTGATTGTCAGCCTGATCCTAGTTTTTTCCGGAGCTACTGAATTTTTGCATGGCCTCTCAAAAGACCTTCCTATAGTAGGCAAAAATGCAAATGAAAAAGATTATTCTGATGCTGTCGGCTATGGCTTTGAAGTGTTTTGCATAGGGGTTATAATAATAACTCCTTTTTGCGGTGCTGTTTCTTTTTGGTTGCTTAAAATTGCATATGATTTGTCTTTCGGAGGCTTTGCGCAAAGAAATGTATTTGTAGTCTCTCAATCCCTAAATCTTTTTATGTCAATATTATGCATAGTTCTTTTCTTTTTTTCTATTTATTCGCAATATAAATGGGCAATAAGATTTACCCATCCTGGCCAGGATAAGTCAAAAGATAAAGATTTAACCAGGTTTATCTGAATATTCTTAAGTTTTCAATATCACTTCTTCTTTTGGTTTTTCCTTAACATCATTTACTGGATTTTTTTCTTCATTATTAAGAGGCTCACTGTTTTTTTTGTCATCCTGTTTTTCTTCAGCAACTAGCGCTTTTGGTTCATTTAGATCAAGCTCTTTTATCATCTCAGTATATGCTGTGATGTTCTTGTACTGGAGCAAAATGTCCCTATGGATTTTCTCGACAAGCTTTAGTGAATGGTAGATGTACTTCAAGAGCTGATCTCCTTCCATGACTTGTTTAAAATCATTCAGCATGACTATTGTGTCTGCAAGAGTGTTCTCAGCTTCAAAAGGCATTTCGTCTTTTGTCTTGAGAAGCTCTTCAATCAGGAATCTTATGTCTTTGAGCATTACTGCAAGTTTTTTGTCAAGCTTTGAATAATCCACATCACTACTCATCTTAT
>Ga0247727_10002148_pt1 | contig 45488 bp, 39 predicted proteins | sample WisWelCaveWW1625_FD_202498 | JGI IMG/M metagenome (GOLD analysis project Ga0247727, IMG submission 202498) | Biofilm microbial communities from Wishing Well Cave, Virginia, United States - WW16-25 | ecosystem: Environmental > Aquatic > Deep subsurface > Groundwater > Cave microbial mat | place...
GCCGGGCCACCTCGACGGTGGAGCGCGCCGGAGGGCTGGCCGTGAAGTAGCGGGCGTAGACTTCGTTCATGGCCGCGAATTCGTTCATATCCTTCAAATAGACCGTGGCGCGGACGGCGCGGTCCAGAGAAGAGCCCGCGGCCTCGGCGATGGCCTTCAGATTCTCCAGCACGCGCGCGGTTTGTCGAGCAGTGTCGCCGTCCACTATCTGCTTGGTAGCCGGGTCGAAGGCCACCTGGCCCGAGATGAAAATGAACCCGTTGGCCTTGATGGCCTGCGAATAGGGACCAATGGCCGCCGGTCCGCGGTCTGTGGCGATGACTGTCTTCATTGCGCCCTCACTGGGTGAAGTGGCCGCCGCCCCGTAGCCGGCGGGGATGGCAGCTTACAGATTTTCCGGGAGAAAAGACAACAGCTATCGCAGAGATCGTCGTGGCACGGAGATCTAATGGAAGGAACTGCCCGGCGAACAAACGGATGCCAGCGAAATCTCAGCGGGACGCAGCGGGCGAGTAGCGGGAACGAAACGATTCCGGGATGCCGGTGCGCAGCAGCCACGCGCGGAAAAAATCAGCGGCCGTACGGCTGGATTCAGCCTCCAGCGCAGCGCGCAAATCGTGGAGACCCGCCCTGGCGGGGTCCTGCGCGGCCGGAGGGTTGCGCAACGCGCGCACCAGGCGGGCAATCGCGCGGCGAACGACGGCGGCGCCGAACTCATCCTCCAGAGCCAGGAAAAACAGGGCGCCTTTGCTGTACGCGATGGGATGGAACTCCGCGGGCGAAGAAGCAGTGATGGACTCGATGGTGGGTTCATTCTCCGCGCCAATTTCGCGGAGCACAGTGTCATACCAGACCAGCATGCGCGCGGCCTGGCGCCTGTGATCGTCGGCGCCGCCGCGGCCCTCGGCTATGACCGTGGTGGCGTATTCGGCCAGACCCTCGCTGAGCAGCGGAGCAGCTTCCGGCCCGGCCAGCAGTGCGTGTCCGAACCAGGTGTGAGCCATTTCGTGTTCCGCGAGGTCCAGGAACATCCCGGCATCCACGCCCATTGCAAAGGCAGCGGAATTCAGCAAAGCTCCGCCGGAGAAGCTGGTGGCCGAGGGCACGCCGGGCGCGCGGGCCGCGGCAGAAGCGGCGTGCGAACCCGCGGCCGCGACTCCTGCCGGTGAAAGCGATCCCGGGGATTCGACAACGGCGAAAGGGCGGTCGCTTTCCATCACGCGGTCAAACGCCGATTGCAAAGCGAGACGGGCCAAGGCCAGGCGCTCTGCGGCAGCGCGCGCAGCAGGCTCGGGGAGGGCGGCAGAGGTGGCAAACACCACATCCGTTCTGGCAAAGCGGTGACGCGACTCGTGAAACCGGCCGGCCACAACGAAGGGAGATGCGTCCTCGGGGCCCAAGCTAAAACGGTGCGTGGCGGATTCTTCCGCACGGCGAGTTTTGCCCTGGCGACCGGCGCTGAAGACGCGAAACGTTGCGGGTGCGATGACGGTGAGATGAAACTTTTCTGGCGGTGCGCCGCCGCTGGAAAGAAATCCGCCAGGCGGACGTAAATCGGGGAGCCAGCCGCCGGGTGTGATGTGGAAGGAATCGGCGTGGACCGCGATGGCCGAGGAGCCGGGGGCAGGCGGGGCCAGCTCGTATTCGAGGCGCAGGTCCAGGCGCTGCTTCTGCGCCCACGGGGGTGTCAGGGGAATCTCGATCGCGCGCGCGGAGGAATCGCCGGGGATTTCCGGGAAGATTTCCGTTGAGCCGGCGAATACGCGGAGCTGGCCGCGGCCGTACACAACTGGGTCGGGGAGGATGGCGCGTACGGATACGAGCGGCCGGGTGCCTGTATTACGCAAGCGATAGACAGCCACCAAGCGAAGATGTGCGCGGCCGGGTGCGGCGACAAAGTGAAGCTCGAACTCCTGCCGCTGGACTTCGTAGGCCGGGGCCAGAGGTACGGCGCAGGCCGAAAGCAGCAGCGCTGCCAACAAAGGAAGAGCGGATCGGCCACGGGAGCTCACGTCGGGAAGATTCTACCTTCTGTGGGGAGAATCTGTACCGCTGGCGTCTCGCAGGCGGTTTTCCGGCACCCGGTGTCGTGTGACTCATTCGCAAGGTGCCAGCGAAACTCCGGCGGTACGCGCCGGCCTCTTCGCCTCCGGCACATCGGACGTACCAAGATTTCGGGACGTGCTCAGCGTCTTCGACGGAAGCGGTTGGGTTCGGCGGAGGATTCCCGGCGACCAACGATGGCGTCCACCTGGTGATCGGTGGCGCCGCCGCGGAGCAGCGCCAGGATGGCCTCTTCGCTCATCCCGGTGTTTTTGAGCATGGCCAGGGATGCGCCATGCAGGGTCGGCTGCCCGCGCGACATTCGCCGCGCGCGCTCCAGTACCAGCGTCTGCGAAAAGCCTGTCAGAAGGATAATGCGCGCGTCGGTGGCTCCCGCGCCGAGCTGGTCGAGGCGCGCCATCTCCATCACGCCCCCTTCGCTCATCCCGGCGCGGCGCAGAGTGACGATGGCCGAGCCGGACTCGAAGACCTGTTTTCGCTGGCGGGCTATCCGCAGCAGTTCGACACAACTCTGCTCGGTGACGCCCGCGGCGACTATCGCCGCCAGCTCGGCGACCTCGGCATCGGAAACGTCCATTTCGCGCAGGGCGGTGATGGTCGAGTATCCCATCCCGGCGTCGCGAAGCGGCTTGGTTTCAGCTCGGGGTTTGCATCCGGCCAGCAGCAAGACCCCGCACAGAAGCGCGGACGTGGAATACATCAGTGCGCGTCGCATTGGATTTCTGTTTTCTGATCCCTGCATTCTGATTTCAAATTTCTGACTTCACAGGAGGGCGGGCAAAACGATTGTAGCAGAAGAGCCCGGTCCTCAGCAGCGGCCGCGCCGCTCATCAGTAACTCGTGGGCTTGGGAGCGGGGCCGGAGGCCGGCCACAGGGCGCCGTCGAGGAGCATCTCCGGGACGCGGTCATCGGCCTTGCGCGATGCGGAACGGCGCGGGCGCTCGCCGCCGAGAACCATCTGCGCGACAACCTCGCCCAGTGCCGGGCCGAGCTTGAAGCCGTGGCCGGAACCACCGCCGGCAATCCAGACATTTTCATACTGGGCGTGGCGGTCCACGACCAGATGCGCGTCCGGGGTGCGCTCGTACTGGCAAACGCGCGATTCCACCAGCGGCGCGCGGGCCAGCTCCGGCAGGCGGCGGGCCAGATAGTTCCGGACAGAATGAAGCTTTGCTGCGCTGACGCTGCGGTTGCCGGACGTGGGGTCGAACGGCGGGCCGCTGCGGTCATCGGCGACTTTCAGCGCGGTGTGGCCGCCGACAGGGATGCCGTAAAAGTCCGAGCCCGGTTCGATCCACACCGGCATCTGGTCTGCGGCGAAACGCGCATCGCCGGCGGGCGTGCCGAAGAAAAATTCCTCCTGGCGCGTGACGCGGATGCGGCGCGCGAGCAGCTCAGGAAATAGCCGTGGCAGCCAGGGACCACAGGCGAAGACAAACGAGCCGGCAGAAATTGCAGAGCCGTCGGACAATGAAATCTTTTGCAAGCGCGAGCCGGACCCGGCCGGCGGCAGCGCCGCGGCGGTCAGCAGCCGCGCGCGAGCACCGCGGTCACCTTGGCTTAGAAATTCCTGTGCGACCAACTGCGTGGCCAGGCGCGCGCGGAGGAATCCGGCTTCGGACTCGAGATACCCGCAGGTAATGTCTCGCAGCCGGAACTGCGGGTAGCGCCGCCGCAGTTCGCGCGCGGAGAGGAATTCGCAGGGAATGTGGTGTGCTCGGAGCGTGCCTAGCCGGGGGCGGAAGAATGCTTCGTCCTCCAAGAGCCAGAGCACGCCGCAGCGCGTCACAATCGGGACGCGCCAGCGCCGCTCCCACTGCTGCCACAGCTTCCACGACCTCCGCGCCCAACGCAGGTAGATTTCGCGCTGGCCGTAGGAACAGCGGATGACGCGCGTCTCGCCGCTGGAAGTGCCGCGGGGATGGCCGGGGCTCCAGGGGTCGAGCAGGGCAACCTTTGCGCCGTGCCGCACCAGCTCGAGCGCTGTCCATCCGCCAAACGCGCCTGCGCCGGCAACCAGGACGTCGGGATGAGACAGGGCGGACACGCGGGAATTGTTCACGGGAGCGCAGGAAGAGGCAAGGAAGAAATCGGCGCGCCGGGCGCCACACCGCAGGTGTCAAAAGCGCGACGAGCGCTGGACCTCGAGCACGCCGCCAATCTTGCGGATCGAAGCCAGTACCTTCTCGAGCTGGCGGCGGTCGGCGATATCCAGGTAGATGTCCAGGATGTAGTCGCTGCCTTCGGCGCGGGTGCCCAGGGTGCGGATGTTGCACCCGGCCGTGCTGATGATGGCGGTGACGTCGGCGATCATCCCTGTGCGGTCTTTGGCGCGGATGACGACGCGCACCGGGAAGCTGGCCTCGGTGCCGGAAGTCCACTCGACCGGGATGCGGCGCTCGGACTCGTACAAGAGCTTGCCGACGTTGGGGCAGGTCTTGCTGTGCACGGCGACCCCACGGCCGCGCGTGACGTAGCCCACGATTTCATCGCCGCGGATGGGATTGCAGCAGCGCGCGCGATAAACCATCAGATCGTCGTGACCCCGGACCAGCACGGCGGCGTCGCGGATGCCCAGCGCGCGCTTGACGGCGGAGACGATTCCGGGTTGCGGCTCAGGCACGGTCGGCTCGCCGAGGGTTTCACCGATGGCTTTGGAGAGCACCTGGCGCGCCGAGTATTTTCCGTAGCCCAGTTCGGCATACAGGTCGCCGACTTTGGCGCACCCGTAATCGGACGCCACCTGCTGGAGGGCCTCGTCGGAGATGCGCTTCAGGCTGACGCCGAACTGCCGCGCCTCCTTTTCCACCAGGCGGCGGCCCAGCTCGGTGGCCTGGATGCGCTCGTGGAGGTTGAGCCAGTGGCGGATCTTGCTGCGGGCACGCGAGGTGCAAATGAAGTTGAGCCAGTCGCGGCTGGGGGCATGGTGCTTCTGGGTGAGGATTTCCACCACATCGCCGTTATTAAGCGGCTGGCGGAGCTGGGCGATCTGGCCGTTGACTTTGGCGCCCACGCAGCGGTGGCCGACCTCGGTGTGCACGGTGTAGGCGAAGTCCACAGGGGTGCCGCCGCGGGGCAGGACGATCACGCGGCCCTTGGGCGTGAAGGTGTACACCTCTTCGGGATAGAGGTCCACGCGCAGCGTGGACATGAACTCGCCCGGCTCCTGCATCTCGCGGACCCACTCGATGAGCTGGCGCATCCACACGATGCGCTGGTCGTCGGACTCCGCGACGTCTTTGCCGCCCTTGTATTTCCAGTGCGCAGCCACGCCCTGCTCGGCGATGCGGTGCATCTCCTGGGTGCGAAACTGAACCTCGAAGGTCTGTCCTTCATGGATGACGGTGGTGTGCAGCGACTGATACAGGTTGGGGCGCGGAATGGCCATGAAATCCTTGAAGCGGCCGGGGACGGGATGCCAGATCTGGTGGACCACGCCGAGAGCGGCGTAACAATTCTTCACCGTGTCGGTGATCACGCGGACGGCCAGCATGTCGTAGATCTGGTCCAGTGAGCGGCGCTGGCGCAGCAGCTTCTGGTGGATGGAATAGAGGCGCTTGACGCGGCCTTCGACTTCGGCGGGGATGCCGTTTTCGACCAGCTTCTTGCGGATCATGTCCTGCACCGCGGCCAGGAATTTTTCGTGGGCGCGGCTCTTTGACTGCACAGCCTTCTGCAGCTCGAGGAACTCCGGGGGATGCAGAAAGCCGAAGGCCAGGTCTTCCAGCTCGCCGCGGATGCGGCCCATCCCCAGCCGGTGGGCGATGGGCGCGTAGATGTCGAGTGTCTCGCGCGCGATGCGCTCCTGTTTTTCGGGCGCGAGATAGGACAGGGTGCGCATATTGTGAAGACGGTCGGCCAGCTTGACCACGACCACGCGCACATCGTCCACCATGGCCAGCAGCATCTTGCGGACGTTTTCGGCCTGGCGGGTTTCCGGGGCGAGAAAATCGAGGCGGCTGATTTTGGTGGTGCCTTCGACCAGCCGGGCCACGTCCGCGCCGAACTGCGCGGCAATCTGCGCGAGCGGAATATGGGTGTCTTCGACCACGTCGTGGAGCAGCGCGGCGCACAGCGTGGTGACGTCCAGCTTCAGATCCGCCAGGATGTGGGCCACTTCGAGCGGATGCGAGAGAAACGGATCGCCGGAAGAGCGCAGCTGGGAGTAATGCTGTTCGGCGGCAAAATCGAAAGACCGGCGGAGGAGTTCGGCGTCATCCCCAGGGCGGCTGAGGCGTAGTTTGGCCACCAGCTCGGCGAAGCGTGCCTGCAGCGCGCGCGAGGGTGGCTTGCCCGGAACGGGACGCGGGCCCGGAACAGATTCCGGCGGCGGAGACATCCTGCCATTGTAGGACGAATCGCGGAAAAAAAAGCAGCCCCGGTGGAAGCCGCGGGGCTGCAAGAGTAAAGACGAGGAACGGCCGCTGCCGGCGGTTCAGGGAGTGGGAGGAGCTTCCAGGCGCCGCTGCTTGATGGCCTTGACGCGCTCCACCAGTTCGTCGGCATCCTTCAGCAATTTGGCGCGGTCGTCCGGAGACTCCACCTGGTCAGCCTTCTGACGGTAGAGAAGGTTCAGGTAGGCCATCGCGTCGTCGTAGTCCTGCTGGAGGGCCATGGCCTTCTGGAGGTGGTGGATGCCGTTCTCGATGTTAGCGCTCTGATCGGCGACAAACTTCTCGCGCAGCTCCTTGGGCATCGGCTCTTCGTCCTTAATTTGCTTGCGCGCGGTGGCATTGTATTCGACGCGAAACTTCTTGTTGGCGGCGTACGCCAGCGTCCATTCGATGACGCCAATGGAGTAGTGCGGAGCGGAGTCATCGGCCTTGATCTCCGTGTGCCGGGTATGGAAGCTGCGGGCTTCATCGAATTTCTTGGGGTCGTACGGCGTGCCCGCCATGTTGAAAAAGATGGAGGCGATGCCGTCTACCGCGGACAAGTTGCGAGAATCGAGCTGCAGGACTTCCCGGAACTCGGTGATGGCCTGCTCGCCGTTCCGCGTGTTTTCTTCCGAGGGGGCCCCGGGGATGTACTGGGTGGCGTAGGCGGTGGCCAGGTACAGCCGCGCATTCAGCAGCGTGGGATCGAGCTGCTTGGCGGTCTTGAAATTTTCAATGGCGTCGTCATAACGGCCGGCTTTGTAGTGCTGGACACCCTTATTGAGGTTGTCGCGGGCCTTCAGCTTGTTGCAGCCGGCGGCGCCGAGGGAAAACAGAAGCAACGCGGCAAGGGCGGCGAGACGTGCGAGGCGCGAAGGGGACTGACGGTGGCTGACCATCCCTGCTCTCCTTGAAAAAATGAAATTCGAATAGTGAAATTCGGCTGAGGACCGCTGGCCCGGATGCCGCCTACTGCCCGGCTTGGACCTTGGCGGTCATCAGACCGACCTTGTCGATGCCGGAGGTCCTCATGATGTCAATGGCGCGCGCGACTTCGGCGAACTTGACGTCGTCGTCGCCCTTGACGAAAGCAATCTTTTCCGCGCGGGTCTTGAAAATCTCCTCGAGGCGCCCGCCGATGGTTTCCCAAGTGGTGGTTTCCTCGTTGATTTTCAGCCCGTCTTTGTTCACCTGGACGACCACGGTTTTGTTCAGGAGGTCCTGATTGGGCTGGGCGTCCGGGGGAGGGGGCTGAGGGACCAGGGCGTCCAACCCCTTGGGCGTGGTGGGTGTGATGACCATGAAGATGATGAGCAGGACGAGAAGAATGTCAATCAAGGGGACGACGTTCATCTCCGCCATCGCGCCGCCGGAACCGCTGCCAACAGAAATGCCCATAGGGAACTCCTAGTTGCCGCCGGTGGGAGCGGGCCGGCTGCTCTTCTCGTTGCGTTCGGTGAGCAGCCCGAGCTGGTCCACGCCTGCGGCGCGAATTTCGTCCACCACAGCGACGACGTCGCCATATCTGCTGCGTGCGTCGGACTTGATGAAAACGGTCTTGTCCAGGCGCGCAGAGATGAGATCGCGGACCTGGGCGGTAATCTGGTCGCGAGGGATCTTGGAGGAACCGAGATACGTGGCGCCGTCGGGAGTGACGGCAACAATGATGGAATCGTCTTTATCGGCGTCTGGCTTGTCGAGGGGCGAATCCACTCTGGCCAGGTCCACCGAGATGCCCTTCTGGAGCATAGGGGTGACGACCATAAAGATGATGAGCAGCACGAGCATGATGTCGGCCATGGGAATGACGTTGGGGGCCGCCATCACGGGGGCAGCTTTGGGCTTGTAGGCCATGGTTCCTTTCCCTCCCGCGGCGCTACTTGCGGCCGGCGCGGCGCGTGATGAAGTAGTTGACCAGCTCCATCGAGGAGTTGTCCATCTCCACGTCGAAGGATTCGACCTTGTTGGTGAAGATGTTGAAGGCCCACACGGCCGGGATAGCCACCAGCAGGCCCAGCGCCGTGGTGACCAGAGCCTCGGAAATGCCGCCTGCGACCGCGGACAGTCCGGCGGCCTTCTGCGTGGCGATGCCCTTGAAGGCGTTCAGAATGCCGACCACGGTGCCGAACAGGCCGACGAAGGGGGCCGTGGAGCCGATGGTGGCGAGGCCGGACAGGCCGCGCTTCATTTCGGCGTGAACGATCGCGATGGAGCGCTCCAGTCCGCGCTTGGCAGCCTCGATAACTTCCTGCTCGGAGACCTGCGCGGAGGCCGTCTGGAACTCGGACAGGCCGGTGGCCACGACCTTGGCGATATGCGATTTCTTGTTGCGCTCGGCGATGGAGATGGCTTCGTCGAGTTTGCCTTCGCGCAGCGCGCCGGCCACCTGCTGGACAAAGACGCGTGACTGTTTGCGCGCGGCGTTGTACATCAGGACGCGGTCAATCATGATGCCCAGCGACCACGAAGACATCAGGAACAGCAGAACCACAACACCCTTGGCGATGATGTCCATCTGGTTCCACATACTGCGAAGGTCGAATCCCACGGCGCCGCCTTCGGCCAGCAGCAGCAGCATTCCAAGCGTCGAAAATGTTGCGGTCATTGGTATTCCTTTCTATCCGTTCGATTGAACCTGCTGATGCTTCCCGTGGCCTCAGGTATCTGCGAGGACCCTGTGGCGGCCGGGTCTTCCCGCCTTACCCACCGAGATTGAAAACGACAGCAATAGTGGTCACAACTTCCACCGGCTCGCCGTTGAGCAAGGTGGGCTGGTAGCGCCACTGGCGGACAGCGTCCATCGCCGACTGCACCAGCAGCGGGTGACCTGAAAGCATCTCCAACTGTGTGACTGTACCGTCTTTGGCGATGATCGCCTGCAACTGAACCGTGCCCTGGATGCGGGCCTGCCTAGCCAGCGGAGGATACACCGGCCGGGGCTGCGAAATCAGCTTGGCCGTCTGCACGTTTCCACCGACGCGGATGCGCGAGGGAGTGGCCTTGGGTGGAGGGGGCGCAGAACCGGCGATACCTCCAAGGATGCCGCCGAGCACGCCGCCGGCCTGCCCTCCCGGTATTCCGCCGGGCACGCCGCCGGTTACACCAATCATGGCCCCCATATCCGGCGGAAGCTCTTCTTCTTTGAGCATCACCACCTGCTTGGGGATGGCCGTGGGAGCGCGCAGCTTGCCCGCTTCCATCAGCCGCACCACGGTCTTGACCACTTTGATTACCGCCGCCGGGGGCGGCGGGGGTGGGGGGGGCGGCGGCGGAGCCACCAGCAACGTGGTGAGACTCGTCCTGGGCAGGGCTTCCGTGTGAATCAGCGGCACCAGAACTAGAATGAACAGGACAAAGGTTTGCGCGAACGCCGAGAGCATCACCGCCCACGGGTTGCGCTGCTTTTTCCCCGTGGATTCGATCATCTGGTCAAACATGGCTACCTCCTCCCGGCAGCGGCCACGCGCCCCCTGGCGCCGGACTCACCCGCCGGAGTGACGGAACCTACCAGAGCCTGCTGTCCGCGCCAGTGATACCAGGCCACGATCAGCGAGGCCGCAATACCTACTGTGGAGTACGTTCCTACCATAACTCCCACGACCAGGGCAAAGGAGAATCCGCGCAGCACCTGCCCGCCCAGCAAAAACAGCACCAGGACGGTGATGTAAGTCAGGCCGCTGGTCAGGAAAGTGCGCGAGAGGGTCTGATTGATGGAACGATTGACGACCGCCGCGAAGGGCTCGCGGCGCGAGCTGCGCAGGTTCTCCCGGATACGGTCGAAGATGACGATGGTGTCGTTCATCGAATAACCGACCAGCGTGAGCAACGCCGCGACAACGGTCAGCGATATCTCGTAACCGAATATGGAGAAGAAGCCCAGTGTCACCAGCACATCGTGTAACACAGCCAAGACCGCCGCAGCACCATAGACCCACTCGAACCGGAAAGCAATATATACCAGCATACCTGCCAGCGCATAGAGGGTGGCCCACAAAGCCTGCCACTGGAGCTGCTCGCCCACCTTCGGGCCGACGATCTCCACATTGCGGACCGCAAAGGCGCCCAGGCGGTGGGAGTCGCGCAGGGCTGCGATGACTGGCTCGGAGGCGCCTTCGACGGCGCGCAGCTCTTCGAAGGACGTGAGCAAGCCTCCACGCTTGCCGTCCCGGAAGTCGGCGATTTTGCGGGCCAGTTGTGTATAGGCCTCTGCAACGGCAGAACCTTTGGCCAGCGGATCGCGCCGGGTGAGGATTTCGGCCAGAGCAGGCGCCCCTGCGGCGTTCAGGTCCGGCTTCGAGGAATCTCCTGCGCCGAAGGTGGATTCGAGGGCTTCGAGGATGGTTGTCTTGCCGGCGTCGAGGGACTTGGTCTGATCAGCCGGTTGCGGGAGGCCTATAACCACTTCATTGGCGCCGGGATTATTGATGTCGCGGATGCGCTGGATGGAGCTGTCCCCCAGTCCGCGTTCAGCCAGTCCGGCGCGAATCCTTTCGATGGGAGGCTCCTGCGCAAATCGGACATAGACCAGGGTACCGCCCTTGAAATCAATGCCGTACTCCAGGCCACGCTTGGAAGCAATGGAGAGGCCCCCGGTCAGCAGCGCCAGCAGCGAGCCAAGCACGAAATATTTGGTCTTGCTGACCCAGTCGATATTGAGGTTGTGAAAAAGTTGGATCATCTCATCCGTTCCTGTTAGACACCGGCGAAACCATAGTGTTCCCCAGCCCGAGGATTTCCCGGCGGCGTACAGCAGCCCCCACAACAGTCTCCCATCCAACGTGCGCAGGCGGAAAGCCTGTGCTGCTGCTAAATCGAAAGCTCGGCCTGGCGGGGCATCCGTCCCAGGTGCCAGCCGAAAATCGTTTTGGAAACGTAGATGGCCGTGAACAGATTGGAAATCAAGCCAATGACCAGGGTGACGGCAAAGCCGCGCACCGGCCCGGTGCCGAACACAAACAGGAAGAGCGCGGAGACCACGGTGGTCACGTGGGTGTCCAGAATGGTCAGGAACGCGCGGTCGAAACCGGCCTCGACCGCGGACACCGTAGCCTTGCCGGCGCGCAACTCCTCGCGAATGCGCTCGAAGACCAGGACGTTGGAGTCCACACCCATGCCGATGGTCAGAATTACGCCGGCGATGCCGGGCAGCGTGAGCACCGCTCCAAACCAGGCCAGCGCGGCCATCAGGATTATCAAGTTGAGGATGAGGGCCAGGACGGCGTTGACGCCGGACAGGCGGTAGTAGATGACCATAAAAATCATCACCAGCACCAGGCTGGCCAGCGAGGCCTGGACACCCTGGCGAATGGAATCCGCGCCCAGCGAGGGGCCGATGGTGCGCTCCTCGAGATACTTGATGGAGGCCGGCAGCGCGCCGGCTCGGAGAATCAGCGCCAGGTCCTTGGCCTCCTCCTGGCCGAAGCGGCCTTCAATCATTCCGGAGTCCTCGATTCGCCCGTTGATGACCGGCGAGGACTCGATGCGCTTGTCCAGCACAATGGCCAGCTGCTTGCCGATGTTCTGTTCCGTGAAAGGTCCGAAGCGCTGCGCTGCGGTCGTGGAGATGTTGAATAGGACGTCGTAGAAGCCGGGATACTTGGTGCTGGGTGAGGTGTTGGCGCTGCGCAGGTCAGTGCCGACAACAACGGGCCGGCGTTCCAAAAGCATCCAGCGTTCGCCGGGCACCTGCGTTTCGCCTGGGGCCGGGCGCGCGGGTTTGGCGCGGACCAGCTCCGTGCCAGCAGGCAGGATGCCCCCGGAAGCGCCGAGCGCCTCCGCCTGGGAAGTGAACAGCGTCTCTTTGGCCACCAGTCGGAGCTCGAGCTGCCCGCCGGCGCGGATCACCGCCTTGGCGCGCGTGGGATCGCCTTCGCCGGGCAACTGCACCAGGATTTCCCAATCGCCGCGGCCGTGCTCGGCGATGGTCGGTTCGGTGAGGCCGAGGGCGTCAATGCGGCGGTCGATGGTTTCCAGCGACTGCTGCATGGTGCGCTGGCGGATGGCGTTCAGCGCGGCGCCCTTCAGCGTCAGCATGTATCCGGAGATTTCGCCGGTCGTGGGTGCATAGTCCCAGTCCGGAGCGAGCTCGGCGATGCGGTCGCGAAACGCGCCCGCGCCTTCGCCCCCTACGTTGCGGATTTCAATCCGGTTGTCGGGCAGCTTGCGGATTTCCTGGAAGGTGATGTTCTGTTTGGGAAGCTCTTCGCCCAGACGGTCTACTGTCCCGTCGGCGTACAGGCCCACGGCTTCGGCCACCTGCACCTGAAGGATTAGGTGTGTCCCACCCTGCAGGTCGAGACCCAGCTTGATGCGCAGCGCGAGGTTGGATTTGACGTTTTCCCACGAGGTGGGAGCGTTCGGCATCCCGATCAGCCCGTAGGCGCAGAGGAGTATCACTCCGACGATGAACAGGGCCTTCCATTTGACGTTCGGATTCATAGTGTCGAGAATCGATAAGAAGGAATCGAAAAGCGCGGCGCCTCAGGACCCTTCCTTGGATTCGGGCTGAAAAGCGGCCACCGCAGTACGCACCATCTTGATTTTCACCTGGTCGGCTATGCGCAGATGAATCGTGTCACCCTCGATGCCCGCCACCGTGCCGTAGATGCCGCTGCTGGTGACCACCTTGTCGCCGTTCTTCAGCCCGGTCTGCATCTCCTGCGTCTTCTTGTGTCGCCGCTGCTGCGGCCAGATCACCAGAAAAAAGAAAATCCCCAGGATGATGACCCACAGGATCAACACGTCGAACGGGGTCTGCTGGGCCAGGAGGTCCGGACTGCCAAGTGCAGGAGTTTTCATCCCTGTCGTGTTGTTCCTCGCGCCGAAACAGCATCTCTCGCCCCCGGGAAAGGCCTCGTCCGGTTGCTTGCTACCGCCCCGGCTTACCCCCTGCGGGAAATGCCCAGCTCAGGTTGGCCGCTTTGCAGGCGTGGCAACTGCCCAGTGCAGGATGCTACCCACTCTACAAACTAAAGAGGTTCGCGGATTTTGCGAAATCTGTCAAGAAGAAAAGACCGCCGCAGAGGGCCCGGGGCCGCGGAGGAAAAACAGTCTCCAGGCTCAAACGACCAAACAGGAGAAGGCATGGAAAGAGTCGCGGAGCGCAGCAAAAGTGCCGTTGCGGATGGATTCACGAATGCGGCGCATCAACTCCAGGTAAAAATGCAGGTTGTGATGGGTGAGCAATACGGGAGCAAGGATTTCGTTAGCGCGGAACAGGTGCCGCAGATAGGCGCGGGAATAGCGGGCGCAGACGCCGCAGGAACAGTGGAGGTCCAACGGGCGGGTGTCTGCGGAAAAAGCAGCGTTCTTGATATGGATGCGGCCGTGCGAGGTGAACAGGCAGCCGTTGCGCGCGTTCCGTGTGGGCAGGACGCAGTCCATCAGGTCCGCCCCGCAGGCCACGTAGTCGGCCAGGTGCTCCGGCAGCCCTACGCCCATCAGGTAGCGCGGCTTCACCGACGGCAGGCGGCTCGAGGCCTCGGCAGCCATCGCGCAGGTGGTGTCGTGCGGCTCGCCCACGGCCAGGCCGCCGACGGCATAGCCCGGAAAATCCAGGGCCACCAGCGCGTCGGCGTTCTCGCGACGCAGGTCCTCCCACGTGCCGCCTTGCACGATGGCGAACTGCCACTGGCGTCGCAGGTCGCCGATTTTTTCAAGATGCGCCCGGCAACGGCGCGCCCAGTCGAGAGTGCGCGAAGCGGCGCGAGCGGCAACTTCGCGAGGGGCGGGAGCCTCGATGCATTCATCGAGAACCATGGCGATATCCGAGCCGAGCACCCACTGGATTTCGACGGCCAGCTCCGGGGTCAGGAAATACTCGTCGCCATCCAGATGCGAGCGGAAGCGAACGCCTTGGTCGGTGATTTTGCAACGCTCGGCCAGGCTGAACACCTGGAAGCCGCCCGAGTCGGTCAGGATCGCGCGCGGCCAGGACATGAATTTATGCAGGCCGCCCAGCGAGGCAATCATGGTGTGGCCGGGTCGCAGAAAAAGATGATAGGTGTTGGCGAGAAGGACTTGTACGTCCAGCTCTTCCAGCGTCTGCTGCGTCAGGCCCTTGACGCTGGCGGCGGTTCCCACGGGCATGAACGCGGGCGTTTCGATGACGCCGTGCGGCGTGGTCAGGCGTCCGAGGCGGGCGCCGGAGGGGTCCGTGGCCAGCAGGTCGAAACGGAATGACATCCGGGAAAGTGTAGCAGAGCGTCAGGGCGCAATCTTCACGCCGCGCCAGAAGGCCACGTGACCCAGGATTTCCACGGCTGCGGCCCGCGGGTTGGGGTAATACCAGGCCGCATCCGCATTGCGCTGGCCGTTCACTTCGATGTGGTAGTAGCTCGCCGTGCCCTTCCAGGGACATTCAGTAGTCGTCTCGCTCGGCAGGAAGTACTCTCGCTGGATTGCATCCGGCGGAAAGTAGGCATTGCCCTCCAGCTGAACGCACTTGTCACTCTCTGCCAGCACAACGCTTTGCCACACGGCTTTCGCCATCGGATTGGCTCCTCCGTGAGTTTCAGATTCTGCGGCAGCCGAAAAGATTCATCGGATGCCGCAGCGGGCTACAAAAAAGAATGAAGTCTGCACCCATTCGATGTCTGGGATGCTGTCCGGCGAATGCGCAGCGGAAAGCCGCGCGCGGAAACCCGCAGCGTCGCCTGGGATGGCCGCCTCCATCAGGCGGCGCGTTGCCACGTAAGCCGGGTCGCCGCGTCGATGGCCGGCAATCTGCATCCAGTCATCGAAGGAACGAGGGCGCTCGCCGGGCTCGGAGGCCAGCCGCGTGAAGCCCGCGGCCGTGAGCAGTTCCCGAATCTCCGTAGCTGGAAGCGTGCGCGTGTGCGAGGAGTCGCGCGCGCGCTCGATAGCATTTGCGGCGGCAGCCTGGGCGGCGTTGTCGGGAACTACGATGTCCACCAAAGCGAGCACGCCTCCGGGAGCCAACACACGCGACATCTCCCGCAATGCAAGCGGGGGTTGAGCAAAATGATGCAGGCCGTAGGCGCATGTGGCCAGCTCGAAGCAACAGGCGGGATACGGGAGCGCGGTGGCGTCGCCGCACACCAGGCTGAGGATTGCGCTGGCGCGGCTGGCTGCCGCGCAGGCCTGCGCCAGCAGCGCGGGTGTGAAATCGAGTCCCGCAGTTCGCCCCATCCGCGGCGCGAAAACCAGGGTAAACGTTCCCGGGCCGCAGGCCACGTCGAGGTAGCGCGCTTTCTCCGGAGCGGAAAGGTGGGGCAGACTCAGCGCCAGGAGCTGGTTGGCCTCTGCCGAGCGCTCCGCGAGCGAGAACCGCGCAAACTGCTCGGCCGTCCGCGTGAAGCGCTCGCGAATCCTGGCAGCGTGGGAGTCTGGATCGGAAGGCATCGCCGGGAAGGATACACCAGCACGCGGGAACCGGCGCTGGACAAGGTCGCGGGAGAAAGGCAGAGTACGGGTTCGCCCGGATGCTCGCGGAACCGGAAGACGGATAATGATGAAAAGCAAGGTCATCACCATATTCGGCTCTTCACGTCCCGGAGAGCTCGACGCCGATTACGCCGAGGCGCGCGCGCTGGGCGCGGCGCTGGCCGCGCGGGGATTCGCCATCTGCACGGGGGGCTACGGCGGGGTGATGGAAGCGGCCTCGCGCGGCGCAAAAGACGCCGGCGGCCGCGTCTTGGCCGTGACCGCGGAGTTTTTCAATGCCCGCGCCAACCGCTGGGTGGACGAAGAAATCCGCGTGCGCACCTGGGAGGAGCGGCTGTTCGAATTGATCCGCCGCGGCGACGGCTACGCCGCATGCAAGGGCGGCACAGGGACGCTGGTGGAGCTGGCCGTTGTCTGGGAGATGCTGAACAAGCGGGTCATTCCGCCGCGCCCGTTTCTGGCGCTGGGAGAATTCTGGGGGCCGGTGATCGAGCGCGTTCGTGAAGTGGAGGCCGGGGCCGAAGCGTGCACCTGGGGCGAAGCGGCGGGAAGGTTGGTCCACACAACGGAAGACGCGCATATGGCCGCGGAGTATTTGAGCCGAGAACTACTGGTGCGATGAGGAAAGCAGAAGAGCTACTCGAATTTGACGCCCTGCGAGGGCTGGTACGCGGATACACCACCTGCGAGCCGGGGCGGAGGTGCGTGGCGGCGCTGCGGCCCGGGCGGGAGCGCTCGGCGTTGGAGACGGAATTCGCGCAAATCCGCGAGGCGCGGGAATACCTGCGCGCGGGGAGCGAACTGGGGTTCGGTTCGCTCGCCGACCCGCAACCGTGGCTCGAACACATCGCCGCGCCCGCCGCGGTGCTGGCGCCCGGGGAACTGCTGGACGCCGCTTCCCTGCTGGACACGACCGCGTGGCTGCGCGAGGCGTTCCGCGCGGAGAAGATAAACTACCCCCTGCTCGCGGCGCGCGCCGTGGCCACCAATGACTTCCGCGCCCTGGCCGCAGCCATCCGCCGCGCCGTCCTGCCCAACGGCGAAATCAGCGACGACGCCTCGCCAGAGCTGAAGAAAATCCGGACGGCCAAGGGGCGGGCGCGGGAGAAGCTCCAGAAACTGCTGCGTGACATCCTGCGCGCGCGGACGACGCAGCAGGAAGACCAGCCGGCAGCAGACTACATCACCATCCGCAACGACCGCTTCGTCATCCCGGTGCGCGCGGCAGAAAAACGGCACGTGCCCGGCGTGGTCCACGCCGCCAGCGCCACGGGGCAAACTCTTTTCCTGGAGCCCCTGGAAGCCATCGAGCACAACAACCGGCTGGTGCAACTGGCCGAAGCGGAGGCCGCGGAGATTGCGCGGATACTCCGAGAGCTGACCGAACGCCTCCAGTCCGAACGCGGCCCGCTCCATTTCGCAGCGGAGACGATCGCTGAGCTGGACTCCACGTTCGCGCGAGCGCGCTTCGCTCGCGAATATGATTGCTGTCTCCCGGCGTTCACCGAAAACCAGCGCCTGCGGCTGGATTCGGCGCGGCATCCGGTGCTGGAAGCCAACCTGCGCAAACACTCGCGGCCTATCGTGCCGATGACCATCGCGCTGGGCGGCGACGAAACGGTGATGGTCATCAGCGGGCCGAACACGGGGGGAAAAACGGTGGCCCTGAAGACGGCGGGGCTGGCGGCTCTGGCGGCGCAGTCTGGCATCCCCATCGCCGCGCAGCGCGCCGAGCTGCCGCTGTTTGACCGCGTGCTGGCGGACATCGGAGACGAACAGTCCATCGCCGCGGACCTTTCGACCTTTTCCGCGCATGTGACCAACCTGCGGGCCATGCTGGAGACGGCCACGGCGGATTCGCTGGTGCTGGCCGACGAAATGGGGACCGGCACTGCTCCTGAAGAAGGCGCGGCGCTGGCCGTGGCCCTGCTGGAAGAATTCCGCGAACGCCGCTGCCTGACATTGGCCACCACGCACCACGACCGCTTGAAAGCCTGGGCCTCGACCACGCCGCAGGTGCTGAACGCGGCAGTGGAATTCGACGAGGCCAGGCTGCGGCCCACCTACCGGCTGATGCTTGGTGTGCCGGGAGGGTCCAGCGGCATCGCCATCGCGCAGCGGCTGGGTCTTCCGCCGGTCGTGATCGAACGCGCGCGTGCGCAGCTCGACCCGGGCACGCGCGAGGCCGCGGGCCTGATTGCCTACTTGCACCGCAGCCGGGATGAACTGGAGCAGATGAAGCGCGACGCCGCAACGCAATTCGAGGCGCTCGAAATAGAACGCCGCGCGCTCCAGTCGGATTGGGCGGAGCGGCAGCGGAAGCGCCTGGCCGACCTCGAGCAGCAATTCGCGGGCGTGCTGAAACAGTACGAGCGGCAGGTGAAAGAGCTGCTCGGCGAAGTGAAGGACCGCGATCTGCGCGCGCAGATGGAGAAGCAGGCCTCGCGGAAACTGACGCGGATGGGCGCCGCGGCACAGCAAGAGTGGGACGCCGCGGTGGTGCAGCACCTCGACGCAGCGCAGCAGGATACAGGCGCGGAGCTCCTGGCGAAGGATGAGAGCGTCACGCCGGAGAAACTGGTGGCAGGGGCGCGGGTGCGGGTGCGGGGACTGGCGCAGGCGGTGGTAGTGCGGAGCACGGACGGCGGAAGGGCGGAAATCCAAGCCGGCCCGCTGCGCATGAGAGTGGCGGTGAGCGAGATTACCGCGATCGTGGCAGAGCCCGAATCCGGAAAAGGAAAAGTGGAAAAGGAAAAAAGGGACTCAGCGGCGGCCAGGCACGCGCCCGCTACGAGCATACCAGCCGCCCCGCGCAGCGAGCCGGGTGTTCGTGTTCATGCCGATGCAAGCCGTGAACCTGTCCCCGACGAGATCAACGTCATTGGCCTCACGGTTGAAGCAGCCACCGAACGCGTAGACAAATTTTTGGACAACGCCGCGCTCTGCGGCAAGCTCCGCGTCCGCATCATCCACGGCCACGGCACCGGAGCGCTGCGGCGCGGACTGGCCGCGTTCTTGACCGAGCATCTCTTGGTCGCCCGCTTCGGCGCAGAAGCGGCGGAGCGCGGAGGCACGGCGATTACGATAGTAGAATTGCGTGGGCAATGATTACGGCTCTCGAGTTTCTAGTTTTGATCTCTTGATGGCGGACCCTGGCTCCTTCGCGGAGAAAGTCAAGCAGCAGGCGGACATTGTCCGCATCGTGGGCGACTACGTGCGCCTGAAGAAGGCGGGGCAGAACTTTGTCGGACTGTGCCCCTTCCACTCCGAAAAAACGCCGTCGTTTGCCGTGCACCCGGTGAAGCAGATTTACCACTGCTTTGGGTGCGGCATGGGCGGGGACGTATTCAAGTTCCTGATGGAGGTGGACAAGCTGGAGTTTCGCGAGGCGGTGCGCGCGGTGGCGGAAAAGTGCGGAATTCCTGTTCCGCGCGAAAGGCCGCGCACGCCTGGGGAGCAGGTCGCCGGCCGGGAACGCGCGCAAATTGCAGAGATGCACCGCGAGGCCGCCGCGTTTTTCGTCCGGCAACTGGAAGCCTCGCCGGAAGGCCGGGCCGCGCAGGGCTATCTGGAAGACCGCAGCCTGGACCGCGACACCATCGCGGTCTTCGGCATCGGCTACGCGCCCTCGGCGGGCGAGGCCCTGTGCCACCATCTGCGCGTGAAATATTCTGACAAGCTGCTGGAGGCCAGCGGACTGGCGTCCAAAGACGCGTCCGCCCGCCTGTATGACCGCTTCCGCCGGCGCATCATTTTCCCGATTGCCGACGACAAGGGCCGGGTCATCGCCTTTGGCGGGCGCGCGCTGGGGGACGACCTGCCGAAATACCTGAACTCCCCGGAGACGAAAATCTACTCGAAGAGCGCGGTGCTCTACCACTTCGACCGGGCGAAACAGTTCATCCGCCAGCGCGGGTTCGCTGTCCTGGTGGAAGGGTACATGGACGCGATTGCCGTGGCCCGGGCGGGCACAACCAACGTGGTGGCCAGTTGCGGCACCAGCCTCACCGAAGCGCAGGTGAAACTGCTGACGCGGGCGCAGCCGCGCTACGTCGTGGTCAATTTCGACCCCGACGCCGCCGGGCAGGCGGCCACGGAGCGTTCGCTGGCGCTCTTACTGGAAAAGGAATTTGACGTGCGCGTACTCGAGCTGGGCAGTAGCGAGGGCGGAGCCAAGGCCGACCCCGACCAGTTCATCCGCCAGTACGGCGCGGCGGAGTATCAGAAGCGGCTTGAGAAGGCCCCGGCGTACGTGGACTATCTGATTGGCCGCGCGCGGAAAATGGACTTGACCTCTGCCGAGGGCAAGCTGCGCGCGGTGAATTTCCTGCTGTCCTACGTGCAGCGCATCCCCAACCGGCTGCTGCGCTCGGAGTGGGCCACGCGCATCGCTGCGCAATTGGGCATCGAGGAGCCCGTTCTGCGCGAGTCGCTGCGCAAGGCGGCCAGCGATCGAAGGGCGGAAGTGAAACCCCGCGCGGAGATGATGGCGCCGGCCGCGCGTCCCGCCGAGCGGCGCCTGATCCGGATGCTGGTGGATGCGGAAGAGTTCCGGCTGCGTCTGGCGGAAGAAATCCGCGACCACGCGCTGCACAAGGATCTGGAAAGTGAAAACGTTCTTGCCGCGCTGACGGAAAGCGTGCTGGCCTCGGGGGGCGCCGCGCCGGACACCGTGAAGACCGCAGAGCCGCTGGCGGAAAAGGACCGCAGACTCCTGCTGGCCATTGTGTTCGAGCCGGCCGCGCCGCCTACCTGGGCCGAGGCAGAAAGTTGCCTGCTGGCCCTGCGGCGACGGCGGATCGAAGCCGACCTGGCCGAAGTCCAAAAGCAGATTGCGGGAGCGCCTCCGCCGGAGGCCGCGGAGATGAAAAAACTTCTGGCCACAAAGCAGGAACTGCGACGAAGGCTGAAGGAAATGCGCGACTGAGCGTTTCGGGCAGCCGGCCCTATGCGTGCGGAGGGGTGCGGGATGGGAAAAATCAATGTGGGACGGGTGGTCGCGGGCGGACTGCTCGCTGGGCTGTTGAGCAACGTCTGTGGGATTACGTTGGCGCATTTTTCCCTTGGCCAGCGAATTGGAAGCAACGTTGCGGCGGCTCAACGTGACGATGGGCCTGGGCCCCGCCCAAGGGATGTTGCACCTGGCCACGCGGTTCCTGCTGGGCCTGGGAGTGGTATGGCTTTATGCCGCGATACGTCCCCGGTTCGGCGCTGGGCCGCGCACGGCGATGCTCGCGGGCGTCTTCATGTGGATTTTCACCCTCGTGTTCTGGACTGTGCTCAGCTACCCCTACGGGCTCTATTCGGCCTACGTGCGGACCATCATGCTGGTCTGGGGATTTTTTGAGATGCAACTGGTGGCCCAGGCGGGGGCTTGGTTGTATCGAGAGTGAATGCGGACTGGATGAGCGGGGCCGAAAAGTATTTCTCGGAACCTCAATGGCTTGAGCATGATAGGGCGCCATTCTGCTGATTCTGCCTGTGTCCGGTAAATCTCTCGTGGCTGTGCGCAGCCATTGTCAGGCGGCCCAAATTCGTGTAACATAAGGGGGTTTTGAGGGGACGGGGCGGCCCCGAAGTGGGCAGGCTGGGCGCGGCGATTTTCGAATTTCCATCCTCACTCTTGTCATCGAAAGAAGGGTAGAGGTCTACGCGCACGGGTCTGTAGCTGCGGGGCCGGGTGGCGCCTGGGCGCAGCCCTGTCCGGCTCCAGGGAGAGAACGGCTTTGGCCATTGCACTGGAAGACAAGTACGACCAGGTACGACAGCTCATCAATATGGGCAAGGAGCGCGGCTACCTGCTCTATGATGAAGTGAACGATATCCTTCCGGCCGAAGTCCATTCCTCCGAGGAAATCGACGACCTGCTCTCCACCTTCGAGCGTTACGGCATTGAGATTTACGAAGACTCATCCACCGCCAAGGCCGCGCGCGCGGCGGCAGAAGCCACAGACACCACCGAAGCAGCAGACCACGCCGAGCCCAAGGAATCCGCGGGCGACGAAATCGAGCTGGACCTGACGCCCGGCGCGCTCGAGAAAACCAACGACCCCGTGCGCATGTACCTCCGCGAGATGGGCACCGTGCCGCTGCTGACCCGCGAGGGCGAAGTGGCCATCGCCAAGCGCATCGAGCGCGGCCAAAACATGGTGCTGAAGACCACCACCCGCTCGCCCATCGTGCTGAAAGAGCTGCTGGCCATCGGCGACGACCTCCGCATCGGCGAGCGCTCCATCAAGGAAATCGTCCAGTTCGACGACGAAGAGCTAACCGAAGAAAAAATCGAGAACAAGACCAAGCAGACGCTGCGCGTGCTGGACAAGATCGCCAAGCTGTACCTGGCCGCGTTGCAGCAGGCCAGCCGGCTAGAGAAAATGCCGCGCTCGAAGCGACGCCCCTATCTCCGCGCGCAACACAAGCTGGCCCGCATGCGCGTAGAAATGTCGCAACTGTCCCGCTCGCTGGAATTCCACCTGCTCGAGCGCAAGCGCCTGATCGACAAAATCCGCCAGACCGTCGAGCGCGTCCACACCCTGGAGCGCGAAGCCGGGCGGCTGGAACGCCGCGTGGACGCCAGCAAGGGCGACCACCTGCTCGAAGCCCGCAAGGAGCTCCGCGCACGGCGCATCGAGCTGAAAGAAATCGAGATCATCTCGGAGGTCAGCCCCGTCGAGATGAAGCGCGTGTTGCAGCTCATCGTGCGCGGCGAGTTCGAAGCCGAGCGCGCCAAGAAAGAGCTGATCGAGGCCAACCTGCGCCTGGTCGTCTCCATCGCCAAGAAGTACACCAACCGCGGCCTCCAGTTCCTGGACCTGATTCAGGAAGGCAATATCGGTCTGATGAAGGCCGTCGACAAGTTCGAGTGGCGCCGCGGCTACAAGTTCTCCACTTATGCAACGTGGTGGATCCGCCAGGCCATCACCCGGGCCATCGCCGACCAGGCCCGCACCATCCGCATCCCGGTGCACATGATCGAAACCATTAACAAGCTGATCCGCACCAGCCGACAGCTTGTTCAGGAGCTGGGTCGCGAGCCTACCAGCGAAGAAATCGCCCGGCGGATGGACATCCCGGTCGCCAAGGTCCGCAAGATTCTGAAAATTGCGCAGGAGCCGATTTCACTCGAGACCCCTATCGGCGAAGAGGAAGATTCGCATCTCGGCGATTTCATCGAAGACAAGGCCGTTATTTCGCCCTCCGATGCGGTCATCAGCCTGAACCTGAAGGAACAGACGGCGTCGGTGCTGAAGACGCTCACGCCGCGCGAGGAGAAAGTCATCAAGATGCGCTTCGGCCTCGACGACGGCAGCGAACACACGTTGGAGGAAGTCGGGCAGTCGTTCGCCGTCACCCGCGAGCGCATCCGCCAGATCGAAGCCAAGGCCCTGCGCAAGCTCCGCCATCCCTCGCGCTCGCGCAAGCTCCGCGCCTTCCTGGAAGGCCCCGTGCGGGAATAACCTCGGTCCCAGTCCGTTCGTCCCACCCTCCTGGCAACTCGCCGCACCATGGCGGTGTCCAACCTCCCAAGAGGGAAATAGGAGGTCGGCTATGCTTATCCGGCGTTTCATTCCCGTTTTTCTTCTAATTCTTGTAATGGCGGGCACGCTGCTAGCCACCACTTGGGGTCAGCATGAGGTTGTTTGCCCAATTTGCAAGACCAAGAACACATTCCAGGCGCCGATGAGCTTTGGAGGTTACATCTACAGGTGGCCGTCGAAGTTCCATCTCATTTTTTGGCCGGTTACGGACGGGCAATCGCTCTACCACTGCAAGAAGTGTCGTTACTCGGCCTTTATGGGCGATTTCGATAAGCTACCCGCAGACAGGAGCGATGCCGTCCGGACGGTGCTCAAGGACGTCCCCCCGGTCCACGTTAAAGGTGATTACACCGCCGTATCGATGATTGAGCGGCTGGAAATTGCCGAAAAGGTGTATCGCGTTTGGGAACAAGACGATCACTTCTGGTGTTTCTTCCACCGCGTAAAGGGCTATCACCTGGAACACGCGAAAAAGCCGGAAGAGGCATCCGCGCAGCGGCGCAAAGCCCTTGCAATCGCTCGCAAGATGCTCGAAGTCCCCGCCCGGGCGGGCGAGCGAAAGGAATTGCTGATCATCACCGGGGCAATGCAGCATTTTCTGAAGGACGATAGCGCCGCCCTGATCGACTTCACCGCGGCCTCCAGCCTCGTGTACAAGAACTCGAAACGAAAGGACGAGCAAAACAAAAATTGGGATAAATATCTCGATCAGCTAGTAGACGAGTACATCTCTGCCATCCTCGAGGGTCGCAGCACCGAAGACAAGCCTTGAAGTAATTTGCCGTCATTTGCGGACAGGGAGAAAGTGAAAACGGGCGTCCCGGCAAGCTGGGGCGCCCGTTTTGTTTGGGGGAGGAAATTACGGCATCAGCACGCCGTCAATGACGTGGATGACGCCATTGGACTGCATGACGTTGGAGACGGTGAGGTTGGCCTGACCGCCCTTGGCGTCCTGGAGGATGATGTTGTCGCCGTTGGCGAGGAACCAGAGCGAATCACCCTGAACGGTCTTGAGCTGGGCCTTCCCGTTGCCTTTCTTCAGCATCTGCCACAGCCACTTGGCGTCCAGCCGGCCCGGAACCACGTGGTAGGTCAGGATGGCCACCAGCATCTGCTTGTTCTCCGGCTTGAGCACGGATTCCACCGTTCCCGCCGGCAGATTTTCGAAGGCGTCGTTGGTCGGCGCGAACACGGTGAACGGGCCTGGGCCCTTCAGCGTTTCCACCAGACCTGCGGCCTTCACCGCCGCCACCAGCGTAGTGTGGTCGGCGGAGTTCACCGCGTTGTCCACGATGTCTTTCGTGGGATACATCAACTGCCCGCCGACCTTTACGGTCTTATCGCCCGCAAAGCCCGCGCCCGTCACCAGCAGGCCCGCCACCAGCGCGAACGCCAAATATTTGGTCTTCATTGCAATTCTCCTGTTTGAAATTGTTGGGGGTGTGATGTCCCCATTCACAGCAGAGATACGAAGGGAGAGGGAGATTGGATGTGGGGGAAGTAGGGGTTAGGGCGTAGAGGAGAGGGCCGAGTGCCGGGCTGAAGCCCGGCGCTACAAAGGCCGAGGGGCGCTAGACCATCAGAGGCGGCGGGCGCGCAGGGCCAGGAAGGCGGCCAGGCCGTAAATGGCTGCGTGGATGGCAAACGCGACCCGCAAGTTGAGATGCTCGGCGACCCAGCCGAGCGAAAAGCTCATCACTACCTGGATGAGAGTCGAGATCACGGAAAACGCGGACTGCACGCGGCCCATCAGGCCGCGCGGGACGCTGGTCATCATCGCACTCTGGGTAACGACGCCGCCCAGTGCGCGGCACGTCCCCATCAGCACCTGGACGGCGACGACCACCCACAAAAACTTCATGTACGGGAACAGCAGGTGGCCAACCGCTAGGATGAACAGCGACATCGGGAGCAGGACACCGGGCCGGAGATTCCGGGTGACCAAGCCTGTGGCATAGCCGCCGAGAACAGCGCCCACTGCCCAGCCGCTTTCAATGTAGCCGAAGCCCTTCGGCCCGGCCCGAAGCAGGTCATGGGCCAGGGCCACAATCACCACGTTGGAGCTGACGACGCCGGCCATCATACAGGCGTGGGTGAGGCCGATGGCCATCACTCGGGGCTGAATGCGCAGGTAGGCGAGGCCGCGGCGCAGGTCGGCCAGGAAACCGGAGACTATGCCGGGCTCGATAATCGGGGCGAGGACTGGTTCGTCTTCCTCCTCTTGCGAGGCCGGGACTTCGATGGTCGGAGGTGGCTGATCCGGATGCCCGTGCGGGGCATGGTAACCGCGGCGGATGCGCCACCAGCAAAGCGCGGAGACCAGATAAGTGACGCTATCAATGCCCAGGATGGCCCCGATACCCAGATGGTCGTACACGAAACCAACCAGGGCGCCCGCGGTGGCCATCCCGCCCTGGATGGCAATCAGCATGGCCGAGTTGGCGCCCACCAGATGGCGGTGACCGTGGTCGGGGTCTTCGGGCGCGTGCATCAACTCCTGCACCAGCGCGTTCATGGTGGACCAGAAAATCGAAAAGCCCACGCCAAGCAGGGCCAGCATCACGAAAACGTGCCACAGCTGGAGCTGGCCGAGGAGTCCCAGAACGGCAGGCACCACCACGACCAGAGCGCGGGTCAAATCCAATACCATGCCCAGGTAACGGCGGTCCACGCGGTCAATCAGTACGCCGCCGAAGGGGGGAACAAACAGGCCGGGAACCGTGACCAGGATGACGATGAGGCTGACCTGGACGTTGGAATGGGTCTGTTCCTGCACCCACCAGGTGACCCCGGCATAGTGCATCCCGGTGCCGAACAGCGATGCAAACGTGGCCAGAAACAGCCACGGGAAGCCCGGCCGGGCAAAGAGTTCGCGCCATTGGACACCGCGCTGGAGAGCTGCTTCCATCAGGCCGCCGCATTGTACACTGGGGCTGCACGAGCAGCCCGGCGAACGGCGCCGCAGGAGGCGTAATGAAAAAATGGCTGTGGATTATCGCGGGGACGCTTGCCGCGCTGGTGGGTGCGATGTGGGCCATCGGCGAGATGCTGCCACAGGGGCACGTGGCGTCGCGTCAGGCGCGCTACACGCAGTCGCCGGCAGCCATTTGGCAGGCCATCACGGAAGCAGAGAAATTTCCGCAGTGGCGCGCTGATGTGAAGAGCGTCGCGCGAAAGCTGGAGAAAAACGGCCTGCCGGCCTGGGTCGAGACCTCGGACTCCGGCGAAATACCGCTGGAAGTTACCGAGATGACCGCGCCGCGCCGGCTGGTGACGAAAATTGCAGACGCCTCACTTCCCTTCGGAGGCGCGTGGACCTTCGAGATTGCGGCGGTCGAAGGCGGCGCAACGCTGCGCATCACCGAAAACGGCGAGGTCTATCCGCCGATATTCCGCTTCCTGTCGCGGTTCGTTTTCGGCCACGCGGCCACCATCGAACAGTACCTGAAAGCTCTGGGCAGGAAGTTCGGAGAAGATGTTTCTCCGGAGGCGTAAGCGCCCGGCAACGAACCGCAAAGGGCGCAAAGGGAAAAGAGGGGTTCAAAGTGGGAGGTTGGCGGAAGCGCCGGCGGCCTCCGCTGGAACTTCTCACCATGATCTTCCTCGGGTATCCGACCTCCTTCCACCCCCGCCCGAAGCTGGGCGCATCCACTACCTCTTCTTCTTGTTCTTCTTGCGGCCGGGGGGCGGGGCGCCCAGCTCTTCGACCATGGCCACGCACAGGGCGTCGAGCACAGAGGTGGCCTCGCGTCCCCGAAGGTTGTGCGTATTCCCGAACATCGAAAACACCAGTTGCGTGCCGTGCAGCGTAGTTGCGTAGCCGGAAAGCCCATTCACCGATTCCAGCGTGCCGGTCTTGGCCTGGATGCGCCCCGCGGCAGGAGTGTCGCGCATGCGGCGCGTCAGTGTGCCGTCCTCGCCGGCGATGGGCAGGGTGGCGCGGAACAGCTCGCCCCACGGCTGCCGGACAGCCCACAGCAGCAGCTGCGCCGCCGCCTGCGGGGTGATCAGGTTGTGGCGGGAAAGTCCGGAGCCGTCGTAGAGCACTACGTCGCGGTCGGCAATTCCCATCGAAGCATACAACTCCTGAGCAAATCTCAGGCCGGCTTCGGTGCTGCCGTCGCCCAGGCGCTCCCGCGCCACGGCGCGCAGCAGCAGCTCGGCATGCAGGTTCTGGCTGACTTTGTTAACCACGCGCACGGCTTCAATCAGCGGTAGTGATTCGCGGTCGGCAATCACGCGAGGCGGTTCGCCCACGGCGATGGCCGGCGGCGCGGCGTCGCCAGCGGACTGCGTGGCGGTGGGGGGCTGCACGGCGTGGCGCGCGCGCGCAGAACCGTATACGCGGATACCGCGGTTTTCCAAAATGCGCTGGAACAGGGCCGCGGCGTGCTCCGCAGGGTCTTCGATGCCCACGGCCACAGTCTCCGGCTCGCTACCCATCGGGATGAACCCCTGCAACAGAATCCGCCGCGTCCCAGGCTCGCGATGGACGCGGATGCGCGCGGCCGACGCTGCTTCGGGGGCGGCGGCGGTAGTTTCAATGCGGTTTTCAAGTTCGTAGAAGCCGCCCCAGGGCTCGGCGGCCACCCACGCGGGCTGGCCCGGGGCGTCGCCGGGCCGCACCTCCACCACCAATGTGGCGTCGTTGACCGTCATGGCGCTGACTGCAGCCCCGTGGGCGAATGGCATATCGTCAATTTCCCAACCCGCGGGATAGCGCCGCCCTGAGAACCACGAATCGTCGGCAACCACGTCTCCCTCGATTTGCCGGATCCCACCGGCGACCACGGCATCGGCCAGAGCCTCGAGGGCTTTTTCGGGCGGTCCTTCGCGCTCAACTTCCCGGCCCTGCGGCAGTTTGCGGTTCGACAAATTAGGATCGCCGCGGCCCACCAGCACCAGGTCGCCGCGCAGCCGCCCGCGCGAGTCAACCATCCCGCGCGACTCCACGGTCGTGCGGAAACGGTAGTCGGGGCCCAGCGCAGCCAGAGCCACGGCCGTGGTGAACAGCTTGGTGTTCGATGCCGGCGTGAAATACCGGTGGGCATACAGGTTGTAGAGGACCTCTCCGGTCTGCGCGTCCAGGATCATCGCTCCCCAGTGGCCCTTCGCAATGCGAGGAACGCCCAGGGTCGCCGGGGCCTGCGGACCGGCGTCGGAAAGGATGGCTTCGGCGCGGGCCCGGAACCGGGCCACGTCGGCGCGCTCCTTCTTCGCTGCGACGCGGCGCTGCGAGGAAGACTGGGAAGCCGCCGGAAGTGCGAGGCTGGCGGAAATCACCGCAATCCGGAGTAAGAGTCGAGCCCAACGCGCCGCCAGGGTGGCCATAGAGGCGCGATTATAGTCGGAGGATGCGCATCGCGCCAACGCACCCTCCGGCCCGCCAACCAACCGCCATGCTCGACCGGGCATCTTTGCTGCAAGCTCTATTTGCTCCCAGCCGCAGAACCGTCTACGATGAAAACAGTCTGGCAGAAGAGAATGAGGACACTCAGTTCCCAGCCCGGGAGGATAGGAATGCGAAGGATTCTGGCTCTAACGGCGGCAGTGACCCTTGCCGCGCTGCCCGCCGGGTCGCAGGGCACGGCCGACAAGGAAGAAAACCGGCTTCAGGAATGCGGGCAGGTGCTCGAGGAGATTATGAATATCCCCGACAACGTCCCGCAGGACCTGATCGACCGCGCCGAATGCGTGGTCGTCATCCCCGCGGCGAAGAAAGGGGCCTTCGGACTGGGCGGGAGCTACGGGCGCGGCGCCATGAGCTGCCGCACCGGCGAGAACTTCACCGGCTCTTGGAGCGCACCGGCGATGTACCGCCTCGAAGGCATCAACATCGGATTCCAGCTCGGCGGCGAGGAAATCGACTACGTCTTCCTGGTCATGAACAAACGCGGTGTGAATTCCCTGCTCAAGAGCAAAGTGAAGCTGGGCGGAGACATTTCTGCGGCCATCGGCCCCAAGGGCCGCACGGCCACCGCTGCCACGGACGCCTTTATGCGCGCTGAATTGCTCAGTTATTCTCGAACCCGGGGCCTGTTTGCCGGGATTGCGCTCGAAGGCTCCACCCTTCGGCAGGACAACTCCGCCAATGAGAAAATATACGGCCGCAAGATCAACGCCCGCAGCATCGTCCGCCAGGGAAAAGTGGGAATGCCTGCGGCGGGGGGAAAACTGATCTCCCTGTTGAATCGGCATTCTCCCACCAACCAATCTGAGCCGAAGTCTCTGGAGTAGACAGCATCCCTGTCGCCGGCCGTGTTGGTTTCCCTCTGCCGTCGGCAGAATATCCACATAAGGCTATGACTGAACTCCTGCATAGAATAAAGGTCACGCGAGGTGTTTTCAGATTCTACTTGACTGTAAGACGTATATGACCTATGGTCACCTTCAGCCCTAGAGCTTCCTTGGAGGCACCCGATGGCTGATATTACCCTGCGCTTAGGAGAAGATACACCGGGACGGCGCCAACGTCGGCAGGCGGAGACCCGCGAACGGCTGTTTCGCGCGGCGCTGAAGCTGTTTTCGCAGCGCGGCTTTATTGCCGTCACTGTCCAGCAGATAACCGAAGCGGCGGACGTGGGCAAGGGCACTTTCTTCAACTATTTTCCTAGCAAAGAGCACACGCTGGCGGCGCTCGGCCAGTTACAGGTGTCCAGGATCGCGGCGGCCCTGGCCGCGGTGGAGTCCGGCGCCCAAACCGCAGGCCAGGCCCTGCGCGGGCTGCCGCATCAACTGGCCGAGGAGCCCGGGAAGAGCCCCGAGCTGGCGCGCAGTCTGATCGTAGCTGTCCATTCCAGCGCGGCGGTGCGGAAACTGATGCTGGCCAATCTGGAGCGAGGGCGGGAGCTGCTGGGCCAGTTGATCTGGGTCAGCCAGGAGACCGGGGAGATACGGAAGGACCGGCTGGCACTGGAGCTGGCGCGGCAGTATCAGCAGTCCTTTTTTGGCGCGTTGTTTATGTGGGCGGTGGACCCGTCGCTGGATCTGCAAAGCGCCATCCACGCCGGCTTTGAGACTTACTGGAACGGCGCACGCCGGGGCGCGGAGAAGAAACTATGAACCGCAGGAAACTGATCCCAATCGGATTGCTGGCCGTGGCCGCAGGCGTGGCGGCGGTACAGGCTCCCTACCGCAACTGGGTCAGCGGCGCCCGGTTGACGCGCAGGTCAAAGATATCCGGACGCGAGTAATGCCCGGCGACGTCGAGCGTCAGTTTTTCCTCGGCCACGCGCTCCAGGTCCAGCTCCGCCACCAGCAGCGCTTCCCGCCCGCGCACCGGTTCGACGATGTACTCGGAGTCGGGGCCAATCACTGCGGAGCCGCCATCGAGTAGCACGTCCGGCGATGCGGCAAAATCCGAGGCCAGCTCGAAGTCCGCAGGTAGGTCGGACCTTTTCAGGAAGCAGGCGGCCGCCAGCACGAACGCGCGGCCCTCAAAAGCATAATGCCGCGAAGCCAGTTGATGGATTTCACCGGCATGGGGCCAGGCTGCCACGTGGATCTGCTCGCCTTCCGCGTGCAGCACCTGGCGGCTGAGCGGCATCCAGTGCTCCCAGCAGACCAGCCCGCCGAAGCGCGCTTCTCCCGCAGGTCCGAGCGGCAGCGCGTGGACGCGCAGACCGGCGGCGTCGCCGTGTCCCCACACCAGCCGCTCGCCGAAGGTGGGCACCAGCTTGCGGTGCCGCCCGAGGATTTCTCCCTCCGCGGAAATGAAGAGCAGCGTGTTGTAGAGCGAGCCGGAAATATCCAGTTCGTTCGCTCCCAGCACTACGGCGCAGCGCGCCTCGCGCGCGGTGCGGCGGACTTTTTCCGTCTCCGGCGAGGGAATCACCAGGCTGTTGCGGGCCAGCCGGGCGTGCAGTTTTTTCGACGGCGCGTGTCCCCACTTGCCCAGGGTGCCGGCGTCGCACCACAGCGGATACACGGGAATCCAGGTCTCCGGGAATGCCAGCAGGCGCGCGCCGCGGCGGCCGGCTTCGGCAATCCACTCGCAGGCTTTGGCGACGCACCCGGCCAGGTCGAGCGCGACCGGAGTGGCCTGGGCTATGGCGACAGTGAGTTTCATCTCTCCTCCACGTGAGCCGGAGGAAAACCTTACCACAGGCTGCTGATTTCGCTCCCCTTCCTCAGGCCGGGCAACCCGCGCTGTCTCCCACCCTTCTCAATGATGTGATGGACCTTGCCGTCCGCCGCGCAGTGGTGACCATTGTTGTTGCCGCACTTCTTTGCGCTCCCGCGTACGCGCAACAAGCCCGGAACAGCGCGCGCCCTGTGGCTCTTGCGCCGTCTGCGTGGGCCGCGGGCTGAATGTTCTTGGAACGCCCCGCGGTCGCGGAGTCCGCAGCAGCACAGCAGTCTGATACCCGGGCGCAGATTAAGGTCGAGACGCGCGCCGTCCTGGTCGAAGCCACGGTGAAAGACCGCGCCGGGCGCGTCGTGGACTCGCTGCGCAGGGAAGACTTCGTCGTCACAGACGATGGCGTCCCGCAGGAGATCTCCCATTTCAGCCGTGATCAGCTCCCTCTGGCCGTCGCGCTGGTGGTGGACCTGAGCGCCAGCATCCAGCCCTTCCTCCGCCCGCTGCGCTACGCCACACTCACTGCGCTGAAGGCTCTGCGGCCCGAAGACCAGGTGGCCCTGTTCCTGTTTTCCTCCGACGTCGAGCGCCGCGTGGACCTCACCCGCGACAAACGCTCCGTCTCCGATCACTTCGAAGAGTTCTCCACGCGGGGCAGCACCAACATCAACACCGCCGTGTACGAGGCCGCGCGCTACCTCGAAGACGAAGCCCCCGCCGCGCGCCGTGTGGTCATATTAATCTCCGACAACGTGCCCACCGACTCGGGCCTGGTTCGCGCCGGCGAAGTCGCCGAGGCCGTGCTCGCCGCCGATGCCGCGCTCTACAGCCTGAAGGTTCCCGGTGACAACCCGTCCGGCGCACGTATGGCCGCGCGTCTCAGCGGGCAAACCGGTCTTGTCAACGTCGCCAAGCTGGCGGCGGAAACCGGCGGCGAAGTCTTCGATGTCGAAAAAGCAGGGTCGCTGTTTCTGGCCTTCCAGCAACTCATCACGCGGCTGAAGACGCGCTACACGCTGGGTTTCTATCCCGCGCGCCCCCCCGACGGCCGCTTTCACACACTCAGCGTTTCCCTACGCTCCAGCGCAGGCCACAGGGTCCTCGCCAAACGCGGCTATTACGCCCGGGCCGCCGCTTCCGCCTCGCGGTAGCCGCTCTCACCGGAGGCTTCTCCACTCTTCTCTCGCAGGCAGTCGCCTGTTTCTTCCCTTGCTGATCAGCCGTCTTCTCTCTTCCCCTTTTCCGTTTCTCGTTTGCCTGTTTCCCATTTGCGCCGCTGCAGCGAAATTTTTGTTTCGGCGTTGCGTATAATAGGACGCCGGAGAATTATGCCTGCACGCGCGACCATGGGACTGGGAGAGGCCATGCAAATTGCCGTCTCCAGTCTATGGGCCCACAAGATGCGCAGCATCTTGACGTTGCTGGGCGTGGTGATGGGTGTGGGCTCGGTGATAGCCGTGGTCAGCTTCATCAACGGCCTGAACGGCTACATCGCCGAAAAGGTATTCAACCTGGGCGCGGACGTATTCATTGTCAGCCGCGGACCGATGGTGCAGTTGAACATCGAAGATTTCCTCGAAACGCAGAAGCGCCGCAAACTCGAAATGGCCCATTTCCAGGCCATCCAGCGGGGCTGTGCCAGCTGCGTGGCGGTAGGCGCGTCGGTGCGGCAGCGCGCCGAAGTGAAGTACGGGATGAATTATCTGCGCGACGTCACCCTCAGCGGATGGTCCGCGGCCATGACCCGCATCCTGGACATTGAGGCGCATAGCGGCCGCCTGCTCACCGATACGGACGTAGCGCACACCTCCGCAGTCTGTGTCATCGGCTGGGACGTGGTCGAAAACCTCTTCGCGGGCCTCGACCCGCTGGGCAAAGAGCTGCGTGTCAACGGCGACCCGTTCCTGATCGTCGGCCTGGGCAAAAAACGCGGGTCGGCCATCGGGCAGTCGCGCGACAACTATGTGCTGATCCCCATTACCACCTTTCAGAAGGGCTACGGCACAAACGCGTCCGTCGTCATCTGGGGCAAGGCCGACACGCCTGCGAGGTTGGATGCCACCATTGACGAGGTGCGCCAGGTGCTGCGCGGCATCCGCCACCTTCCGTATTCCGCCAAGGACGATTTCACCATCGACACCAACGCCTCGTTTCTCGCCCTGTGGGGCAATCTCAGCTCCACCTTTTTCGGCGCGGTGGTGGGCATCGCGGGGATTTCGCTGGTCGTCGGCGGCATCGTGATTATGAACATCATGCTGGTCAGCGTCACCGAACGCACCCGCGAGATCGGCCTGCGCAAATCGCTGGGCGCGCGAAGGCACGACATCCGTATGCAATTCCTGGTCGAGTCCTGCACCATCGCCGCCATCGGCGGGATTGGCGGTATCCTGGGCGGGGTGTTCCTGGCAAAACTGGTCAGCTGGGTGACGCCGTTGCCCAGCGCCATTGAGGCTTGGCCCGTCGTGATGGGATTGGTGGTGGCCACCAGCGTGGGCTTGTTCTTCGGCATCTACCCGGCCGCGAAGGCGGCGCGGCTGGACCCGGTGGTGGCCCTGCGGCAGGAATAGGACGGGATGAATCACCTCACCATCAACGGACAGGCTCTGGCGCATCCCGATGCCGCAGTGGCGCGCCCGCGTTCGCAGGCGCCGCGGCGGCAGTGGTGGAGCGAAATCCGCGAAGCCGTGGGGCTGGCGCTGGACGCGCTGTTGCGCAACCGCCTGCGCTCGTTCCTCACCGTCCTGGGCATCATCATCGGGGTGAGCACGGTGATTACCATCAGCTCCGTGGTCAACGGGCTGAACACCAACGTCATCTCCTCGGTGGAGTCCTGGGGCTCGAACATCATCATCGTCTTCCGTTTCCCGTGGGCCAGTCTCGGCCGGCCGCCCAGCGAGTGGTTTTCGCGAAAGCATCTGGAGCCGGAATGGGCCGATGAAATTGCGCAGATTCCCGGCGTCGCGGCGGCGGCGCCTTCGATGCGCATCTTCCGCCCGGAGTTTGGCGCGGGAACCAGTTACGTCCGCCGCGGCGAGGTCTGGGCCAAGAACGTGATTCTCCAGGGCAATCCGGCGAGCATTCAGAATGTGATGAACGTGCAGATGACCCGCGGGCGATGGTTCACCAACACCGATACCGAGCGCGCCAATCCCGTCGCCGTGCTGGGCTTCGACACCGCCAAGACTCTGTTCCCGAATCCCACCGAAGACCCCATCGGCAAGGAAATTCTGATCGAGGGCAAGGTGTTCTACGTGGTGGGCGTGCTGGACCGCGAAAAACAGGCCTTCGGCGCCGGCAACAATCCGGAAGACAACATCGCCATCATGCCCCTGGGGACGCTGCGCAAGATGCACCCCGAGGCCAGGGAGTACGTCTTCTTCATCAAGGCCGAGAGCGCGGACCTGGTGGCCCCGGTGATGGAGTCCACGCGCGACTTGCTGCGCCGCAAGCGCAAAGTGCCCTCCAACAAGCCCGACGATTTCGCCATCTTCACCCCCGACGTCTTCATCGAGCTGTGGAAACAGATCAGCGGCGGGATCTTCATTGTGATGTTCGCTGTGGGCTCGGTCGGGTTGATGGTCGGCGGCATCGGCGTGATGAACATCATGCTGGTCAGCGTCACCGAGCGCACCCGCGAGATCGGCATCCGCAAAGCCATCGGCGCCAAGCGCCGCAACATCATGTGGCAGTTCCTGGTGGAAGCCACTACGCTGGCCTTTATCGGCGGGCTGCTGGGCGTGGTGATTGGCTCCGCGCTGGGGCTCAGCGTGCGCTTTGTTTTTCCCTCTCTGCCCACGACCGTCTCGATGTTCTGGATCATCCTGGGCCTGACTGTGGCCTGCGGGATCGGAATCGTCTTCGGGATTTATCCGGCGTGGAAAGCCGCCCGCCTCGACCCTGTCGAAGCCCTCCGCTACGAATAGCCGTACCACAGGCAATCTTGCCCGTGTCCAGCATCAGGGCGGCCTTCTAAGAAACCTGAGTTGGGCCGTAATCCGATGGTCCGCCAGTCTCACCCGCCCGGCCATTTCGGCATTTGAATTCCTGCGGCAACCGTGGGACACTTCTCCCTCCTCTGCCGAACCCTGAAGGGAGACTTCCGATGAAACTCCGCCTAGCAGTTGCTTCCGCACTGGTTTTCGCTTGTTCCGGGCCAGCGTTGGCGTCCGAAGGTTATTCCAAGAAGGAACGAGCGGCGCTGGTCCGCTATCTGAAAGAGACTCAAAAAAACATTGAGAAGGCCACGCGCGGCCTGACGCCCGAGCAATGGAAATTCAAACAGGCCCCGGACCGCTGGTCGGTCGCCGATTGCCTGGAACACCTCACCGTCACCGAAGACTTCCTCCGCGAACGCGCCATCCAGGGCGGCGTGCTGAAGACCCCGGCGGCTCCCGAAAAGAAGAGCGCCGAGATGCAGGCCAAAAACGACGCCCTGATTCTCAAAGTCATCCCCGACCGCAGCAACAAGGCGCAGGCCCCGGAGCCGCTGCGCCCCACCGGCAAATGGGCCGACCCCAAAGAGCTACTAAAAGAATTCAAGGCCCGCCGGAAGAAGACCATCGAGTTCGTGAAGACCGCCGACGTGGACCTGCGCGCCTATTTTATGGACAGCCCAGTCATCAAAGGCCTGGACGCGCACCAGTGGGTGATGTTCCTTTCCGCCCACTGCGCGCGGCACACCGCCCAGATGCTCGAAGTGAAGGCCGACCCCAATTTCCCGAAGAAGAAGGGCGGGTACTAGCGACAGCCGCGGCTCATCCAGAGGCCAGTTTCCGCAGAGAATCCACAAACGGCGCCCGCGCCACGCCCTTCTCGGTAAAGATTGCCGAGATTAGACGTGCCGGCGTAACGTCAAACGCCGGATTGGCCACGGCCACGTCCGGCGCGATGCGCACGCCGCGGATGTGGGTCACCTCCCCGGCGGCGCGCTGCTCGATGGGGATGCGGCTGCCGTCGGCGATGCTCAGGTCCAGCGTGGAAAGCGGCGCGGCCACGTAAAACGGGACGCTATGCTCCCGGGCCAGCACGGCCATCTGGTACGTCCCGATTTTGTTCGCTGTGTCGCCGTTGCCAGCGATGCGGTCCGCGCCAACCACGATCGCCCCCACCTCTCCACTTTTCAGTATGTGGCCCACCATATTGTCGGTGATGAGCGTCAGCGGGATGCCGTCTTCGTGCAGCTCCCACGCCGTCAGACGCGCGCCCTGCAGATACGGACGCGTCTCCGGCACCAGCACGTGCAGCTTGCGCCCGCGCTCGAACACGGCAACGCGGATCACTCCCAGCGCCGTGCCGATTCCGGCCGTGGCCAGCGCGCCCGCATTGCACTGGGTCATCACCTTGCCCTCCGCAGGCATGAACTCCGCGCCGAAGCGGCCGATGGCTTCGTCAATGGCGCGTTTCTCGGTGTGAATCTTCTGCGCTTCGGCAACCAGCGCGTCGCGCACCTCCGCTACGCCGGCCCCTGGCTGCGCGCAGGCTGCTTCGAAGCGGCGCTGCATCCGCTCCACGGCCCAGAACAAATCCACAGCCGTGGGACGCGTAGTGCGGATGGTTTCGCAGATAGCGGTGAATTCCGTCTTCAGCTCGGCGAGGGATTTCGCCGTACTCCGCGCCACGCCCAGCGCCACTCCCATGGCCGCGGCCACGCCGATAGCCGGCGCCCCGCGAATCACCATATCCCGTATTCCCTCGGCCACCCCGTGGTAATCGGCGTAGTCGATGTACACGACTTCGCCCGGCAGTCGGCGCTGGTCGAGCATCCGGACGCCTCGCGGCGTCCATTCAATCGGCTGCGTGTTGTGCACGAGTTTCCCTGCTGCTCAGAGAGAGCATTGTACCGCATGGCCGCGGGGCGTCAGAGAGCGGGGCGTTTTTTGTGCCACTCGGTGGCAGATTGAAACGCCGCGGCGATTTCCAGGCACACGTCGTCGCGCATGGCTGCGGCGACGAATTGAATCCCGATGGGCAGATCCTTGGCCGTGAACCCGCAGGGCACAGAAACCGCCGGCAGGCCCGCCACGTTGCTCGAACCGATGACGTTCGTTGTGTTCCCCGCGCCGGGCGGCGGCGCCGCAGGACGTCCCGAAGCTTCGCCAGCGGCCGGCGGCCTCGGCCCGCCCATCAAGTCCGCTGTAATCAGGGACGCCGGCGCGTTTCGGCTCGGCGCCACTATCGCCTCGAACTGCCCGAAGACGTCGCCCATCGCGTCCTGGATCTTTGCCCGTATGCGGCAGGCATCGAGATACTCGGTGGCCGGGACGGATAGCGCGGCGGCCATTCCGATTTTCTGCGGCTCGTCCACCAGCTCCTGGAATTTCCCGCTCTCCACAAACGTGCGGAAAATCGCGGCCATTTCCGTTTGGTAGAGCGTGGTGGCCACGGCTCCGTAGGGAAAGTCGGGCAGCGCGGTGTCGCGCAGCTCCGCGCCCAACCCTTGAATCACGCCCAGCGCCGCGGCGTACGCCTGGGCCACCTCCGGGTCCCCGCCGCGCTCGAAGTTGGGACGTATGACGCCAATCTTTTTCCCCGCAAGCGACGGCTTGTCTTTTTTCCCGCCGCCGAAAAGTTTTCCGGGAGCCCACAGCGCTCCGCCCACCGCGCTGCCCCGTTTTCCCCACGCCCCGTCCTCCCGCGAGGAAGGATCGGCCGGGTCGGGCCCGGCGATGACTTCCATCACCAGGCCGCAGTCTGCCGCGCTGCGGCACATCGGACCAAGCTTGTCCATCGTCCAGGAAAGCGCCATGGCGCCGTGGCGGCTCACGCGCCCGTAAGTGGGCCGCAGGCCGCTGACGCCGGAAAACGCGCAGGGCGTGATGATGCTGCCCAGTGTCTCTGAGCCGATGGCAAAGCCCACCAGCGCCGATGGGACCGCGGCCCCGGGGCCGCTCGAGCTGCCCCCCGCCCAGTGCTCTTTGTTGAACGGGCAGCGCGAAGCTCCCTGCAGGGACGCCGCGGCGCTGGAGTAGCCGCCTCCGCCGGCCAATTCGATCATGGCCAGCTTGGCGACGAGGATCGCGCCGGCCTCGCGCAGCTTTTGGATGAGGGTGGCGTCGAAGTCAAAAACCTGGTCCTTGAACGGAGGTGCGCCCCACGTGGTAGGGGCGCCCTTGGCCGCCAGCAAATCCTTCGCGCCATAGGGGATGCCGTGCAGCGGGCCGCGGTATTTGCCTTTCACGATTTCCGCTTCGGCCGCGCGGGCTTCCTCCATCGCCCGCTCGCGGGTGATGGTGGCCACCGCGCCGAGCGCCGCGCCGTACTTTTCCAGCCGTTGCAGGTAGCCCTCGGTCAGCTCCACCGGTGAAATCTTCTTGGCCTTGAGCTGCGGGCCGAGCTCTTCCACGGTCATATACAGCGTATCTTCCGCAAGCATCGCCATTTCTCCGTGTCTCTATCTCTCCGTTGCTCTCTTTCATCAGCTCTAATACGCGGCGGGTTTATCCACTCGTGAACTGCACCAACCTGTTCTCAACAACTTTCATACTGCCCCCATCAACTTCTGGGCTTACCTCCGGCTGGGGCGATGCGGCGCAGCTCTTCGAAAAAGTTCTGTATCACGGTAACCTTGTCGCGTTTGTCCTCGGTCTGCGTCTCCGCACTTCTCAACACGGCAAAGCGTTTGCCATCCGGGTGCAGGTCGAGGTTCCGATTGTGCCCCAGCTCTTGCAATTGCACCTCCGACCAGGGCCGGGGTTTGTCCGCACGGAAGGAGCTGCCCGACACGCTGTAGGTGGACACCATGATCTTGTTTTCAAGGCTGCGGTAAAACAGCTCCTTTCCATTGGGGGACCAGGTGGGAAGACCCCCTCCACCGGAGGAAATCTGCCATTTTCCCTCTGCCCCCGGAAATGGCCGAACGTACACCTCGAAGGTTGCCGTTTCGTCTGAGGCATAGGCCAGCCACCGCCCGTCCGGGGAGAAGGCCGGCGCACTTTCAAAGAAGGAACTTTTCAAAAAAGCGGTGGGTTGGCCCGGTTTCCAGCCGGATTTTTCGTCTCCTGCCATCGGCAGAATCATGATGTCCCAGTTGGTTTGCGGGCTTTGCTCCTGAAAGGCCAGCATCTTCCCGCTGGGATGCCAGGACATGGGCCGCTGCGCATTACTGCTTTCCGCCAGGCGCTGCGGTTCCCCAGTGCCGTCCGAACGGTTCCAATAAATGTTTTGTATCCCGCCAATTCGTTCGGAGGCGAAGGCAATCCACCGGCTGTCGGGAGTCCAGACGCTGCGGCCGTCATAGTCGGCGGCGAAGGTCAGGCGAGAAAGCGTATCCCGCTTCCAGTCGAACACGTGCACATCGCTTCCCTTGCCGTCAAAGACGTCCACGGCCAGCCGCGTGCCATCGGGAGAAAAACGGGGGTTGTAATATGCGCCCTTCGCACTGCGGAGCGAAGTGAGCTTGCCTGCGCCATTCAGCCAGTCAATCTGCCACCCTTCCCCGCTGCTTCGCCCAGGGGAATACACCAAGGTCCCCGTGTCGGAAAACGCGAACTGGGCCCCGCCATTGCCGGAATTGGCGACCACGCCCTCCACGGCGGGGACCGGCGATCCGGTCATCTCCAGCCGGTTGAGATCGAAGGGCGCCGCAAACAGCGTCCCTTCGTGCAAGTAGAGCAGATGTCCGCTGGGCAGATAGCGCGGGTAGGTGCCACCTCTGTGAATCGTTTTTCTATGCTTGGTGTCAAGTGCCATCACCACCACCGTGGCGTTGTCGAAATTGCCGCCGCTGCTGTGAGCGGTGAACAGCACGGCCTTGCCGCCCGGGAGCACCTGCGGCCAGCGATGGGTGGTTTCACCCAATCTTCGATCCACTTCGGTCAGCGCCTCCGGTGTTCCCCCGGCGGCGGACACACGGGAAAGGCCCTGCCGGGGGATCTGCGCAAACACAATGCGGTCGCCCTCGCCCCAGCTTCCGCCCCGGTCGTCGGCGGCGTCGCACAGGGTGACCACTGCGCCACCCTGCACCGAAACCTTCTTCAGCTTGCCGCCGGCGAAAAAGGCGATCCATTCCCCGTCGGGCGAGAAAAAGGGATTGCGGGACACTTCCGTGCCGGACAAGACTGCGGCCTTCAATTGGTCCAGGGAGCGGACGTAAAGCTGCGGAGGCTTGCCGGCGGCGCTCGCCACGAATGCCAGCCGTTTACCATCCGCGGACAGGGCAGCGCCGGCGCCGAAAGGCGTGAAGAGGGATGCGTCGGCGCCCAATTCCATATTCAATCGCACCGCTGTTGGCGGAACGCGCGGCCCCTCCCAGGGCCGCCAGAGCAACAGCACCGCAGCGACCACCGCTACCATCGCTACCGCCCACGGCAGCCTGCGCTGCCACGCCGGCATCGGTGGGATGGCGGCCGGGATGCCTGTGGCGTCGGTGCCGGAGGTGTCCGCCACCTCCTCCAGGTGAATCCGCGCTTCGCCGATGGCCTGCAAGCGCCGGCGGATATCCTTCTCCAGGCACCGGCGAAGCAGCTTGCGGAATTGCGGGGGCATGGAGGCGGGAAGGGAATCCCAGTGGGGTTCGGACTTGATGACCGAAGCGAGGATCTCCGTTGCGTCGTCACCCGGAAAGGCGCGGCGGCCGGTGAGCATCTCGAACAGCACCGCACCGAAGGCCCAGATGTCCGCTCGACGGTCCACAGCGTGACCCTTGGCCTGCTCGGGCGACATATACGCCGCCGTGCCCAGGATCAGGCCCGCGCGCGTCGCCGCCATACTCAGGGTCGGGGAGGCGGAAATGTCCGGCACCGCGGATTCGTCCGCAAGCGCTTTGGCCAGGCCGAAATCGAGGACTTTGACCTTGCCATCGGTTGTCAGCTTGATGTTGGCGGGTTTCAGGTCGCGATGGATGATGCCGTGCTCATGCGCGTACTCCAGCGCCTCGGCGATTTGCCTGGCGATGGGGAGAGCTTCCTCAATGGGAATGGCGCTTTGCGCGATGCGTTCCGCCAGCGTCGGCCCCTCGACCAGCTCCATCACCAGGACCTGCACTTGCCCTGCGCCCGGCCCGGCGGGCGGACGGGCAGCGCTCCCTTCCTCCAATCCATAAATCGCCGCAATGCTGGAATGATTCAGCGACGCCAGCACTTGCGCCTCGCGTTGGAACCGCGCCATGCGCTGCGCATCTTGCGCATAAGCATCGGGAAGCACCTTCAGCGCCACTTCGCGGTTGAGCTTGGTGTCCCTGGCCCGATACACCTCGCCCATCCCGCCCGCGCCCAGCTTCGTGGTCACTTTGTAATGCGCAATCGTTTGTCCAATCAATTGAGAAACCGTCCCGTCACTCGGAAATGTTGGCTTTTCACTGCGCTCCTCTGCGGACTCTGCGCCTCTGCGTCATCTTTTGGTTTTGAATACTCCTCAACCCCGCCCGGACTACGAAATCACCAAATCGCGAAATCCCCTGAATCTGTGTTCATCTGCGATTTTCTTCTCTCACTTTTCGGCGCGCTGACGAATCGCCCGCATCCAGGTGTACCGCAGCAGCGAACTGCCGGGATAAATCACCCGCCAGTACGCCGCGAATCTCCGCCGCGCCCCGTCGCTGGTGGCAAACACGCGCGTCTCGGTCGTCACCGTGCACCACCCGCCGCCTTCATCCCGCACCGCAAAGTTGATCGTCGCCACCGCATTCCCCGGCCGGCTCAGCAACAGCTTCATTCTCTCTTTGGCTGTGTTCTGCTCCGAAGGACGCGTCACCCCGTCCCACACCACCAGCGTGCCCAGCACAATTTCCTGCGGTGCTTCCTCCGCCAGCAGTCGGAAGCCGCCTGCCATCGCCGCCTCGAGGACGGGCTTTTGCGCTTGCGGATTCAAGATGCTTTCTTCGTCGCGCCCCGGCCATCGCGGGTGGCGGATCCACGTCAGCGTGCGAAACAGCAAGATCTCGTCCGCCGTCACTTCGCGGATCGCCCGGTAAGCCCGCTCCGGCGTGGCATGGACACGCTTGGAGTGGAATTCGCTGAATTGCCACTCGGGCATCCACTCATCGAGCCGCGACTCCCTCGCTGTCGCCCGCGTCACCTCCGCCGGCAATAGCGCCCCGCAGAAAAACACTGCCGCCCCGCTCGCAAACAGGGCCAGCCCCGCTTTGCGCGTTAGGCGTCGCAGAAACCGCAGCGGCTTCACCACGCACACCGCCCCGGCAAACATCGCGACCAGCCCCGCATACACGGTTGCCACCGCCACCATTTCCATACGTCGCGCTCTCCCGCCACGGAACGCCCTCTACTCTCCCGCCCTTCTTTTTCCTATGCCTTTCTGTTACCTCCAGTTTTGACGCGAAACACAAACGCCGGTTCGTCGGCCGTTTCCAGCGGATACTCGCGGATGACCGCGGCCTGGCGCTCGCGCCTCTCGACGGCCTGCTTCACTCGCGCTTCCTGATCCGCGGTCAGCTTCAACCTGTTTTCCCGGGCAACAGCCGGCGCGGGGGTCGGAGGGGCTGCCGCAGCAGCCGGTGGCGGCGGGGGTGGTGGAGGCGGCTGTTTCGGCCTCTGCTGCTGCGCGATGGCCGCCGCGGGCGCGGCAATGGCCGCCCCGCCGATCAATTTCCCAAATTTTCTCCGGCTGATGTTTTTCATCGAAGTGCTCCCGGACGACGTGTTCGCGGGAGCATACACCAATTCTGTGCCCGAGCGTTCAACCTGGCATTGAATCCTCGCGCGAATCGCGCGGGCTCGGGACAGCCTTCAGCCTCGAGCCATGGAGGAGCAGACGGGAATGAGTGAGCCGGGTGAAATGCGGTGACCGCTCGTCGAGCATGGCAGCCTGGCAGAATTGCCGGCTTCGAAGAATCCGCGGAACGCACGCCACGCGCCTAGACAAGCGGCTTTCTTTCAAACGATTGGAGGGATTGCAGCCAGCCAGTTTCCCACAGTTTTGCGGCGGTTTTCTTCGCGACGGGGCATTTCTTTGTTGACATAGCCGCGCCGCCTCTCTATAATCCTCGTTTGTCTGTAAGCCTTTCTGCTGGACAGGGGGGCCCGCTCTTTGACAACCGGATGAGACATGCCAGAACCCGTTCGATACATTGAGTGAATCGAGCGAGTACAAAAGTTCGCTTGGAAAATCTGGCCCGGCCCGGGAAACCGGGGCGGGTTTTTGATTTTCTGAGCACCAGTTTCAAACGAGAGTTTGATCCTGGCTCAGAGCGAACGCTGGCGGCGCGCTTAACACATGCAAGTCGCGTGCGCAGTTCCCTGTAGCAATACAGGGGATGGGCGCACGGCGCACGGGTGCGTAACACGTGGGTAACCTGCCCTCGAGTGGGGAATAACCCCGCGAAAGCGGGGCTAATACCGCATAACATTCCGCGGCCTTCGGGCTGCGGACTCAAATCCGCAAGGAACTTGAGGAGGGGCCCGCGGCCGATTAGCTAGTTGGCGAGGTAACGGCTCACCAAGGCATTGATCGGTAGCCGGTCTGAGAGGATGGCCGGCCACACTGGAACTGAGACACGGTCCAGACTCCTACGGGAGGCAGCAGTGGGGAATCTTGCGCAATGGGCGAAAGCCTGACGCAGCGACGCCGCGTGGGGGATGAAGGTCTTCGGATTGTAAACCCCTTTCGACCCGGACGAAAAGCCCGCAAGGGACTTGACGGTACGGGTATAAGAAGCCCCGGCTAACTACGTGCCAGCAGCCGCGGTAAAACGTAGGGGGCCAGCGTTGCTCGGAATTACTGGGCGTAAAGGGTTCGTAGGCGGTGCGGCAAGTCGGGAGTGAAATCTCTGGGCTTAACCCAGAGGCTGCTTCCGAAACTGCCGTGCTGGAGTGCGGGAGAGGCGAGTGGAATTGCAGGTGTAGCGGTGAAATGCGTAGATATCTGCAGGAACACCAGTGGCGAAAGCGGCTCGCTGGACCGCAACTGACGCTGAGGAACGAAAGCTAGGGGAGCAAACAGGATTAGATACCCTGGTAGTCCTAGCCCTAAACGATCAGGACTTGTTGTGGGCCCCGTTTGGGGTCCGTGACGCAGCTAACGTGATAAGTCCTGCGCCTGGGGAGTACGGTCGCAAGGCTGAAACTCAAAGGAATTGACGGGGGCCCGCACAAGCGGTGGAACATGTGGTTCAATTCGACGCAACGCGAAGAACCTTACCTGGGCTTGAACTGCGCACGACCAGCCGTAGAAATATGGCCTTCCCGCAAGGGACGTGCGTAGAGGTGCTGCATGGCTGTCGTCAGCTCGTGCCGTGAGGTGTTGGGTTAAGTCCCGCAACGAGCGCAACCCCTACACACCGTTGCCACCCGCAAGGGGGAACTCAGTGTGGACTGCTCCGGATAACGGAGAGGAAGGTGGGGATGACGTCAAGTCAGCATGGCCTTTATGTCCAGGGCTACACACGTGTTACAATGCGCGTTACAAACCGTTGCCAACCCGCGAGGGGGAGCGAATCGGAAAAAAACGCGCTCAGTTCGGATTGCAGTCTGCAACTCGACTGCATGAAGCCGGAATCGCTAGTAATGGCGTATCAGAACGACGCCGTGAATACGTTCCCGGGCCTTGTACACACCGCCCGTCACATCACGAAAGTGAGCTGTACTAGAAGTCACCGCGTTAACCCGCCGCAAGGCGGGGGACAGGTGCCCAAGGTATGGCCCATGATTGGGGTGAAGTCGTAACAAGGTAGCCGTAGGAGAACCTGCGGCTGGATCACCTCCTTTCTAAAGAAAATGGCGTTTCCGCCTGTTCAGAGTGTGCAGGCACGGGACGCCGAACCTTCCGCGTTCTCACGGACAAGGAAGGACTCGCACGATTCACTTCTCGCCACGGGTTCACCCGCAGCGGGATTCACGAATGGGTTCTGGCAGGCCTCATCCGGGTCAAAAGCGAAAAATCAAACAGACATAACGCCCCGATGGACTCTGGTCCATCGGGGCGTTTCGTTTTCAGGAGGCAGCGGCGCGAAAGATAAAAAATCACTTCGCGCCAGCGGGCCGTGAACCGTTGCGATCGAACAGCCGGGCCAGGGCCTGCCCGGTGTAGCTCTTCTTGTTCCGCGCCACCTGTTCGGGAGTCCCGGCGGCGAC
>Ga0247727_10002149_pt1 | contig 45484 bp, 35 predicted proteins | sample WisWelCaveWW1625_FD_202498 | JGI IMG/M metagenome (GOLD analysis project Ga0247727, IMG submission 202498) | Biofilm microbial communities from Wishing Well Cave, Virginia, United States - WW16-25 | ecosystem: Environmental > Aquatic > Deep subsurface > Groundwater > Cave microbial mat | place...
CACGCCGACGGATATTCAAATCGCGCTTGAAACCGGCCTGACGATGTTGAAATTTTTTCCCGCCGACGCTTTCGGCGGACTCAAAACGTTGAAGGCCCTCAGCGCGCCGTTTCCTAATGTTGAATTCATTCCCACCGGCGGCATCAGTGCCGCGAATCTGGAAGAATATCTCGGCTTCAAAAAAGTTTTCGCCTGCGGCGGCAGTTGGATGGTGAAAAACGAGTTGATTAATGACGGGAATTTTGCCGAGATCACGCGCCTGACCGCAGAAGCGATTGCGCTCAGGCGGAAGGTGAGGGCAGAATGAATTCTTTTCAAAATGATAGTGGCCGCTGACAGAGCGTCCGTGCGTGCGACCGGCGGCGTCAAAACTTTCGAGCGCAAAAATATACGCCATGTCCGTATTGAGCTCGTCGCAAAGCGCGCGCAGAGCTGGAAGATTCGGCGATATTTTGCGCAACACTTCGAGATCGCGCACGGAAACCATGAGTTGGGACACGCCGGTCGAAACGACCTGCGGCCACGCGGCTTCGCCGAGTAAATCATTCGTCTGCAACCCCAGCGCGGCCGCAAGCTCACCGAGATCCGAAACGCGCGCGCGAAACTGCGGCGGGGCCTGCGTCATGCGCACGCGTTCAACAATGCGGCCGTTTGGACAAAGCAGATCAACCGGAAGAACGCCGACGCCGACTTCCTGATGAATGCGCGTAACCGGAGCTTGCAATTTGTAACGTCCCAGCGCAGCCAGCAAAAAATGCGTGCCGACGACCGGATGCCCGGCCAGCGGCAATTCATTGATCGGCGTAAAAATTCGGACGCGATACTGCGCCGGCGGTTGTGCGCTCGGCAGCACGAATGTCGTTTCGGAAAGATTAAGCTCGCGCGCGATGTTTTGCATTTCCGCGTCGGTCAGGCCTTCTGCTTCCGGAAAAACCGCCAGTGGATTGCCGCCAAACGGTTCAGAGGTAAAAACATCAAGCCAATGGTAGGTATATTGACGCATGGGAATCTCGAATTTGCAAATTCAAACTCACAGCGCGGGAAGGCTCATCCCGATCATTCCACTTCAACCCGCTTGCTAAAAGCTTAGGGACAGACATCCTAAAAATATTTACACGTAGTTTTTTTTGCTTCTGTTGAACCACGTACATGACAGCGAAACATAATCATCTTCGCTTGCAATGGTTGCCAGTCTCTACTGAGCGCTCACCGCGTCTTTGCAACACGGCTATTACGTGCCAAACGGCGTTTTTGCCAGACGCGGCTATTTTTACGCCCGACAGTCGTCGTTCTCGCGAATGATGATTTTTTCTTCGAGGCCGCCTCGAATGTGTCGAAATCATCATCAAAAATCGCCTTTTTCTCCGGCGGGGTAAAGGTAAGGAATACGGCAAGATGAGTTCGATCTTTCTCATCAAGATACTTATCAAATAAATTCCGAACTTTTTTCTGACGTTGCATACCGTCCAGCCCATCAAAGGATTTTGAAATTATCCACCCCCCGACAAATCCTTCACCCGCATCCTCCAAAAGGATTCCTTTAGGCGAAAATTCCTTCTGCAGAGCTTTTTGAATACGTTTCATGACTGTTTCCATTTTGCCGCTCCAATTCTTACAATGATTGCAGCCGTTTCAATAGCGAACCGGCAGTTTTCTTTCAGAAAATCCCCACGAATGCCTCTATCCAGTTTCTTTCTCTTCAAGTGGCGGCGCAAGCGATTATTGGAAGTATAGCGCAAGTCATTTCTCCAGCGTCTGAAAAGATCAGACATTGCAACACTTATCTTTTCGTACTCAGCAGGAGCAGCAATAGAGCGAAGATTGCTGGCATCCAATAGCATGGATAAATCGTGTGCTGTATCAAATCTCGGATTCAAACGCACGATATAAGCGCGCAGCAACGATTCCACCGCGACCCCGGCGGCATACAAGGCAAATGAATATTGCGCCGATTCGTAAAGTAAATTGGCATTGGTTAGTCTCTCTTGTGCTGCACCAGCATAGTCGTCGGCTTCGATTCGCATAATGGACTTTCCCTTCAATCCGAATGGACTCTAAATTTTACACCACACTTCCATCGCGGCCACGCGCCTATTGCGAACTGCTACTAAACTTTCATCTTTACAACGAACTTCTTTCGATCCTGGGGCGCGCCTGACTTGTTATTAAGATAACGAAAAAACCGCGAGATTGCAAGTCCCACGTTGCAGGACAAGCTTCAGCTTGTCTTTCTCACACTTTGACAGACAAAGCTGTCTGTGCTACGTTTACCGGCGGATTAAAATATCCAAAGCGCACGTTCGGAAATCTTTCACGAATTTTTTGCAGCAACGCGGGCATTCCCAAAACTTTGGCCGAATCAGCCAGGCCGATGCTGTCCACGTACCAGTCCGGATCGATGTTCAAATTGCGCCATTGAATCATATTCAAGTCCGAAGTCTCAATCAAGTGCGATAGCGCCGCAAATTCTTCTTCACCATCGGTAACGCCGGGAAAAGAGAGGTAATTAATTGAAGTCCAAAGTCCTTTTTGCCGCGCTAACTGGATGGCCGCCACGACCTCGGCAAAACGATAACCGCGCGGTTGATAATACGCCGTGTAAATCGGCTCGCGCACGCTGTTGAGCGAAACGCGAATGCTGTCGAGACCTGCCTCAATCAGGCGTGAAACCATTTCCGGGCGGCTGCCGTTGGTGTTGAGATGAATCGTGCCACGACCTGTGTGTTGGCGAATTTTTTTGATGGCGGCGGCAATGAGAATTCCCTGCAACAGCGGCTCGCCTTCACAGCCCTGTCCGAAGCTGATCATGGCCTGCGGCGCGCTATTGAGATGCGGCACGGCAATTTCGACTATCTCTTCCACGGTTGGCACAAACGTGAGCCGCTCATGCGGCGATTGCACCGTGTCCGCCGGCTGCTCGGAAATGCAGCCGACGCACGCCGCATTGCACGCGGCAGAAACGGCAATCGGCGCTTCCCAGCGCTGCAAAAATAAATTTTGCGCATTGGGGCAACCGTAACGCAATGCGCAGTTGACGCCATGATGCGAGATGAGCCGGTTGTGGGGGAATTGTTTTTGTTGCTGCTCAACCAGGCGCTTGATTTTCCGCAACGAAAATTGCTCCGGATCATGCTTCACATCGTCATCGACGCGCATGGCCGGTACATGAAATTTGCCGCGATACCAGCACACCGCGCTGTAGGCGTAAATTGGCAGCAATGGCGCTTCGGGCTGACGTTGATACGCAGCCACCGAAAAGATCGTATAGCCGGGCGGCAAAAATGCCGCGACCGCGGTGTGCTCATCAAATCGTTGCGGCGCGCGGCCTTTGCGGGCAAATCCGAGCGGCGCGCGTTGTGGCAAAAAATAAAGCCGGCTGCTCTCCGGCAGGGGAATCAAAACCGCGGGATCAAGAGGATAAATTTCGCGGCCGCTGCGTCCGGCGGCGTGGAAATCGGGAAGATCGAAAATTTCACCGGCCGCGCTGGCGACGATGAGTTTTGGATAATCGGGCATAAACCAATTTAATGCCGCCGGTGAAAATTTACAAGCGCATTCTTGCGTGCGGAACAGCTTTAGATTCAAAAAAATTGCCCAACGGATGAAAAAACGACCAACGGATTTAAAAATAAAATCCGTTGGTCGTTTTTTCATCCGTTGGCAACATAAAACTTTTAGAAATTTTTTCTAACTTTTGCAGCCTTATGGCTTTTAAGCCTGTGGCGGGAAAAACTGTTTCGTGCTGCTCACTTTCCAAACAAGATCGTGACGTCGTTGCCGGCAAAATTGGCTGCGACAATGTCGAGCTTGCCGTCGCCGTTCATGTCACCGATAGCCAGGCTGTTTGGCTCGCTGCCGGCAGAGAATGGAGAACCGGGCGCGGCTCTAAAACCGCCGCTGCCATCATTCAACAGCACAGTGACATTTCTGCTGCTGAGGGGATGGCTGACAATCAAATCTTTCTTCGCATCATTATTGACGTCAACAATAATGACTTTGTAACCGCGGCGCCCGAGGTTATAAGGCGAGTTGGGCGCGCGCTGAAAACCCCCGTTGCCATCGCCCCACAAAATCGTCATGTCGTTAATGTCATCATGCGTGATGATCAGGTCAAGTTTGGCGTCGCCATTTATTTCGCCAATCGCAACATTGTATGGACGATTGAGAACCGGATACGGCGAACCGGCGGCGGCAGTGAAGCTCGCATTGCCATCGCCCAGCAACACCGTCACGTTATTGCTCGCAACATTCGGTGTAACGAGATCAAGCTTGCCATCCTGGTTCAAATCCGCTGCAGCCAGAGGATATGGCCCCCGGCCAACCGCGAAAGACGAGCCGGCGGCAGGTGTGAAGTTGCCTTTGCCATTGCCCAACAAAACCGACACGCTATGATGCCCATGATTGCTGGTGGCAAGATCGAGATTACTATCGTTATTGACGTCGCCGATGACAAGTCCATGATTGTGAGGCGGCGTCACGTTGAGGACAGTGAACGGTGAGTCAGGCGCAGGTGTGAAACTGCCGCTGTCGTTGCCGAGCCAGACCATCACATTGTAGCTATCGTGGCCAGTGATGGCAAAGTCAAGCTTGTTGTCTCGATTAAAATCAGCAAGGGTGACGAGATGCGGCGCAGCGCCAGCCGCGAGCGGTGAGCCGGGCGCTGCCTTAAAATCGCCCTTGCCGTTGCCGAGCAATACGGTCACGTCGTTGCTTCCTCCATTGGCCGTGAGAATGTCGAGCTTGCCGTCTCCATTCACCTCACCGACGGCGACGTCCACCGGCCGGTTGCCGACGGCGAATGACGAGTCTGGCGCGGGCGCGAAAAGAGGTGTTGTGGAGGGCACCGGCGATTGAGTATGACAACTCTCAACCAGCGCAGCGCCAAACATTAAAATAAAAATTTGCTTGCTCATGGCGCGTTTCATGATACTCTCTTCTTGATATTTTTGGTGCTTATTCAGCGATGATTCAACTACGACGGAATTTGTACTGTGAGAAACCGGACAAGCAGGACAAACTGAAGTTTGTCACTCCGTGTTACTATTCGTGTTACTATTTTTGCTTCAGCTTGATATCATAAACACATCGCCACACCCTATCTTTATCGCGCGTCAACGGGCGCACGCTGATCGAGCTTCGGTCTCGCGGCGTGAGCCAGGGATCGCCTTCAAACATGACTTCGTCGTTATGTTTGGGAAAGCCTTTCCCGGAGAGCACATAATGAATGTGCGCCGGGTTGCCGCCGCCGGGATAGGCGCCTGGTTTGATCGTGCGAAATTCGTATTGGCCTTCGGCGTTCGTGATCATTGTGCCTTTGATTCGCGGGTTATCAGAGCTGTTCGCGCCTTTGCGATAATAGCCTTCGGCATCGGTGTGATAAACATAAACCGCGATGCCCGGCGCCGGAGTTTTGCCGTCCGGCGCGTAAACAATCCCCGAGACGATCAGCGGCTCGCCGGGTTCGTCTTTGGAAGTGAGGACGGTTTTCCACGAGCCGAATTTTGCGCTGCCCGTTTTGGAAAAAGCCTGCAGCGTGAACAAACTGATCACAACCATCAATGCAAGTGAGGGTTGGATACCTGGCAAGCGGCATTTGAGTTTTAAAGTTTTTGTGTTCATGATTGGCCTCTCATAATTTGAGTTATCATTAAATTTAAATTTTCAACAAAAGTGTTTTGCAATAAAAAGAGCGCGCAGACAGGATGTCCAATGTCACTAACTTTTGCGCAGGCCGAAAGTTAGTCCCCAACGGGGACAAATATGATAGCATAGGGCAACGCCCTGTGGTTGAAGAGTAGATCTATTTTTAAGCCCTGAAAGGGCGTTATGTTTCATGGTGTGTGTGCATGATAAAGTTCTATTTTGCCCTTTCAGGGCTTATCATCATCCGGTTGGTATCATTTTCAAGGGCGTTGCCCCTGGCTTTCTTATCTTTCCCCTTCGGGGAAAATTTTTTAGACATTTGAAATTACTCATGCTCATAGTGTTTTTGAAAAGTTAGTGACATTGGACAGGATGTCTGCGCTACGGCTGCAACGGCAGCCAGTATTTTCCCCACGATTGGCCGAGGCCGAATTTGTCGGCCCACAATTTCAACATGCGTTGATCGCCCTGCAACATGCCGGCGCGCGTGACGCCTTGTGGAGGAGAAACAAATTCAACCATGCGATCATAAACGCGGCCGCGCTCTGCCGGAACCACGCGAAATAGCAAATGAAACAAGGTGAAGCCATCGGCCTCGCGTGCTTCAGCGAGAACCGTGCTAATCGCTGCGGAACCGCCATTGGCGAAATCGAATTGCGTTAGTGCCGCGCGCAGCGTCTCACTCGCATTTTCAGAATACGGCGTGCCCGGCCGCATTCCCGGTTGAATTTCGCAAAACGCGCCCGCCGGGACGACGGATTCCGGGCCGCGTTTGTTCTCCAGCGCGACGTAGCCTCTGGTGACGTGCAGAAGGCCAAAGCCGTCGTCGTCGATCTCCAGCGTGTATTCGCAACCGAGATCGGTGGCTAATGCAGATGGAGTCTCGACAAAGAAGATTCGCGGCGGCGCCCAGATTTCGGCGCGGATTTTTCCCCGCGCCAGCGACAGGCGATGATCCGTCAGGCGCGTCTGGAGCAAGCGAATGCGCGTCTGCGGCGCCAGCTCGACGTGTCCGATCATGCCGACGTTGATTTGCGCGCGCGAAGAATCATCGGTTTCGAGCCACTCTCCCACTTTCAATTGTCCATTCGCCACGAGACGCTGCGAGCCGATTTGCGGCGCGCCGGCCAGACGCGCCACCTGCCACGTCGATTGGCGGGTTTGCATGAAGAACCAGATGCCGCCGATAAACAACACCACTGCCGCGACCGCAACCGCGCCGCGCATGCCCCACGCCAACCAACCGCCGGTTTCGTAACTTTCGCCGGCAAAAAAATTTTTGAGCCGCGGCGCCGCTGTTGCCCACCAATTCGTTTTCGGCGCCATGCGATCGGAAATTTCCGGCCACAGATCGCGCGGCGGTTCGATGCTCGACGACAACGCTGCAACCTGTCGGCGCAACGAATTTAAAAACTCCACTTCGCCACGGCAATTCCCACAGGTCGCGAGATGCCGTTCGATGTCGAGTTTTTCGGCAGCGGCCATCGGGCCGTCGACGTAGTCGTGCAGGCGAGGTTCGATTTTCTCACAATTCATTTTTCCAATGCCTCTCGCAACAGCCTGCGGGCGCGATGCAGTTGCGCTTTCGAGGTGCCTTCGGCCACGCCGGTGATTTCCGCAATTTCGCCATGCTGATAACCTTCGATATCGTGGAGCACAAAAACCGCGCGCGCCTGTTCCGGCAGCAGCGCGATGGCGCGTTCAAGATCGATCGCGCTGCCGGGATTGGTTGTGTGGCTCATTTTTTCATAAACCGATAAATCATCCGTTATCAGCACACGGGCCGTGCGGCGTTTTTTCGCGCGCAAATCCGCCAGCACAACATTGACGGCCAAACGATAGAGCCACGATGAAAACGCGCTTTCGCCGCGAAACGTGCCGATCATTTCCCAGGCGCGGACGAACACGTCCTGCGTCAATTCCTGCGCGCGGGCGGAACTGGCTAAAATGCGCAGGCAAATGGCAAACACGCGCCCGACGTTCTCGCGATAAATCTGCTCGAACGCGGCGCGATCACCGCTTTGCGCCCGGCGAATCAAACTCGATATCGTTGTCGCGCCGCCTTCGGCTTCGCGCTCCAAAACTGCCTCCGCTCTCGCAGGTTCGATGAGTTGCATGCTCGTGACGTTTGTTAATAAGATGCCGCTCGCTGGCAAAGGGTTTAATCTATTACAAGCGAAATCTTTGTCGCAGACAACGCGCCACGCGGTGCAAAAAAAAGCAAAAACTTTCTGGCTCACGGAAATGAACTCTCACGGAAATAAAACGGATGAAAAAATTCCGTGAGAGTTCATTTCCGTGAGCCGTTCCAATTCCGTGAGCGATTATTTTTTGGTTCCGGCTCGTCCGGTTTATGGAACTTTAATGAACAAACTGCCAATGCCTCGGGCGCCGAAAAATTTGGTGTTGGCGCAAAATTTTACCAATCCATTTGCCCGGGATACTTCGTATCTTTTACAGGAATCCGTTTTTATCCGTTTGCGCGCTATGCGCCATGCGCGGCGCGCTTTGCATTTGTGCCATATTTTCCCTTGCTTCTGTCCGTATCTGGTCATATATTTTAGCAGCTTCTATATGTGAAGGTGGGACGGTGGTTGGCTTTGGTTTCGATAAAATTTTGCTTTCCATAAATTAAAGAAGCATTTCAATTTCTCACTCTTTATTCCATGGCCATGTGGAGGTTAGCATGCGCAAAGCAGCGGGTTGGGCACTTTTTTTACTTTTGACGGCGACGATCGGTATGGTCATGCCTGCCGATATGCAAACCATCGTCAGAACCCGCGTGGTTCTTGAAGACGGCGGTTCTCCGGAAACGCGCGAAAAAATTGGGAAAGCGCTCACGGCCGTCATGCAGGAAATGAATCGCTTCGCCGTCGGCCGGGGCAACGATGACAGCCTGCGCCAGCATTGCACGTCCGCAGGATTGGTGGCGCTCAAAAAAATGCTCGAAACCACCCGCTGCTTTTCCACCATCCCCGAATATCGCACCAATCTGCTCGGGGCGCCCAATGGCGGCTATGAAGTTCGCAACCTCACTGTGCGGGTGAACATGGCCGGGACCCAGGGCGATCCCATCCAGTATCTCGTTTTTGAGCTCAATGCGCTCGGACAAATCACCAACGTCAATTTTGCCATCGAAGAAAAATTTTATAACCAGATCATGCAGCAGGGCCGCGCGCAGAAAGATCTCTTCAACCGGCAAATCATTCTCAATCTCATGGAGGAATTTCGCACCGCGCACAATCGCAAAGACAGCGTTTATCTGGAGAATATTTATAGCGACGATGCCCTGATTATCGTGGGCCAGGTTTTGGAGAAAAAGAAACGCGCGAAAAATGAACGGGGCGATTTGGAGCTCAGCGACCTCGGCGGCGAAAAAATTCGCTTTGTCCGGAAGAGCAAGCAGGAATATATCGCCGGCCTGAAACGCGCGTTTCGGGCGAATGCGTTTGTGAAAGTCTTTTTCTTCGATTTCGAAATCCGCCAGCATCCGAAATATCGGGATATTTACGGCGTGAACGTGCGGCAGCGCTGGACCTCGAGCAATTACAACGACCACGGCTATCTGTTTCTGCTGATCGACTTCCGCAACAAAGAGCAGCCGCTCATTCGCGTGCGCTCCTGGCAGCCGAAGCTATTCGACGACGGCAGCAAAGTGAGCCTGGGCAATTTTGAAATTATCCGGTGATTTCCACAACGCTGAGGAGCCGCAACCAAAAAGAAAAAAGCTTTTGGTATCCGGATTTTCCGAATCGCCCGGATTAACGTATCGGTTGATGCCGGAAAATCAGGAACTCTGGAGCCTGGGTGGAGCTTTTATTTTTAAAAGAGTTTCTCCAACGGATAGAAAAACCCAGCGGATTAAAATTATCAGTTGGTTTCGTCAATCCGTTGGAGATTTAAAACGCAGCCTTTTTTTCTAATCGTAAAACTCAAACTCAACATTTTATTTTGGAGCATGCCAATGAACACACGCACTATTTTTCTCGCCGGGCTGTGCCTGTTGCTGCCGGCCGGCCTGTCTTTTTCGCAGGCCAGACAGAAAGCGCAGGCCCTGCGTGAGATGAAACTCAGTCCGCCAAAGCCGGCGATGGGCATTACGCCGACGCCGGAAAACATCGTGCTCATCGTGAAAGCAAATATTCGGAATTTTAATCTCAGCCTGACCAGCACGCTGGGCGAAAGCGTCAAAGCGGTGCGTGTCGGCGTCTGGCAGATGATTCTTTCACCGGGGCCGCAAACGATTTATTTCAATGCGCCCGGCTACAAACAAGTGGAACAGCTCTACACCACGCTTCAAAAAAATCGCAGCTACGAAGTCGAGGTGAGCCTGAAAGGGAAATTCCCGTGGTTGTGGGTGGGATTGGGAACGGCTGCAGCAGGTGGCGGTGCATACGTTGCATTGAGTGGCGGCGGTGGAACGCCTCCGCCACTGCCAGTTGAAAAATTACCCGATCCTCCCGGCAGCCCGACGGGGAATTAGTCTGTTACAAGTGAAATCTTTGCAAAAAAAGCAAAAAAATCTGGCTCACGGAAATAGAACTCTCGCGGAAATGAATTCATGAAAAGCTCTTCCGTGAGAGTTCCATTCCGTGAGCGATCTTTTTGGTTGCGGCTCGTCCGCGTTGGGACTTTCCAAAGAAAATTCGCCGTTAGCAAAAAATTTCAGCATGAGTCTTTGGGGTTCAACTCATTGCAATGATCTTCGAGATGGTTTGTGTGTCCAAATTCGCGCGAGTAATTTTTGAAAGGAATTCTTTATTTCATCAAGCCTGGAGTATAACATGAGCACAGGAATGACTCAATTGACACCTCGAATCTGGTCCGCACGATTCGTTTTTTCGCTGTTGGTATTTTGGGTTTCAGTGACGACCTCGGCATTGAGCCAACCGCCCAACGCGCCCAGCAATGTCGTCGTTGTGGCTGTTTCCAACAGTCTTGTTCATATCCAATGGAAAGATAGTTCAAATAATGAAGAACGTTTCCGGATAGAGCGAAAGGTCGGGGCGTTTGGATTCTTCGACTTTCGATTTAATATTGGTGCGAATAACACCTTCGCTTCCGACGACGTGAGTCCTAATACGACTTACACGTATCAAATTCGGGCCGAGAATTCGCAAGGCAATTCGAGCTTTGCTGTATCCAATACGGTGACGACTCCCGAAGTGCCACCCAATGCGCCGAGCAATCTGCAAGCGACACTGATTTTAGATACACGCATCGATCTTACCTGGAGCGACAATTCACTCAATGAAACGGGTTTCAGAATCGAACGAAAAATTGATAACGGAACCTTCGAATTGTTGACCACGAAGTCCAAAGATAGCAATAGCCATAGCGACACCGGATTATTGGCTAACATGACTTATACGTACCGCATAAGTGCGGAAAACAGCGTTGGCCGTTCAGCGTTTTCCAACGAAGCGAGTGCGACGACGACGATCTTTACTCGATCCGTCGTATTGCCCGGCGTTACTTTTGGTGCAGTCGCCTGGGGTGACTATGACAACGACGGAGACTTGGATCTTCTGCTCACCGGCAACGACAGTACCTTGACGCCCCTCGCAAAGCTATATCAAAATAATAACGGAAATTTTGTAGACATCGGCGCACCACTGGAAGCAGTCACGAGTAGCGCGATCGCCTGGGGCGATTATGACAATGATGGGGATTTAGATATTTTGCTGGCCGGTCGAGACGGCGATCCAATTGCCAGAATTTATAGAAATGATGGAGGAAGTTTTTTGGACATTGGTGTGCCGCTGATAGGGGTTAGCTTGGGCGCCGTGGCTTGGGGGGACTACGACAACGATGGGGATTTGGATATTTTGCTGACCGGAGGCCAGATTCCAAAAATTTATCGAAATGAAGGAGCAAGTTTTGTGGATATCGGCGCGCCCTTGGAGGGAGCGGGATCCGCGGCGGCTTGGGGAGACTATGACAACGATGGCGATTTGGATATTTTATTGACGGATTTCGACTCTAACTCAAATGATAGCTCAAAAGTCTATCGCAATGATGGGGGAAGTTTTGTAAACATTCGCGCCTCACTGGCGGGAGTTCGTTTTAGTTCGGTCGCTTGGGGGGACTACGACAGCGATGGGGATTTGGATATTTTGTTGACGGGCACCGATGCCAGAAGAGATGACGTCACCAAAGTGTATCGGAATGATAATGGAAATTTTGTCGACCTCGGCGCGCCGCTGACCAATGCTTCTTTCGGCTCGGCCACTTGGGGCGACTATGACAACGACGGGGATTTGGACGTCTTGTTGACGGGGGAATCGAATGGCGAGCCATTCTCCAAAGTCTATCGCAATGAAGGGGGAAATTTTGTCGACATCAGCGCGTCGCTGCAACAAGTGCGAGAGAGCACGGCCGCTTGGGGCGATTATGACAACGATGGGGACTTGGACATTTTGTTGGCCGGCACGACAGACGCAGGCCAATATTCCGTAATCTATCGAAACGATGTTCGAATCAAAAATACAGCTCCCATTCGACCGGCCAGCCTTGCCTTTACATTACAAGGCAATACGGTAACTCTAAACTGGAATAAATCCACCGATAACCAATCAGCCTCGGGTGGATTAACCTACAATTTACGCGTTGGAACGACTCCGGGAGGGGCTCAAATCGTTTCGCCGATGGCTAGTATCACCACAGGTTACCGCAAGATTCCGAAGTTAGGAAACACAAACCATCGAAATGGTTGGACGATACGAAACCTTCCGGATGGAAAATATTATTGGAGTGTGCAGGCCATCGACAATTCGTTTGCCGGCTCTGCTTTTGCCGTGGAGCAAATTTTTAAAATTGATAATTCGGCGCCTCTCATTACCCCGGATCCAATTTCTCCGCCTTCTTCAGGTCAAAGCCTGCCGATTTCAGCAAGATTAACGGATAATGAAGGTATTAAGATAGCACGGCTTTACTTTCGTCGTGGCGGCGCGACGGTTTTTGATTCGACGGCAATGGCGAAAATCAGCGGTGACACTTATCAAGGCACCATTTCCAACAGTTCAATAACCGTGCGTGGCGTTGAATACTACATTTTCACACAAGATAGCGCCGGGAATCGGACGACTTTTCCGCCTACGAATCCGGAAGCCCGGCCGCAAGTTATTCCAGTCATGAGCAGCAACTTGGCCTTTCCTGACTCAACTCCGGCGAAAGTGTATCGAATGATTTCCGTACCCTTTGATTTAAATGAAAAGTCGCCGACGAGTGTTTTGGAAGACGATTTGGGCCGTTATGATGATAGCCAGTGGCGACTGCTTCGCTATGCGCTTGGCGCGAATCCTCCGTTTGTTGAATTTGGCAAACCGGGCTTTGTCAATTTTGAACCGGGGGTAGGATTCTGGCTCATTACCAAAGAAAAGAAACCATTGGATGCCGGCGCGGGCAAAAGTGTGACGACTGCGCAGAATTACGGTATCTCGCTTCAGCCAGGATGGAACCAGATTGGCAATCCGTTTACTTTCACGGTGAATTGGAGCGATGTCATCAAGAACAACAATGTGGAGAATCGTTTGGTCGGCTATGGAGGCTCGACCAACGACGAGAGGGGCTACGATTACACGCGTACACAGTTGGTTCCTTTTGAGGGTTATTTTGTTAACAACAAAGGTCTCAATCCAACAACAATTGAAATCCCGACCAAAGCTGCTACTAGGACTGCTGAAAAGTCGGGGACTGGTTTGCAAATGCTCGGCAATTTGCAGAAAAATGAGTGGGCTTTGCAAATCACCGCCACATGTGATCGCTATCTCGACAAAGACAATTATATCGGCTGTCTCAACGACGCGAGCGACGAATGGGACACCAACGATTTCTCCGAAGCGCCGTTTTTTGATCAGCACGTGGCGCTCTACTTTCCGCATCCGGAGTGGAAGAAATATCCCGACCTGTACACCGGCGATTTTCGTGAGACTAAAGCTGAAGGCGATTATTGGGATTTTGTGGTAAAGTCCGAAGTTGCGAAGTCCGAGGTGGGAAGGTCCGAGGTCGCGAAGTCCGAAGTCGTATTGAGGTTGGCGGAAGTGCAAAATTTGCCGGCGGATTGGGAGATTATTTTGCTGGATAAAACGAGTCGCGTCGCGATCAATTTCAGCGAGAAGAAGCAGTACTCGTTTCCATCCGGCGGTGGGAAATCCGTGCGCGAGTTTCGCGTTGTGGTTGGGAAAAAAGATTTTGTCGAGACGAATAATTTGAATTTGTCCGGCGTGCCGCAGGCGTTTGCGCTGGGGCAGAATTATCCGAATCCGTTTTCCGCGAACGGAACCTTCGGCAATCCTTCAACGCGAATTGATTACGAGTTACCGGCAACGAGCCACGTGAAAATTTCCGTTTACAATTTGAGCGGCCAACTCGTGTTTATGTTGTTTGATGGTGAGCAGAGCGCGGGACGGTACACGGTTTCGTGGGATGGCGCAAATAGCTTTGGAAATCGCGTGGCGAGCGGTGTGTATCTGGTGCGGATGGAGGCAAGTGATTTCACTATGCTCTCTGGAAAAGTGTTTATGGCAGTTAGGAAGGTGCTGTTGGCAAAATAAATATTCCACCATTTTCTGCAGAAATTAACAGCCTGTTGAAACAGTGTGGCCATGTTTTTAAACAACAAACTCTCGGGTAGAATCATGAAGAATCTACTTATTGCGTTGGTTAGCGTTTTGTGTGCAACAAATTTGATGGCCCAAACTCGTATCCAACGGGACACAACACTCGTTGGTGTGACTTGGAAACGCGACCAATCACCTTATATTGTAGGTGCCAATATTCGCGTAGCTGGTACTGGTTTAAAAATTGAACCGGGAGTCACGATCTTGTTTGATGGCAACTATATTTTTGAAGTTACGGGAAAATTGATGGCCGTTGGAACAGAACAAGATTCGATTGTATTTACAAAAAATGCTGGTTCTTCAGGTTGGAAAGGGATTTTTTTCAATATCAGTCTACCAGGCTCTGAACTTGAATATTGTAGGATTGAGGGTTCGACAAACCGTGGAATATATATTGACGGCAGTACTCCAATTATTAGAAATTGTACTATAAGAAATAACTCTATTTCTGGTTTAAATAATATCAGTGGTGGGGAAATTTATACAAATACGCCATTAACCATTCTCAATTGTATTATCTCCAACAACACAGTTACTGCCAATGGTAGTGGTACCAATGGAGGTTTTAGTAGTGGAGGTGGAATTTTTGCTAGTGCTCCATTAATTCTTAAAGATTGTACTGTTTCCAATAATACCGCTACTACTACTTCTGTTGGTTACACACCTTATGGTCAAGGTGGTGGAATATATACAACAGATAAATTAACTTTAATGAATTGCGTTATTTCTAAAAATACTATATCGATTTCTATCACAGCTGGGCCTTCAAATAGTGTGGCAGAAGGTGGTGGAATTTATGCCGGAGGTGAATTAAATATAAGCAATAGCATGATCTCTCAAAACTCTAGTTTTGCTCCGGGTAGAGGTTCCAGTTCATTAGACCATGGCAATAGTAGAGGTGGCGGTATATATGCTGGAACATCAAATCTGACTAACTGCATTATCTCCCAAAATTCTGCAACAGCTAATGGTGTAGGACCAGTTATGTTAGGGGGTGGAATTTATATTAACGCTGGTAACTCTGCAATAACAAACTGCACAATTGCCTACAACACCAATGAAGGTTTAAGGAGAGATGGAGGAACAGTAAAAGCCATAAATTCCATCATTTTTTCTAACACAGGGGAACAGATTTCTGGAAATGTAACAGTTACATTTAGTGATATTCAAGGAGGCTATCCAGGTGAGGGTAATATAAAGATTGATCCGTCATTTTCCAAACCTCCAACAGATTTAAAGATCGTTGATGGCTCACCCTGTATGGATACTGGTGACCCTGCTCCTCAATATAACGATCTTTGCTTCTCTCCTCCTTCTCTTGGCACAACAAGAAATGACATGGGCGCTTATGGTGGGCCCGGTGCTTGCGAATGGCTCACATTAAAATCTCCCCAAAATTTAAAAGCTCGAGCAGGAGATCGGCAGGTCACTTTAATATGGGACGTCAATAAAGAATCCAATTTTCTGCGTTACCGAATTTACAGCGGCACTTCACCCACTCTGATTGCTAAAATGGATTCGGTTGAAGGCGTTGCCAATACGACAAAAACCATCACGGGTTTGACCAACGGCACGACCTATTATTTCAGAATCACCGCGGTTAATAGCGTTTTGCAGGAAAGCGGCTTCTCCAATGAAGTGAGTGCGTCGCCTCCCGCAAACCGTCCGCCAGTGGTGCTCAACTCTATTTCCAATCAAACCATTACGCTTGGCGTGTCGTCATTCACTCGCAATTTGAATGCTTCGCCTCCCATATTTAACGATCCGGAGGGACAAACGCTAAACTATTCGGCAAGCTCAAACGCAACGAATATCGCAACACCCTCAGTATCGGGAAGCACGCTCACCGTCACGCCGGTTGCCGCCGGAAGCGCAACGATTACTGTTACTGCCAATGATGGTGATGATGGAACAGCCTCGACCATGTTTAGCATTACCGTTAATCGGCGACCCGTTGTGGCCAGCGCGATTCCTGACCTCGTACTTCAATTCGGTGGGGCGTCATTCACGCGTGATCTAAATGCCTCGCCCGCGGTTTTCAGTGATCCGGACAACGGCGACGTTTTAGCGTATACAACCAGCTCAAGTGATACGAATAAAGCCAAAGTCCGTCTATCGGGAAGTGTGCTCACAATCAACCCGGCTGCTGGCGGAAGTGCAAACATCATTGTTACGGCTAGCGATGGCAAAGGTGGAACCATCGCGGACACGTTTAAAGTCACAGTCAATCGGCCACCGGTGAGGGCAAATCCTATTGCCGATCAAAACCTCACTTTAGGTGGAGCAGCTTTTACGCGCAATCTCAATGCTTCTCCGGCGGTTTTCAGCGATCCGGATGGGGATGCGTTGACGTACATTTCAAGCTCAAGTGACACGAATAAAGCCAAAGCCCGCTTATCAGGAACGACATTGACCGTCACAGCGGCTGACACTGGAAGCGCAACGATTACTGTCACAGCCAATGACGGTAAAAGCGGAACTGCATCGACCACGTTCACAGCGAGAGTAAGACCAGGCAACCGACAGCCAACGGTAGCCAATCCCATTCCAAACCAAACCCTCGCTATTGGTGGCGCAGCGTTCGTTCGCAATTTAAATTCTTCTCCTGTCGTTTTCAGCGATCTGGATGGAGATGTGTTGACCTATGCAACGAGTTCGAGCGTACCGGCTGTAGCGACTGCAGGTATATCATCGGGAAGCACGCTCACAGTAACTCCTGTGGCACTTGGGAGCACAAAAATTACGGTTACGGCCAACGATGGCGGAAATGGCTCGGTATCAACGGAATTTACGGTAACGGTTAATCAATTGAGCGTTCCTCAGATTATCCACAGTCCTGTTTTACTTGCTCCCTCGGGCCGAAGCCAACCGATTTCGGCGACTTTGACCGATAATAATGGCATTCAATCAGCTCTCCTTTATTATCGCATGGGCGGCACTTTGACGTACGCTTCTCTCGCCATGACGAAGCTCAGCGGCGATGTCTATCAAGGCGTCATTCCGGCTGGGGTGGTAACCGAGCGTGGTTTTGCCTACTACTTTTCCGTTGAAAACACTGTCACTATTAAAGCAACCTTTCCGGCGACAAATCCCGAAGACATGCCGCAATTGGTTCAAGTCAACAACAGCAATTTCGTTTTCTCCACGCCAACGCGTGCCAAAGCTTACCGCATGATTTCAATTCCTTTTGATTTGAATGATAAGTCGCCGGCGAGTGTGTTGGGAGATGATTTTGGCGGCACGTATGACGACAAGCAATGGCGGCTGTTGAAGTATCTCAACGGCACAAACGTTGAATTTGGCAATCCCAACTTTGCTAATTTTGAGCCGGGAACCGGTTTTTGGTTGATCACGCGCGAGGCCAAAATTCTTGATGCCGGCGCCGGCAAGAACGTTACCATCGCACAGAATTACGTGATCACGCTGCCGACGGGCTGGAGCCAAATCGGCAATCCCTTTGCGTTCACAGTGAATTGGAGTGACGTTGTTAAAGGCGTCAATGTTGAAGATAAACTCGTCGGTTATCAAGGTTCCAATAACGATACCACTGGTTACGATTATGAGCGCACGCAGTTGGTGCCGTTTGAAGGCTATTTTGTTAATAACAAAGGCAGTAGCCCAACCACGATTGGAATTCCACCGAAAGCCGCGAGCAGTGCAGCAGCCAAGCCGGCGGCGGCAGACTGGAAGTCTGCGCTACAGGGTAGCGAATGGGCGTTGCAAATCACGGCGACGTGTGACCGCTATCTCGACAAAGACAACTACCTCGGCTGCTTGAACGACGCGAGTGACGAATGGGACGCCAACGACTTTTCCGAAGCACCGTTTTTTGATCAGCACGTCGCGCTGTATTTTCCGCATCTGGAGTGGAAGAAATATCCCGACTTGTACACCGGCGATTTTCGCGAGACTAAAGCTGAAGGCGATTATTGGGATTTCTTTGTTAAGTCCGAGGTCGCGAAGTCCGAGGTTGCGAGGTCGGAGGTGGTGTTGAAGTTGGCGGAGGTGCAGAATCTGCCGGTGGATTGGGAGGTTGTTTTGTTGGATAAAGCGAGTCGTATTGCGGTTAATTTCAGCGAGAAAAAGCAGTACACGTTTCTTTCCGGCAACGGGAAAACCGTGCGCGAGTTCCGCATCGTGGTTGGGAAGAAAGATTTTGTCGAGACGAATGATTTGAATTTGTCCGGCGTGCCGCAGGAATTTAAACTATCGCAGAATTATCCGAATCCATTTTATGCAGCATCGGGTGACCAGCAACAAGCAACAGGCAACCACCAACCAGGAACGCGGATTGATTACGAATTACCATTTACGAATCACGTGAAAATTTCTGTTTACAATGTAAGCGGCCAGCTCGTTCGCACGTTATTTGATGGCGAACAGAGTGTCGGGCGATACACGGTTTCGTGGGATGGCGCAAATAGTTTTGGCGAGCGCGTCGCCAGCGGCGTGTATCTGGTGCAGATGATGGCGGGTGATCCTTCGACACGCTCAGGACAGAGGTTTGTGGCGGTGAGGAAGGCAGCTCTGGCGAAATAAGACAACTTCGATAAAGCAATTTTTGGAAAAGAGTTCTCAACATGAATAATCACCAACCCAGTTTAACAACGCGTGTTTTATTTTACCTCGTGGCTTTGTTTTGTGTTTCTTTGCAGGCGCAAACGCCTGGCAAGGGCACCTATCGCGACGGCTTTCCGAAATTTTTGCGCATCGATCCGGCGTTGACGCAGAATGTGGTGCTCACCGACACGGTGGTGAGTCTGGCGCCGTTTCCGATTGCCATCAACGACCCGGACACGTTTGTGCTTTCCGGCGTGGACTGGCGTTATCCGAGCAATGCCCCGGCTTTATTTTCGCCGGAAGACATTGACAAAATTCCGGAAGAGTTGGAGCCTGCTCCCGGCCCGGCACAGGATTTTTATCTCATTACCGCCGGCATTCCCGGCGGCAAGGTTTATTACATCAGCACTAATAACCCAACGTTCGCGGATGAGTTTGGCGGCGCGGCCAATCTCGTGCGGCCGGTCGACGCGTATCCTTATCGCTCAAGCAACGGCCGCTTCAAAGTCGTCATTACCGATCAGGGCGGCAACCGCGTGATGCAGGTCGATTGGTCGTTCATCAAAACGATTGACTGGCAATATGGCGGCGCCCCGAACCTGCTGTCTTCGCCTGCCGACGCCGTCATTCTTAGCGATGGCCGCGAAGTGTTGATCGCCGACGCGGGAAATAATCGCGTCATCGTGGTGGATACCACCCTCAAAGCCATCGTGTGGAATTCGAGCACGTTTGGCAATCTCACCTTTGGCACGCCCGTCGACGTTGAAGCGAGCGGCGGCCAGTTCCTCATCACCGACCAGAACAATCATCGCGTCATCATCGTGCAGCGTTCCAACGGCCAAATCCTCTGGCAATTTGGCAACGGCAAGGCCGGAAGCTCCGACAGCACGCTGAATAGGCCGAGTGACGCCGATTTTCTTTCCAACGGCAATATCCTGATTTGCGACACGGGCAATAAACGTCTCATCGAAATCGACCGTAACACGCGAAGAAAAGTCTATCAATTCTCCCATCCGTTAGCCGATTTGCGCGACGCCGATCGCCTTTTTGAAAACATTCCCGATCACGACAAAACTCTTGTGATTGCCAGCAACTTGCCGATCAGCCAAAACATACTGCCGTTTCGTTTGGCTTATGCGAGTGAGGTTTATGAATCGAATCAACAGAATCTCGATTTTTCAACGCCGGTTGATTTTGACAGCCTGAGTTTTCCGCGCACGGCTGCAGATGTTCCGAACGGCACGCGCATTCGTCTGCGCCTGCGTTCGGCCAATGTCATCGCCGATCTGAACAATGCCAGATGGCACGGGCCGAAAGATACGCTCGATTTTTATGCCGGCGCCACCACCGCGATCAACCCGGTGCATGACGGCCAGCGCTTTTTGCAATATCAGGTTTTTTTGGACAACAACAGCAATCCGCAAAACCAAAGCAACCCGTTGCTGACGCCGTTGTTGCGCAAGGCAAAAATCACGGCGCATTTTTTCGACACCAACACGAGCGGCGTCATCACATCGATGGCGATTCGCGACTCGGCGCAGCTCATCATCACGAGTTGGAAACGGCTGGCCGTAAATAGTGTTTTGCCGGCTGATCCACAGCAACGCACGCAAGTGCAAATTACGATGAATATCCGTGATGAGTCCAATCAAAACACTTTATTCAGCCAGCCGTTGAGCAGCGCGTCAGGTCTCAATCAATTCGATTTGGCGCTCGTCGATCTGCTGCGCCGCCGGCAAGCGGTACGATTGCAAGCCGTCCTGAAGACGAACAACTCCGGGGTCACGCCGAAATTGAACGACTGGCAGATCGAATGGGAAAATACCAGAGCGACGGCGTCGAGTCTCAAATTCACCGACCCGAGCGGCCGGCCGGTTAATTTTTATCGCGTCGCGCCGATTGAAGATAATCCGCCGCTGAGTGTCGGCACGGTTTTTCTCGCGCTGGATGACATGAATTTGAACCCAATTGAAGACGCGGTGAATTTGCAGGTTCGCGCTGTGCGCAGCGGCGATCTGCAGACCGTGCAGCTTGCGGAACAGCCTTCCGGACTTTTCATTCTCAACCCCGGTTATCCAGCGGTGATGACGAGCGCAGCGCCGAGCCGCCCTGATGTTTTGGAAGGACGGTCGAAACGTGATACGCTGACGGTGCGCTATGTCGATCCGACCGACCCGGCCGATATCAGCACCGCGGCCGTGTTGTTGATTCAAAACGTCAAAGGCAATATGCTGATTGAGAAGCGCGGCGGGGCGAGAGTCGATTCCGCCTCGGTCAATGATTCGCTGTTTGTCCATCTCACCGGCGAGACCGACCGCGATCTTTCGCCGGCGCTGGATTCGCTCGTTGTGGAGTTTATCAATACGCTTATTTTCGATCGCGAAAAATTAACCTTATATGAACTCGCGAATAACACCGGCGAATTTCGCAGCCGCGCCGGCATACCGCTCGTGAAGAGCGCCGGCGGCCTAGTGAACGACGGCAAGCTGCAAGTCAGCGGCGGCGAGCAGGTCCGAGTGGAATTTATTGATCTCGACTCTAGCGTGTTGAGTGACATGGTGCAAGTGAGATTTATAAGAGATACTACAGATACTACACCAACCCGAATCAATCATACTCCAGTGTCTTTTGCAACTTCCGGGCAAAATCAAACTATTTCAGCGATACTGACGGATTCTAGCGACGGCATCCAAGCCGCCGCAGTTTTATATCGCCGCGGTGGCGATTCTGTTTATGGCTCTAACCTCATGTTTAGAGTTAGCGGTGACAACAATTACCAAGGCACAATACCATTTGGTTTTATTACCGAACGTGGCGCTGAATACTATATTTTAGTTGCAGATGGTTATGGGAACCTCGCGACTTTTCCAACGACGAATGCGGAAAATAAACCGCAGGTGATACAAGTTGTCAGCAACAACCTTGTCTTTTCCAGTTTATTCAGTCCGTCGCCGATAAAGGCTTACCGGATGATTTCAGTTCCTTTTGATTTGAATAATAAGTCGCCACTCAGCGTGTTGGGAGATGATTTGGGGAGCGTTTATGACGATAAGCAATGGCGGCTTCTGCGTTACGTTAATGGCGTCAACGTCGAATTCGGCAGTCCGGGCTTTGCCAATTTTGATTTTAAACCGGGACTCGGATTTTGATTGATTACCCGCGACGCCAAATTGCTTGATGCCGGCGCTGGGAAAAGCGTGACAACCGCACAGAATTATGTGATCACGCTGCCGCCGGGCTGGAGCCAAATCGGCAATCCTTTCAATTTTACAGTGGATTGGGGCGATGTGATCAGGGGCAGCAATGTGGAGAATCGCCTCGTGGGCTATGAAGGAACGCTCAACGAAGCCACTGGCTATGATTACATGCGTAAGCAGATGGTTCCCTTTGAAGGTTATTTTGTCAAGAACATAAGCAGCAGTCCGACCACAATTGAAATTCCTCCGAAAGCAGCAGCCGGCAGTGCTACAGCCAAGCCGGTGGCAGACTGGAAGTCTGCGCTACGGGGTAACGAATGGGCGCTGCAAATCACCGCTGCATGTGATCGCTATCTCGACAAAGACAACTACCTCGGCTCTCTCAACAACGCGAGCGACGAATGGGACGCCAACGACTTTTCCGAAGCACCGTTTTTTGATCAGCACGTCGCGCTGTATTTTCCGCATCTGGAGTGGAAGAAATATCCCGACTTGTACACCGGCGATTTCCGCGAGGTGAAGTTCGAAGGCGATTATTGGGATTTTGTGGTACGGTCCGAGGTCGCGAAGTCCGAGGTTGCGAGGTCGGAAGTGGTGTTGAAATTGGCGGAGGTGCAGAATTTGCCGGCGGATTGGGAGATTGTTTTGTTGGATAAAGCGAGTCGCGTTGCGATCAATTTCGGTGAGAAGAAGCAGTACACGTTTCCATCTGACAACGGGAAAAGCGTGCGCGAGTTCCGCATTGTGGTTGGCAAGAAAGATTTTGTCGAGACGAATGATTTGAACTTGTCCGGCGTGCCGCAGGATTTTGCATTGGGGCAGAATTATCCGAATCCGTTTTGGAGCGCAGCGACATCCCGCTCTGCGGGAAACCCTTCAACTCGAATTGATTACGAGCTGCCAACAACGAGTCAGGTCAAGATTTCCGTTTACAATTTGAGCGGCCAACTCGTTCGCACGCTGTTTAATGGCGAGCAGAGCGCGGGAAGATATACGGTTTCATGGGATGGGGCAAATACTTTTGGCGAGCGCATCGCGAGCGGCGTGTATTTAGTGCGGATGGAGGCGGGGAAGTTTGTGGCGACGAGGAAGATGGTGGTAGTGAGGTAATAAAACGCCAGTTCCTTTTACAAAGCTTGTTAGAAAGGAAAAAATGAGTAGAGTTACAAGCCAATTGATGTGCCGGATCAGGGCCGCACGATTCGTGCTTCCGTTGTTGCTTTTATGGATTTCAGCAAACATCGATGCCGTTGCCCAGAACTACTGGCAGCAGACGAACGAACCATATTTACAAACAAAAGCTAAAAATGTTTTGTCCTTGCCGTTTTTCCGCCATGACGTTTCATCAGGCAGTGATAAGCTTATATATGACGACGGCAACGACACGGCTGATGGTTTTGTTGGCTTTGGTTTAGGTAGTGATGATTTTTATTGGCTGAACAATTTTGTCCTCTCCGGATTTGATTTCCGGCTGGAGTCGTTTGAATTTTACATTCGCACCGAATCAGCCTCCAACAATCCGGTTTACCTTGCTGTGTTGGACTCTAACAGTCAGATCCTTGTGGAAGGCAACGTGACGCTTAATGTGGCACCTAACGGCGAGTGGTACATGGTAACACTTAATAATCCACTGACTTTCAATAACGGACAACGTTTCTCACTCCTAGTGAGCGCCTCTCGTGCTATTCCCTCCCCGGCTGGCGTGGACGTTGATGCCACTGTGCGCAACAATAGCTTTTACTTTGATCCGGACTCGAACAAATATGTCAACCTCAACACCATTGCTGGATTTGAGGACGGCGCTTTTTTGATCCGTGCAGTCGGTACTAAGACCGTCGGTGGAAACCAGTTGCCGATTGCCGATTTTGTATTTGACCCAATCCCACCGAGTACGATTAATCCCGTTCGTTTTACTTCGACTTCTTTTGATCCTGATGGGCAAATCACCCAATATTCTTGGAATTTTGGCGATGGAACGGCAGAAGTAAGTGGCCCAAACTTAGTAACTGTCCAACACATATACATCCGAGCCGGGGTTTATGTAGTCACTCTAAGAGTGACGGATAACCTAAATCTCATAGGACGGAAATCAAGGGAAATTAGGGTATTTCTTGATGAAGGGAGCAATCGACCACCTGAAGTTGCCAACCCGATTCCAAGCCAAACCCTTACTGCCGGTGGGGCGCCTTTTACAGTATCTTTCACTCGCAGTCTCAATGCTGCGCCGGTGGTATTCACTGATCCGGATGGGGATGGGGACAGGTTGATATATGCGTCAAGCTCGAGTGCGCCGGGTATTGCAACAGCAAACATATCGGGGAGTTTGCTCATCGTCACACCTGTGGCCAGTGGGAGCGCAACGATCACTGTCACAGCCAATGATGAACGAAGAGGATCGACACAGACGACATTCATAGTAACAGTAAACCGATCTCCGGTGGTGACTAATGCTATTCCCAATCAAATAATCACGGTCGGCAGCGCATCTTTTACGAGAAATTTGAATGCTTCACCGGCGGTATTCAGTGATCCGGATGGGGATGTGTTGACCTATACAGCGAGCTCTAGTGAGCCAAGTGTAGCGTCGGTAGGAATATCAGGAAACGTACTCACGGTATCCCCAGTTGCTGTTGGCAGTGTAACGATTATTGTCACGGCCAATGACGGTCGTGGCGGAATGGCATCGACCACGTTCACGATCGCGGTAAATGGGCCGCCGACAGTCGCTACCAATTCCGCGACAAATGTCGGCTCAACTTCGGCCACGCTCAACGGTGCGGTGAATCCGAATAATCTTAGCACCACGGTCAAATTTCAATACGGCACCACCACGAGCTATGGGAGTGAGATTACTGCCATACAAAGCCCTGTTACCGGCGCCACTGCGGTCACGGTCAGCGCCGCACTCACGGGCCTCTTTCAAAATACGCTTTACCACTATCGCGTCGTTGGAACAAATAGCGCGGGAACCATAAGCGGCGCGGATGGAATGTTTACCACGCCCGGCTCACCTACCGTTATTACCGATGCCGCCACGAACGTGGGCACAAATTCTGTTACGCTCAACGGCACGGTGAATCCGAACAATATCAGCACCACGGTCAAATTTCAATACGGCACCACCACGAGCTATGGCGGCGAAGTTGCGGCCACGCCAAGCCCTGTGAACGGTGCCACCACTGTCGCTGTCAGCGCAGCGGTGGCAGGGCTTTCTCAAAACACGCTGTACCACTATCGCGTCGTCGGAACGAACAGCGCAGGAATCACAAACGGCGGGGATGGAACGTTTATCACCGCCGGCTCCCCCACCGTTAGCACCAATGCCGCGACAAATTTGAGCACGAGTTCAGCCACACTCAATGGCACGATAATTCCGAATGGCCTGAGCACAACGGTCAAATTTCAATACGGTACCACGACGAGCTATGGGAGTGAGATTTCTGCAACACCGAGCCCGGTGAGCGGTACCAATGCGGTTTCGGTGAGTGCCATGCTCACTGGACTTGCTGCCAATGCTCTCTTTCATTATCGCGTCATCGGAACGAATAGCGCCGGAACAACGAACGGTGATGATCAAACCTTCACGACCACGACAACCGGCAACGTGCCGGCCGTAACGACGAATGCCGCGACCAATATCGGCACCACTTCGGCCACGCTCAATGGCACGGTGAATTCGAATGGTCTGAGCACTTCGGTCAAATTCGAGTACGGCACGACAACGAATTACAGTACTGAAGCGACGGCAACGCCCAACCCCATCACGGGGCCGAGCGCCGTTGCCATCAACGCCATGATCACGGGTCTCACTCCCAATGTGACGTATCACTATCGTGCCGTGGGAACGAACAGCGCGGGCACGACAAACGGCGGCGACCAGACATTTACCACCGTCATTGATCAAGCGGCGCCCAACATCTCACATACGGCCATTGCCTCCGCGCCCTCCGGTCAAAGCCAAACGATTGCAGCCATTTTAATTGATAACATTGGCATCCAATCCGCTGTTTTGAATTATCGCATGGGAGGAGCTTCGGCTTATACTGCCGTCGCCATGTCGAAAACGAGCGGTGACAACTATCAAGGCGCCATTTTATCCGGCTCGATAACGGAGCGCGGGGTGGAATATTATATTTCAGCGCAAGACGCCGCCGGCAATAAAGCGACTTTCCCAACGACGAATGCCGAAGCCAAGCCACAAGTGATTCAAGTCACCAACAGCAATCTCCCGTTTCTCGTTTCAACTCCGGTCAAGGCCTATCGGATGATTTCCATTCCGTTTGATTTGAACGACAGGTCCGCTGCCAGCGTTTTGCAGGATGATTTCACCGGCGCTTACGACCAAACCCTGTGGCGGTTGTTACGCTATGTCAACCCCACGACGAACATCGAATTCGGCGCTTCCGGCTTTCCGGATTTCGCGCCGGGCGCCGGTTTCTGGTTGATCACGAAAGAAGCGAAACGCCTCGACGCTGGCGCCGGCAGGAGTGTGACCACCGCAAAAAATTACGTCATCACCCTGCAGCCGGGCTGGAACCAGATCGGCAATCCCTTTGCTTTCACAATGAATTGGAGCGACGTGATGAGAGGCGCTAACGTGGAGAATCGTTTAGTAGGCTATCAAGGCCAGCGCAACGAAGCCACTGGCTACGATTACACGCGTACGCAGATGGATCCCTTTGAAGGTTATTTTGTCAATAACAAAGGCAGCAGTCCAACCACGATCGAAATTAAACCCATAGCTGCGTCTGGCAGTGCTGCAGCAAAGCCGGTGGCAGACTGGAAGTCTGCGCTACAAAGTAACGAATGGGCGCTGCAAATCACTGCCGCGTGTGATCGCTATCTCGACAAAGATAATTACCTCGGCGGCCTCAACGACGCTGTCGACGAATGGGATGCCAACGACTTCTCCGAAGCGCCGTTTTTTGATCAGCACGTGGCGCTGTATTTTCCGCATTCGGAGTGGAAGAAATATCCCGACTTGTACACCGGCGATTTCCGCGCGGTGAAGCCGGAAGGCGATTATTGGGATTTCTTTGTTAAGTCCGAAATCGCGAAGTCCGAGGTTGCGAGGTCGGAGGTTGTGTTGAGGTTGGCGGAGGTGCAAAATTTGCCGGCGGAGTGGGAGATTGTTTTGTTGGATAAAGCGAGTCGAGTTGCGATCAATTTCAGCGAGAAGAAGCAGTACACGTTTCCATCCGGCGGTGGGAAATCCGTGCGCGAGTTTCGCGTTGTGGTTGGGAAAAAAGATTTTGTCGAGACGAATAATTTGAATTTGTCCGGCGTGCCGCAGGCGTTTGCGCTGGGGCAGAATTATCCGAATCCGTTTTCCCCGCATGGGCGGGGAACCTTCGGCAATCCTTCCACTCGAATTGATTACGAATTACCATTTACGAATCACGTGAAAATTTCTGTTTACAATGTGAGCGGCCAGCTCGTTCGCACGTTATTTGATGGCGAACAGAGTGTCGGGCGCTATACGGTTTTGTGGGATGGCATGAATACCATTGGCGAACGTGTGTCCAGCGGCGTATATCTGGTGCGGATGACGGCGGGAAGATTTGTGGCGGTGAGGAAGGCAGCCCTGGCGAAATAAGACAACTTTGATCAAGCAATTTTTGGAAAGGAGTTCTCAACATGAATAATCGCCAACCCATTTTAACAACGCGTGTTTTGTTTTACCTCGTGGCTTTGTTTTGTGTTTACAGGAGAAAATATGGAATTCCTACCTGCAGCAGCTGCAGGCCCGGCGCTGATGAGTGATGACACCGCCGAACGGGTGCGCGAGATGGTGGATGCGGTTTACCGCTCTGAATCGCGCCGGGTCCTTGCCACTTTGATCCGCCTGCTCGGCGACTTCGACCGCGCCGAGGACGCGCTGCACGATGCCTTCGCAGCAGCGGTGGAGCAATGGCCGCGGGATGGCATACCCACCAATCCCCGGACGTGGCTCGTTTCAGCGGGGCGCTTTAAAGCCATTGACAGCATGCGCCGGCGCGCCCGCTTGACGCATTGCAGGCGGAGCTTGCAGAGCAACTCGACGCTGAGGCAAGTGAGGCTGGGGAAGTGAACGATGAGAGCGTTGCAGACGATCAGTTGCGGCTCATCTTCATCTGCTGCCATCCTGCGCTGTCGTCAGAGGCTCGGATGGCGCTAACGCTGCGCGAGGTCTGCGGCCTCACGACCGAGGAGATCGCGCGCGCCTTTCTCACTTCTCCGCCCACGGTGGCCCAGCGCATCGTGCGTGCCAAGGCAAAGATTCGCGACGCGCGCATTCCCTATCAGGTACCGTCGATGGCCGACCTACCGGACCGGCTCGACACCGTGCTTCACGTGATCTACCTGGTGTTCAACGAAGGTTATTCTGCTTCATCCGGTGCGTCGCTGACGCGGTCCGATCTCTCGGGCGAGGCGATTCGCCTGGGGCGGCTGCTCGTCGAGTTGCTGCCGGAACCGGAGGTGATCGGGCTTCTCGCATTGATGCTGCTGCATGAATCGCGGCGCGCAGCACGCACCTCGCCGGTGGGCGATCTGATTCTGCTGGAAGACCAGGACCGCTCGCTCTGGAACCGCGATCAAATTGTGGAGGGATTGGCGCTGGTGGAACGAGCGCTGTCGTTACAAAGGTTCGGCTCGACTGAGCTCGCCGAAGTCGGTCCGTACACGCTCCAAGCGGCAATTTCGGCGGTGCATGCCCAAGCGCCCAACGCTGCTGACACGGACTGGGCTCAGATCGTTGGATTGTATGACGTGCTGTTGCAGGCGGAGCCATCGCCCGTGATCGAGTTGAACCGCGCCGCAGCAGTGGCGATGCGCGACGGACCCTTGGCGGGTTTGGAGTTGATCGACGCCATTCTCTCTCACGGTGATCTGATAGATTACCATCTGGCGCACTCGGCGCGGGCGGAGCTTTGCCGGCGGCTGGGAAGAACGATAGAAGCCCGAGCCTCGTACGAACGGGCCCTCGGCCTCACGCAGCAGGAGCCGGAGCGGCGCTTTCTCCAGCGGCTGGGTGAGCTGAAAGGTTAGGGCGCCAGCATCACATTGGCGCTGATTTAGGCGAGAAAGTAAAATTTCAAATGAGAAAACTACTCGGTCTGATGTTTTTGTGCATGATGGTTTTCTCCTATGCCTCAGCCCGGCAATTTTATTTTCCTAAAACGGCCATCACGGACAGTATTGAATTGTCTAAAGCGATGCCCATTTTAGCCGGGAAGGTTATAGCCAGTTATAAACCCGGTGATGACCAAAAAACCTACCTGAATAATTTATTCAGACTACAAATCCTTGCCGGACGATATCGCGACGCCAACTCCACCATCGTTTCGCTGCGCAGTATCTCCAAAGACAGCGATCCTCAATTCCCAGAGTTGTTATATATTCAGCATGAATTATTCAGGACAGTGTATTAATAAAAAAAAAGAAGGCGCTACCCTTTCTGCAATCGTGGTACGGAAAAAAGGCGTTAACACGCCGCAGCCGGCGGCATTGTTCTTTAATATTTACACCAATCTCAGCTTGAATGCAGCCAAACAAGCTGCTGCGCATGGCTATGTCGGCGTGGCGGCGGAGACGCGCGGCAAGCGTCTCAGTCCCGACGAAATAGTGCCCTATGAACACGAAGCGAAGGACACTTACGATGTCATTGATTGGATCAGCAAACAATCGTGGAGCAATGGCAAGGTCGGCATGTATGGCGGGAGTTACAGCGGCTTTGCGTGTTGGGCAGCAACAAAGAGCTTGCATCCGGCGCTGAAAACCATCGTGCCCTACTGTGCCAACAATCCGGGTGATGGCTTGCCCATGGAAAACAATGTATTTTTGTTCGTCAATTATGCCTGGGCGTTTTACGTTAACAAATATCTCGACAATGAAACCTATTTTGATCGCAAGCGCTGGAACTCTCTGAACGAGAAGTGGTATGCCAGCGGGAAATCCTATCGCCAGATAGACAGCATTGATGGCACGCCGAACAAATGGCTCCAGCGCTGGTTGCAACATCCGAGTTATGACAGTTACTGGCAAAAAATGGTGCCCTACAAGGACGAATTCGCCAGGATCAACATTCCGGTCCTAACCATCACAGGATACTATGATGATGGCCAGCAATCCGCATTGCACTATCTGAAGGAGCATTACAAATACAAAAAAATGCCGATCATTATTTATTGATCGGACCATACGATCATTTCGGCGCGCAAGGATCGCGCAAGTCGCCGGTTCTGAGTGGTTATGCCATTGACCCGGTGGCGCAGATCGATACGCCGGAGATCACCTTTCAATGGATGGACTATGTCATGCGCGATGGCAAGAAACCTGAGTTACTAAAGGACAAAATCAACTATCAGGTGATGGGCGCTAACGAGTGGAAGCACACGCCGTCTTTGGAAAAAATGAGTAATGAGATGCTGACTTTGTATCTGACCGACACGAAGGTGGGCGACCACTACCGGCTGGCTAAGGAAAAGCCACCCAAACCGGGATTTCTCTATCAAGAGGTGGACTTTGCTGACAGAAAAACCACGAACAATGACTACTATCCGGCTCCCATTGTCGGCAAGAAGCCTGACCTTTCCAACGGATTCTCTTTCATCAGTGAGCCATTCGATGAGCCGGTTTCGATTGACGGCACATTCCTGGGTGAGATCAAGGCAAGCCTCAATAAAAAGGACATGGACATCGGCGTGGTGTTGTATGAGGTCATGCCTCAAAACTTATAACCTAACGTCGCAGAAAAATAGACCAAGTCTTTGCCGCTTCCGCTCTCTTTTAAATAGCGAACAGCATGAAAGAACGCGCCCTCAAGACTCAGATAGGCATGTCTATTGTAATCAAAAGCCAGTTGCAATCCAAGCTGATCGCCAATAAATTTTTCCTGACTGGTTTGTCCGGTACGCTCGAACGCGCCATTGGGGCCATAGATTCCATCATGTACACGATGTCTCCAGAAAAAATCCCAATCCGCAGCGAAAGTCAATTTTTCGCTCAACTTTAATTCGATGGAAGGATGCACATCAAAGAGATTTGCCGGCCCGATCAATGCCGCCAATCCGAAATAGGCGCCGCCCGGAAACAAGGGATTGAAGGTTTGCAATTTATTATCATCGGCATTTTGATCGCCGCTGATGATTTCCGCTTTCAAGCCGAGGATAGGCCAGAACGGCATTGACTTGAGCATATATTTTGTGTCCGAAGAAATCGTCCACGCTTCTATACCGCCACTGCCAAAACTTCCCCATTGATAGACAAACTCAAAGTTGTAGCGGAACGGATTTTTGTTCCCCCAATATCTGATCCCGACCGAATGCCGGGTTTCTTCCATGACGCCCGCATCGTACTGCGCCGTGGCTCGATTCAAACCCAAATAATAAAGATCAATATGCTGGATTTTCAACTTGGGAATGGCGCCAACGCCATAGATACCCCAAAATGACACCTCCACGTTCGACGCATCATCGAAAACCTCTGCGTTGGTTTGAACCGGACGGCTGAGGAAACCATCGATGCGCCAATTTGCGGCATTCAAGATGAGACGAGCGGCATCAAAACTTTGACGAACATTCGGGCCTTCACGCACCGAGACCAGGCGTTGTGAGCCGTAAAGCAATTCCTGCCGTCCAACGCGCAAAGTTAAATTCGCGTGATGCGTCAAGCGCATTTTCACATCCGCGAAAGCTTGATGCAGATCCAGCCTATCTTCATCGGGCACGCGGGGGCCGCCGTTGCGGTCATTTTCAAGGCCGCTTTTTATTTGAATAAATACGCGAGATGGATTACCGAGCTGCAGATCAGTGTGCAGCATGTAGCGCTGCAGAAAGTAGCCATTGCCATCTTGCGGCCCTTCGCCCCAGCCAGCGTTGTGAAAATACTCATACTGAAAACGCGTCTCGCCGCCGAGAGAAAGATAGTGGTCGCCTTCTACGCTGAGTGGAATGTATTTGAACCCATCCCACGAGTTTCGGCGCTGAGCGTAGAATCGCGTAGATAGCTGTAATCTTCTTCGTATCGAAGCAGCTTGTAGGCAGGCGGCGATATCGAGCTCGATATTTGTGAAAATGATACCGGCGCAGCGAGAACCAAGCCGGCGATCACAGCAGTAGGAAGCGATCTTTTCTCAGACATACAAGGACGCGAAGTTTACACCAAGCCGCTTTGCGAAGATACAATGAAAAAACCAATGAGAACGGTTGCAATGTTCAGTTGGCTTGAACAAAAGCTCAGACAGAAAAATGAAAGGCAGAAAAATGGCGTTTGACATCATGCCCAGAAAGTTGACAATGACGGTATGGAGCAGACGATAAACATTCCGCAAAATAGTCGGCGGAGAGCACGGCGAGGTCGGCCAATTTTCCAGGCGTGATAGTTCCTTTGATATTTTCCTCGCCGGAAAACCACGCGCTGCCGTGCGTATAAAGGCGCAACGCTTCTGTCCGATCCAAACAGTTTTCCTTTGGATAAAGCTGCGTTCCACCCAACGTCTTTCCGGTAACGAGCCAATAGAGTGCGATCCAAGGATTGTAGGTTCCCACTCGTGTCGCGTCAGTTCCCGCGCCGACCGGAACACCCAGTGCCAGCATTTTCTTGATGGGAGGCGTGGTCTCTGCGGCTTTGGCGCCATAGCGCTTGATAAAATACTCGCCCTGCAAAGCCATGCGATGTTGCGCCGCGATGCCGCCGCCGAGTGCCTTTACACGCTGGAGATTCTGTTCCGAAATCGTCTCGGCATGATCGAAGAACCAGCGCAAGCCGTTGAAAGGCGTTTCACGATTGACTTCCTCGAAGACATCGAGAAAGCGTGTGATCGATTCGTCATAGGTGGCGTGCAGGCGGAACGGCCAGCGATTCTTCACCAACAGCGTGACCACTTCCTTCAGCTCCGCCTCCATGCTTGGGCTGCTGCGGAAACAGATTGTAAGCGATGCGGAGCGTGAGCTGGCCCTGTTGATGCAGGTCATTGATGACTTGATAGTCGTCGGGAAAATTTTGAAAGCCGCCGCCGGCATCGATGACGCTGGTGAGGCCAAATCGGTTAAGCTCGCGCATAAAATGACGCGTCGAGTTGAGCTGATCTTCATGAGAGAGCTTCGGCCCTTTGGCGAGAGTGGAATAGAGAATGAACGCATTGGGCTTGGCAATCAGCATCCCGGTCGGGTTGCCCTGCTGGTCGCGCTGAATCTCGCCGCCCGGCGGCTCCGCCGTATCTTTGGCGTATCCAACGGCGCGCAGCGCGGCGCGATTGAGCAAAGCGCGATCATAAAGATGCAAAACAAAGACGGGCGTCTCCGGCGCGATCTCATTCAGCTCTTCGAGAGAAGGCATGCGGCGTTCGGCGAACTGAAATTCCGACCAACCGCCAACCACGCGCACCCATTGTTGCGGCGGTGTGCGCTGCACTTGCTCGCGCAACAGCCGTAATGCCTCGGCGAGCGTGGGCACGCCATCCCAACGCAGCTCGAGATTATAGTTGAGTCCGCCGCGAATGACGTGCGTATGCGAATCGTTGAGGCCTGGAATCACCGTCCGCCCATTCACGTCGATAACTTGTGTTTGCGCGCCTTGATGGTTCATGATCTCTTCGTCACTACCCACTGCGAGAAACTTGCCGTCTTTGATCGCAACGGCAGACACCACCCGGCTATCTTCCGTTACCGTGGCGATCTTCCCATTTTTTAAGATCGTATCGGCGGTTTCTTTGGGTTGAGATTGGCATCCGGCCCCAATTAAAATTCCGGCCAACAGCATCGGCGCTAAAAATGAAGACCAGGCTTTTTGTCGAGATATTTTTTTCTGAGCCATGATGAGCCTTCTACCTTGTACGTTTTGACGATTTTTGAAATGTCTGAATTTTGCACGCAAGTATGCTCGCGCTATGGTTGCTATAGCGCTTTTGACGAACCCCGCTTTAGCGGGGTGAAATGTTTATAGCAAATTAAATTACCAGAATTATTGAACTCCGGAGTGGCATGTTGCGTTTTCCAAGCAACGATGCTCCATTTGCTGGTTAGTTCGTCCCTTTCTTGGCTTGATTCGCAGCATCCTGAGCCTTCTGATAGCTCTCCATCACGGCTTGATAGTTCGGTGCGTAGGCTGCATATAAGGCGGCATAACCCGCAGCGTCCGGCCGATTCCACGTGCGTTGCAGCTCGCAAAACACCGCATTGGTGCTGACCGGGATGACCCCAGCCTGCGCGAGACGGGTGAGCGTCGTTTGCGAGGCCATGGGACTCGGATCTCCCGAGGCATCGATCACCGCGTAAACGTTATAGCCCTCCGCCTTCGCCTGGAGCGCCGGGAAGGCAACGCAAACGCTTGTCCAAACGCCGGCAATAATCAATGTTTTCCTGCCGGTTTTCTTTACGGTTTTCACAAAATCATCGTTGTCCCAGGCGCTGATTTCGCCTTTGCGCGGGACGTAGATCGCCTCGGGCGCAGTTTGATGAATCTCCGGCATCAACGGGCCATTCGGCCCATCCGGAACCGAGGCGGTCGTGATCAACGGCACCTTCGCGATCTTGGCCAGTTTCGCCAGGATGACGGTATTGGTTCGCAATTCCGCCACGTCGATATCCTTCACGGTCTGGAACAAACCGCTCTGGTGATCGAGCAAGAGTATGACGGCATCCGCAGGATCAATCAACGTTGGGTAAGGCTTCTGCGCCGAGACACTTGTCGCCACGAAGAGCAGCAACGTAGCAATAAACAGCTTTGATTTGTGGAACATGATGCAACCTCCTTTGATTTGGTTTTGAGCTGCTCGATTGAGCGAGCAGATCGATTGATGAATTTCGAGACAACATTTTCTGACGGCTCGGTTAGCAAGCGAACACGGCTTCAGTCACTAAAGAAGCTATACAATTTTAATCAGATTAAGCGTCGGCAACGGACCTCCCGGAAACTGCTGCAATTTTCCTCCGCCTGAAAGCTCGCCAAGATCGATGCCTGCAAAACCGATTTTGATGGTGGTTCTCCCGCAACGCGCTGCTGTCGATTATTTCCCGCCACTTTCTTTCGCAATCCACTCGCGAATATAGGCCGGGCAATTTTCGAGCTTGATGCCATCCGCCTCGCAACGTGCCAGAAATCTCACGGTGTCTTGATCCACGAGTTGTACTTCCTTCAGATCAAGAATCACGTTGCGGTTTTCAGTTTCGAGGTCGATGAGCTTTTGCAGTTCTGCTGTGAGTGCCGTCTCAATTCGTCCACTCAAGGCGAAGACCACGAACTCTTCCTGCGAGGCTCGCTCAATCTTCAAAGTCATAAATGCGCTCTTGTCAGAAAGATGTTAATGCCCCCATCGACTGATATCGCGCCCTGAACGGATTGGCTGCTCACAGCTTCTTTCTGAATCGCTCTTCGAAGTCATTGAATTCAAACCATGCTCAATGCGGGCGCTTTAGGCTCTGGGTGAAACGATCTTACGGCCTTGATGCCAAGCACGATGAAGAGCGCCAGCACGAGGAGTTGCGCGACCAGAAATGGCGGCTCGGATTGTGTCGGAGCCAGCGGCTTCAGGAACGGCAGCTTCTGAAAAGCCTGTACGACGCCGACAAAGACATTCAAATAGAGAGACAGCACAGCGCCGGCAACGTAGATCCAACGCCATGCCCCCGTGAGACGATACATATAAAGCGCGGGGATCGCGACCGCGAGCACGACCAGCGATATGGCGCCGACTATATGCGGCGGCCCAATCTTGGTGATGGGAAAGAAGAAGCCGGTCACGCTCGTCAAGACCGTGGTTATGAGAAAGAGCGCCGTCCAGCCCTCGAGCCTTTTCGCGCTGAGCATGCCGTACACGACAACGGCCCCGGAGAAAATCCCGATCAGACTTATGATCGTGTGCACCACAGTAAACGTAAATGTTGACATACCCAAAATCATGATGCGCCTCCTTTCGAATGGACAAATCATAAATATTTTTCTGCCCTACATATTTCTGTCTTTTGACGCTTGTGTGGAATGATTCTCACATCCCAGTGGACTTAACGTTGTAGTGTTCGAGGAGCGTGGGCTTTCTCGTCTACACACGCATCGCGGACAAGAAAGTCCGCGCTCCCGTTATAGCGACGATTTATCGCTTACCCTTTGAGGAACGCCAGCAAATCCGCGTTGAGCTGTTCCTTGCTCGTGTCGCCCAGGCTGTGCGTCCCGCCCGGATAAATCTTCAACGTGGCATTCTTGATGAGTTTTGCCGAGAGCATCGCCGAGGCCCCGATCGGCACAATCTGATCGTCGTCGCCGTGGATGATCAGCGTCGGCACGTCGAACTTCTTCAAATCCTCGGTGAAGTCTGTTTCCGAAAACGCCTTGATGCAGTCATACGCATTCTTGTGTCCGGACATCATGCCCTGCAGCCACCACGAATTGATCAGCCCTTGGGAGACTTTGGCCCCGGGCCGGTTGAAGCCAAAGAACGGGCCGCTGACGACATCCAGAAAAAACTGCGAACGATCCGCCAGATACGCCGCGCGAAAGCCGTCGAAGACCTCGATGGGCAGCCCGCCGGGATTGGCCGGCGTCTTGAGCATGATTGGCGGCACTGCGCCCATCAGCACCGCCTTCGCCACGCGCTTGGCGCCGTGGCGACCGATGTAGCGCGCCACTTCGCCGCCGGTGGAGTGGCCGATCATAGTGACACCTTTCAGGTCGAGCGCCTCGAAGAGCTGCGCCAGATCGTCGGCGTATGTGTCCATGTCGTTGCCATTCCACGGCTGGCTCGAACGGCCATGGCCGCGACGATCATGCCCGATGCAGCGGTAGCCGTTCGAGGCAAGAAAAAACATCTGCGACTCCCAGGCATCCGCGCTCAACGGCCAGCCGTGACTAAAGACAACCGGCTGTCCCTTGCCTCAGTCTTTGTAGTAGATCTGCGTACCGTCTTTGGTGGTGATTGTGCTCATGTGACGTTCTCCTTGTTTGTTGCCCTGCGCAGCAGAAGCGCTTGCAGGCTTGGTTGCAGCTGCAAATGCTGCGATTGGGAGGCCATAGCGGCCACCATTCCTATACCGCCGATCAGGATTTTGCGGCGCGATATATTGACCTCAGTGATTGGGTTCTGTTCGGACATGACTATCCTTCCTTACGCGAAGCCGCCATTGGCGCGCACGACCTGGGCATTGATCCAGCCGCCCTCGGGGCCGGCAAGGAATGACACGACATTGGCGATGTCTTCCGTTTGACCCAGGCGTTCCAAGGGTGGAAGCTTGCGCATCTGCTCGATCTGCGCTTCGGTCTTACCGGCGAGGAAAAGCTCCGTCGGCACTGGGCCCGGGGCCACGGCGTTTACGGTAATGTTGCGGCCACGCAACTCATTAGCGAGCACGTGTACCAGCCCCTCAACGCCTGCTTTGGAAGCGATATAGGAACCATAGGTCGGGAACGCCTTCGCGATGACACTGGTCGAGAAAGCGATGATTCGTCCGCCTGGCGACACATGTCGAGCCGCCTGTCCCAGTACGATGAAGGCTCCGCGCAGATTGGTGGCGATTACCTTATCAAACACTTCCATGTCGCCATCAGCGATCCGTGCAAGCGGCATGATGCCTGCACAGTTCACTACCACGTCGATTGCGCCGAACGTGTCCACCGCCTTCTTGAAGAGACGCTCCATATCGGCAACGATCGCCACATTCCCTTGCGCGGCGAGGGCGCGTCCGCCGGCGGCCTTAATTTCGGCTACGGCTTCTTCGGCCTTGACTGCGTTGCCGGCATAGTTGACGACAACACTGAAGCCATCGCGTGATAGCCTTTGCGCTACTGCGCGTCCGATCCCACCCGAAGCCCCGGTGACGATGGCGGTCTTTGTTGGTGTATCTGTCATTGGTCCATCTCCTTATCCATTTAATCCTTGAGCTTTTGTTCATCAAACTGGTTTCCATATCCGAAGAACCATGTGCCGGAGACGACAGTGGCGGAAGGCCCTGGGCCCGACTCCGGCGCGAGATGAGGCTTGATGTCCTCGGCGAGCATCCTCCACGGGGGGGCGATCGAGACTGTCGCAGATCCAACAAAAGGCGGCGGACGTCGATGCGTATGTCGGATTCCTTGGTTGGCTTCCGAGAGCACCCGATGCGCCTCAAGGACGGTCTTTAGCGTACTTGAGGCGCGCTGGCCAGCCTCGCCAGGTTCGCTCAGCGGACCGTCGACGCACGCGCCGCGCAACAAGTTTCACGAACCACAGTTACTGAACACTAGTAGAGTGATTCCAAATTAAAAACGTCATTTTCGTGCCTATTTATTGCTATGCTAATTTGGAATCGCTCTACTAGCAGGGTGCTGAAACAGTAACGTTCATGATCACGTTCACTTCGTTCGCCTCCGGCCTCACGCCCCGGCCGACCGCCGAAATGGAAGCGGCGTCGCACCTGCATCGGTTGTCCGACATTTCAGAACCACTGCTCTTCGACAAAAGTCCTGGTGGTATGCGTCCGCTGAATTTTCCAGGTACCGTCAAGCTTGATGTACTTTTGATGGATATGGCCGAAACCATGGAATATTCCGTCAGGCATCTTGATATAATCGTGAAGTGCCAAAGTACCTACAGCTGTCGTCTCGCTCGTGAGCACGATTTCCGGGGTGGTGAATTGATGGATCGTCGCCCGTCCTTTTAGGATCGCCGTTAAAACAATTTACCCATTTGGCTACAACTCTATGCTTGGAAATAGTAAGTTAATTAATTGCCATTCCTTAGTTTAAAATTGGATGCCAGATGAACAGGAGCAAACAGAGAAAACGGAGAATCCTTTCTCTGTTTGCTCTGTTTGCTCCTGTTGAACCTCTTAGGCTCTAAAGAGTGAACTTTCTGCAAAAAAAGCAAATATTTTTTGGAGAGGTTGCATTTTACCCTGTATTCATAATGGTTTTATGCAACTTTTTAACGTCTCCAACTTTTTAGATTTTCATTTAAAAGCATTCACGCAAAGACGCGAAGCCGCTAAGGTTGCGCAAAGAAAAGCAAAAAACTCTTTGCGGTAACTTTGCGTCTCTGCGTCTTTGCGTGCGCTTTTGCTTTTTTGGTTCCGGCTTGTCCGGGTTGTGATCGCCGTTTAAACAACTTACCCATTTGGCTACGACTCTATGCTTGGAAATGGGTAAGTTAATTAATTGCCATTCCTATGTGGAAAAAATGCGCGCGGGCATTCCGCTCGATGACGGCGATCGCGACGGCTGGCTGGCGAGTTTGCAGAATTTAATTCGACAAAAAATCGACGCGGGACAAAATGCGATTCCCGCCTGTTCGGCGCTCAAACAGAAATATCGCGAGCGTCTGCAGCAGGATCGCCCTCATCACGTCGGCAATTTTCTCGATTGCGTCGCCAGCCGCGCCAAAACCATCACGCCCGCGGAAGCCGCGCATCATTCCATCATGATCGGCCACCTCGGCAGCATCGCGATGAAGCTCGGCCGCAAGGTGCGGTGGAATCCGCAGGCCCAACGCTTCGTCAACGATCCCGAAGCCGACCGCCTGTTGTCGCGGCCGATGCGAGGAGCGTGGTCAATATAAATATAAATAAAGCTTTACGTCACGTCGTTCTATTTTTCCTGGTGCCTTGGAATCTCTCAATTCAAAACAACCTTGATTTTTGACCATAAATGTGTAAAAATACCACTGATTTTTAACCATAACTGTGTTAAAACACCCTTGATTTTTGACCATCAAAGTTGTATATTCAACGTTACCGGCAGAGAGGTTGTAAAATCAAGGAATAATCATGAAGCGAATAATTTTTTCAGCGTTGCGAAGCTGGAAAGAGCAAGCCGCCCGCAAACCGCTGCTCATCCGTGGCGCAAGGCAGGTGGGCAAAACGTGGGTCGTGCGCGAATTGGGAAAACTCTTCAAAAATTTAAAGATTCAAATTTAGCGAGGTGCCCGGCGAATTTCGCAAGCGCGACTTGCAACCGGCTCTCGAGTTGCTGGTCAAAGCCGGCGTCGTACACAAGATCATTCACAGTTCCGGCGCCGGCATTCCGCTGGGGGCGCAGGCAAAACCGGATACGTTCAAGCTGATCTTTCTCGATATAGCGCTGGCGCAATCCATCCTGGGCCTTGAGGCGACTTCATGGCTGCTCGAGCCCGAAGTCGATTTAGACGAGCGCAAACGCTTGCGCTATGGTGTCCGCCTGTCGGCTTTGAATTATGCCGCCGCTGATCGCCTTTTTTCGGTACCGCTCTATGCCATTGCCCAGGTGATGAAGTTCACGAAAGAGGAAGCCGGCGCATTGTTTTGAGTCTCATGATAGAATTCGAATGATCAATTGACCGGCGCGGGCATCAGCGGCAATCAAGTGTATGATTTGTATCTGCGGCTGGAAGACGGCGTCCTGGGCCAGAAACCGGATTGGGTGTTCAGCATAAATTTTCTCAAATCATCCGCCCGCTTGCCGCAAAATACGGCCTGCCTCTGTGCGACCTGCGGCGAATCTTTATGGAGCATCTGGCGCAAAATAACAAAGACAATTTACACTCATCATTCGCATTTTAATTTCTGCGCTTCCCGGTTTCGCGCAGACCGATCCGAGCAACGAGCCCGATCCAAAATTAACCGAAGTCTGGGAAAATGAGCCGCGCCTGGTCACGCCCGGTCGAGAAAATAAACCGTCCGCAGATGCGTTTTTTACAGTTCGTTTGGGCACAACCATGCGATCTAATGGAATCCCGCGATTTTGCGGCATTTTCTCGACGGCATTCAGTTCGCGCTCGGTGACTTACCGGTGGACACCACGCCGCTGGCGTTTGATGTACAAACCGCAAGACTTGTGACCGATCGTTTATTTCGGTTTCGCTTTGAAAAATACACAAGAAGAGAATCTCAAACTGTACAAAACCGGCAGGACGAATGCGAATGAAGGAAGGTTATTTGCGGCGAATTCCTGCTGAGATCATCAAGCAAAGCAAAGTTGAGTTTAATTATGAGGGAGCAGAAGAAAATATATGACGTCTCAACTTAAAGTTTAAAACTTAATCGATCGCAATCACAAGGAGATTCATCATGGCAGAACTCAAAACCAAACAGAATGACCAGAGCGTCGAAAAATTTCTCAAAAGCATTGCCGACAAAAGCACGCGCGAGGATTGCCTCGCCATCCTGCAATTGATGAAGCAGGCCACCAAAGCGGAACCTAAAATGTGGGGCGCCAGCATCATCGGCTTTGGAACGTATCATTACAAATATGAAAGCGGGCGCGAGGGCGACTGGTTTCTCACCGGATTTTCACCGCGCAAGCAGAACCTGACACTTTATATCATGCCCGGCTTCGCACGCTATGAGGAGCTGATGCAGAAACTGGGAAAATACAAAATCGGCAAGTCGTGCCTCTACATCAAGAGGCTTGGCGATATTGATATGGCCGTGCTCAAACAATTGGTCAGGCAGTCGGTGGCGCATATGAGCAGGGTAAACATGCAGCAATGAGCGGCTGCGGCCATAATTTTTTAACGCGGATTGGATTTATCCGTGGGCGTTTTTGATCAGCGTGGAAATCCCCTTCCGACGCTGAATTAAATATAGTCGATGAATGGCACTTCTTCGGACTTTCTCTAAAAGCTTCAGCCAATATCCCAACATCATATTGGCTTTGAGCGGAAGTTTCTCATTTGTTCTTTATTTCCTGTTTCGCCGTCTCGATGCGGCAAACGAGCCGGCTCGCATTACAGAGACTTTGCAGCATTTTTTTGCGATGCTCGCAGCGTTGTTTTTGTTATTGCTCCTCGTCGCGATGATCATCAGGAAATCCGGCCAACCCAAAGTCAACACGTCGTGGTCTCTCATCATCATCGCCGTCTTTGCCGTTCTTTTTCGTCTCACGTTCCTGAGCCAAAAACCGTGGCTGTCCAACGACATTTATCGTTACCTCTGGGATGCGCAGCTCAGCGCGCACGGCGTCAATCCCTATGCTTTGCCGCCGGCGGCGGACGAGCTTGCCGGGTTCCGCGACGCGACAATCTATCCGCCGATGGATCATAAGAACGTGCATAGCGTTTACCCGCCTTTGTTGCAGCTTCTGTTTTTAATCGGGCGAAAAGCGAGTCAAATTTTCGATCTGCAATTTTTTGCCGGATTGAAATTCGTTTTTATGTTGATCGACATCGGCCTCGTACTCGCGCTTTTTCGTTTGCTGGCGCAATTGCAGCTCGATCCGCGCTGGGCGGTTCTTTACGCGTGGCATCCGTTGCCGATCGTCGAAATTGCCGGCAGCGGTCACACCGACGGCGCCGGCGCTTTCACGCTCGTGTTGGCGCTGCTCTTTCTCCGGCAACGAAAATATTTTTTCGCCGCGCTGTTTTTTGCGCTTGGATTTTTGGTTAAATTTATTACCATACTCTTTCTCCCCTTTCTGGCTGTGGCCATCTGGAATGAGCTGAATTTGAAGAAAGCCGTTTGGAGTATCGCGCTTTTCGTTGGTGTCATCGCCGCCAGTTACGCGCCGTTTATGGCCGCCGGCGAAAAGTTATGGTCGGGCCTGGTGGTGTACTCCGATAAATGGCGCTTCAATGACGGCTTCTTCGCGCTCGTTTTCAGCGGCATTCATCGCCTGCTGCCGGATGGTTTGGTGCAGGCTTTAATGATTCCCTCCGGCTGGGAAATCACTGACGTCGTCATGACAACGCGCCGAGTCGACCTCGCGTTACTCATCTCGAAAACCCTCTGCGGCGGTATTTTCGCCTTTATTTATCTGCGGCTGCTGTGGCAACTGTTCAAATCGAAAAATGCGAATGAACGCAACTGGATCGTCATTTTTATTTCCATTCTCGCGGCGTTCCTTCTTCTGTCGCCAACTTTGCAGCCGTGGTATTTGCTCTGGCTTTTGCCTCTGCTGTGTCTCGGTGGAATTCCTGATCAGCACAAAATTCTTTCACGCCCAACCCGGAAAAGCCCTGAAGGGCCCTTGAGTGGCCGGAACCAAACTTCATCCCGATGCTCGGGACACAAAGTTCACAAAGAAAACTTTGTGTCCTTTGTGCCTTTGTGGTGTAAAAATTTTTGCTTTTTTAGCACAGATTTAACTTTAAAGAGACTAATGTTGCCTCTCGGGATTTTCAGCGCGACGGTTTTCCTTTCGTATTTCGTGCTCGAAAATTATTTGCAATCCGGCGTCTGGCAGGAGCCGGGCTGGGTGAAATGGGTGGAGTATGGAATTCCGTTTGGCGTCTGGTTGTGGAGGTCAGGCCGAAATTCAACGCCGTAGCTCAACATTTATGTTGAGCCTGACGTTACGATTTGCCGCAGGCGGATTCCGTGCTGCTGGAAATAAATGGCGAAGTCCGACTGGCGCAGCGAGATGTCACTAAACAAAAAAATCATTGAACGCAAGTCGTACGTCACTTAAAACGAGGAGAGAGCAATGGCAAATTTCAGTGTGTTGGATTGGCTCGTCGTCGCGCTGTATTTTGCAGTCGTATTCGGCGTGGCGTGGTACACTTCGCGCGACAAAGCCATGCGCGAAACCTCGTCCGGTTATTTTCTCGCCGGGCGCAACATCGGTTGGTTCGTGATCGGCGCGTCGTTGTTCGCTTCCAACATTGGATCCGAGCATCTCGTCGGACTCGCCGGCACCGGCGCGGCGAGCGGTGTGGCGGTCGGGCAATTTGAAATTCTTGCCTGTTTTATGTGTCTCATGCTCGGCTTCACCATGCCGGAATTTTTGGAGCGCCGCTATTCCACCGGCGCGCGCTGGTATCTCGCCATTGTTTCCATCATCGCGTATGTGCTCACCAAAATCTCCGTAACCATTGCGGCCGGCGCGATTGTGTTCGAGACTTTGATGGGCATCGATTTTTGGACCGGCGCGCTCGTCGTCGTCATTGCCACCGGCATCTACACGGTTTTCGGCGGACTCATCGCCGTGCTTTACACCGATATGATCCAAATGTTCGTTTTCATCGGCGGCTCGTTGTTCATCACGATGGCGGGGTTGAATGAGCTTGGCGGCTGGAGCGTGCTGCGCGAAACCGCCGGCAGCGATTTCTTCAACATGTGGAAGCCAATGACGGATCCGAATTTTCCGTGGACCGGAATTTTGTTCGGCGCGCCGATTCTCGGTGTGTGGTACTGGTGCACGGATCAATTCATCGTGCAGCGCGTGCTCTCCGCGCCGAATCCGGATCAGGCGCGGCGCGGCAGCATCTTCGGCGGCATTCTCAAACTTTTGCCGTTGTTCATTTTTGTGATTCCGGGCGTCGTCGCGTATGCGTTGGTGCAAAAAGGAAAATTGGAGCTTGCCTCTCCGGATCAGGCGTTGCCCACACTCGTCGGCGCGTTATTGCCAAGCGGCATGCGCGGCATCGTCGTCGCCGGCTTGCTCGCCGCATTGATGAGTTCTCTTTCTTCTGTTTTTAATTCCTGCTCGACTCTCATCACGTGGGACATCTACAAAAAACTTCATCCCGAAGCTTCGGAGAAACGTTTGGTCTGGGTCGGGCAAGTCTCGACCGCGGTGTTGGTGGGATTTGGATTGCTCTGGATTCCGATGATGAAGTTGATCTCGGGACAGATTTATCAATATCTGCAAAGCGTGCAAGCGTACATTTCGCCGCCGATTGCCGCAGTTTTCTTAATCGGAATTTTCTGGAAGCGGGTCAATGCGCGCGGCGCGATGGCCTCGCTGCTCACCGGCTTTGTGCTCGGCATGGGCCGCCTGGTCGCCGAATTGAATAAAGGCTCGCTCAACGGCTTGCTCTATACTTTTGCCGACATCAATTTTCTCCACTTCGCATTATTTTTGTTTTTGATTTGCACCGCCGTTCTTATTCTCGTAAGCTTCACTGCGCCCGCACCGGCGGACAGGAAACTCGCCGGACTGACTTTCGCAACGCCGGGCCATCGTTCGGCAACAGCCGATTCCGATCCGGCCTGGCGCCGTAAAGACGTGATGTGGAGCTTCGCATTGGCGCTTGCCGTCGGCTTGATCTGGATTTATTTCAGCGGCTGATTCACCGTACCGCATTTATGTTGCGGGTTTTTGTTAATGGTAAGCGTTGTCTTCCAGTGATGAAAATTCGTTTTCCAGATCACTGTCCGGCTTGCTATGCCAGGCTCAACATAAATGTTGAGCTACGGATTATTCTGGCATTCATTTTATTATCCGCACCGGGAAAGATTCTCATGGCGCAAAAAGATACTTCGCTTAAGCTCGAAGCTCTCCGAGTCGAAAATCAAATCAACCCCATCGGCATCGATGAGCGGCAGCCGCGCTTGAGCTGGCAGATCGTTTCATCCGCGCGCGGCGTCGTGCAGACCGCTTATCAAATCCGCGTCGCCGCGACGACCTCGGACCTCGGACACAAAGACATTTGGAACACGGACAAGGTGACTTCGGACCAGTCAGTTCACGTCGTTTATCAGGGACCGGCTCTGCAATCGCGGCAACGCCTTTACTGGCAAGTGCGCGTGTGGGACGGCCATGATAAACCCTCCGCGTGGAGCGCGCCCGCTTACTGGGAAATGGGATTGCTGCAACCTGAGG
>Ga0247727_10002150_pt1 | contig 45481 bp, 35 predicted proteins | sample WisWelCaveWW1625_FD_202498 | JGI IMG/M metagenome (GOLD analysis project Ga0247727, IMG submission 202498) | Biofilm microbial communities from Wishing Well Cave, Virginia, United States - WW16-25 | ecosystem: Environmental > Aquatic > Deep subsurface > Groundwater > Cave microbial mat | place...
GAATCTCGCGCTGTTTGCGACGTATAGTCGTGATGCGCGCGGGTTCTTTTTCAAATTACAAGACCTCAATTCTCCTTTAATTAGCGATGCGAAAGATCGCGTCAAGCTGAACGGCTCGGCGGCTTCGCTGGTTTACACCAAAATTTTTTCGCCGAAATTTTCAACGAAAGTCCGGTTCTCGTTTAACTCGCAGCTTATTGGTTTGCCCTCCGAGCTGGCAAAGGATTTCAAACCGGCGCTGGGATTCAGCGGGGAATCGCAATGGAACTGGCTGCCGCATCAGGCGCACAGCGTGGTGTTTGGCGCCGATTATAAACGCGACGAGGCCGAGTCCAAACATTACGGCTCGCATCGCGGCAATGCGATTTCGCCGTATTTTCAGGACATTTGGAAGATTTCCAATATTTGGCAAATTCATACCGGGCTGCGATACGACACGTTCACACTGGTCGGCGATTCGACGGAGAAGCAGTTGAGTCCGAAATTCGGCGCGAGCTATAATTTTTTGCCGAATTCGATTTTGCACTTTTCCATCGGCCGCGGTTTTCGTTCGCCCTCGATTGCCGAGCGCTTCGCCCAATTCAAAAGCCGCGGCGGCTTCGAGCTGAAAAGCAATCCGGATTTGCAGCCGGAGCGCTCGACGTTGTTTGACCTCGGCGTGCGCCAGCGCTTGAGCGAGAGCGTTTCCGCGGAAGTGACGGTTTTCCAAAATCAATATGATAATTTGATCGAGCTGGATACGAAGCGCATTCCGACGCTGCAGTTTCTCAATTACCCGCGCGCGCGCATGCGCGGCCTCGAAACGGAGTTTAACGGCCGCTGGTGGGGGAATCGGCTGGGATTGGAAACGGCGTTGAGTTGGATGGAAGCGAAAAGTTTGGAAGACGATCCCGCGACCGGCCTGAAGAAAAATCAAATTCTGCCGTATCGCCCGAAATTCACGGCGTTCGTTTCGCCGTCGTTCTCGCTCGGCGCAGCCTCGCTGGAAGCGGATTATCGCTACGTTTCGCGTTACGACAAAACGTTGAAATTTCCCGAAGAAGTGCCGCAAAAAACGTGGGACGTGCGTTTGCATTATCGCTGGCATCCCCTGGCGCTGCAGCTTGGCGTAAAAAACGCGGTGAATTACAACTACGCGCCGGTTGAGCGCAATATCGGTGAAATCCGCAGTTTTTATTTTTCGATAAATGGAGAGTTCTAATGATGTCTCAAATCTCAAAGCGTCTACCCGGACTGCCGGTGCTACTGCCACTGTTTTTAGTCTGGGCCGGTTGCAGTTACGATCACGGCGTCGATCCGGTTCCCACCAGAATTACCGGCGATATCATTTTCAGCGGACCCACCCCGCCGGATCACGTGCGCGAAGCGTCTGTCGTTGTCGTTAAGAAGATTCCACCGGACAATCTGCTGAATGATCTTATTATTAGCGATCCATTAACCTTCGATCCCCAAAAGTTGCCTGGCGTTGACGATACCGTTCACTACGAATTGGTGGCTAATCCCGGCACTTATGCCGCTGCCGGTGTCCTGTGGCGGAAGAAAGGCCAACCCTGGGACATCGCGAATATCTTGAGTCTGTATATCGACCTGCAGAAACTTGCTTTTATAGAGATCGTCGTCACGGCGGAACAGCCCATTGCTAAAGTGGATATGATCGCCGACTGGACATTGGCCAGGCGCGATGCGATCATGTCCGGCAACATCAAGTTCAAGAACGGGTGGCGCCAGGATACGGATTTTTTTGTGCTCGGTCTTTATTCGACCATTCCTCCGCAAGAGAAGGGTGAAGAATACGTGATCCCGTTTTTGAGTGGCGGCGCGGCGTTCAAGCTTATTTTTCAATCTACGCCGGTGAAGTCCATTCCTTATAGTATCGAGGTCAATAGCGAAGTGGGCAGTGGAATCGACAAAGGGAAATATAAATTCATCACCTTGTTTTGGAAGGGAAAGAACCCGAGCCTGGCCGATATTCGCCCCATCGGTTTTTATAATTGTCAAAGCGATCCGTTGCAGCCGAGAGGTGCGACCGCCCCGGCAAGTTCAATCGACTTCGAAGTCGACTTTTTAAAGTTGCCTGATGGTGTGAAGAACTACAAAAAAATTAGTAAAGACTGTCCCTGAGAATTCAATATGAAACGATTCATGCAGCTTTTTTTCGCGCTATCGGCGGGTGTTCTGCTTCTTTTTGCGTCTGTCACCATGGCGCAAACGTATGGTGAAATTCACGGCCGGGTGATGGACGCCCAGAGCGGCGAAGCGCTTCCCGGCGCCAATGTGCAGGTGCAAAGCACGGTTCTCGGCAGCATCGCCGATCTCAGGGGCGCGTTTGTGATCAAACGCGTGCCGGCTGGAACTTTCACGCTGCGCGTGAGCTTTGTAGGATACCAGACGGCCTCGGCAACGGTTCGCGTTAAAACGGATTCGGTTAGCCAGGCTCGTTTTGCGCTGCGCGCGACCACGCTTGAAATTGCCAATGTCGTCGTCACCGCCAGCCGGCGGCCGGAAGAAATTCAAACTGCGGTGGTCAGCGTCAGCGCGCTCACCGCCACGGAGGCGCTGCGGCGAAATCCGCTGCGTTTGGATGCGGCGCTGGAGAGCATTCCCGGCGTCAGTCTCGTCGGTGAAAACGTCAACGTGCGCAACAGCACCGGCTACACGCGCGGTCTCGGCAGCCGGGTGTTGATTTTGCTCGATGGCGTGCCGGCGTTGCCAAGCGATTTCGGCAATATGAATTGGGATATTTTGCCGATCACCGACGTCGAGCGGGTGGAAGTGATTAAAGGCCCGGCCTCGGCGCTTTATGGCTCTTTCGCTCTCGGCGGCGTGATCAATGTCATCACCAGGCCGCCGCAGCCGCAGGGAAGATTTGCGGTTCGCATCAGCGCCGGAATTTACGATAAGCCGTACGAGCGCGATTGGCGCTGGACCGAGCGCACGCTCAATTTCAATCGTCTCGACCTCAGCTATTCCAAACGCGTGGGCAGGCTGGGGCTGCGTTTTTCCCTGGGCCGGCATGAATCCACCGGCGACCGGGAAAACCGCCATTTCAAACGCTGGAATGGAACCGGCAAGCTGATTTGGACTTTTGACAACGGCTCCGAGCTCTCGCTGTTTGGCGCGTATGCCCGCGACCGCCGCGGCGAATTCATCTGGTCCGAGAATGGGAAGCCTTATGAATCGCCGCTGGCGTTTTTGGATTATCGGCTCGCGCTTGACGCTTACACGTTTTACGGCCAGTATTCTTTGCGCGCCAATGCCTGGCTGGAATTGAAATGGCGCGCTTCTTTCGTCCGGCAATTGACCGGCAATCAATTTCGAAAAGAGGGCGACTTTGAACCGGCGCAGGGTCCCGGCGCGGATTGGCAGGTTCAGGCGCAGTTGGATAGCAGCATGAGTTTTACGCTGGGCGTGGAATATCACTATGACTATGCCGAGCAGCGGCAGATTGGCCGTCACTTCGCCTCGACGATCTCGCCGTATCTCCAGCAGATCTGGCAGCCGCATCCGGCGTTGCGGGTCACCGCGGGATTGCGATACGATCATTATTATTTGCTGCCCGGGCCAACCATCCAGACGAAGATCATCGATAGCAGACCGGTATCGGTTGTCAATCCCCTGCCGGAGGGCAATGAAGCGCAACACCTGAGTCCGCAGCTCGGAATGAGTTATCGCCCGTTTTCAGAAACGGTGATTCACGCCGCTCTCGGACAGGGCATTCGCATTCCGGTATTGGGCGAGAGGTTTCTGCAATTCGATCAACCGATCCCATTTCGGCCCAACGGCAGGATCGTGACCGAAAGATCTTTTTCGTTCGAGGCGGGTTTGCGCCAGCGCCTCGGCCAGCGCGCCAGTTTGGAAGCCACGGCCTTTTACAACTTATATCATGACCTGATCGAGCCGGTCTTTGTCGCCACGGCGTCAACTTTTTATGCGACGCTGGTCAACATTCCCGGCGCTCGCATCAGTGGAATTGAAACCTCCGGGCGATTCCAGTTTTGGCGCAACCGGCTCGGTCTCGAGGCGACTGCGACCTGGACTGATCCCATCATCACCAAAGTGAACAAGACAAATGAGGCGCCGGTTACTTTAAAAAAAGGCGAACGGTTGAGCTATCGTCCCCGATTGATTGCGTATCTTTCGCCGTCACTCACGTTCGGTCCGATTTCACTGCAGGCCGACTACGCTTTTGCCTCCAAACTGGAACGCGAGCAGGTGCAACTCTTCAAAGACGATCAGCGTGTGCCGAAAAAGCAGCTCGATATGCGTCTGCTCTATCAGTGGCAGGGGCTCACGGCGCAATTAGCGGTTCGCAACCTGCTGAACTATACCTATGCGCAAGTTGAACGCAACGTCAATGAAGTGCGCAATTTTGCATTTGGGATGATGTGGGAGTATTGAGTTTTGCTGTTGGCCGGTTGGCCCGTTTGCCCGTTATTTAACCGTTTAACAGGCTAACCGGCAAACTGGCTAACCTATTTTTTTGTGCCGAGGAACAAATCATGCGCGTGCAACTTCGGACGCTTTCAAAATTCTGGCTGGTGGGCTCGCTGCTTTCCATGCTGGGCGCATTAATTTTTTCCGGTTGCCATCGCAAAGCCGCGCCGCAGGTGGAGACGGAGCCGGCGCCGATTGAAACGCCGCCGCCCTCGCCGCCGGTGGTGATCGAGCCGAAGCCCTCCGGTCCACCAGCCGGCTCGGTGTGGGATGTGGTCACCTCGGATGGGCGCCTGCCGAAAGATTTATTGGAATATATGGCGAAAGAGGGGGCGGAGATGAAGGCGAGTGATTTGAAGAATTGGCGAACCTGGCAGGTAGATATTAACGATGACGGCAGCAAAGAGTTTTTTATTTCCAATGTGCCGGGCTGGTGCGGCAGCGGTGGCTGCAGCGTGTGGCTCTGGCAGCGCACGCCCAAAGGTTTGCGGAATTTATTGCCAACGCAAAATAATCTGACGCTGGCAATCCAGCTCAGCGACGCCGGCCCGGAAGGTTATCTCGATATTCTGTTTTATCGCCGCGCCATGCAGGACGCCAGCAAACAGAGCCTTGCGCAGGTGCGCCTGCAATGGGACGGCAAAATGTATCATGAACAGTCGAAGACTTTTCTCGGCGATTATCTCAAAACCCCGCTGCCGGCGAGCGCGTGGAAGGCAAGGCGATGAAGTAATGTGCCAGCGTGTTTGACTTGAAACAAAAACGAACCATCGTCTCTGGAGACGTTAAAACCATCCGGTTTTGGAATCAGGAAATTCAAGCCTACCGGCTGCAATATAGGTGAGAGGGCAAGAGAAAATGCTTGCCCATCTCACCTGCAATGTTCAACTCATAATGTGTTAATGCTACGCCGATTGGTGGAAGAAGCAAACCACGTTCTTGAGTTGAAAATCGTCGAACTTGTTGGTGGGGGTAGCGCCTGGAAAACCCACGGCCTCGATTTGGATTTCATTGACGCCATCCTTCAGCTGGCTTCCAGTCATGGCAATCATTTGGGTATACCAATAATTGGCCGTGTCGTTCCGTTCCGCTTCGTTCAAGCCGCCGTAGCGGTAGATCTTGCCGACGACGACGTTGTTGATTTTCACGTTCACATCCAGATTGGTGTGAGTTAACCCTCTGACGTTGAAAATCAGGAGTGCGGTTGAGAAAATGTCCGAGCCGGACTTCCGGCCGCCCGTGTCGAAGTTCGCTTCCCACACTGGCAGGGAGTCCCCAATGGTCACCGGGGCGTCGCCGACGATCTGAATGAAATCACAAAGTACTGGCATGTTAATGCTCCTTTCTGGAATGAAGTTCAGCCGGTTTTTAGTTTGAGGCAAGAATTCCCCCGGCTGCGCGAGAATCCTTCCCTGGAAAATTTTTGCTTGCTATTCTGGTGAAGCGTTTTAATCTCGCTTCGGGGACCTTTGCGGCATGTAACGCCAGGCGTCATTTATCTGACCGTGATGCAACTGCGGTTGTCGGAAGATTTTGCTGCTACGCTTTCCTGAGATAGCAGATCTTTCCTATAGTTTGACCGAGCCAAAGGTTTGATCCACCACCCTCTCCCAGGCGCCCGTACTTTGCCCCGCCAGGAGTTATGGTGACCTCAACACCGTCGAGATTCCATTCATGGGAGTCGCCGAACGGCTCGAGGCGGATGTATGCGGGGAAGCGATCCGCATCCGTTGTGTCAAGCTGAGGGAGCCTGGGGTCGTTGTACGTCGCTTGCTGGACGTTAGCGCCACTGCCCAGAAAGTAATCGCGGTGACTGGCTCTTGAAAAGTCGTCTATACCCTCTATGCCCAATTTGAACTCCCGGCCACAGAGGCCAAGATAGACAAAGCTATCCGTTCCAGCGTTTTCGCGATCGCCAGTGTGAACGGTGACCTTGATTTGAGTGATTGCTGCCATTGGTTTCTCCTTTTGAGAATGAAGTTCAGCCGGTTTTTAGTTTAAGGCAAGAATTCCCCCGGCTGCGCGAGAATCCTTTCCTGGAAATTTTTTTGCTTGCTATTCTGGTGAATCGTTTTATATTGTTCCCACTTCGATTCGACTCCTTTGCATTCGGCTTTCATCTAACTATTCGACCCATGGCCGAAAATATTGAAAAATTAATTGCATTCATTTTATTCGCCGGCGCCATTATTTTAGACAAATTGACGCCGGTCGTTGAAAACCAGGAAGCCGGCTGGGTGCAGCGCATTGCCGCCGGCGATTCCACTGCCGAACAGGAATTGCTCTTGTTCTTTGAAGAAAAAATCGCCCGTCTGGTGCGGATAAAAATCGGGGCGAAGACTGAGGAGGCGCAGGATTTGAAGCAGGAGATTCGAATTGCGATCATTCAGAGTTTGAGGGCCGGGAGGTTCAATGCTGAGGCCGGACGGCTGGGTTCTTACATCTACAGCCTGGCAAGGCACAAGATCATCGACTATCTGAAATCGCCAAAACGCAACAAGCCGCTCGAGTTTGAAATCGAGATTCCCGATACCACGGATCTGCAGGAGGAGATGGAGAAGGAGGAAAGTATCGCAGCTCTACGCCGGCTGCTCGAGGAGTTGCCGCACAAATACAAAGAAGTGCTCTTTCAGCGGTATTTTCTGGATCGTTCCATCGACGAAATCAGCGCCGCGCTCGATCTGCCGCCGCGGCGAGTCAGCGAGAGGATCAACTATGCCAGGAAGCTGTTGCGGCAGGTTTATCCGATATAGCATTCCTTTGAAGATTTGTAGCGCAGGCATCTTGCCCAATGCTGCTAACTTTGTGGAAACGGCAAAAATAAAAAAAAGAAAAGCGCCCGCAAAAACACCGAGACGCAAAGGTTCGCAAAAACATTTTTGCAAGATGATGGTGGCAAGATGATTAAAAAGCTTTTAAATCATCTTGCCATAATTATCTTGCGAGGCGTTGGCCATCGATTTATATTTGCAGGTTCTCAGTGCCTTCGTGTCTTTGCGTGAGTTTTTGGCTTTTCTTGAAAAGTTAGTGACATTGGGCATCTTGCCTGCATAGTTTGTCCCGCCGCGGCGGGGGAAGTCTGCGCTACGAAAACGCTGCGAAAAAAAAGCGAAAAATTTTCAATATTCGCCGGTTGCGCTCGAATAGATAAATGGAGCGAAGGAAAATGAACTTGGAAATCGACGTCATCGAGGAAATCAGGCATGCCGATTTCGCCGGGAAGGAAGGCGTATGTTTGCTGTCACATCGGGACGAAATCATCGACCGCTATGTCACGCGCGAGCTTTCGGAAGAAGCGAGAGATGCCTTTGATGAGCATTGTTTCAATTGCGAGGTCTGCTTCCAGGCGCTGAAACATCGCGAAGAATTTGCGCAATTGATCAAGACCGAAGGCCGGACAATTTTCGCCGACGTCATTGCTGGTCGAAAAGCCGCATTCGGCCCTCAGGCGCTCATTGAGAAAATATTGCATCCCGGATTGTTTCGACCTCTCGAATGGGCATTTGCCGCCATCGTCGCGCTGGTGATTGTGGCCAGCGGTTATCTCATATTCAAGAGCACACAGCAGCCGGATCTGCTGGCGGGCATTCAGTATGACGAGCAAGTGCCGTATGCGTTCGCGCCACAGTTTGGCGCCGCGCTCAGGGCGCCTTCCGAAGAGCGAGAAGATGATTTAAGATTAGAACAGTTTTATGATCGCTTTCTGGCGGCGATGACGGAATACAAGAATCTGAATTACGCGGGTGCGGTTGAGCTTTTGGCTTCGTTGCAATCATATCCGCAACAATTACTCGCGCCAGCCGTTAATGATACCGTGTTATCGGTTGTGCGGGTGCGGGATTACTACTTTTATTCCGGCGCGTCGCATCTGGCGCTGGCGCGGAGTGATCGTGTTCAACTCGACGCCGCGGAAAGACAACGGCACTTTGAAGCAGCGATTACATTGTTGTCGCAATCTCTAACGCTTGCCCAGGAACATCGCCTGCAGGAGGTTGACCGTGAGCACTATTTCCTCGGCCTGGCGCAAGGTTTTGCCGGCAATGCCGAGCAGGCGATTTTTCAATTCAATCGCTTGACACCTGAAAGCCCATATTACGAGATAAGCCAAAAGCTTGTCAAGCGTTGGGCCCAGTGACTTAGCGCGACAATTGCCGCAACTAACTAAGGCCCTGTCGGGGAAATTGTAAACTTTATTTTTAACAGCCGCTAACTACTCGTGTTCCTTTTGCCAAGTCAGCACGAGAAGCAAAATAACCAAACAAAGATTCGGAGGCATATTATGACGAGGCAACAAGTGATCGACGCAATGAGGGCGCGGGCCCAGGACATGCAAAACCTTACCGTCGAATTCAACCTGACTCCTGAGAGGTTGTTCGATAAATTGGACACGGCCGTCATGATCGACCCGCCGCCGGGCTCGGGAGGATATCCCAAATTCCCCGCTAAAGGATCCGACCTCATCGACCTCGCCGCCGCTAATGATCTGCAAAGAAGATGGTTGGCAATTTCAACGCAATTAGCCAAGAAGATTACAAATCCTCACGTCAGCCTGGACGATATCAATGCGATCTTCAATGGCATTGGGATGTTGGGCGGGCTTTATGCTGAAAAATTCAAGTCCTGATGATGTATAGCTATCTGATGAGATGTCATTGCGAGGCGTTTTTTGTCCCGCTCTTCGGGACTCCGTAAAGCGGAGCCGAAGCATTCTGCCTGTTTAAAAAGTTTGCTTCGCTGAACAGCGCTCGCAATGACAGTTACAATTAACCACGTCAAGTGGGGAAGTCGTGTACAATTTGTTGTCATGATGATCTCTGCGATCCTGATTGTTTTGCTGAGCCTGTCAACGTCCGCAGCGCCGGCTTCTTCTGAGAAAGATGACAACGCCATACAATCTTACCACACTTTCCTCAGAGAGCAGGCGCAGGAGACGCCAGAGCGTTTTATTGCCGCTCTGAAAAATTATGTCAGGGATCATCCCGCTGTTGAACGCGCCTGCCTTCAGCTTTATGAGCATCTTCTCTATCATTCCGGCATTGACGCCGCCCAATCCTTTTTTGTAAACCTGCTGATCGATCCGGTGCATCGTCGAAATGCCGGTTGGATGTTGGCCAGGCTTTATGCCGTTCGCGATAACTCAAATGCCGCTTTCGATTATTATCTCAAGTCGCTGCAAAGCGGGCCGCCGAGTTTTTTTCTGATCGATGATTTCCTCGACTTTGATCATCGTCATGGCGACCGCTTTCATGCCCTCGACCAACTGGAGAGCAGCGGCCTCACCGCCGCCCAGTTGCACCTTGCCCGCGCCCTCTATTGCCGCCGCAAGCTGGATTTTAAAAAAGCGTTGAATTCGCTCAACCAAATTCCGCCCGCAGATGAGAATTATCCGTTTGCGCGCAATCTTTCCGGCATCTGTTCTTTCTATCTGTTGAATGATCAGACGGCTCTGGCATACTGGCTGGAAGGGTTGAATCTCGTCAGAAAAAATGGGGATTTGCAATATGAGATTCATTATCTCACAAATTTGGGACTCGTCAAAGCGCGCGCCAACAATTTTGACGAAGCTAAAGCGTATCACGAGAAATCGACTTTGCTGGCCGGGTCCCTGCACGATCTCGGCAGAACGGCTTTCGCCAACGCCAATCTCGGCGATTTGCTCATGCAGCAGAAAAACCCTCGCGAAGCTTTGGCGCGCTACAAGCAGGCTTTTGACCTTTCAATACGAATTTGCAATTACAACTACGCCGCGGTTCATGTCAACGGCATGGCTTTGGCTTCGCGGCAGCTTGGTGATTATAATTTGGCGCTCGAGTCGATTCTAAAGGCGGAAAAATATGCTCAACTTGCAGCCAACAAGTCGATTTTGATTGAGATTCTACTGTTTAAAGGCCTGGTCTACAATCATATGAATCTCAAACAACTGGCAAGATTCGAATATGAAAAGGCCGCGGAGCTGGCTGACACCACCCCTTTCGAGCAAATTCGCCAAAAGACGCAGGGCAGACTCGTCGACTTTTGGTTTGATCAGGGTGAATATAAGAAGGCCAGGAACCTCTACCAAAAACTGTTGGCAGGAAAAGTTGACGAGAATCAAAAGATTTATTGGCAGTGGACGGTCGCAAAAAGCCATTTCCAGGAAAGAGAATATGACCTCGCCGAACAGGTATACAAAGCTGCTTATGAAAATGCCGAACGCCGCATAAAAGATCCCTATGCCGAGTACGTTGCCGCCAGTGTGCGCAAGGGAATTGGCGACATTCGGTATGAGTCGGGCCGCTTCGATGATGCACTCGAGATTTATCAGGAAGAGCTCATTCATCGCGTCGCGCAGCGAAATCAGGATGTGAAGTTTGATCAGGCTTTCGCGATCGGGCAAGCTTATGACCGGCTGGGCGAGCGAGAGAAAGCGATCGCTTATTACTCAAGCGCCGCTACCGTCAGTGAATCCAAACGCGGCGATCTCAAAATCGAAGATTTTCGCATCGGCTATTTTAGCAAACGCAGCCAGGTTTACGATGTTTTGGCGCGTTGTTATTTTGAAAAATATGAAAGCAGCAGGAATCATGATGATCTGGAAAAGCTGTTTCGCTCTACCGAGTTGAGTCGCGCGCGCGCCACCAAAGATGCCTTGCTGCGCCAGCCAATCACCGCGACGGGAGAGCCGGAATTTGCCGAGTATCAAAAGGCCTGTGCGAAACTGGCCGAAATTCAAAAACACCTGCGCGCCAAACCGGAGCTTGAGGATTCACTCCATATCCAACATGAGATCGCCCGTTTCAATGTAATCACAAAGCGGCTGAGTGTTCAAAAGCATCAGAGCGGGACTCATGATTCAATCCCGCCGCGGCGGGATTTTGCCGATATTCTGGAAGCGCTGAAACGCCGGAATTTGAGCCTGCTGCTCTATCGCATTTCCAACGATGCGGCTTTTGTCATGGCCACCAACGACGATCAAATTGAGGTTGTCCGTCTGAATATAAAGCTTGACTCGCTGAGGCTTGCCATTGATCGCTTGCTAAGCCCCTTTCATGAAGTTGATGAACAGTCTGCGCCCAAAGTAGCATTTCGCGCCGGGCTGGCTCATCAGTTATATCAATCCCTGATGGCGCCGGTGGAGCAAAAGATCAAACTCAAACCACGCCTGCTGATCGTGCCCGATCTCGCGTTGATGGGGCTGCCTTTTGAAATGCTTCTCGAGCAGGCGCCGAATGCTGCCGAATATACTCCAAAGGACGCACCGGATTATGCCGGGCATTTCCTGCTGCATCGCTACGCGATTTCTTACAGCCCGAGCACATGGCTTTTGACGCAACCGGCTGAGACAGGGCCATCGAATCCCAGACTGCTGGTTCTGGCAAATCCCTTTCGTTTTGAGGCAGAGCCGAGTCAACTTTATACCATGCTGACTATGCGCGCCGGATGGCGGTTCAACTTCCTGTGGTTCGCGGAAGAAGAAGCCGATCAAATCAAAAAAAAGCATGCCAATACCCGGATCTACAAACAGCATGAAGCCAATGAAGCGCGCCTGCGGCAGGAATCCGCGGCTTGCCAGATTCTGCACTTCGCGACGCATGCCTTTGTGGACACCGTGTTCGATGCTTTCTCCGGTTTGGTACTCGCGGCGGGCGAAGACTCGACCGATGACGGCATGCTCATGGGCTACGAAATTGCAGATCTGAATCTGCCGTGCGACCTGATCACTCTGAGCGCCTGTGAAACGGGCCGTGGAAAACTGGTCGCCGGCGAGGGCGTTCTCGGCCTGCCCCGGCTTTTTTTCAGCGACGGCGCAAAATCCGTGCTGATGACGTTGTGGAAGGTCGATGATAAATTCGCTTCGGAGCTTATGCCCGGATTTTATGACGGCCTGCTCAATAAAAAGCGATCAAAAACTGACGCGCTTGCCGAAGCCAAACGCGTGAGGCTCGGGGGAAAATTTATGGAGCACGGAATTTACTATCAACATCCTTTTTACTGGGCTTCTTTTGTTTTGTACGGCGAACCGGGCGTCAGTCGCCGCGGCTTTTTATTGCGCCCCGTCGGATTTGTCATGGTCATTATTATGTTGCTAATTTTGGCGTTGACCGTCGCCTCACGGTGGCGCAACAAAGAAAAAAGGTTTAAAAAGATTTTGAACATTTGGACTTTACTTGAGTTTTAATGAAAGTAGAGCTAAATAATATGTTGCTGATCACTATTTACAATTTTGGCACATGGTAAAATTTCTTTTTTGGAATTTAAACCGAAAAAATATCGAACCATTAATTGCTTCAATTGCTCGCCAACGAGATGTCGATGTAATAATTTTGGCTGAGTGCGAAAGCTCCCGCAAGGTGCTTGGAGCGATAAATCAGTCTAATCGCAGAAAGTACAACTATCATGTGGATGCTGTTAAGCGAATTGAAATTTTTTCTCGATTTCCACGGCCTTATTTAACCTCGCTTGGCAGTTATAATGGCCTCAACTTTCGTAAACTTATGACGCCTATTGGCGCAGAGATTCTTCTCGTTAGCGCTCATCTTTCAAGTAAGTTTCACATGTCGGAAGCCGATCAAATGTTTGAGTGTACACGGCTGGTTTCAAAGATTCAAGAATTCGAGGACCGTTTAGGGCACCGAAGAACTGTAGTTGTTGGCGATCTTAACATGAAGCCGTTTGAATTAGGAATGGTTGCTTCCCATGGGTTTCATGCTGTTTCGAGCCGGCAAATAGCCAAACGCATGACCCGAGAAATAAAAGGCGAGACGTATCATTTCTTTTATAACCCAATGTGGAATTGCCTTGGAGATCAAAATTCAGGCCCACCGGGAACTTATTACTACGATACTTCGTCGCCGATAAATTTCTATTGGAATACTTTTGATCAACTTCTCATTCGACCCAGCCTTTTGAAAAATTTTGTTGGAAATGATCTTGAAATAATTACCTTTGCAAATGGAATAAATCTGCTCAATACCGATGGAAAACCAAATATGAACCTCGCTTCGGACCACTTGCCTGTTTTTTTCACACTTTATTTATAAGGAGATCAAATTATGCCTATCAAAAACTTGTGGGGTGAATTACCCCAAGCTGATGAAGTTCAGAGCCCTGCCAGTTTGCTTCGTGGTCAAGCAGAGATTTTATCTGAGCAAACTAATGGCTTTCTGAGTGGTGACGTTACGACTGAAGCCATAAATGATGAAATTGTAACTGAATTCTTTGTGGTTGCACCGTTTCTTAACAATTATCGAGTCGGAATTTTAAGAATTCGTCATAGTGCGTTGATGTATCCTCTTAAAATTACTAATTTGTTAAAGGATAGATATTCGTCAATTGAATGTACCGATGCTAAAGCCCTGGAAGACGAAATCGCGAGAATTCTAAATTCGACCGAGGTGCATCAGATTATTTCATCATTGTTTACTCAAAGCCAAAAATGACTCTAGTTAACGATTAGCTGATATGTCAGAGGACAAAAATGCTCAACCTCTCCAACCAAGTCATCCTCATCACCGGCGCCTCGCGCGGCATTGGCCGAGCGACGGCGCAAATGGCCGCGAGAGCCGGCGCCGCGGTCGCGATCAATTATCGGCAAGCAAAAACTGAAGCCGAGTCTCTTGTAACAGAAATAATAAAGAACGGCGGCAAAGCCGCGGCCTTTCAAGCGGATGTCGGCAATTACAAAGAAACCGAAAAAATGATCGACGCGGTTCTCCAACACTTCGGGCAAATCGATGTTCTCGTCAACAACGCGGGCATTTGGACCTACGGCGCGATTGACACGATGCCGGAAGAAGTTTGGGACGAGACGATGGATGCGAATCTGAAAAGTATTTATAACTGTTGCCGGCTCGTGACGCCGCACATGAAAGTGCGGCGCTCCGGTAAAATCATCAATATTGCCAGCACGGCCGGGCAGCGCGGCGAGGCGTTTCATTCGCATTATGCCGCGACCAAAGGCGCGATCATCAGTTTCACCAAATCGCTCGCGCCGGAGCTGGCGCCATACAACATTCGCGTGAATTGTGTCGCGCCCGGATGGGTGGCGACGGATATGTCGAACGCCGCCATCGCGGAAGAAGGCGAAAATATCACGCGCCTCATTCCATTGCGCCGCGCCGGCACGGCGGAGGAAATCGCCGGGCCGATTCTTTTTCTCGCTTCGGATCTGGCTTCGTACGTCACCGGGGAAATTTTCAATGTCAATGGCGGCAACGTGCTGGTGGGGTAACAGCGCAGAGAGCGGAGGGCATGGCGCAGAGCGCAGGGACGCTATGCTCTCTGCGCCATGCCCTCTGCCGATTGGGAGGTTATTTGATTTGATTGGAATGAGCTGAAGCTAGGCTGAAAAAGCGAATAACCGGCGTACCGGTTCAGCGATTCTTGCCCGTCGCTCGCCTTCATCAAGCCCGTCAAGCCGAAAGTCTTGTGACAACAATATCAACATGGCGATGAATATATATTTCATGAGAATGGCGTGCAACTCATCCAGGCGGGCTTCAAATTCGTCAAAACACTCATCCAGCCAGGCAATGATTTCCCCAAACCACTTATCTCGCAGGGCTGGTGAAGCGACGGATGTGCTCGCGGTCTTCCTTCCAGCAAATCGTTGGCTGTTGTCGCGCTTGTACGCCGTGAGCGCTTCCTCAAGCTTTGTCCGAGCTTCCTGCCGCGCCGGCTCATTCTCGGCGGTGGAAATCGCAAAACGCCGGGCGATCAGGTCGTCGAGCGCCTCGAGATGGTTTTTGCGGCTGAGCGCATAATCCAATTCTTTTGCCAGGTCGACCTTGTAGATGAATCTTATGAACGCCGTCTGCGCTTTTTCGTCAAAAAGTTTGTGCAGCGCCGGCGGAAATTCGCGAATATAGAAGCTCATGAGCTCTCCTCCTTACGGTTTGCCGAGAAGTTGTAGATACGCCAACATCAGCCCGGCCAGAGTGAAAAGTAAGCCGACAAAAAAAGTGATCATCCACTTCATCAAGCCGGCTTGCCGCTCCGCGCTTTTAACTTCCAACTCGCCGAAACGCTTCTCGATTTCGCCGAAACGCTTTTCGAGATACAGTTTTATATCCGCCGCGCGCTGCTCGTCTTTCGCGTCGATTTCAGCAAAGCGTCTTTGGTTATTCAGTTCGGCTTCGTTAAAGCGTTTTTCGAAGTTTAGCCGCAATTCCCCGAAACGCTGCTCATTCCTGGTGTCGGTTTCCCCGAGGCGCTTTTCATTTTTAAGATTAAATTCACCAAATTTAGCATCAATTCCGCCGAAGCGCTGCTCGTTTTTGGCGTCGGCTTCGGCAAGTGCTTGGGCAAGGTGCAGCTTAAGCTCGTTGGCCATCTGCTGGAGCCCGTTGTTAAATTTTCGCAGGATGAGCTTTTGCCGTTTGTCGGTCGCCGCAAAACGTTGCGTGGCCCAATTTCTGATGCCTTGAAGACGCGCGTCAATTTCGCGTTCGTAACCATTGCGTTTGCTGGCAACGACTTGGTCAACGAGATCGATTAGCGCGGCATCGGCCTCGGCGTCAAGGAACTTGCGCAGAGCCGGCTTGACTTCGATGGTTGCGGGCATAATTTTTCCTTATATCGTATCGTCAACATAACAAAAAAATCACAAGAAAGCAAGCACGTTTTATGGTTTCCTCAAGCCGCCTGCCGGAGGTTTTCCCCGTTGGCAAATTGCCCCTTGGTTTTTTGCAAACCCTGTTGCAAAAATATGCGAATGTCTCCGGCGAAAAGCACAGCGTAAAAGTCGGCGCGGGACTTGGCCGAGATGCGGCGGTGATCGAACTCAGTGACCGCCTGCTCATCGCCAAAACCGATCCGATTACATTTGTTGCGGATGACATTGGTTATTACGCGCTGCACGTCAACGCCAACGACGTGGCCTGCATGGGCGGTGAGCCGAAATGGTTTCTCGCGACGCTGTTGTTGCCGGAGAAAACCACGACGCCAAAACTGGTCGAAGAAATTTTTTGCCAACTCGGCGACGCCTGCAAAAAAATCGACGTGACGCTGTGCGGAGGACATGCCGAAATCACGGCCGGAATCGATCGTCCCATAATCGCGGGCTGTTTGCTCGGCGAAGCCCCGCCTGACCGCATTTTCTCTCCGGAGCGCATTGAACCCGGCGACGCGATTATTTTAACCAAAGGCCTCGCGGTCGAGGCGACTTCCATCATCGGCCGCGAGCAGGCGAAAATTTTAGCCCAGACTTTCGATGCGGCATTGGCGCAAAATTGCCGCCGCTATTGGCGCGATCCGAGAATCAGCGTGTTGCCCGAAGCGCGTCTCGCATGGCAGGAAGAAGGCATTCACGCGCTGCACGATCCCACTGAGGGCGGCCTGGCGAATGCGATTCACGAATTATTGCTCGAGCGCAATTTCGGGGTGGAAATTTTTTGGGAGAATATTCCGTTGTTTCCCGAGAGCAAATTGCTCTGCGAGCACTTTCATCTCGACATTTTAGGTTTGATTGCCTCCGGCGCGTTGTTGATTATCGGCGAGGAAAATGTCTGCGCAAAATTACAGACTAAATTACAACGCGCAAAGGTTACCGCCAGTGTGATCGGCCAAATTTTGCCGGCGGGCGAGGGAAGGTGGCTGGTTGATGGGAAGCAGCGTCATGAGTTGCCGCTGTTTCGACGGGATGAGATTTTGAAGGTGATAAAATAATCTGGAAAAAATATGGGTGTAGCTTCCAGCCGTAGGCCAACAAGCAAGAATTCACCCCCCGCAAACAGAACGCCCACAGAATTTTTTTTAATTCTGTGGGCGTTCAAGTTCAGTGGGCTAAACAGCTTGCCCGGTTTGTTCACCCCGTGAGATAATCTATGCCATGTTTCTGATGTCACCGCGTGCGATCCTATCTCACGGGGTAAAGAATTTTCGCCTTTCCAGAGGGGTCGTCTGGCTGCGCCCGTCTGTGTTACTTCATGAAAGCCAACCGGCGAACCAGCCTAACTTCGCCCGCCTTTAAGACGGAAAGATACATTCCACTCGCCAGCCGTGACGCATCGAAGGTCACGGTGTAATTGCCGCGCTCACGCACCTCGTCGACGAGAGTGGCAACTTCCTGACCGGTAAGGTTGTAAATCTTCAGCGTCACATGAGTCGCTTTCGGCACCGAGTAGGAAATTTCCGTCGAGGGATTGAACGGGTTCGGATAGTTTTGCTGCAGCACAATTTCATCCGGAATGGCTGCCGCAGAAACCTCTTCGACCTCTTCGGCAGCGGATTTTGCCGACACGTTGCTTGAGGCCAGCTTGATGCGCACCTGCACGACATTAGCGGGCTTGCCATCGGCGAACAATTTCACGTCGACTTGCGGGCTCTTGGGCAGACTGGCTAGGCTGCCCGGGAGGAACACGTTGATCTGGTCCAGTCCTTCGTTACCCCCTTGCTTGCCAAAGTACTCGACAGGCACCTCCACCTCGCCGCTCTGGCCGTCACTCTTCGTGTAGCCAATCTTGCAGATCACGCTTTTCGCTCCCCTGATCCCCGTTCCGTACAGGATCAAGTAGACCCTGCCATTACGGATATCAATTTCCGTGTTGATTGTCTCGTAGACTTGCGAGTTGTCGGCTTTAACCCGCAGCACGTTACCAGCCGGTACGCCTGTGCCTAGGCTGTTTTGGGTGAAGAGTCCCGGCGCGACCTTCTCAACCCGAACCTCTCTTTGGAGCGATCGCTTGCACTTGAAATTGGTGACTATGACCGTCGCGTTGCCGAGGGCGGTTTCAGGCGGCATTATATAATTGACCTGGGTCGGCGAGACAAAGAAGATCGGCGCCTCGCGAGTCACCCCGCCGCTGTCGGTGACTTTAACGGTGGCTCCACTCAAACTAGTCGGCAGCGGTAAGTCCGTCACCGACACCGGTACGATTGCGAAGTCAGTGCCGAAGCCAACTACGATCGAATTGGGCGCGACCGGAGTAGTATAGGCAGCGGCGGAAACGTTCGAGAGTGTCCCAGGCTTGAAAACCGCTTGAACGGCGGCAAAAGCATCAATGCGGCCACTGCCAAACGCATTATCGAAACCCCTCGCGCCTAAATCGACAGCGGTCGCACTGAGCACGGTGCCCACAGTCAAAGGTAAGACGCCCACATTAAAAGCGGGTAAAGCCGGATTGGCTGAACGAACCAGAGCCGCCACCGCTGCCGTGTGTGCCGTGGCGGCAGAGGTGCCGAAGAATGGGTTGCCAAAGAAACCTAATTGTCCGACCTTCGTCTGGACACCGTCAATAGCGACGTGGTCGGGCTTACGACGATCCACAAAACTGACGGGATTGCCTCTTGCATCATAAGAATAAATCCGCGAAGGTCCTTGCGAACTGAAGGGTTCAAGGGTGTCATTGCCCGGATCCCTCGCATTGATAGCTCCCACCGCCAAACAATTTGTCGCGGCGGCATGGCCATAAATCGCGCCTTCGCGGTTAACATATTGCTGGCTTATATCGCTATCACTAAAAGCATAAAGGGAGAAATCCCGCACCGCTCCGGAGTATCTTTTGACACTGACCTGTACCATCTTGGGCGCAGAGAAGGGATTTGTATAGTAAATAGCTTCGCGCGGATCATCATTGCCGTCTTGAGTCTCTATACTTTCCTGTAAGATAAATGGTGCGCCGACGTCAAGGAGAAAAAGATCATAGTCATCGGCCGATCTCCCAAACCTGTTATTCCACTGCAACACTAAAAGAATCGAGGCTCTTGCCGGCAGGAGAATTTGCATGGATTCATTGGGATAAGTGGTATAATTAAAGCCATGAAAGCCGCCCCCTCTAAAATCACGAAAGGTCGATTCGTAATGATTTACCTGTTCATTGCCTGCTGACGAGATATAGACAATATTGTTGGTTTTAACAACGTTGTCGATGGTTTGTGCAATCATGCCGTCCTCGTAAACCGGCTCAAAGGGGGAAAGAACGTCATCACTAATCACCGTACACTTGGCATCGCTTAACAGCTTGATGTTATTGGCAAAATCCATTTCGCTCGTCCCCGCGTCCGCAAAGGCCAGAGCCGCGCCAGGGGCCAAATCATGCACGATTTCAAGCATGGCGGTTCCTTCGTCCTGATTTCCCGGAAGTCCGACAAGGCTGTTACTGATGATTTGAACCGACGCCGGCAAATCACCACTCATTTGTGAATTGGCGAGGTGTTCAGCACCATTTGAGATGATGCCAACTTTCTGGCAGGTGCCATCAACGCCGAAAGCGGTGCGGACCTGGTCGGCACGCAAAATCCCATCGCCAGCACTCGTCACACTACCCGTCAAAAAAGTGGTACGAATTTGGTCGGCACGCAAAATCCCATCGCCAGCACTCGTCACGCTACCCTTCAAAAAAATGGGCTTGTCCGTCGGGCGGATGTGGAAAATGGGAGCCAACTTGGCAATATCTTTGATGCGGTCAAAGAACGCCCAGCCCGAGATCATGTGAAGGTTGGGCGTAATCGGCAATTTTTCGGTTGTTGCCTTGATCTCAAACTCGAGCGCGGCCAATTGCGTGAGCAGGGAAGGCGTGATCGCGGTCGTCCGTAATGTCACCTCAAAACGGCCGTTGCTATCCCCATTGATAAGCGGCGTTGAAAATGTTTCTTTGACATTTCGCAGTCTGGCATTGGCCCGCGTGATCCCCGCCGCTTTCATTTTTTGCAGCACATCGTAAAGCTGGGAGTTGAGCTTTTTTTCTTCAGGGGACAACGCTTGTTTCGCCGCTTCAAGCTTTCGTATCTGCTCTTTTATGGCTGCAGGAATTTCCTGAGTTAATGCTGCTTCTGCAGCAAATAAGAATGCCATGACAACTCCGGCTACGACAAGCCGAATTTTGCCAAAAGAGAATTGCTGATTCATATTTTCTCCTTGAAAGTTAGAAAATTGGTTCAAACAGTTAAAACTTAAGATTGAATTTGAAACGACTGAAACACATCGATGCGCTCTTGCGTCCTTCTGCTTGTATATGGCCGCGATTTGAAAATCATTTCAAAGAAAAATCAAGTTTTTTCGGATGACTTGCAGGGTTTCGTTGAGGTGGGTTTGAAAGGATGAACGCCACAAAAGTGGGGAAGCGGAGAGATGAAGTTATTGGAGAAATTAATTTATTGCAAGTACACGCTTTGCAAAAAAAGCAAAAACTTTCACGCAAAGACGCGAAAACGCAAAGGCAACGCAGAGAAAACCCACGGGCGTAGCCTTTGCGTGTTCTTTGTCCCGCTCACGGGACGTCTTTGCGTGCGCTTTTGCTTTTGGTTGCGGCTTGTCCGCATTGGGGAGGGGCGGATTGAGCGCGAGTTACTTCGGCGCGATCAGAAGAGGATAGCTGCCGATATAGACGAGATCTCGTGCGGCGGTGACGCCTTTAACGCTAATCTGGTAATCATCATCGGACAAAACGCTCGTTGGCAACTGCAAAACGATGACTTTGCCCTTGCCCATCCGATGCGCTTGAAGCCCATATCGAATCAGCACGGTATCTTCCCCGGCGGTCATGAGGAAGACGCGATAACTTTCGTAATCCTGCGGGTCGTTGAGAAGGAGCTGAATTTCGAGCCATTTCGCCTTCCGCATGGAAGCGGCAATGCGCGCGAATAAATTTGTATCTTGCTCACTTCTTGAGATTCCAGGCTGAAGCGCCATCGTGAAAATATCGCGCTGCGGAACTGGCCGTCGTTGCTGCGTTAATTCCCTTTCCAGCTCAACGCGACGATTTTGCTCGGTTTGAAGCTGCCCGGCCAGCTCGTCGCGCTGCCCACGTTCAGCCGCAGCTTGCTGTCGCCATTCCTGTTCCTTTTGTAAAAACAATCGGTGCTCGCTCTCAAATTGTGAAAGTTGTGCGCCGAACTCGTTGGTCTTAAGAAAAAGCGACGTGGCAAGAAAAATCATTGCCGCCGGCGCCAGCGCATAAGCCAACTTCAAACCGGTTTTCTGCGGCGTCAAAAAATCGGCGACTGCGTTCAACCACGAGACCATTCTATTGGGTTGTTTGAAGGTTGCCGGCGCAAAAGCCCTTGCGGGTTCTTCTTGCGGTTGCGCCGGAGTGAGATAGGCTTTCAACGCCTCGGCGCGTTTGACTTTCTCACGATTCTGCGGCATGGCGAGAAAATGCCTCTCGAACAACTCGCGCTCGCGTCCGGCCAGCTCATCCATCACATACCGGTGAATCAGCTTATCCTCGACGTCGAGCAGTTGCTCGAAATAGTCACCTTCCGCAAGATAGCGCTCCTCGAATCGGGCCTTTTCTTCCAGCGATAATTCACCCAGCAAGTACCGGAGCATTTCTCCGGCATGATTATTTTTTTGCAGAAAATTTAATTTTGCCGTTGCCATCTCGCGCCTTTCGTAACTATTAAGACACCTGTTGAAAGGCAAAACTATTTAGGGCAAAACCATTATTAGAAAATATTTTTTAAATAGTTTTACCCAAAATTGTTTTGCCTTTATTGAGCCCCTGAATAGTTATCGTCTCTCAAGATATTATGGCCGGAAAACGCAATTCATTTCACTAAAAATTGAGACAATTTTCAACACACGGCCGCAGTTTCTCTCGGATGGTCCGGAAAATGCGAATTCTGAGCGCGTTTGCCGTGCCGCCAAATTTTTTGCTCAACGCTGCGGTATAATGACTGTCGCTTTGCGCATAGAGTTCAACCAGCTCGCGCTCGTCCGGCTTGAGGTTTTGCAGGCACTTCTCCAAACATTTCCGCTCGCGCTCGCGTTCGAGTTTTTCCAAAACGCCGTCCGTGTCGGGATCAGGAATGGTTTCGGGGTCTGGCGTCGTGGTCGGCAATTTCATCCTTTTGCGGCTTTCTTTTAAAACATTTTTTGCGACGCCGGAAATGTACTGCTCCGGCGCGATCGCGCTAATTTCCGGCTCGCGATCCAGTTTCTCCATAACGCGCAAGAAGGCTTTTTGCGCCAAGTCCTCGCATTCCTCTCGCGTCCGCACGCCCTGTTTGCCAAACCAGTAAACGAGCCGGCGCCGAAACTCTTCCAAACGTTTCCGGTCGCTATCGAACCAGGAAAGCAAGTCATTTTGCACGATTTGTTGCATCCCAATTACCTCTCGTTAGTTAGAAGGGCGAAGGGCGTAAGGCGAAAGGCGCGCCCATCGCTTTTCACCCATCGCCCTTCACCTTTTTCCCGTCAGAACGAACGGCGCCCAAAAGTACGGCGCGGCCCATTGTTCCTGGCGGCGCGCTTTGCGTTTGGCGTCACGCAGCGCGCGGGCATAGTCGGGCTTTGAACCAGTCCTCTCCGCAGCAGCAATGGGACGGAAAAAGGCGCCGATCAACTCGGCAGCAGAAACGTCGTCCACCGCCCAATGACTGGCGATGACCCGATGCGCTCCGGCGGCTAAAAATCCCCGTGACAGCGCAAACACCCCTTCGCCCTCGAAGTAGCGGCCGAAATTGGTTTGGCAAGCCGAGAGCACCGCCAGCTCGCAGTCCGGCAGTTTTAATTCGTAGATTTCATAAAGCTGCAAAAAGCCGTCATTCTCAGCCGTGGTGGTTTCTTTCGGCGGCTCGAAAGCCTCAAAAGGCCTTGAGGCCCTTGCGGGCTCAGAAGCCCTTACGGGCGGCGTCAGCGCCAAAGCCGCGAACAAGGCGCTGCGTTGCTGATCCACCACCCCGTGCGTGGCGAAATGAAGATAACGCTTGCCAGGCAATTCCGCGCGGAGCCTAGCCTCGTTGGCTTCCAGTCTCGTTAAAGCGACGACCCGGTTTCTTCCGAAAGCTTTACGGATTTCCTCCGTCTCTCTCGCCGTCGCTTCCAGCCGCAACAACGCTCCAGCGGCACGCTCAAAATTGCCGCGAGTGGCAAGAGCAACGGATAAACTATCCAGTCCTGCGACATTCGCCAATGAACTGTCATGACGCGCTGCCGGTTTCTTCGTGTACTGTTCCTGCAACGTTAATGATGCGACTGTCTTCGGATCGAAAATCGGATCCGAAAGGCTCACGGCCAAAGTCTGCGCGACAGAGGAAACCAATTGTCGCTGCTCGAGGTTGTAAAGCGTCGTCGCCGAAGGTGCATAGCAAATCACCGGCCCGGCGTCGAGCCAATAACGGGTCGCGGTCGCGCCTGGTTTGGAAGCGGTTTGCACAACCAGCGCTTCGAAGGGCAACAAATGCAGCACGCCATCGGGGATGATGATCACCTTCGTGCATGCAACCAGTCGCGGCCAAAGCGAAGCCGGCGCGAGAACTTGCCACAACGCGTGCAGCTTGGCGGTGGCGGATTTTTCCGGCGCGGCATCGGCATGACGTGAGCGGAGATACTCCAATAATCCCTTGACGTCTTTCGTGGTGTCTGATCCAACAAGAATTTTTTGCAAAGCGGTTGACTTCAGCGGCCCCGCCTCAACTTGCAGCACTGCAGCGAGGTTGTCCGGCACTTGCAAAGGCATGGCCTCCGGCTTTTGGCCTGCCGCTGGAATGACAAAGAGATGGCTTCCCTCGTTGCCAATTTGGTAAAGCAACATCAAACCATTTTCCGGAACGAGACGATTTTGCACGTCTGCCATCGTCACGGGTTGCCCGCCGGAGGTAATCAAATCACGCCAAAGCGGGCTGGCCTGCTTGATTTCTTCATAAACCTGCTGATAATCGCGATCCGCCAAACGCAGGGAATCTTGCAACGCCGCAGTCTGCCGGTTTCGCTCCTCCGCTGATAAATCTTTGCGCGAACGCAGCCGGGTCATGCGCTGCTGATATTCAGCCAATCGCGCCTTGGCATCGGTTTCGCGTTTTTCCAGGGAAACGCGAATGTCTTCAGGAATGCGATTGCGCAAATCGACCTGTCCGGCAGCAAGCTGATCCAGCATGACCCGCGCGCGGCCCCGTTCGGCATATTCCAGGGCCGGCTCGATTTGTCCGACTTCCAATTGCCAGGCCACCATGCGGTTGAAGTGATCCGTGTACCTTTCAAAAAAGCCCGCGCGGGTTTCTTCGCCCCCACCGACCTGGGGACGCAACTTCTCGGCGGAATGTAAGGCTGCAATGAGATCAGACAAAGCACCCGGCATATCTCCTTTTTGTTTGCGCATTCGGGCCCGCCAGGCGTAAGCCTTTATCCTCAAATCGGGATTGCCCGTCGTGGCATCGACAATACGAATTGCCCGCTCCATCAAAGGCAGGGTGGCATCAACATCCTTGCCCTGTTTGTAGTAGAGCCCCGCCAAACCGTAAAGGCTGAGCCACATCGGAATGCTCCGGGCCTAAAACTTTCTCCCTAAGCGTCAAGGAACGCTTAAACAGCGCCTCAGCCTCGCCGTACTTACCCTGCGCGTCGTAGAGCACCGCTAAGTTGTTAAGGCTCACAGCCACACGGGGATGCTCCGGGCCCAAAACCTTTTCCCAGATTGTCAAAGAACGTTTATACAGTGGCTCAGCCTCGCCGTACTTGCCCTGCTCTTTGTAGAGCGCCGCTAAGTTGTGAAGGCTCAAAGCCACATTGGAATGCTCCGGGCCTAAAACTTTTTCCCAGATTGTCAAAGAACGTTTATAAAGCGGTTCAGCCTCGCCGTATTTGCCCTGCACGAAGTAGAGCACCGCAAAGCTGTTAAGGCTCTCAGCCACATCGGGATGCTCCGGGCCTAAAACCTTTTCCCAGATTGTCAAAGAACGTTTCAACAGCGGTTCAGCCTCGCCGTACTTGCCCTGCTTGAAGTAGAACACCGCTAAGTTGCCAAGGCTCAGAGCCACCTCGGGATGCTGCGGGCCTAAAACCTTTTCTCTGATTGTCAAGGAACGCTTATACAGCGGTTCAGCCTCGTCATACTTACCCTGATCCTCGTAGAACACCGCTAAGTTGTTAAGGCTCTGAGCCACATCGGGATGCTCCGGGCCTAAAACCTTTTCCCTAATTGTCAAGGAACGTTTAAACAGCGGCTCAACCTCGCCATACTTGCCCTGAGCGTGAGAGAGCACCGCTAAGTTGTTAAGGCTCTCAGCCACCTCGGGATGCTCCGGGCCTAAAACCTTTTCCCTGATTGTCAAAGAACGTTTATGCAGCGGCTCAGCTTCGCCGTACTTGCCCTGCTCTTTGTAGAACACCGCTAAGTTGCTCAGGCACAGAGCCACATCGGGATGCTCCGAGCCTAAAACCTTTTCCCTGATGGTCAACGAACGCTTAACTAATAACACCGCCTCATCGTATTTGCCTTGATTGTAGTAAATCTCTGCCAAATTGTGCAGGTCTTGAGCCACATCAAGATGATCCGGCCCCGCGACACTTTCTCGAATCTCCAAGCAACGCTTATAGAGTGACGCGGCCTCGGCGTACTTGGCTTGGGCAGCATAAGTCGTTGCCAAACTGCTGAGGCTATCTGCTTCTATAATTTTCCGATCTTTCTCGGTGGCCGCGCGAAGCATCGCCAGTTTGATTTCATAATCCCCAGGTTGCTTGGCCTTCAATGTTGCAATTTCCACTTTCCAAGCGCCGGCGCTATTCGTAATCCAAGCGGCTTTCTCAGTTCCCGCCGCGCCGGTTGGACTGTCAAATTCGCCTCGGCGAGTACCCATGGGATCCACGATGCGGACGACCACGTCGATGCCCTTTTGCAAAACTTCTACGGCAACATATTGCCCCTTCTCAAGATTCAAGCTCCAAACATGAATCACGTCAGGAGCAAGCGTCCTCTGTTGGGGTTCGCCCAATTTCAATGCGCCCTGGGCTTCAGCTTTGTCCGGGTTTGATTGAGCTTGAATCGGGCTCGCCAAAAGGAGATCACTCCCAAGGGCAAGCAGAATGATGGTGCGTGAAAATTTCATAAGATGCTCCCTTCGACTGCGTTCTTTAAAAAATTAAAATAAAAGAATATCCAAAGCGTTATTGGTCTATATCTATAGACACGCCAAAGCGCCAATTTCTCTCAAATATTTTGCCGGCGGGTGAAGGCCGCTGGTTGATTGACGGAAAACAACGCCAGGAGTTGCCGCTGTTTCGGCGGGATGAGATTTTGAAAATTATGCGATGAGGTGAAACGAATGAAATGTGATGAACAAATTTGGGCTCGTCGTGTGGCAACTACCATAACGCTGACGATTGTGCCGGTTGCCGTTGTGATAAATATAGCCACGTGTTAATGAACAGATATTTGACGAGGGCGGCATGCAACTCCTCCAATCGGTTCGCAAGTTCGTCGAAGCGCTCGTCCACCCATTCCAACATTTCTCTAAACCATTTATCCTGCAGCGGCTCTTCGTCAAAAAAGCCCGGCAACGCTGGTGAAATTCGAGGCGACGTCGGCATGCTGTTGGTCTCAGCTTCGGCAAGCCGTTGGCGATTGTCGAGCCGGTACTCCTCGATCATTTGATTCAGCCAGGCTTTGGCCTCTTGAAGCGCCGGCTTGTTCTCTTCTTTGGAGGCCTCAAAATGCCGCGCGATCAATTCTCCGAGCGCCTGGAGATGGGCTTCTCGGCTCAGGGCGTAACCAAAGCGTTTAGCAAAATCGATCCGATTTAAGAAGTCAATAAACGCGGTTTCGGTTTTGTCATCAAAAATCTGGCGCAGCGCCGGAGGGAATTTGAGCACAAAAAACATAATCTTTCATCCGTTGCTATGGTTTTCCGATAAGCTGCAAGTAAGCCAACATGAGTCCGGCCAGCGTGAAAAGCAGCCCGACAAAAAAAGTAATCATCCACTTCATCAAGCTGGCTTGTCTCTCCGCGCTTTTAACTTCCAGCTCGCCAAAACGTTTTTCGAAGTACAATTTTATATCCGCCGCGCGCTGGTCGTTTTTGGCCTCGGCTTCGGCAAAGCGTCTTTGGTTGTTAAGCTCAACTTCGGCAAAGCGTTTTTCGAAGTCCAGCCTCATTTCCCCGAAGCGCTTCTCATTTTTAACATCGGCTTCGGCGAAGCGTTTTTCATTTTTAACATCAATTTCGCCAAATTTAACAGCAATTTCACCAAGCCGCTTTTCGTTCCTGACATCCGCTTCGGCCATAAGTTGCTTAACATAGAGCTCAAGCTCGTGAATTGCCTGTTTGAGCCGTTCGGCAAATTCTTGCGAGACTGACTTTTGCCGATCATCGGCAGCCTCGAGACGCTGATTGATCCAGTTTCTAATCGCCTTGAGATGCGTTTCAATACTGCTTTCGTAACCGTTGCGTTGGATGGCGTCGAACTGATTGAAGACGTCAAGCATTGCCGCTTCCGTCGCGTCGGTATTGAAAACCTGGCGCAACTCCGCCGGCATTTTGATGGCAATTGGCATATATTTTCCTCTTGTCGAGTATTGTAAGTATAACAAAAAAATAACAGGAAAGCAAGAAGGTTTTATGCCCTAAAATGATGCAACGCCTTTACGCTCCAATCTCAATTGGTTTGAACCTTTTATTAAGAACTTTGTCTTTCTCACCAAACCGCCGGGAACTTTTCCGCCATCACGGCAGTCAAATTTGCAGAAATTTTATTTGGACGAAACTTTTGTAATGCCTAAATTGTCATGATGTGATATTTTCCCCCTTGCAGGTGTAGCCATTACATGGAGTCAGTTATGAGCGCAACCAGTTTTCTTTCACAGGACGCGAGAAAAGGACGGAGGCGGCGAGCAGGAATTTTTCGGATCGGCTTGATTTTGCTGGCGGGCACTTTCGGCTTTGCGACGACCGCGACGGCGCAATATTATTTTGGCCGCAACAAAGTTCATTACAACAATTTCCGCTGGCAGATTCTCAAAACCAGACATTTCGACATTTATTTTTATCCCGAAATGCGCGAGCTGGCGGAAATGGGCGCGAGCTTTGCCGAAGAGGCTTACAGCCGGCTGGAGAATCAATCCAACCACAACGTCAAAAATCGCATTCCGCTGATTTTTTATTCCAACCCTTTTCATTTTCAGGAAACCAACACCATCCCGTATCTCATCCCCGAAGGCGTCGGCGGCTTTTTTGAATTTCTGAAAGGGCGCGTCGTCATTCCTTCCGACGGCAGCCTCACCGCGTTCCGGCACGTGATCAATCATGAGCTGGTGCACGTCTTCACGCATGCGAAAGTCAATCGCATTCTCAAAGACCACAAACGCGCGCAATATTCCGGTCCGCCGCTGTGGTTTACCGAAGGCCTCGCCGAATACTGGTCCGAAGGCTGGGACTCCGAAGCCGAGATGTTCATTCGCGACGCCGTGCTCTCCGGTTATCTCGTGCCGGTCAGCGAGATGTATCAGATTTACGGCACGTTTCTCATGTATAAGGAAGGCCAGGCGATCTGCAAGTTCATCGCGGAAACGTATGGCGAAGAAAAGATTCTGCAATTGCTGGACAACATCTGGAAATCCGATAGCTTTTCCGACGTGATGGAAATTACACTGGGCGTCAATTACAAAAAGTTTGACGAGCAATGGCTTTACTATTTAAAGAAAAAGAAATATCCGTTAATGGAAGACAGCGACGCGCCCGGCATGATCACGCAGCACATCACCAGCAAAGGCATCAACACCAAGCCGACCTTTGCCGTAGTCGACGGCAGGCGTCAGGTGGTGTTCGCCTCGAATCGGATGGGTTATTCGAACCTTTACCGCATTCCCTACGGCGATGAGCGCGGCGAGCATCAAAATCTTGAAACGCTGGTCGACGGCGAGCGCACCTCGGAGTTTGAATCGTTCAATCTCCTGCGCAGCAAGCTGGATGCGGATAAAGCGGGGCGGCTCGCGTTCATTTCCAAAAGCGAAGGCAAGGACGCGGTGTACGTTTTTTCTTTGCGCGAGAGAAAAGTTTTGAGCCGCCATCAATTTGACGACCTCGTGACGCTGTATTCGCCGAACTGGTCGCCGCAGGAAGACAAGCTCGTCTTTGCGGGAACGAGTTTCGGCGGCGCGCGCGATCTTTATATTCTGGACGTCGCCACCAGCCGGCTCCAAAAGCTGACGAATGATTTTTATGACGACCGCGATCCGAGCTGGTCGCCGGACGGCAAGCTCATTGCGTTCAGCTCCGACCGCACCGAGTTCGGCAAAGAGGGCGCGTACAATTTGTTCGTGTACAATCTCGAAACCGGCGCGATCGATTACGTCACGTTCGGCAATCATCATGATTACACGCCGGCATGGTCGCCGGACGGCAAGGCGCTGGCGTTCACCTCGGATCGCGACGATGCGTTCAACATCTGGCTGGTGCAAAATCGCAGCAGTGAAATATCCGTCGCGAGGAATGGCGGTCACGCCTCGCCGCCGGTTTTTGCCGCCGTCAATCCGGCGGTGAACGGTCATTCGAATCACGCCTCGGCCTCGGCTTTTCCGCGCGCGATCAACGGCGCCGCGGATTTGCGGAAGCTGACGAATTTTACCACCGGCGCTTTTGATCCGGAATGGACCGACAACGGCAGTCTGCTGTTTACGGCGTTCGAGAAATTCGGTTTTCAAATTCGCGAATTGAAAAAGGTGCAGGAGTTTTTCAATAAAGCGACACTGACGGCGGCGGATACGGTCAGCGTCAAAGCCGGCCCGTGGACGGTGAATAAGCTGGCCGGTGAAATGACGCCGACCACCGTCGGCTACAACCGCAAATTCAGCCTCGATATTGCGCAGAGCCAGATCACGCAGGACCCGATTTTCGGCGCGGCCGGCGGCGCGCAGCTCGCGATGTCGGACATGCTGGGCAATCAACAATATTATTTTTTGATTTTCAATAACGCGCAGAGCCGCTCGGAATTTCTCGAAAGCTTCAACGTCGCGGTGACGCGCGTCGATCTCTCGCGGCGCACGAATTACGCGCTCGGGGCTTATCACTTCGCCGGCAATTATTATAATTACGCCGAAGGATTTTTCTACGAGCGGCGTTACGGCGGCTTCGCCTCCATCAGTTATCCGCTCAGTGTTTTTCAACGTCTGGAAGCGAGTCTGAACCTCCGACAGTCGGACAAAACCTCGGATGCCCTGCGCTCGCGCGAGGCGCTGCTGGTCTCCAATTTTGTTTCCTACACCAAAGACAATTCCCTGTGGGGGCCGTCGGGGCCGCTGGACGGCGAGCGCATCAATTTCACCGTCGGCAACACCATCGACGTGCGGCAGTCGAATGTGAATTTTTATACGGTCATCGCCGATTATCGCCGCTATTTTCGCACCAGTTTGCGGACGTCTTATGCCGTGCGCTTGACGACGCGCTACAACCAGGGCAAAGAGGCCTTTCCGTTTTTTATGGGCGGCAGTTGGGATTTGCGGTTGTATCCGCGCTGGCAAATCTGGGGACAGAAAACTTTTCTGTTGAGCCATGAGCTGCGCTTTCCGGCCATCGATCAATTCGTCATCGCGTTTCCGTTCGGCGGCCTCGGCTTCAACGCCATTCGCGGCGCGATGTTCATGGACATCGGCAATGCGTGGGACACTGAGCTGCGCGATCTGCTCGGCAGCGCCGGCCTCGGCGTGCGTTTGCGCTTCGGCGGCTTTCTGGTGCTGCGTTATGATTTCGGCAAGCGCTTCACGTGGTCGCGCGTCGACGACGGGCTCGCGTTGAGCAATTTGAAACTGCACCCGCGCACCTATCAACAATTTTTCTTCGGCTGGGATTTTTGAACACGAATTATTGCATTACTCCGGAAAAACTATCACAACTGCGAAGCCTGCCCTGCCGCAGGCCAGGGAAAAAGTGGTCAAACTTTGTGTTCTTTCTTTGTGTCCTTTGTGATCTTTGTGGTTGAGTTTGGTTGCGGCCAATGCCGCGCTACGGACGAACACGGACAAATATGGACAATATAGTATTACTCGGAAAAAACCATCATACCCGCGAAGCCTGCCCTGCCGCAGGCCAGGGATTTTTTCACCACAAAGGCACAAAGTTCACAAAGAAAAACAAAAAGCTTTGTGTCCTTTGTGCCTTTGTGGTGCAGCTTGGTTGCGGCCAAAGCCGTGCTACGAACGAACGCAGACAATTTCAGATTCATCAGTATTTTTTCTTTTTGCTTCTTTCTTTTTGCTTTTTCCTGTCAGGCTGTTCGCGGCTGGCGGTGAAGCAGGTCACGCAAAGGGACCTCGACGTCTCCTGTCTCGCCGGCCTCTCGCCGGAGCGTCGATCTTTTGCGGCGACGGATTTGAGTTTGCCGCTGGAAGAAATCGCGCGTTTCAAAGTCTCGGCCGCGGTGTCGCAACATCTCTGCGCCACGCGCGACGCGATTTTTGTCCCGACCCTGGATGGGCGATTGGTCATCGTTGATCTGCGCCCGCCCAAAAATCCAAAAAAGCATAAGAAAAAAATTCTGCAAAAGACCAAACTCGCCGGCGGCCATTCCGGCACGATCGCGCTGGCGCAACAGAGTCTGGTGGTGGCGATGCGCTTCGGCAAAGAAACGCTGATCCGCTATGATTTGCAGAACGGCCGGAAACTTTGGGAAATCGATGCCGGTGACATCGAGAGCGAGCCGTTGTTAACCGACAGTTTGATTTTTGTGACGGCGCTGTACAAACATGTCGATGCGTATCGCTTGCAGGATGGCAGGCGCCGCTGGCAATTTCGCGCCGAATCGCAGTTTCACGCCTCGCCCGCCTTGTCGCAGGGCATTCTGGTCGCGGCGAGTGACGACGGCAGGGTTTACGGCCTCGAAGCCGTGAGCGGCAAAAAACTGTGGGAATATGATTGCCACGAGCCGGTGCTGGCCACGCCCGCGATTCATCAAAATCGCGTTTATCTCGGCACCGCCGGAGAGAGTGTGCTCGCGCTGAATTTGCCGGACGGCGCGCTGTTGTGGAAAAATAAAACCGGCGCGAAAGTGACGCACGCACCGGCGGTCAATGACAGTTTAGTGATCCTCAGTTGTGGCGATGGTCGCGTGCGCGCATTCGAAGTCAACCAGGGCGCCGCGCGTTGGACGTTCCGCGCCGGCAGCGTCATCGGCACCTCACCGTTGATTGCCGGCCATTTCGTTTTCTTCGGCTCCCTCGACCACAATTTTTACGCGCTCAATGCCCGCACCGGCGACCTCCGCTGGCAACAGGAACTCGAAGGCCGCGTGCGCACGAACCCCATCATCGTCGGCGAACGGCTCATTGTCGCGAGCGAGGACCGGTTTGTTTATGTTTTTGGGAAGGCGGCGCCGGCGGGGACGAATTGACGATTCATCATTATTTCGCACTGTTGGAAAAACTCAAAGCCCCGACTGAAACTGGTCGGGGTTTTGAGTTTATTAAGCTGAATCTTTGATATTCCAAATTGGAATATCAAAGAAGAAAGGACGTGGTGGGCGACGACATCTCCCTTATGCGTTTACGCAGGAGGGCGTAGCTATGCTTTCCAGTGTTCTCAACAGTAAACGCGCTATCAACGTGAATATTGAAATCATGCGGACCTTTGCTCGTCTCCGCGAAATGCTCGCATCTAATAAGGAACTCGCGCGCCGGCTCGATGAGTTAGAAAAGAAATACGACAAACAATTCAAAATCGTCTTCGATACAATCCGCGAGCTTACGACGCCACCAGAACCGAAGAAGCGACCGATTGGATTTCTCGCGGATCGGCAATAGTTTCCAGGACTTCGTATTTCAACTTTCTCGTGATGAGGCACAGACGTTGAACCGGTCACAAATTGTGACCGGTCCCCAGAAGCACCGCGACCCGAGAAAAGCAGACCGCAAAGGATAAGCGCCTGGAATAAGTTGTGAAGAGAGAATCCTGCGATACGGCCAAACCTTCGTGATCCAAATTTGAATGGGAACTTTTTTTGTCGTAAAAGTATTCCATTCAAACGGATTCTGATGATGAGAAAGGAGCTCAACATGCCTCGATACACTAAAGATTGCGGCACCTATCAGCGTGAACGTTATGACGACAGGTGGGATCTTATTCGCGACAAGGAAACGGGTGAAACTTTTTGGCGCGACAAGGATGCTCACAAAACTTATAGGGCCGACACAACGGTAGTAGGCCAAATCTTAAACGGTACGGTTGGAAGTGAGTACGACGGATACGATGACGGATTTGATGATTGGGATGATGATGAGGACTATTAGCCCGTAGCGGTTGCCCAGGTAATCACCACTGGTTTCGCGCAAGACATGAAAACGTACGTATGGCAGATGTCCGTTGATACGACAACAGCCGGACGCCGCCTGGTTCTTAATACCCCTGGAAAATCCACCTTCACAACATCGCCGGATTTTATCATCGTTATCCCCCATTTTTATAATGTTTGATCCGCGTGTTTCAGCACGGCGACGGTTAAATCGTGAAGATCATCCTCGGTCCACGTCTCGCTTTCATCGACGGGCTTTTCATAGCCGTAGCGATCTTTTAAAAAAAGAACAAAATCCTGCACCGCCAACACTCGTACCGGCGGCAATACGCTGATCGCTTTCAAGATTTCTTTCGTTTGCTTTGCAGAAAATGCTTGACTCTATGTCGGCGTTGTCATAACTTTACAGTAGTATTATTGCGTTTCATCTCGAGCACTCACATCATCGTTACGGTGGTCTGCAATGATTCAAGAACAAGATATAGACGTGAAAGACCTGGCGAATGCGAGTCGCGTTCGCCAGGTGCTGAGTCGTGTCAAAAAAAACGGCAGCCGTTATATTGTCACCGAGAACGGTGAGCCATTTGCCATGCTGTTTCCGCTGGAAGGCAGTAAGCCGCGGAAACAGGATCGGGAAAAAGCATGGCAAGAATTGTTCAAGCTTATGAATTCCGTGCATGCACGGAACGCCCATATTCCTGCTGTCGAAGCCGAGGCTGACGTTGGCGCCGCGATTCGGGAAGTTCGACGCGCACGAAAATAAGTCTTGTCGTGCTCACCATCGTTCTGGATACGAATATTTTGGTTGGTTCATTTTTAACGCCTCATGGTGAGAGTTGGGAAGTCATACGACGGGCGAAAGGCCAGGAAATGTGCCTTTCGCCTTTTATTTTAACCGAAGTATGGCGCACGCTTCGCATACCGCGCCTCAAAAAGAAATATCGTTATTCCAACGCTGAGCTCGCGCAATATGTACAATACTTGCGTTCCATCAGCCGTATTCAAACGCCGAAGCGATCCATTCGTGTATGTACGGATCCCGATGACGATCACATCCTCGCGTGTGCCGTAGATGTCAATGCTGATTATTTAGTCACTCGCAACGTCAAAGATTTTCCTAAAACTTACCGTGGCGTTACCGTGATTCAGCCAGGGAAGTTTTTACAATTGGTACGACCATGTAAAGGATTGTGTAGACCAGCCGCCAACTAATCCTGTAAAACATAATCGGTGGGCCCCGTTGCTCCTGCGGCCTGTGTCGTTAACAATCCCGGAACAACATCGGGACGGTTGGTGTGTTAGATGTCTGTTGACACGACAACCACAACTGATTTTTCATATCGAAAAACAGGAGTTGTTTTCTTCAATTTTTTTTCATATTTTGCAAACGGCATTTAAAAATATTGTCAGGTTGAGGCGTTCGTGGCTGGCAGCGTCTCTAGGAAAAATTTGGGCGGCGGAATTTCGGCATCAGGGAGAATTGCCGGTATAGATTGTTATGACGAGCCTGGCTGACGGCGTTTATCGTGCTCGTTCTCTCCACCTCAAAGCTTGATCTTCTCTCGCAAAAGTTTTCCATCACGAATGATAATCCATGCCCAGGCCTGGGCGAGTGCATTTGGTTCCTGGCTGCAAATGAACTTACAAAAAGGAGACAGGATATGTTTTTCCCACCCGCAGTGGAGTTTCGCAGGAATCTTCATTTCATGAACATGAGGGGAAGAAAGTTATTTTTCGTTTTCGCCGTTTTATCGTCGTTGCTTTTTTCCGGCGCGGCTTCGGCGCAGACCACGGTTTTTTTCAACGAAATCCATTATGACAATACCGGCACCGATGCCGGTGAAGCCATTGAAATTGCCGGCCCGGCGGGGACGAATCTCACGGGGTGGAGCATCGTGCTTTATAACGGGTCAGATGGGGCGAGTTATAACACCACCAATTTGACCGCGACGATTCCGGATCTGGGCGGCACCGGTTTTGGCGTCGTCGTCACGAATTATGCCGTGAATGGCATTCAAAACGGCCCTGAAGATGGCATGGCGCTGGTGAATGGCACAACCGTCGTTCAGTTTCTGAGCTACGAGGGCGTTCTCACCGCCACCAATGGCCCTGCCGCCGGTTTGACGAGCGTCGATATTGGCGTGTCTGAAGCCAGCACATCGACCGTCGGACATTCATTACAATTGAGTGGAACCGGCTCGACATATCAAGATTTTACTTGGCAGCCCTCGGCCACGAATACCTTCGGCGTTTTTAATACCAACCAGACGTTTAGCGGGGTTGATCTGGCGCCGAGCGTTTCGACGACGTCGCCGGCCAACAACGCCACCAATGTCGCGGTCAATACTAACATCACCATTACGTTCAGCGAGCCGGTGGACGTCACCGGCAGTTGGTTTAGCATCTCCGGCGGCGCGCACACGGCAACGGTCAGCGGCGGACCAACGACTTTTACGCTCGACCCCGACGTCGATTTCGCCAACAATGAAGCCGTGACGGTGACGGTTTTCGCGACGAATGTTGAGGATCAGGACGTTAATGATCCGCCGGATAATATGGCCGCGGATTTCAACACCAGCTTCACGACGATTGCCAGCGACCTCGCGCCGACGGTGGCCAGCACGACGCCGAACAATAATGACGCGGGCGTGGATGTCGCTACAAATATCACCATCAATTTTAGCGAGCCGGTGAATGTGAGCGGCAGTTGGTTTAGCATCAGCGGCGCACATACGGCAACAGTCAGCGGCGGGCCGACAAGTTTCACGCTCGATCCGGACGTTAACTTTAACACCGGTGAAACCGTGACGGTGACGATTTTTTCGGCCAATGTCACGGATCAGGACATCACCGATCCGCCGGATAATATGGCTGCGGATTACATCTTTAGTTTCTCAACGCCGTCGCTCATCATCAACGAAATTCTGGCCGACCCGAGTTCCACCGCGGGCGATGCGAACGGCGACGGCACGATCAACACGACGGATGATGAATTTATCGAATTCGTCAATGTCACCGGCGCGCCGCTGGATATTTCCGGCTGGACGATTTCGGATGCCGTGCTGTTGCGCCACACTTTTCCTGCCAGCACGATCGTGACGAATCAATGCGGCATTATTGTTTTTGGCGGCGGCACGCCGACGGGCGCTTTTGGCAACACGGTGGTGCAAATCGCAAATGGCAGCGGCACTGAACTCGGCCTAAACAACACGGGCGACACGATCACGTTGCGAAATGGCACAACCGTTATCGCGACGTACACGTACGGCTCGGAAGGCAACGATAATCAATCGCTGACGCGCAATCCCGATATTACCGGGCCGACCCCGCTGGTGAAACACACCACGGCGACGGGCGCTGCCGGTCGTTTATTCTCGCCCGGCTTGAAAGTCGACGGCACGCAATTCTCCGGTTGTGATCCGATTGTGATTTTAACGAAAGAGATTTTTGAAATCCAGGGCAATGGCACGGCAAGCCCGTTCATCAATCAAACCGTGACAACGGAAAACAACGTGGTGACGGCGTTGGCGTCGAACGGATTTTTTATGCAAACGCCGGCGACGAGCAGCGATAATGACGCGCAAACGTCGGATGGCATTTTCGTTTTCACCAGTTCCGCGCCGACAGTGAGTGTCGGCCATCTCGTTAATGTTACCGGCAACGTGGCGGAGTTTTTCAATTTTACCGAATTTAACAACAGCCCGACGGTGACAACGGTTTCCTCCGGCAACCCGTTGCCGGCGGCGATTCAATTAGACGCGATTACGCCGACGCCGAATCAGCCGCAGCCGGCGACGGAGTATGAACGCTTCGAGGGCATGCTGGTGCAAATCGCCAGCGGCGTTGTGACCTCGGGTAACCAAACATTCGGCTCTGATCCGATCGCGGAAGTTCTGATTACCGCTGGCTCTAATCGCCCCTTCCGCGAACCGGGCATTGAGTTCCCCGGCCTGGCTGGTTTACCGGTGTGGGATGGGAATCCGGAAATTTTTGAGCTTGACCCCGATCGCCTCGGCCAACCGAATGCGACGATTCCCGGCGGCTCGACTTTTTCCGCGACCGGCGTGTTGGGATTTGAATTTAACGATTATGAAATCTGGCCGACGTCTTATTCCGTGAATGCGGCGACTTTGCCGCGGCCGGTGCGGGCGCGCAACACCGGCGAGGCGACGATTGGGACGCTGAATGCGCTGCAATATTTTGATGACTTTGACGATCCCGGCATCGGCGAACCGGTAAAAACGACGCAACAATATCTTGACAAACAGAACAAGCTGTCGATGTACATTCGCACGCTGCTCGGCGCGCCGGATATTCTGGCGATGCAGGAAGTGGAGAAGCTCGGCGTGCTGCAAGTGTTGGCAAGCAAGATCAATAGCGACGATGCGTCATTGACGTACACGCCGTATCTCGTCGAGGGCAACGATGTCGGCGGCATCGATGTCGGTTTCCTCGTGCGCAGCGGCGTGACGGTCAATTCGGTGACGCAACTGGGCGCGTCGGAGACGCTCTCCGTTGACGGCTCGCTGCTGCATGATCGGCCACCGTTGTTGTTGGAGGCAACGCTCGCGAACGGCTGCGAGATTTCGGTGCTCGTCGTCCACATGCGTTCGCTTATTGATATTGACAGTCCGACCAACGGCTCGCGCGTGCGCCAGAAACGCCACGAGCAGGCGGTCTCGGTTGCTAATATGGTGCAAGATCAGCAGACGGCGAACCCGAATATTAATCTCGTCGTCACCGGCGATTTTAACGCATTTCAATTTACCGACGGCTACGTGCATGTGCTCGGCCAGATTATGGGCACGCCGGCCAGCGCGAGCGAGGCGCTCATTCCCGGCACGGAGGTCGTGAATCCGGATTTGACCAACGCCGTGCTCTCCTTGCCGGCGAATGAGCAATATTCTTTTGTTTTTGAAGGCAGCGCGCAAGTTCTCGATCATACGCTGGTCTCGCAAACGTTGCAAGCTTCCGTGACCGGCATTCAATACGCGCGCGCCAACTCCGATGCCGCGGCGATTTTTGAAACGGATGGCTCGACGGTGTTGCGCACTTCGGATCACGACGGTCTCGTGCTCTTCATCACGCCGAATCTACCGGTCGCGAATGCCGGTGCGGATCAAGCCATTTGTGTCGGTCAGTCGATTGCAATTGGCGGTAGCCCAGCGGCCAGCGGCGGCACGGGGCCATATACTTTTAGCTGGACGCCGACGACAGGTTTGAATGATGCGACGCTGGCGAATCCCACCGCGTCGCCGACAGTGACCACGACTTATACCGTTGAAGTCACCGATGCCACGGGTTGCAAGAGCACGGATCAAGTGACGGTCACGGTGAATCCGCTGCCGACGGCGAGCATCAACGGCGATGATCCGGTGAATGCCGGCTCGACGCACACGTACGCAGCGACAACCAACGCGAGTAGTCCGACATATTTGTGGAGCGTGACGAACGGAACGATCGACGGCAGTAACACCGGAAGTTCCGTGAGCGTGATTGCTGGTACGGCTGGAACGATGGTGGTGAGTGTCACGGTTACTGATGGCGTCACGGCTTGCAGCAACATCGCCACGAAGAATGTCACCGTCAATGCTTGCACGCTGGTTGCGAATGCCGGCGCGGATCGCGGGATTTGCATCGGCCAATCTACGACGCTCGGCGGCAGCCCAACGGCGAGTGGCGGCACACCGCCTTACACTTTCAGCTGGGCGCCGACAACCGGTTTGAATGATGCGACGATTGCGAATCCGACGGCGACGCCGGCAGCGACTACGACTTACACGGTTACCGTCAGTGATGCGGGAGGCTGCAGCACAACTGATCAAGTTGTGGTCACGGTGAATCCGTTGCCGACGGCGAGCATCAGCGGCAATGATCCCGTCAATGCGGGTTCGACGAACATGTATGCGGCGACGACCAACGCGAGCAGTCCGACGTATTCGTGGAGCGTAACGAACGGAACGATCGACGGCAGTAACACCGGAAGTTCCGTGAGCGTGATTGCTGGTGCGGCTGGAACGATGGTGGTGGATGTAACCGTCACGGACGGCAGCACGAGTTGCAGCAACAGCGCGACAAAGAATGTTACAGTGACGACGGGATGCACGCTGGCGGTCGATGCCGGCGCCGATCGCAAAGTGCTTTATGCGCTCACGACGACGCTCGGCGGAACTCCGACTGTCACCGGCGGCACGCCGCCATATACTTACAGTTGGACACCAACTACGGGCTTGGACAATCCGGCCGCAGCGAATCCAAAGGCGACGGTGACGAGCACGACGACGTATTCAGTGACGGTCACGGATGCCAACAACTGCACCGGCACGGATCAAGTAACGATCACGGTGTTGAGCTACGTGTTGCTGAGCGACGGCAATTTGAGCATCTACCAGAACAAACTTTCTAAAGGTAATATTCATGCCAACGCCGAGATCGAGTTTCTCGCCGGCGCGCCCGGCACGCATACCGGCGATGTAACGGCGACGGACGACATTACGATTCGAACGAAGAATACCATTCAGGGCAATGTCACCTCCGGTGATGATATTTTTCTGTTCGGCACGGCAACGATCACCGGCACGCGGCAGGATCATGCCCCTGTGGCCGTCGTGCCGCTGCCGGAATTTTCTTTCACCGCCGGCGGCCCAAATGTAACGGTGCCGCAGAACGGCATGCGAACTTTAGCGCCGGGCTCGTATGGCACGGTCAAAGTGAACAGCAATGGCACGCTGAAATTGAGCGCGGGCAATTATTTCATCAACACGCTTGACGCCGGCGCCAATGCTGCAATTCTGTCAATCAACGCCTCTGGTGGAATCGTGAATATCGGCGTGGTCAATAATTTGCGTTTCGGCAACAACATGAAGGTGCAGCTCACCGGCGGCACTTCGGAGAAAGTGATATTCGTGACCCAGCAAATGGCGAAGCTGACCGTCGGCAGCAAGGCGATTCTGTACGGCACGCTGATTTTGCCGAAAGCGCCGGTGCAGTTTTCCGCGGGCAGCGCGATCAAAGGCGCAGTGTTCGCCACGGCGATCACGCTGGATTCGCAGGTGAAGTTCTTCCATCACACTTCAACGGGCACGTTCCCGAAAACGTCGGAAGAAGAAGCGGCAGAAGCAGTAGCCGTGGCAGTAAGCAGTTATCAGTTGGCGCAGAATTATCCGAATCCGTTCAATCCGAGCACAGTAATCAGTTTTCAGTTGCCAGTAAACAGTGAAGTGAAGATTACGATTTACTCGATCACGGGCCAGCGCGTGCGTGAGCTGGTGAATGGCGAGATGCCCGCAGGCCTGCAAACAGCCTATTGGGATGGTCGCGATCAGGCGGGCGAAGTCGTTGCGGCGGGCGTTTATTTGTACCGGCTCGCCGTGACGGGCGCGAATGGCGAGATCGTGTTTATGCAGACGCGGCGGATGGCTTTTGTGAAATAAAAGTCCGAAGTCCGAGGTCAAATGTCCTAAGTCTAATGGCGAGGTCACTTGACCTGATTGAAAATAAGGCGTCTCTAATCTCCTCGAATGTCAGGCGAAGGGCGATTGCTCTTCGCCTTTTTATTTTTGTCCGCGCCTTTTTTGCTGCAAAAATTTGGGCAACTCGCCTCTCGCCGTTTTCCGCAAAGGCAATGGAATGAAGATATATTCAGGGTGATTTTTTATTGCTGTAAGCGGAGGAGCTCAGGGCGGTGAGCTATTTCCCACCAAGAACGGAATCTTCTTAAGTAAACAACTCTTTTTGACCACGGCTTCGTGATATTTCCAAGCTTTTGACAAAGCCGTTATTCCAAACAATTTTCGACGTTGAAGGAGTCCCATGAAACGGATACTGCTTTTCGTGGTGCTTTTGCACATTTTATTCATCAATAACGCCGCCCGGGCGCAAAATGACGTGCAAACCGCGTGGATTGCGCGCTACAACGGCTCGGGAGGAAATTATTATGACTTCGCCCGCGCCTTGGTGGTCGATGCCAATGGCAATGTCTATGTCACCGGCAGCGGCGAGGTGCTGGGGCAAAGCACGAATTATGTCACCATCAAATACGATGCGGACGGTCAGCAGCTTTGGGCCGCGCGCTATAATGGCTCCGGAGGAAATTATCCGGACGATGCCAATGCGATTGCCCTTGATAACGCCGGCAATGTTTATGTTACCGGGCGCAGCGAAAAGCCCGGCCACAGCGGAGATTATGCGACGATCAAATACAACGCCAGTGGCGAGCAACAATGGGAGGCGCGTTACAATGGCTCCGGCGGAAACTATGATGACATTGCCCATAGCCTCGCGGTGGATGCAAGCGGCAATGTCTATGTCACCGGCGGCAGCTATATCTTCGGCGTCAATGCAGCAGTTTTATCTTTGGCGTTAATTACGATTACGCCACCATCAAATACGACGCGAACGGCGCGGAGCAATGGGTCGCGCGCTATAATGCCTCGCAAGGCAATTATGAAGACTACGCGCACGCCATCGCCATCGATCCTTCCGGCAATGTTTATGTCACCGGCAGAAGCGAGGTTCCCAGCCAGAATTATGATTATGCCACCATCAAATACACGCTACCGCCGCCCCAACCTTTCACCGAAATTTCCGCTTCGCTGCCGGAGGTTACTTACAGCTCCGCGGCCTGGGGCGACTACGATAACGACGGCGATCTGGACGTTCTGATCACGGGAAATTCTACAGGTGCGGTCAAAGTCTCGGAAGTCATCATTAATGACAACGGCAGTTTTACCCAAAGCGCCGGCGGTTTGACCGGCGCTTATCGCGGCGCCGCGGCCTGGGGCGATTATGACAACGACGGCGATCTCGACCTCCTGCTGACAGGATTTATGAATCCAGGTTTAATCTCGAAAATCTATCGTAATAACGGCGGCAGCTTTAACGACATTGGCGCCGGCTTACCGAGTGTTCAAAATGGCGCCGTGGCTTGGGGTGATTATGACAATGATGGCGATCTTGACCTCCTGCTGACAGGCGATACAGGTTCAGCTCCAATCTCCAAAGTCTATCGCAACGACGGCGGCAGCTTCATTGACCTCAATGCGGCCTTGATCGCTTTTCCGGTGCAATCGAAGTTTGCCTCAACTATACCGGCGTTGCTTTTGGCGATGAGTCCCAGGCAAAACTTTTGCATTACGAGAACGGCGCTTGGGTTGACGTCACCACGTCATTAGACACCGACGCCAATCGGATCTGCGGCAATGTGGCTTCGCTTTCGCCGTTTGCCGTCTTCCAGGCAGAAATCAAACCCTTTGTTTTCCTCGCCAGCAAGGATGTGGAAATTGACCGCAACGGCGCTTCCGAGGGGAACATTCATGCCAATGTCGACATCACGTTCAAGAAGGGCAAACCCAGCACCCATAAAGGCGACCTGACCGCGGTTGATGACGTGACGATCAACAGCAACAATACCATCGTGGGCAATGTCACGGCTGGAGATCGAGTGCAGCGCAGCAGCGGCGTGAAAGTTACCGGCGTCGTAAACGAAGATCCGGGCACACCGGTTATTCCGCTGCCGGCGCCGTCGTTCACCGCCGGCGGCAATGATGTTACGGTTTCGTCCAGCGGCACCCTGACTTTAGCGCCGGGCACTTATGATGAGGTGACGGTGAATAAGAATGCCACCTTGCAATTGAGCAGCGGCAACTATAAGGAACGGTGTTTTTGCCGCATGCCTCTTCGACCAGCCTGCCGAAAACGTCGGAAGTCGAGGCGCCCGAAGACAGTGAGCAGTTGCCAGTAACCAGTTATCAGTTGGAGCAGAACTATCCGAATCCGTTTTCGCAGATCCCGCGCTTCGCGGGAAATCCCGGCACGACGATCAGCTTTGCTTTAGCGGAAGCGAGCCGCCTCAGCGTGGCGATTTACTCGATCACCGGCCGGCGCGTGCGCGAGTTGGTGAACAGCGAGATGAATGCGGGACGGCATGCGATACGTTGGGACGGGCGTGATCACGATGGCAACACGGTCGCGGCGGGCATCTATTTTTACCGGCTCATCGTGATGGGCGCGAATGGCGAGATCGTGTTTACGCAGACGCGGCGCATGGCCTTGGTGAAATAAAAGTCCGAGGCCGCCGGGTCCAAAGTCTGAGGTTGGTTATCACGGTTCTGATTAAACGCGGCGGGCAAATCGAGGAAAACGAAACGCCACTGATTTTCTCCAATGTTCGAGAAAGTCAGTGGCGTTGGTTTTGTGGTTTGTTTGATTTCTTCATTCAATTCGTCGTCTTTCGCTTCCGGCAGCGCCATGACAATGTCGATAAACTCATAAAGCGCCAGAATCCCTGGCCTGCGGCAGGGCAGGCATCTCGCGACTCATGCCGCGACGGTAAAGCTCCAGTAAAAAGTGTTTCTTCCATTGGTAGCGTTCCTGATCGTTGCCCTGAGTTTCCACGGTTTTCAAGAACGCCATCGTGACAATCGCAAACGGATTGGGATCATGCTCCAACTCCTCCCACTTGTTCCGATAGTCGAGCAGTTTGACCATCGGGAATTTAAAGTAGAGTTGAAATCCCAACTGCGAAATTTCATAAACGTTCTCGCGAAACTTCGGATCATCGTCCGTCAACAGTACGACGCTGATCACCTTTTCGCCAAAGCGGTCGGATAGCCGATAGTTACAATTATAAACGCGTTTGGCAAAATCGCTCTCGCGGTGGCCTTGAACTTCAATATGAATGAGCAGCCACTTTTCACTGCCGTCGTGCAGAATGACCTTGACGAGCTTATCCATCCCGCCCGGCGGGATTGGCCGGTGTCGTCTTCCTGCGGCAGAATCTTCTGCAATTCTTTATCGAGAAATTCGAAGCCCTTTTTGAAATCGATGGCCTGATAAATTTCGCGAAAGTAGAACGCCAGAAATTCCGGCAGCAGTTTATCGAGAATTTTTCTCCATGAGCTGTCTTGCTTCATCGGCGGCTCAATGAGTGCGAAATACCGTTATATAAGCCTGGATTAGCGCCGCGGCCTCCTCAACGGAGTGCGTTTGCTTCAGGCCGGCGCGAAATTTTCGGAGCGCGTCGAGACCGGTGATTTGCTCTACCTGGCCGAACAGTACCAGCCCTGCCACGCCAAATTTTATTTCCAGGATATCGGCAATCATTTCTCTCATGCCTTGCTCGATACCTTGCTCGATACCTTGCTCGATACCTTGCTCCCGGCCGATTCGTTCTGCAGTGGTTAGAATAGACATTTGCTTTTCCTCGGTGGTTTGCTTTACAGCTTCGTGCAATTCTTCATTTTTAACTTGCGGCAGCGCCATGACAATGTCAAGAAACTCATACAGCGCCAAAATCCCTGGCCTGCGGCAGGGCAGGCGTTTCGCGGCTCATGCCTCTGTGATACAGTTCCAGCAAAAAGCGCTTCTTCCATTGGTAGCGTTCTGGATCATTGCCCTGCGTTTCAACGGTTTTCAAGAACGCCATCGTGACAATCGCAAACGGGTTGGGATCGCGCTCCAATTCCTCCCACTTGTCTCGATAGTCGAGCAGTTTGACGATCGGAAATTCAAAGTGAAGCCGAAATCCCCATTGGGCAATTTCATAAACGTTCTCGCGGAACTTCGGATCATCATCGGTCAAGAGTGCGACACTGATGACCTTTTCGCCAAAACGGTCGGAAATTCGATAGTTGCAATTATATACGCGTTTGGCAAAATCAACCTCGCGATAGCCCTGAATTTCGATATGAATCAGCAGCCACTTTTCACTACCGTCGCGCAGAAAGACTTTGACGAGTTTATCCATCCCGCCCGGCGCATGCGCGTCAACCTAAGAGTTACATTCTTGCTTGCGCCAACTTATGCAGTTAAAATCGAATCCGTGAACTCCGTTAGGAGTGGAATGTTTATAGCTTGACGGCCAACACACGGTGAAAACCCCTTTAGGGGTGACATGTTGACGTGAGTGTGAATTCCAATAAGCAGCAATTTGTCATAATATTTTCACATGCCACTCCTACGGAGTTGAAAAAGCTATGAAGAACCACAACTATAAACATTTCACCCCTAACGGGCATACGTGTCAAGCTAAGCTGGCAGTTTTTCTAATAGTGTTAATGGATATGTTCTTTTTTTGCTTTTACCCTTGAGACATCGTTTCATAATAAACGCTATTGCATTTTTTAAAAGTTGCGC